>Ga0187819_10000037_pt1 | contig 58455 bp, 51 predicted proteins | sample NC_wetland_sal_i_15_FD_132411 | JGI IMG/M metagenome (GOLD analysis project Ga0187819, IMG submission 132411) | Wetland sediment microbial communities from Neuse River Estuary, North Carolina, USA - SO4_4 | ecosystem: Environmental > Aquatic > Freshwater > Wetlands > Sediment | place: USA... | reverse complement strand
GGATTGCGCTACCAATACGATTCGGTGCCGTACGAATCGAATGGTTTGGAAGCGACATTTGCGAATACCAACCTGGACCAACTCCTTGCGGTTCGCACGAGCAACGGATTGGCGGGAATTTCAGGTCCGGATGCCACGCCGCAGCTTACCTATCAACTGGCGGGCAAGGCGAACCCAGGGGGTCCATCCCTGTATGGGGCGGAAAAGACCGATTTCTCGCCGCGGCTGGCACTGGCATGGAATCCAAGTTTCCGCAGCGGATTGCTGGGAGACGTATTCGGCGATCACAAAACGGTGCTGCGGTTGGGAGCGTCGCAGATCTACGACCAGACGGTGATCAACGCCGTCAATTTCATCGAGGACCAGGCGAGCTACCTGTTCGGGAACACGGTCGCGGAGTTGTTCGGAGGCGGCGGGCCGGTGAATTCGTTACTGACGGCACCGCGGTATACAGGACCGGACACTATACCGTTCTCGTTTTCAGCGCCGCCATTCCAGAATCCGCTGACGCCAACAGCGATTTTCAACTTCGGAATCGATCCCCAACTGAAGACGCCGTATTCCAACGTGTTCTCCGCGGGCGTGCAACGCGAACTGCCCGGAGGGTTGCAGTTGGAAGTGGACTACTACGGGCGGTTTGGACATCGACTGTTCACGCTGGCGGACGGGGCGCAGGCCGTGAACTTCGTGGATCCGGCTTCCAATCAGAGCCTGGTGACAGCGGGCACGATTTTGGAGCAAGCGGCGCGTGCGGGTGTGGCTCCCTCGGCGATTGGTCCGCAGCCATTCTTTGAGAACCAGATCAACCAGGCACTGGTTACGGCCGTGGGTCCAGGCGCCAATTGCATGGCGATATTTGGATCCAGCTGCACGCAGTTTTTCTATGCAAACAACACGCTGTCCCTACAGCAAGGCAACCTTGGCGGTGCGATTTACGGTCTTGTCGGCTCGGGACTACTGCCGCCGAACGTGGGATATCCATCCCAGTTCGCGGTGAACGCGTTGGGCTCGAGCAAGGGGTGGTCGTCTTACAACGGCATGCTGTTGACGCTGCGGAAGCGGCTGTCCCGTAATCTCCAATTCGATTTCAACTACACGTTCTCACACTCGATCGACAACAGCTCGATCATCGCGAACAACAATGGAAACTTCGTCGGGGGCGCGACAACGGTGATGTGCGACGCAACGAATTTGAACGTGTGCCGAGGCAACTCCGAATTCGACGTGACGCACCAGATCAGCTCGAACTTCGTCTACGACCTGCCGATCGGCCGTGGACAGAGGTTGCTGACCAATTCGCCCCGCTGGGTGGACGAAGTGGCCGGCGGCTGGCAGGTGGCGGGGATTGTTACCTGGCGGACCGGATTGGCGCTGCCGGTGCAGTCCGGGATCAGCACGACCAGCCTGGCGGCGGACGATGGCGCGCTGTTCACGGGCTCGCAGCAGGCCGTCGCAGCACATATCCATACCGACACGGCCAACAACAACCAGATCCAGTTCTTCGCGGATCCCGCCGCCGCTCTGGCAGCGTTTTCACCGGTTAGCGGGCTGAATGTGGGCAACCGGGATACGTTGCGGGGGCCGCACTTCTCGAACATCGACCTGGGAGTGTCGAAGAACTTTCCGCTATTCCGGGAGAAGTACTCGCTCAAGTTCCGAGCGGATGCGTTCAATGCGTTCAATCATCCGAACTTCGCACTGCCCAATACCAACATCAACTCGTCGACATTTGGCGTCATTACGGACCTGGCGGGTGCGAATACATTCCGCGTGCTGCAGATGTCGCTGCGGTTCCAGTTCTAAAAAGTGATGGGGTGTCCGCGGCGGGTCTCTGCGAGACCCGCCGCGGCGGTTCCTTCCTAGCGGTGGTTTCCTTTTTATCGTGAAGGGCGCGGTCGTGAGCTTGCGAGATTTTGGCGCGAGCGGATGCGGCTTTGGTGTTGCTGCGGACGGGGCAAGCCCCGCTCCAACAAATGCGTGGGAGCCGCAACGGTGCGGTTGCGTCGCGGTGCTACAGGTTGCGGAGGTGGGCTAAGCGGAAGGGCGAACCGAGGTTTTCTCGCAGATCGAGCCAATGCTGTTCGGGGATCGATAAGAAAACCTCGACGACTTTCGGATCGAACTGCGTACCGGAGCAACGGCGAATCTCTTGGCGGGCGTGCGATAGAGGCAGAGCCTTGCGGTAGGGCCGGTCGCTGATCATGGCGTCCAGCGAGTCGGCGATGGTGAAAATGCGCGCGCCCAGAGGAATCTGCTCGCTCTTCAGGCCACGCGGGTAGCCGGAGCCGTCAAAAAACTCCTGGTGGGCGAGGACGATCTCGGCGGCGTCGCGAAGAAAAGGAATGCGGATCAACATGTTGTAGCCGATCTCGCAGTGCTTGCGCATGATCTGTTTTTCATCGTCGGTTAGAGGACCGGGTTTGCGGAGAATACCGTCGGGAATGGCCATTTTGCCGATGTCGTGGAGGAACGCGGCGCGAGCCAGGACGGGCAGATAGGGATTCGGGACGGGCATGGTCTTAGCGATGGAAATACAAAACGCGGTGACACGCTGGCAATGGCCTTCGGTTTCGGCATCTTTGAGGTCGAGAGCGCTGCCGAGGGCTTCGAGGGTGTCATCGTAGGACTGCTCGAGCTGCGCGAGCGCGCCGGAAAGCTGGGCGGTGCGCTCTTCCACGAGTTGTTCCAGGTTGCGCTGGTAGGTGCGGTTTTCCATGATCAGGCGGCGATGCTGCAGGGCGCGGCCGACGCCGAGGAAGAGCTGGTCTTTCTCGAAGGGCTTGAGGATGTAGTCGTAAGCGCCGCGGCGGATGGCTTCCAGAGCCGTAGAAATGTCATGGATGGCGGTGACCATGATAACGGGAACTTCCGGATCGTACTGGCGGAGCCAATCGAGGAGTTTGATGCCGTCCATCTCGGGCATGATCATGTCGCTGAGGACGAGATCGGGGGTGAGGCGCTTGACCTGGTCCTGTGCGGCGCGGCCGTTGCTGACGGCAGTACATTGGTAACCCTTGGATTCGAGCATCGTCGAAACGACTTCCCGAATGGCTTCTTCGTCGTCAACTACCAGTATGTTTTCGAGGTCCACGATGATTGGCTCCCAGCAGTCATTATACGGGACGGCACAGGGGGAATGGGGCATGCTTGCCCAGTCAGAAAACAGCGTGTTAGCGTGATGGTAAAGCTTGTCTGGCAGGCTTCTAGACAGTCTAGATGCGGCTCGCAGTCTGAATTGCCTGGAAAGCGGCATTACCAAACGGGAGGCGGCACCACGTGTTGGAGAACCAGGGCCTGCTCGCGATCGCTTTCTTTGAGGCAACGGCCCTCATCATCTTGCTGGTGCTGTTCTTGCTCTTTCGGCGGGATCACCCATCGAGCTACTTCCGTTTGTGGCTGGCGGGGTGGATCTGCCTCACGCTTTCTTCCTTGTCGGAACTGGCTTTAGTTGTCCGCGACAATCCACAGTTATGGCTGGCAGTGCTGGTGGCTCGCGAGGCGGCGGTGCTGGTGTTCCTGCTGTCGGTGATGCAATACACGATGGGGACGGCGCGGCGGCAGCGGCCGCTGTTGCCGCTCACTGGGGTCATCCTCGCGACAGTCTATTACATCGAGCACACGTCGGCAGCGCAGTACGGATCGGTGCATTGGGAGACGGCCGGGCTGGAATCCATCGTTCTGTTGTGGACCGGCTGGATCCTTTGGCGAGGCGCGGCGACGCACAAAGGGCATGGTGCGTGGCTGCTGGCAGGGGCTTTTCTGGTCAGCGGGCTGCACGGAATGGATCGCCCGGAATGGCCTCATCATCCGGTATTCCTGCTGCGCGTGGCATTTGACCACCTGCTGGCGGTGGCGATCGGGGTCGCGATGGTGGTTCTGATCCTGGAGAGGGCGCGGGCCCGCAGTGAAGAATTGAACGACAAGATGCGGCGGCTCACGCTGCTGACGGCAGCAAGCACGCAGACTCTATCGGTGCGGGAAGTGCTTGAGGAGGTGCTGGGGCACCTGGTCCAGAGTCTTGGCGCCACTCACGGTATCGTCCGTTTGATTGAAGGAGAGGGGAACGCAGCGCAGCTTGTTGCGCGCGCCTCGGTCGGATTCCGGCAGGCCTATCTGGACAAGCATGGCCAAATACCTGTGACGGACCCGGCGATGCAGCGCGTTTTGGAAAAGGATTACCTTTTCCTTCGTCTGGAGGAAGAACAGGACGCAGGCGGGCGACGGAGAATGATGGAAAGCGGGATGAATGAGTTGGTAGCGCTGAGGTTGCCGGGGAAAGAGGGACCTCTCGGCATGATTACCTTGGCGTCCACACAGATGGTCCGATTCCAACGCGATGAAATCACCTATTTGGTGAATATCGCCAATTTGCTGGCGTTGACGCTGCAGAATGTGCGGCTGTTCGAGCAAGTAGCCACGGTGCAGCAGCAGTGGGCGTATACATTTGATTCGATCGGGGACCCCATCCTGGTGCATGACCGGGAATCCCGGATTCTGCGGAGCAATCAGCGGTTGAGCGACCTTCTCGGACGGGAAAACACCGCGCTTACGGGACGCGCGGTGACCGACCTCCTGGCGCGGAAGAAAGCCAACTACGAGAAATGCCCTTACTGTGAAGGAGTCGCCGGAGAGGGTGACGATCCTGATCCGTGGCTGCCGGGATATTTCCTGGCGTCGAATTCCACGTTTACCGATCCGCAGGGACGTCAGCTGGGAACCGTGCACGTCTTGAAAGACATCACGGACCGCAAGCGCGCGGAGGAAAAATACCGGACGCTGGTTTCCAATGTGCAAGAAGGCGTGTTCATTTCGACTCCCGCGGGGCGCTTTCTGGATTTCAATAATGCGCTGATGCAGATTTTGGGATACGAGCACCGGGAGGAATTGCTGGGAATCGACCTTGCGACAATCTACGTCACGCCCTCGGATCGCGAGCGGCTGAAGAAGCTGCTGCAGGAGCACGGCACAGTAGCGGATTTCGAATTCGAAATCCGGCGCAAAGACGGAGAAGTGCGCACGATGATGGAGTCGTCGATCGCCGTGCGGGATGCCACGGGCAACGTGACCGCGTTTCAAGGGTTCCTGCTGGACATTACGGACCGCAAGCGCGCGGAGCAGGAAATCCGGCGGCGCAACCGCGAGTTGCTGGTACTGAATTCGATCGCGCAGACGCTGATGGAGTCGATGGATCTGAGCGACTCTCTCCATCGGACGCTGCGGCAGATGGCGGAACTGTTCAGCCTGGACACCTCATCGCTCTATTTGTTCGACGAACGGGGATCGACGCTGCGGCGAATTGCCGCGGTGGGCTATCGCTCGGAATATGCAAGGCACTTTCCAGTGATGAACGTGCAGCCGGAATTGCTGCCGCACATCAAGGCCGTTCATGCGACCTTCTTGTCTGCGCAGGGATTGCCGCTTCCAGCGATATTCCGGGACGCGCAACAAAAGGAGGGGCTCGCGTCGTCGTTCGTGGTGATCCTGTGGTCCAAGGACCGCGTTCTCGGGGCGCTGGCGGTGGGCAGCCGCATCCAACGCGAATTCTCGCCCGCCGACATCAACCTGCTGATCGCCGTAGGAAGTCAAATCTCGAACGCGATCGATCGCACGGTGCTGTACGAAGAGACCCGGCAGGCTTACGACAATTTGCGGCGGACGCAAGAACAGCTGCTGCACAGCGAGAAGATGGCGGCGGTGGGACAACTGATCTCGGGAGTCGCGCACGAACTGAATAATCCGCTGACGGCCATTCTGGGCTATAGCCAACTGTTGACCGCGAGCGGGGAGATCGGACCGCAGGGAATCGAATACACGGATAAGTTGTACAAGCAGGCGCAGCGGACGCATCGCATCGTGCAAAACCTGCTGAGTTTTGCGCGCCAGCACAAGCCGGAGCGAGCCGCGGTGCAGCTCAATCAGATTCTGGAAGATACCCTGGCTCTGCGCGACTATGACCTGCGGATGAAGAATATCCGGGTGCATCTGGAGCTTGCGCCGGATTTGCCGGTAACCGCGGCGGATCCACATCAGCTTCAGCAGGTGTTTCTGAACATGGTGAATAACGCCGTGGACGCGGTGCTCGAGAGTGCCAGCGAAGGCGATCTGTGGGTGCGCACGGGGGTGAGAGGGGACCGGCTAACGGTGGAATTCACGGATAGCGGCCCGGGCGTGCGGGAGCCGTCGCGGGTTTTCGACCCTTTCTACACCACCAAGCCGGTCGGGAAGGGAACCGGGCTGGGGTTGAGCATCTGCTACGGAATCGTGACGGAGCACGGCGGCACGATTCGTGTGCACAACGTGCAGCCGCATGGCGCGAAGTTTACGATCGAATTGCCGTTCCAGGCCACGGCGGCGCTGCGGGATGCAAAAACGGGAGGTTCGGCGGCGGCTGGCCGCGAATGGCGCATCTTGCTGGTTGACGAGGACAAATCGGTGCTTGAAGCGGTGGGTGCGATTCTGCGCGAGCGCAATCATACCGTCCAGACAGCCAGCACTCTCAGCGAAGCGAAGTCGGTTCTGGAAGAGCGGGAGTTCGACGCGGTGGTGGCGGATCTGCAGGTGATGGGAAACGCGGGCCAGGCGGGGCTGCGCGCTTGGCTGGCTGCCAATCGGCCGGTCTTGCTGCAGCGTTTGGTGCTGTTGCGCGCGTCAACGCCGCCAAGTCCGGCAAGCGAAGAGTGGCAAGCCGGGCTCCAGATACTGCAAAAACCGTTCGCGGCTGGTGAATTACTGGCTGCGGTGGAAGCCGCGTTAAGCGATATCCACGCTACGCCCATCGAGCGATGAGGCAGCCTTGGCGGCGAGCGCGGCGCGTTCACCGAGTTCCTTTAGGGCGGACTCCATGCGAAAGGCGAGTTCGCTGACCATGTGGCTCAAAGCGTCGAGTCTAGGAAGCGACAGAAGTCCGGCATACAGCCCCGCCCGGACCATTTGATAGTGCCACGAAAACTGCAAGCTGAGCCGCGCGCGTTCAAATTCCTGAGCGACGCCTACATCGGGTGAAAGAAGAGCAACGACTTGAGCGAGGCGCAACAGCCGCTGGAAATCATCGTGAAGCCCGGTGAGATAGGCCAGTGCGACGCGCCGGCGTTCTTTGCGGACACGGCGTAGCAGGTCCGGCGATCCCTGGGACGCGAGAAAGCTAGAATCCCTCGGCGACAGAGCTTGGTGAATCAGCGGCAAGTAGGTCGCGTGGCGGCGCCCGGTTTGCTCCAGGCACTCCAGATCAAGCTTCTGGGCCGAAGGTCCCCGGGGCCGGCGTAGAGCCCAAGCGAGGACTACCAGCAGGGCTGCGACAAGCGGAAAGAAGAAGAGGATGAGCGTGAGATTCATGGCCGTGGCGCCTCGACTTTCCAGAATTGGCTGAGGCGTTCGTTAAGCAGGCGCAGCCGCAAATTGATCTCAGGAGAGAGCTGCCGATAAACCGAGCCCGGGAGAAGCATTGGACCCAGGACCGGCACGGGAACGGGCTTGCGCAGTGCCCACGTCCACAAGAGCAGACAAGCGAGGTAGGCGACAACCCCGAGCAAATTCCAGACCGGGTAGTATCGCTCGGACAGCCGCTCCAGAATGGTGTTGTTGAGCACGGCAACACAAGAATAGAGACAGAAACCGAGGGCCAGAGCGCGCAGCGCGGGCTCTGCGGCAACCCGGTAGTGCCGCAGGAACACTAAGAGCGTAACAATGACGGCCGCGATGGTCAGCTCCAGCGCGCTACTCGCACCGACGACCGCCAACGACCATTTGTGCTTTGAGACCAAGGCGGAATAGACAAGGACGAGCACCGCACAGCTGAGCAGCACGCGCGACGCCAGCGACCAGATCCCCCGATAACGAGCGAGCAAAAGACGGCACAGCTCCGCCACCGCCAGCGCCCGGGCGCATATGACCAGCATTTCCGATCCCCAGGCGATCCTGAAAGCGATCGCCGACGTTTCACCCCAGACTTTGTAGGTGGCGGCGACGAGCAAGGCTTGCAGAAAGTTCACCGAGAGATACAAAGAGAAGAACGGAAAGGAGCGGATGTTGCCCCGAAAAAGAAGCAGGCAAAGCAGCAGAAAGCGGAGCAACAAGCTGAACTCCCAACACATTTGCTGCGTTTGCTTCAAGTCGAACATAACTGGGCGCATCGTAACATAATCGTAAACGCGCCGTAAATGGTTCTTGGGTTCCCTGGTTCTTGGGTTCCCCCGGGGGACGGCGTAGCGGAGCCGGAAAAGGGAGATGGAGACACGCAGGGCGCGAAGGATGATGGGCGAGCCCGCGCAAACAAGGATCAGCAGGGAAAAGGGGAAGAACGCAAGTTCTTCCCCTGCATCAGCCGGAATGCCGCAGGCCGCAGAAACTTCGCGCCGGCCAGGCGATCTTCGTCAACTCAATAGAAGGACGCTGACGTTGGAAGCGGGCGGGACGGGGTTAGGCATCGGATTTCCTTCGGAGATCAAAGAAGGAGCCGGCGTTACGTAGTTACCGGCTGGAGTGTTGACCGAGCGAACAACAGGGAGTACGATCAAGCACACTAAGATCGAAAACGAGGCAAAGAGCAGTACTGTTTTTTTCATGGATGTTGCCCTCCAGGGACCGAGGGTGGGGGATCGCAATGTCCGCGGGGCTTTGAGGCGAGAAACGTTCTGCCTTCGGAACAGGAGAGCGCATGGGCGCGCTGACGCAATTCCAGCAAAACCGCCGCGTCATCCACGACTTCACGTCGACAACGCTGGCGATGATTCCCAGCGTTTTTGCGCGGCTTACCTACCTGGCATCTTTGCGGGACCTATCGAGTGGACGGTACGAGCACGCCGGCCTGATGGCGTTGTACCCTCCGGAGGCGGTGCAACTGGCCCTGGGGGAATGCCACGAAGAGATCTTTGAGCGGATACTGGAGTGTCCGCTCGAGGAGCAGAAACAAGATCTGCGAGCACACCTGGAAGGCGCAGAGTCCGGTTTGTGCGTCGCGGTTTCACACTGGCGGAAACTTGAGGCTTATCGGACGCTGTTGCCGGCGGAATCGCCGGGCTACCTCAAAGAGCTTTTTTGCTCGAATATCCGCGCGCTGCTGGAGATTCTCGATGAGGAATGCTGCAAGGCTCATTCAAGCGGCTGACGATGCCCACAACGCGGCCGACGACCTCGGCCTCCTCGGGTATGCGCCAGGATTCGGGTAGGCAGCGGGAGAGCGGGTGAGGTTGCATCACCAGGCGCGATCCGTCCTGATGAAACCATCCACAGCGATAACCTCCCCTGATTTCAACGAAATACATCGGCCGATCGTATTCGGTGGACCAATCCGTTTCCTCGATTTGGCGCACTGCGGGGTCTACCAGAACGATGCTCCCGGGCCTCAAGATCGGCATCATGCGCCGATCGCTTAGCCCGATGTACCCATAGCGATGGCGGCCGTTTTCGCTCGTTAGAACGCCTTCGAACCTGCCCCATTGCTCGACCATGCGCGACAAAAATTCGGTGCGCCGCGGGTCAAATGCCGGGTCAAAATGCACGGGAATCCGCAAAGAAACTGGGGGTGCCATCAGATGACTCTGTGGAGCGTGGAAGACAGCGGCGTCGCCGAAGAACTCGTCCACCGGCACTTCATACCAGCGGAAGAGATCGAGTGGATTGAGGTGGTAGATGACCGCCAGCGTGTAAACCTTGTGCAGGCTGGGCACCACGCCGCGATTCTCGATATCCGCAAGGCGGCTGATGTGTAGGATGAACTCCGGGCGGCCGCGGTGGGCCGCCAGCTCAAAGCTTGAGCGCTCTACATCACGGTAAGTTAAACCAAGACGCTCGCGGACCTGCCGCAGACGAAGGCCGGGGATCATAGTGTCCTCAGGGGAGGGGGCTGCAAATTGAATAGGAAGAGTACAACAGAATTACCATTGTGTTAAAGATTCGGAACACGGATCCTGGTAAGTTCTGAAATTGTCAGAACCTATTGGAAAACACTAATAGTGGGTTTGGAAGTCGTTGACACTCGAACATCGCAGATTGGGCGCGCCCGACGAGCGAACTGGGAATCTGTTATTCTGCGATGATGACGGCTTCGAACCACCGCATCCCGCGTTGGCTTTGGGTAGTGTTGCTGGCGTGGACCTGGATAGCAGGCACGGGCACTGCCGAGGCACAGCAATCGACGGCCCCCGCGAAACCGCCTGCTTCGAGCGCCTCCCCGAACACCGATTTTGCCGCAGCGGCGGACGAAGTCCTAGGGCAGATGGGCGAGATCACCGGACTGAAGCTGCGCACACCTCTGAAAAAAAGCCTGCGTTCGCGCGAGCAAATTCGCGCCTACGTCATCCAGGAGATGAACGAGGACAAGGATGCCGCCGAGCGCTACGCCGGCCAGCGAAGTGCCGAAGCCTTCGGGCTGCTTCCCAGAGATTTCAACCTGGATGCCTTCATGGTCGATCTGCTGACCGAGCAGATTGCCGGGCTCTACGATCCGAAGGCCCACGAGTTTTATATTGCGGACTGGATTCCGATCGCCGACCAAAAAATGGTGATGGCCCACGAGTTGACCCACGCGTTGGAGGACCAGCATTTCCAAATTGAGGCTTGGGAGAAGGCGGCGCGGCCAAACGACGACGCGGAGCTGGCGCGCGAAGCGGTTCTGGAAGGCAGTGCGATGGCCGCCATGGTCGACTACCTGCTGCAAGGCACGGGGCGCTCTCTGCAGGATCTACCGGACATCGACCCATCCATGCTCATCGGCGATATGGAAGGTACGCCCATGCTGAAGAAAGCGCCGGCGTTCCTCAAGGACGCGCTGATATTTCCTTATTTGGATGGTCTGAATTTTTCCGCGGCGGTGCTCAGGCCGGGAGGCTGGAGCGCTCTGCCCGGCGTATTTGCAAAACCCCCGGCGTCCACGCAGCAGATCCTGCATCCGGAGTTGTACCGGTCGGGCAAGGTGGCGGCGCCAGTCTCGCTGCCGGCGATGGACAAGGCGCTGGGGCCGGACTGGACCAAGCTGGAAGACAACATCATGGGGGAATTTGGCTGGAGGGAAGTGCTGAAGCAGTTTCTGGGAGAAACGAAAGCCATCGAGCGCTCCGCGGCTTGGGATGGCGACCGCTACGTGGTGTACGAGCAGAAGCAGACGAAGCGGCTCGTGCTGATCACGCGAGTGCGCCTGGGGACCGAGGAGCAGGGCGGGCAATTCTTCGCGGCGTACTCGGAAGCGCTTGAGAAAAAGCACACACAGCGAACCAACGAGGTGCCGCAGCGGAGATTTCTGTCGTTCGACACGCCGGATGGCGGCGCGTTTTTTCGATGCGTCGCGCGCGAATGCGTCACGCTTGAGGGGGCGGACCGGGCAGTGTTTGACAAGCTGACGAAAGAATTGAATTGGGAAGTGTTGACGCAGACGGCCGCAGCGCCGGTTACGCACGCTGTTGGCAGCCCCGCCGCAGGCGAATAGGACTCCGCACGTCAAACTGCGCGGCGAATCGCCAGCAAAGTCAGGTCGTCGGTTTGCTTGGTTCCTGCCGTAAAGCTACGCAAATCCGAAAGACACGCCGAGATGAGGTTTTCAGGATCAGCCGCCCGGCTGAGGGTCGCAACATTTTTGACTCGCTGAGCTCCGTACTCTTCTCCGGCAGAGTTGCGCGCTTCGGTCAGACCGTCAGTGTAGATGAGCAAGGTCTCTCCGGACTGCAGAGCGAGGCGATGAACCGGGAAGCGGGCGGAGGTGAACATGCCGAGAGGAACACCCGTTGCGGCTTCGGCTCTCGCCTCGATGTTTCCGAGATGGAGAAGCGGGAGATGTCCGGCGCTGACAAATTCCACCGAGCCGTCGCGGGATGCGCGGCCGACAACGAGGGTGGCAAATTGGCCGGCCAACGTGCTTTCCGAGAAGATCCGATTGGCGGCTTCCACCAGGTGATCGAGCGGGAGACCGGTATCGGCAAGGCTGCGGAACGTGGCGTGGAGGCGGCTCATGAGCATGGACGCCGCGACACCTTTGCCGGAAACATCTCCGAGCAGAAACAGCAAGCCGCCCTTGGACTCAAAAAGATCGCAATAGTCGCCGCTGACCAGGCCTGCCGGGGCGTAGTGGTAGCGGACCTGCCAGCCGGCGGGAGCAAAACTGCGATCCGGCAAGAGGGCCTGCTGGATGCGCGCCGCCAAGGTTAAGTCGTACTCCAGGGCGCGGCGCTGGTCTTGGGTGAGATCGTCGAGGCAAAAACGAAGCAGGGGGTCGGCAAGCAGGCGATCGGTTTCGACCGGCGTGTGGCAGGTCTCGCAGATTCCGTAGGTGCCGTCATCCATGCGCATCAGAGCCGCGTCCACTTCGGTGAGAAGGGCAGATAGGGAAGCGTCAGCGGAGGGAGATTGCACAGCAGACGCGAGCCGGTCGTGGCGGCGCTGTAGTTCAGAGCGAAGATAGCCTTGCTCGGCTGTGGCCATGGGGTCTCCTAGAGAAGATTGCTGTTTTGCGGCTGAAGTTTCCATCCGGTTTCCTCCGTTGAATTGAGAGATCGCGAAGCGTCAGCTGATCGGCTTCCTGCCTGCGGCCGTGGCTTGGCTCGCGCGCCCGGGCCGCAATAAGGGCAACCCGGTCTGGAGAAGCTGAATTCGATGCTTCAGGCGGGCGACGCGATTCAAGAAAGTTTGTTCGAGGCGGAGGCGGCGAGCCGCGGCCCAGGGATCGCGCGAATCGACGCGGAGACGGCGAAGCTTGGCAAGGGCGAGCTGCGCAAATTCTGCGGCGCGGGTGAAATCCTTGACGCGGCGCTCGTAGTGGATGGCAAGCTGTTCGCAGGCATGGACGCCATCGAGGCCGTTGCCGGTCAGCTCGGAGGCCAGTTCGTGCCACAGTACGGCGGCGTTTTCGTGGTCGCCACGGCGCTTGGCGAGCAGCGCCAGTTCGCGGCGCGCTTGGGGGCGAAATTCGGCGGGAAGACCCAGATCGAGCGCCTGCGCGCAGGCCGCGCGCGCTCGGCCGGAATCGCCGCGGCGTTGCAGGAAGCGGGAAAGACCAAACAGATCCAGACTGTCCACATCCTGGTTGTGGCGATTTCCCGCCCCGACAAGCTGGTCGATCTTGCCTACCAGGGCCGCCAAGCCCCGCAGATCCATCTGATTGTGGCGCACGACCGCGGCCAGCGGAGCGGCCGGGCCTCCGCGAAGATAATCGAAATAGTGCTGTGGAATCATGGCGGAGATGACGTCGTCTTCGCGATGCCAGCCAAGTCTGGGCGCATCCAGCACGTGGCGCTCGAGCTCGACCAGGCGCACGGAGCCGAGGCGCAGCTTCCACAGGGCGCGGGCGGGATGCAGCAGGTCGAGATGCGCGGCGAGCCGCGGCGTGGAGATCGCGCGCGTCATAGTGAAGCGATTTTCCAGGAGCGGCCAGTCAAAAGATTTGCCGTTGAAGGTGATCAGCACGGGCCGCTCGGCCAAGCGCGCGGCCAGCTCCTGAAGAATGGAGTGCTCTTCGGCGAAATCGCGCATGAAGAGTTGTTCGGCCTGCAGTCCGCCCGAATCCCACCAGGCCAGGCCGACGAGAAAGGCGTACGTCCCGGTGCCACCCGCGAGGCCTGTGGTTTCGGTATCCAGGAACAGCCATTTCGCGGGATCAGCGAGTGCGGCTCGCGTGCGCTTCGAGAGGGTGGCATCGCGGGTTCGCGAGAGCAATTCCAGGGTTAGCTCCGTAGGTTCGGCGAACTCGGGCGAGGAAAACCACGTTCGCACGGAGACGTGCTCGCCGTAGCGGTTTGTGGCGATGGCGGCGCCGAGAAGCAGGGACAGATCGTCTTCTTCGTTTGGCGCGCGCAGAGTCGTGGGGCGCGACGCCGTGGCGCGGGCGGGCTTCAGCGCGGCCAGTCGAGAGAATTTATCGGACATTCCCGCCATCTAGGCACACAGCCGATCCAGAATCGCGAGTGCGGATTCTTTCGCGCGCGGCGCGAGATCTCCTGCGGGGCCGACGCAGGAAGGACAGCCTTGCTCGCAGCCGCAGGCGGCGATCAGCTCGCGGGTTTTCTGCACCAGCAAGTCGTGAGCGCGAAACAGCGGCTCGGAAAAGCCGATGCCGCCTGGGTAGGTGTCAAAGAGGTAAAGATTCGGCTCAAAGAATTCCTTGGCGCTCGCGGAGACGGCATCTTCGAGGCGGGTCGAAACCAATTCATCGGAGTCCGAGCCCGCTGTCGGCGGGCGTTCGCCGATGGCGGTGCCAAGGTCGCGGCGGTCGCACATCAGCAGCAAGGTCGCAACTGACTCGAGCGCGTACAGCAGGCCAAACATGCCGCTTTGCCGCTCGCTGACGCTGTAGGGCAGCGATTCGAGCAGCGCGCGCTCCAGCGTGATCCAGTAAGAGGTTGTGTGCATCTCGTTCTCGGGAAGCTCGAGGTTGCCTGCGCCGACGTTTTCGTTCGTAAAAAATTTGATTTTCTTGAAGCCGACGACTTGGGAGCGAACGAGGACGTCACCATGAGAGCGCGCCACCGGAATCCTCGGGCGCGACTCACAGGCGCGTGCCTGCTCGGCGATTTCGAGGACACGAACCTGGGTATAGCGAATGGCGTCGGTGTAGTAGTCGGCGTCAACTTGCTTCACGTACGCTTTGCGTTCTTTGAAGTCGAGATGCTCCACGTGATACTGCTGACCCCCGTGAAGGTAGATGGCCTTTTCGTGCACGGTCATCAGCGCGCTGGGGTAATCCACTTCGCCGATGACGTTCGGGTGGCCGGTGATATCAACAATCACGAAGTTGTCGCTGGTGACGGAGCGCAGGCTCACGGTGTCGGCGGGATACGCCTCATGCGTCCAGTGATAGTGCTCGCCTGCGCGGTGCAGAAAGCCCGCTTTGGCCAGCCGCGCGCATAAATCGGGCACATCCACATCGCCAAAGCGCTCGTCGTCCGCAGCGATGGGCAGCTCGAACGCCGCACACTTCAAATGATTGATCAGAATCTCGAGATTGTCCGGCTGGATAAACGCGTGTTCCGGCGTGCTGCCAAAGAAATAATCGGGGTGGCGCACGATGAACTGATCGAGCGGCGCGGAAGACGCGACAAGCACAGTACACGAACTGCCGCTGCGGCGTCCGGCACGTCCCGCGCGCTGCCAGGTTCCGGCGATGCTGCCTGGGTAGCCGGCCATCACGACGGCGTCCAGCGATCCAACGTCAATGCCCAGTTCCAGCGCGCTGGTCGATACCACGCCGCGAACGCGGCCATCGCGCAAACCACGCTCGATTTCGCGGCGCTCATTGGGGAGGTAGCCGCCGCGATAGCCGCGTATCGTTTCGGGCTTTCCGGGAAGCTGCGGGTTGGCCTGCTGCAGATAGGTGAGCAAAAGCTCAGTGTGCAGCCGCGAGTTGGCGAACACGATCGTCTGCAGATCGTGCTTCAGGAATTCCTGGGCCACGCGGGAAGATTCATTGATGTAGCTGCGGCGAATGCCCAGCGCTCGATTTACCACCGGCGGATTGTAGAAGACGAAGGTTTTCTCTGCCGCGGGAGCACCGTTGGCGTCAAGCACCTCCACGTCCGCTTCGAGCAGGCGCGACGCAAGATCCCCGGGGTTCGCGATCGTGGCGGAGCAGCAGATGAATTGTGGCTCGCGGCCATAGAAGCGCGCGATGCGCCGCAGCCTCCGCAGCACGTTGCACAAATGGCTGCCGAACACTCCGCGGTAGGTATGCAGCTCGTCGATCACAATGTAGCGAAGGTTTTCGAACAAGCGCGTCCAGCGCGTGTGGTGCGGCAGGATGCCGGTGTGCAGCATGTCCGGATTCGTCAGCGCGATGTGGGCCTTCTCGCGAATGGCTTTGCGGGCGTCGCTGGGCGTGTCGCCGTCATAAGTGAAAACGCCGAAGCGATTTTCGAGACGTTGGTTCAGGTCGTAAAGCTCAGCGAGCTGGTCCTGGGCGAGGGCTTTGGTGGGGAAAAGATACAAGGCGCGACTGTCCGGGTTTTCCAAGATAGCGTTGAGGATTGGCAGGTTGTAGCAGAGTGTCTTGCCCGATGCCGTGGGCGTGACGATCACAATGTTTTTTCCGGCGTGCACCGCTTCGGCGGCGGCGGCCTGATGGGTGTAGGGCCGGCGAATGCCTTTGGCGGCGTAGGCGGCAACCAGATCGGCACGGGCCCAGGCGGGAAACTCGGCCCACTGCGGCTCGCGGGCAGGGAAGTGGCGAATGGCAGTCAGGATTTCGCCATGCGGGTCACGCTGCGAAAAGGCATCCAGGACTTCGTGGACGCGGGTAATGGCTGTGGAGCGCAGATTGTGCGTGGGTGAGGCTGTGGAGCGGTTTCCCGGGCCATCGTAGGCTGGGCGCACGGCGAGCGACTTGGGCATAAGGGAAATCTCCGGTAATTCGCTTTTTGTTCGCTCAGGCTAGCATGTGGCTGAGGCGGGTGCAACATCCTTCTGCAAGCGCATTTGTCGCAAAGGTAGCGCTTGGAGGGAAGAGGGGGCAGCGGTTTAGTGCCGCAAGCGGAGGATCATCACGGCGCCCAGAAAGAATAGCACCGCCGAAGTAGCAAACGCAGTCTGCACGGAGAACGCGCTCCACAAGAATCCGACCATAAGGCTCGAAACAAAATCGCCGCCGGCGTTCACCGCGGCGAGCGTGCCGAAGGCCATCCCATGCTGTTCCTTGGGCACCAGTTCGTCGGCGACGGAGTCTTCGAGGGCCTCCTCGGTGCCAATGTATAGCCCGGCAAGCGCGGAGATGAGCGCAAGAAGCGGCAGCGAATGCGTCGCGCTGCAAAGCAGGATCGCCGTCACAACCGCCAGCCCATAACCCGCAGCGAGAACGAACTTGCGCTGCGGAACGTGATCGCTCAGCCACCCGCTCAAGTACGCCGAGGCCGCATAGAAAACATTGTGCAACGTGTAGAGCGCCACGGCGAGGCTCGCGGCGCGTGCCGCTCCGTGCGCGGGAGCGAGCATGCGTGTGGCGTAGAGGATCAACATCGTGTGCGAGAAATCCCCGGCGCCGAATACGCCCACGCCGGCCAGGAAACGCCGGAACGTGACCGGCAATGCGCGCAGTCCGGTGAAGAAAGAATGTTCCGAGCGTCGAGCCATCGGCCGTTCGCGCACCAATAGCCAGAACGACGCGACGGCAATTAGGCCGGGCACCAGCGTCCAGAGAAAAACCTTGCGATACGCGTGGTGGGTCTGTTCCAGCAACCACAGTGCTGTCAGCGGACCCGCGATGGCGCCCACGGTGTCCATCAGCCGCTCGAAGCCAAACGCGCGGCCATAAGCTCTTGGAGGGACGTCCGCCGCCAGCAGCGCTTTCTTGGCCGGCGATCGCACGCCGCGCCCCAGCCAAGCCAATACGCGGCCGAACAGGATATGGTACGCGTGCGTGGCGAACGCGAAGGACCCGGTGGCCAGCGCGGTGAACGCATAGCCGAAGATCGCCAGCGGCTTGCGGCGGTGCAGACGGTCCGTGTAGTGGCCCGCGGTGAGCTTGGTGAAACTCGAAAGGCCGTCGGCGATGCCTTCGATCGCACCCAGCCAGGCCGGCCCTGCGCCAATCGCCGCAAGGAACGCGGGCAAGACCGCCGTTGCGGTCTCGTGGCTCCAATCGCTGAACAGGCTGGTTAGTCCGACGCCAAGGACGGTTCGGTTGAGCCAAGATTTGTTTTCGATGGTTTCCGGCATTCAGATTTCGATGGGAGATTAGAGTTCGCGCGCGATCATTTCTTTGCGGCGCGATACAGGATCACGCGCACTTTTTCCAGGGTGATCAGGCCGCCCTCAACCATTTCGTCGAGGCGCGGGAGAAGTTTCTCGATGCGTTCACTGAACTCGACGATCTCCAGGACGATGGGCAAGTCCTGCGACAGTCGAAGAAGTTTGTCCGTGTGGTAGATGCTCGACCCGCCGTAACCTGCCACGCCGCGGAGAACCGTCACGCCTGAGAATCCTTCTTTGCGGAGCATCTGGACGATAGCTTCGTACAGCGGCTTGCCGTGCCATTTATCGGACTCGCCGATGTGAATGCGCATCAGCGTGCGCTCGCCCTCGAACTTCTCGTGCGTCATACGCAGCTCCTAAAACCGATTGGCCAGGCGAATACCCGCCACCGAGAGTAGCAGACCGGCCACCACGCTTGCGGCGACGTAGGTTGTCGCCGGAAGCCATTCGCCGTCTTCAAGCATTTTTGCGGTCTCCCAGCCGAAACTGGAGAACGTCGTGTATCCGCCGAAGAAACCCACGGCGATGGCGACGCGCCAATCGGGCGAAATCACCATGCGGTTCAGGGTGAACTGGCCGATCAGCCCGAGGAGGAAGCAGCCCGTCAGATTGATCAGCAGCGTTCCGTAGGGAAATGTGCTGCCCGTGCGCACTTGGACCAAGCCCTGCAGGCCGTAGCGAGCCAGCGTCCCAATGGCCCCGAAAACTCCAATCAATATCAGGCGCAAGTCTGCTCCAATCCGCCACCCGCAGAAGTGCCTCTGAAAACGCCCGGGTTGACGGTAAGAATTATTGCTGCCTTGCCGCGAAACAAAAAACTCCTGGCGCCGCCCGGCAGCCAGGAGTCATCAGTTCCGAAGATTTCTCCGGAACGGTTATGGCGAACTCCATCGCCTTCCATTAGACATCGTCAAATAGTGTAGCCGGGTCATTTCCTCCAAACAATAGAGGGTCGCGTCTTTCGCAATGCGAGCTTCAAAAGTGGAAGCGGTAGCGCAACTGGACGAAGATTTCCCGCGGGTTCAGATAGTGCGTTCCGCCGAAGGTGAAGCTGTTGTCGAGCAGAACGCGGCGGTTGGCGACATTGATGCCTTGCACGCTCACGGAGAAGCCCTCGCCGAAACTCTTGCCCAGCGAGAGATCGAACGTTGTGTGTGGCTGCAGATGATCGCCGGGATTGGCGGGCGAGGGGTTTCCGTTCGTGAAGCCTGAAGCGTAGTAGACGTCGGTCGAGGCGTAAGAACGCCACGGCAGCGTGTACTGTCCGCCGAAGTGCAAAGTGTTGCGCTGGTCGTGGTCGAGAAGGCCGAATCCGTTTCCGAAGGAAAAGTTCGTGAGGCCGCCGTTTATGTCGCCGAAGCCCAGCGCAAGCTGGTTGGAGTATGTCAAATAGAGCTGGGCGCGGTTCCTGATGCGGGGCGAGCGCAGCGTAAGCTCCCAGCCGTTGATGCGCGCGCCCTGAATGGTGATGGGAAAGAACACATCGGAATTGTTGAGATTGTTGTGATCGAAGAAGTTCTTTGCGCGAGTGAGAAAGTTGTCCGCGTCGATGGTCCAGCCGCGAAAGGGAATGGTGAGGCCAAACTGGTGCTCTTCGTCTCGCTCGCCGCGGAGCGGCACGAATCCGAGATTCTGATTGTTGACGAATTGCAGAAGCGGGCCGGAGGCGGTGATCAGCGGCGGCGCTTGATAGAAGTGACCGTAAAAGCCGCGAAACACCCAATTCAGCTTCGGAATGCGGACGGAAGCGCCCACACGCGGGCTGGTTGCATTTTCCACCACGCCGCCCGAGAAATGCGTCTGGCGAACGCCGGCGTTCAGAGTGAGCCAGGACGTGGCTTTGAACTGATCTTCAACGTAGACAGCCATCAGGCCGCCATCGGGATGCTCGATGTCAGGAGGAGCCAAGTTGGGTGCGCTACTGTCATTGTAAATCAGGCCAAAAAGTTGACGGTCTTGCTGCGCGAAACCGTAGAGGCCCGCGCGGAAATTATTGTGGTCCTTTACCCAAGCAACGGTCGCCTGGCCGCCTTCGTACTTTGACGAGCGGTCTTCTGTCGTGGAACTCGGAAGATCCAGCGGGCTGCTTTGATAGTCCGCGCTGTTGAAGTGGAAGAACGGCGATACGCTGAGCACCAATCCGGGGCTGAACGTGCGCACCCACGAGAACGTCATAAATGAATCGTTCTCGCGGTTGGCGTCCCGCAGAAACTGGCCCTGCGTGTTTGGATCGTTCGGATCGAAGGGAACTTGGTAGAAATCGCGCCGCAGCTGAGCCACCAGGCGCAATTGGTCTGAGGAATCCACGTTGTAAATCAGCGAGGTGAATCCGCCGAAGCCGTTCGCGGCGTCGTGAATCACCGCTGAGGTTGGCGTTTGCAGTCCCAGGTTGGTGCGATTGCCGCTCAGGCTGGCGTAGTAGGCGAACCGGTTCGTGTGGCCGCCGAAATTGAGCTGGTCATCGGTTTGGTAGAAGTTGCCCGCGCCAAGAACCAATTCGGCTTCATTGTTGCGTTCGAAGCCGGTGCGAGGCGCCACATTGAACACGCCATAAGTTCGATCGCCATAGTCCGCCGAATAGCTGCCGCGCTGCATTTCCACCGTATCGATATCTTTCGGATCGATTTGCGGTCCCAGGTTGCTGGCAATGTTTGTATTCGGAATTGGGACGCCATCGATGAGCCAGCTCACCTGATGGCCGCCCCGGATGTGCAGTTGGTCGTGCGTAAAGTAGGAGCCCGGAACGTAGTCCGTAATCATCTCCAGGCTGTTTGTGCGGCTCGCGCCTGGCGTCTGGCTGATCTCCTCGCGATCGACGAGTGTGGTCGGCGTCACCGACTCCGTCTGCGCTGGGGCGGACTCCGCCGAAACGATGATCGACTGGCTTTGCGTTGCAAGCTGCAACTCAAAGTGCAGAATCGGCGCCGTGCCGGAAAGTACGGTGACGCTTTGCTGTCCCGTCGTAAACGCCGTTTGCGACACCGTAACGCTGTATTCGCCAAGCGGAACCGCATCGAAATGGAATTGACCATCGGTATCGCTTTGCACCGTCTGCGTATACTCCGATGTTTTTGCTTGCAGGATGACCTTCGCATCTGCTACTGGACGATGCTGCGGGTCATGCACGATCCCGCGCACGGTTCCGAAGATCGTTCCGAACGCGGCACTACCCCAAAGAAACAGAACGGCGAACAACTTCAAAATGCGTTGCATGGAATATCCTTTTCTCCTCGCGTGAAACGCGCGCGCGACATCGGGTCGCGGCCAGCGTGAATTGCAATTCTTTTAGAGGAGCGGGCGGTCCTTACAGGGCCGCGGCAGCAACGCGAGGAGGGGGTGACAAAGGCTCTACGGAGCGGGGAATCTCGACGGAACGCGGCGCTTCATCAGCGCGGGTGACCTGGATCGAAGCCGATGCAAACGCCAGATGCGGTAGTACAAACGCCACCGCCGTCACCACCGGCCTGTCCGGACTCTGGCAGCAGGACATCGAGCAGTCGCTCATACCGCTCATATCGTGTCCGCAGATTATGTTCCTGGCGGTGTTGGAAGCCGAATGGTCAGGGGTCTTCTGGTGATGGTGCCGCGGAATATCGCAGTGGTCGCCCGTGCAGCACGCCATCGCATAGCTCGACCAGACCGCACCAGCAAGCGGCCCATACAGCAGCACAACCGCCAGCAAGCACACGCAAGCAGCGAAAACTCGGCGGCGATCTTGGGTCGGATGGTTCACGCGCTATTCCCAGCTAAGCGGAAATGATAGCCCATCTTGGACGGGCCCGGCGGCAAAAGATGTCGCTGCCTTGTAATTTCTGACGCCCAACCTTGACCGTCTGGCGACCCACCTGCAGAGGGTTTGTGACTCCGGACAAATCCGCTATCCCTCTCTCTCGGCTTGACTTGCGGCCATGCCCCATCGCAGACTCGCGGTATGGCTCACACGTATATGCTCTTTGATTTCGGCGCCGACGAAGCCAAGGCACAGCAAGCGCGCCACAAACTGGAGGGTTGGAAGCAGGCGTTTCGCCTCGACAAGAAACTGCAGTTCAAGTTCGACCGTAGCGAAGGCCCGGCGCCCGAAGCGGCGGATAAACCTGAGAAGCCGAAGTCAAAGGGAAAAGCCAAAGGCAGCGACACCCCAAGCGCCAAGAACGGCGACGTAAAGCTCCTGGTACGTCTGTATTTCTCGGCGCATGAAAAGCTATCCGAGCAGGGATGGTTCAAGCGCATCCCTTCTGAAGAACCCTTCAAAGGAGCTGCGCCCAAGCTTATCCAGGAAGGCGAAGCGGAGTTTCCCGAGGTTCTGGCGCAATTCGATCGCTTGGACTAGGTCGCAAGGGGCGTAACAGTCAACCGCGTGGGGATACAGACAGAGCAATTGGCAGCACCGTTTGACGCGGGCGGGCCAGGTTTTCCGTTATAATCGGGTTTCCACCAGGGTAGCTATCTCCACTCCTATACGAGGGCAGACGGAATGGCCGTGCAAACTCGCGTCAAAGTGGCCAAGCTCGACGCTGCCAGGTTTCGGGGCCTCGATCGGGAAAGCCTGATCCGTCTGTACCGCGCGATGTTCCTCTCTCGCCGCCTGGACGACCGCGAAATCCAGCTCAAGCGGCAGAATAAGATTTACTTCCAGATTTCCAGCGCCGGCCACGAAGCGGTAACGGCGGCAATGGGGCTTCTTTTACGTCCGGGTATCGACTGGCTTTATCCCTACTACCGCGACCGCGCGCTTTGCTTGCTCGTGGGCGTCACGCCGCTGGAAATGCTGCTGCAGGCCGTCGGCGCCAAAGATGACCCCTCCTCCGGCGGCCGCCAGATGCCTTCACACTGGGGCCATCCCAAGCTGAACATCACGAACAAGTCCTCCTGCACCGGCACGCAGTTTGTGCAGGCCGTTGGCGCGGCCGAGGCGACTCTGTATTACGAAGGCCGCCCGAAAGCCCTGGCCCAGGCGAAAAAGGCGCCCCTGGGAACGTATGTCCGGCACAACGCGGACGAAATTGTCTACGTATCGGGCGGCGACGGTGCCACCAGCGAAGGTGAGTTCTGGGAGTCGCTCAACGTTGCTTGCGCGAAGAAGCTCCCCCTGCTGTACCTCATCGAAGATAACGGCTACGCCATTTCCGTTCCTATCGAAGTGCAGACGGCCGGCGGGAGCATTTCGCGCCTGACGCGAGGCTTTCCCGGCTTGTACGTTGCGGAGTGCGACGGCACCGACCCGCTGGAGAGCTACGCGGTGGCCAAGGAAGCCTTCGAATATTGCCGCCTGCGGCGCGGCCCCGCCTTGATCCACGCGCACGTGATTCGCCCCTATTCCCACTCGCTGTCCGACGACGAAAAGCTCTACAAGACAGCGGAAGAGCGCGAGGAAGAAGCGCACCGCGATCCGCTATCGAAATTCTCACTCTTCCTCGTGCGCGAAGGCTTGCTGGACCAGAAAGAAATCGAAGCGCTGGAAGCCGAGGTCGACCGCGAAGTCCGCGAAGCCGGTGACCTGGCGCTCGCCGCGGAGCCTCCCTCGATCGATTCCATTCGCGTGAATGTCTATTCGCCCGACGTCGATCCCACATCCTCTTTGTTTGAAACGCAGCCGCAATTTCACGGCGCGCCAAAGACCATGGTGGAAATGGTCGCCGCCACTCTTTCCGATGAAATGTCTCGCGACGAACGCATCACCGTCTTTGGCGAAGACGTCGCCGATGCCAGCCGCGAGGAAAACCTAAAGCACGTCAAGGGCAAAGGGGGCGTTTTCAAGGCCACCTCCGGTCTCCAGAGAAAATACGGCGCCGACCGGGTTTTCAATACCCCGCTCGCCGAAGCTTGCATCGTCGGGCGGGCCATCGGCATGGCCACCCGCGGCCTCAAGCCCGTCGCCGAAATTCAATTCTTCGACTACATCTGGCCGGCCATGATGCAAATCCGCGACGAGCTTTGTGTGCTGCGCTGGCGCTCCAATGGCGGTTTCAAGGCTCCCGCAGTGCTGCGTGTGGCCATCGGAGGTTATCTGACTGGCGGCGGCATCTATCACAGCCAGAGCGGCGAGTCGATTTTTGTGCATTGCCCCGGACTGCGCGTCGTCATGCCATCCACGGCGCTCGATGTCGCCGGTCTTCTGCGCACTGCGATCCGCTGCGACGATCCCGTGATGTTCCTGGAGCACAAGCATCTCTACCGCCAGCCCTACAACCGCTCGGAGTATCCGGGCCCGGATTTCACCATCCCCTTCGGCAAGGCGCGCGTGGTGAAAGAGGGCACGGAGGTCAGCATCGTCACTTACGGGGCGATTGTTCATCGTGCGGAGGTTGCCGCCGCACAGCTCGAGCGTGAAGGCATCTCCGTCGAGATCATCGATCTGCGCTCGCTCTCGCCGTACGATTGGCAAGCCATTGCAGCTACGGTCCGCAAGAATCATCGCGTGATCGTGGCGTATGAAGATATGTTGAGCTGGGGCTATGGCGCGGAGATCGCCGCCCGAATTGGCGGAGAGTTATTTGAAGAGTTGGATGCTCCGGTCACGCGGGTCGCCGCCATGGATACGTTTTGCGCGTACCAGCCGAAACTCGAAGACGTTATTTTGCCGCAAGTCGACAATCTAACCGCAGCGGTGAAACAGCTTCTCGAGTACTGAGCTTACGGCCATCGCGGAAAGAAACTTTTTCGCTGCTTGATTCGTATCCAACAGTAGGGAAGCATCGAAAGACTGCTCTGTGGAGGTGACCCCATGGTTTGCAACAACTGCCGAAGACAGATCGCGGACGGCTCAAAGTTTTGCTATAACTGCGGCGCGCAGCAAACGGCGGGGCCCGCGTCGGGCATGGCCGTCGAAACCGGCGGCAAAAAGAGGCTGATGCGTTCGAGCACCGACAAGAAAATCGCCGGAGTCTGCGCCGGATTGGCGGACTACTTCGATCTGGATCCCACGATCATTCGAATCTGCTGGCTCCTGGCGGTTTTGTGCGCCGGCTGCGGCGTCTTGGCTTACATCATTTTGTGGATCGTCCTGCCGCTAGCCCCGGCAACGGTAGTCAACTCCTCCATCTCCGTAGCCTGACGCGGGATCGTCTTGTAGGGGCGCAGCATCGCTGCGCCCTTGCTTGGCAACCAAGTCAACCTTCAAGTTCCGTTCTTCAACCAATCCCAGGCCCATCCAATATCGCGTCAATCCTTCGCTCCCCGCGCCCCTCGAGCCTTGCCCCCACCCTCAAACAACGGATGGTCCAACGAAATCGGCCCCGCCCCAACGGTCGCCAGCACGAAACACGCCGCCGCCAAAGACAAAGGAAACTCATACTCATGCACGGTCAGATAACTATGACTGTGAAATTTCCAAATCGCTACGCACATCTCGATCGCCAGCAGCAGCGCCGCCCCGCGCGCAAACAGACCCAGCAACAACAACAATCCGCCAAAGGTCTCGATAATTCCCGCCACGTACACGAAATAGGCCGGCAGGCCATGTTCCAGGAAGGCGCTCGGCATGCCCGCGCCCGAGTGCGCCAGTTTGGGATAGCCGTGAAACAAAAAGATGATCCCCAAGACAATCCGGAGAATCAGCAAGGAGAGCGGCCGCAGGTTGTTCAGGAATTTCACGGTGAACCCGTGCATTCTAACAGAAAATAGTTTGTGCACCGCGGCTCCGGCGGCGCCCGGGAATCGGTTACAATCTTTATTGCAGAATAATCACGCATCAAGAACGTAGTTGAGAGACGGGCTCGCGGGCGGGCGCGGAGGTCGCGCCGGCGCTGAAGCCTGGTGGCTGCAAGGAGTGAAAGAGATCGTGCAATCGGCACGTGTCAAGGGCGGAATTGCCGGGGACGCTGCATGAAGCGAAAGCTTCTGGTAGCCGTGCCGCTCCTGGTTGTGGTGGGATTGCTGGCTTGGGTGTTGCGGCCCAAGAGTGAATCGCTCGGCGAGGAGTACGTCAGCGAGCGCAGCGTGACGCTGTGGAGCAGCGTTGCGCAAGTGCGCGAGCCCGTTGACACGCTGCACTACGGCGAGCGGGTCGACGTCATCGCGCGCCGCAATGACAATGTAAAAGTCCGGACCGTCTCCGGCGAGGTTGGCTGGATCGATGGCCGCCAGCTCCTGGAGCCGGCCATGTGGCAGCGCAGCATCAAGCTGCTGGCGCAGTCCCTAACCATACCGGTCCAGGCCCGCGGCCGCACCAAAGTGCAAACCAATCTCCGCGTTGAGCCGGGCCGCACCGCCGCGCGTTTGTATCAGTTCGGACGAGGGGTGCCCGTCGAGATCATCGGGCGCGCTGTCGCCGACTGGGTGCAAGTCACAGACGAAAAAGAACCCTCGAGCGAGCCACAAGGAACCAAGAAAGAAGACTGGTACTTGATCCGTGGCGTCGCCACGCGGCCCCCGGGCGATTTGGCGGGCCGCGCCGCAGAAACCAACACCACCACGCAGCCCGGCGATCAGAGCGTGCCCATCGCCGGCTGGGTCGTCGCCCACTTCGTCGAGCTCGATCTGCCTGACGCTGTTCGGGACGGCATCGCGTCCGCCAACATCCGCCCGGTGGCCTGGTTTGAGCTCAACCGCGTGACCAGCCCCTCGGGCGACAGGCCGCAATATTTGGTTGCCGCAACGCGTGGCCCGGAGGGCCAGCCTTGCGACTTTACGACGATTCGCGTGTATACCTGGAACGCGAAGAGGACGCGATACGAGACCGCGTTCATTGAAAACAATTTATGTGGGCAAGTGCCCGTGCGCCTTGCCAAAGGACCTAAGGGTGAACCGGAATTTCGCTTTCACGTGCTCGATGGCAACAACGAAGAACGCGTGTACCGACTGTACCAGACGGTCGTGCGCCGCGTCCGTGAAGGCGACGCCACGCCAGCAAAAACGGCGCATGCCAATGCTCGGAAGTCATCTTCGCGCTAAGAGATCGAAATCCGGGCCGCGATGCGTGAGTTCGACATGGTTACGAGGTAGCGGCTCTATGAAACGTCAAGTGCAGGTACTTTCGCTATTTTTAGTCGTGTGTCTCGGCGGCAGTTTGGCCAATTCGGCCAGCGCGAAAACCGAGGATTCATTTCCGATGTCGGCGGGAACTTATTGGATTTACCGTGGGATTGTCCGTTGGACTCACGAGAATTCCACCGAGGTCTCTGAGACCAAGGTCGAATGGAAGACTCAAATTCGCCGGTTGATTCACCACGGAGAATATTCAGCCGCGGTCGTGAATGGTTTCCCTTCCGATCTAAATTGGTCCAACGGCAAACCGCAGCCGGTGGACTCTTTGTTGATCCGATTCCGCGATTACAAGTTCTACTTGGTCAGCGCCGAGCGTCTCGGAGAGGATCTGAAGAGGTTGGAGAATCCGCAGGACTCGCTACAGGGCATGTTGGATGAGGACGATCTGTTTCTTCAACTTCCCCTCACGAAGAACAAGAAATTCTGCGATGCCGAAGGGATGGCGCGCCCGGATGGCGACTATTGCTGGGTGGTCGAGTCCTCCACATTGGTTCCCCTGGACCTAACAGGTGCTCCATCGGAGTCGCGCACCAGCTACAAAGTCCGATACGTTACGAACCCAGACGATATTGAATTTGACTTCATTCCCGGTGTGGGGCCTGTCAGCTATGCTTACCATCACCACGGAACCGTGGCTGATACCGAACTGAAACTTTCGGAATTTCATCCCGCTTCGAGCGGGAATGAGTGATCTGGAGAATGGCAGGTGCGGCATGCTTCCGCTTCGCGCGTTTTCAAGATTTCGAATACACCTGTAGAATGCAGGCTGCTTGCCGGAGCGTGACGCAATGACGCTGCACATCAGCGAAGCCGAAGTGCGGGCCCTGCTCACCATGCCGATGGCTGTCGAGGCCGTAGAAGAAATCTCGCGAAAACAGGCCAACGGGGAAGTGGTCGTTCATCCGCGACGCCGCTTTGAGCTTGCCGGCGGCAGGTTTTTTCACTACATGGCTGCGGCGGACTACACGTCGGGCTACCTCGCGATGAAGCAATACACCTTTGTGCGGGGCCAGCTCCGTTTTCTTGTTCCGCTCTACGAAATTGCGTCGGGCGAGCTCGTGGCGCTCATCGAAGCCGACTACATCGGACAGTTGCGGACGGGCGCTGCGTCCGGCGTTGCCACCAAGTATCTGGCGCGGCGTGACGCGCGCGTTGCAGCCATCATTGGCACCGGTGGTCAAGCAAGAACGCAGCTTGAGGCGGTGGCCGCGGTGCGGCGCCTGGAATCCGTGCGCGTTTACGGGCGTGATCCGCAGCGGCGCGAAGCCTTCTGCAAGGAAATGACGGAACGCATCGGCGTTCCGGTTCGCCCCGCGGCATCCGCGTCCGATGCCGCAGGCGGCGCCGATATTGTGTGTACCGCGACAACCGCGTCACAGCCCGTACTGAGCGGAGGGGACCTTGCTGCCGGGATGCATATCAATGCCATTGGAGCGAACCACGCCCACAAGCGCGAGCTTGATGATCAGGCGATTGCGGGCGCAGACGTGATTGTGGTCGATTCCATCGAACAATCGCGGCAAGAAGCCGGCGACTTGATCCTTGCATTTCATGGAGACGAATCGTGCTGGACGGGTGTGAAGCGCCTCTCCGACGTGGTCGCGGGAAAGACCGGCGGCAGAACCAGCGAAGGCGAAGTCACCTTGTTCAAATCGAACGGGATCGCCTCTTGGGACTTGGCGGTGGCGATGAAGGCGTACAGCCTGGCTCGCCAAAAAGGGCTGGGCAGGGAATTGCCGCTCTGGGCCGACACCACGCCGGTGTAACGGTTCAAAGAACGAGCGCCATCCTCCGTAGGGGCGCAGCATGCTGCGCCCCTACAAGCAAGATCGCAGCGATTTAGCTCTTTGGTTCTCGCATTTTCCGCCGCAGCACCTCATGCAACCGCGCGCGCACTTCTTTCGGCAATTCCACCGGCTTCGAATCGCAAAAAATGTCCACCGTCAGCTTCGTCTGATCGACGACCATCTTGCAATCTTCGCAGTGATCGAAATGCCTCTCGAGCTCGTGTTTCGTCGCGGCGTCCAAGTCACCGTCGAGGTAGTTCGAGATTTCGCGAACCACGCTTTTGCAGTTCAATTGGGTTCCTCGTTACGGAAATACCGATGTAGTTTTTGCCGCAGCTTGAGCCGTGCGCGCAACAGCCTGGACTTCACCGCGGCCACCGAAATCCCCATGGCCGCTGCGGTCTCTTCGGTGGATAGCTCTTCCATATCACGCAGAACAAAGGGAACCCGGTATTCCGGTTCGAGCTGGTCGATCGCTTGATCCAAGATATCGCGCATCTCGGCCTGCGCGTATCGCTGTTCAGGACTCGGCCCCCAGTCCTGCAGCTCCCGCGGCATGAGGTCCTCGTCGCCTTCCACCGGTTCATCCAGAGAGAATTGGTTCGGGCGCCGCTTGCGCAGGCGCATCAACGCTTCGTTTGCCGCGATTCGCACCAGCCACGTGTAGAAGCGCGAATCCCCTTGAAAATTGGCAAGGTGAGCATATGCTTTCATGAAGGCATCCTGCATCGCGTCTTCGGCATCTTCGTGGTTGCGCGTGATGTTCATGGTCAATCGGAAAATCTTCCGCTCATAGCGATTGACAAGTTCTTCAAAGGCCGCCGCGTCGCCGGATTTCGCTGCGGTAACCAATTGAGACTCGTCGTCGCGGGCGATTGTCGAGGGGAGCCGGTGTGGGTGAGAGGCGCTCAATGCCGTAATTCCAGGGGCGGCCAGGCCGCCCGATTACGTTAGCACAAAGCGCGATGTTTCCCATTTCCCTCCATATTTTGGATGATGCCGCTATAGGGTGCGATTCAAGAAAGAAGCGGGCATTTCGCAACGCGAAGGCGAGCGTATTGTTGACGATGGGGGTAGCACGGGGTAGAGTGGACGCGAACGATCGATCGACTGATGGTGATGCCCGCGCGTTTTGCCATGCCGCACAATCCTGAGGTCAAGTTTCGAGAGGGCGCCACTGGCCTTGAGGGGCAATCGATAGTCCTGTATCCTATTCAGAATCAATCGCTTGTGGGCGCGTCGCGCGTGTCAAGAGTGGGCGAAACGTGACGCCGCCACGCATAGCGTCTATGCCGCGAGAAGGACTTAGCCGGTAAGCTATCTCCATGCGAACACTGCCTGATCATCTGCGAAAGGGTATGAAGCTTGTGATTGTTGGCTGTAATCCAACCGACTCTTCGGTCCGCGTAGGACACTACTACGCGGGCCGCGATAATCCCTTCTGGCCGATTCTTTTCGAGAGTGGTGTGGTTCCCGAGCCCTTCGACTACCATGACGACAAGCGGGTGATCGAGTTCGGCATCGGCTTGACCGACCTCGTCAAGCGCCCCTCGAAATCCTCGGACGAGCTCAGCCGTGAGGATTTTGCGGAAGGGCGGATCGTGCTCTCGCAAAAACTGGAAGAATTTGCGCCGCGCGTGGTGGCCTTCAACGGAAAGCTGACCTACGAGCAGTTTGCGCAGAGGAAGTGCAAGTTCGGATTGCAGAAGGAGCATCTCTACGGCGCCCGCGTGTACGTACTGCCCGCCACACCCGGCTTGCAAGCGACGAGCAAGAGCGAAAAGGTGCAGCACTTCCGGAAGCTTGCGCAGCTCGTTAAGCGCGTCGAGAAAGAGCGCGACACCAACACTCAGGCTGATCTGGAGTCTTTATGAGCACTTCACAGGTTGCCCAAGGAAATCCCTTCGTCCTGGAAAAGCACGAAGAAGGCGTCGTCACCTTAGTGCTGAACCGGCCCGAAAAACTGAATGCGCTCAACAAGGAATTGCCGACGGCCTTGCACGACGCCTTGGATCGGATCGATGCCGACAGAGACGTGCTCGTCGTGGTGCTTACCGGAGCCGGGCGTGCCTTTTGCGCGGGCGGCGACCTGGCTGCGATTTGGAAAGGCCACCAGGAAAACGACACCACGGATCTCGAGCCGGTGCTGCGCTCCGGCGTGCAAGCGGTGCTGAAAATTCGCACCATGCGCCAGCCGGTGATCGCCGCGGTCAACGGCCCGGCCGCGGGCGCCGGAATGAATATCGCTCTGGCCGCCGACATTCGCATTGCCTCAGACTCGGCAACCTTCGGTCAAAACTTCGCCAAGGTCGGTTTGTTCCCAGACTACGGCGGAACGTATTTCCTGCCGGAGCTAGTTGGGCCGTCCCGGGCGGCGGAGATGTTCTACACCGGAGAGATGATCGACGCGCAGACGGCGCTGCGGTTAGGCATTGTGAATCGCGTGGTGCCGGCGGCACAGCTCGAAGCGGAAACGAAAGCGCTGGCGCAAGCCATTGCGCAAGGTCCGCAGAAGGCGATTCGTTCGGTGAAACGAGCGCTGTTCGGCAGCGCCAAGGCAAGGCTGATCAAGGCGCTGGAGCACGAAGTTCAGGAGCAGTTGAAGTGTTTCCTCTCCAAGGATTGCGGCGAAGGCGTCCGCGCTTTTATGGAGAAGCGCAAGCCGAAATTCCAGGGCAAGTGAGCGCCGCTTCAAGAGGAATTCCATGAACGATCTGGAAATTACTCCGGCCGAGACCAAGCTGCGGCTCGACCGCGGCGAGAAATTGCTGCTCGTCGACGTGCGCGAGCCATGGGAATCGGAGATCTGCCGTATCGAGGGCGCTAGACTGATCCCGATGAGCTCGATTCCCGCGAATCTTCAAGCGCTCGACACGGACGATGACGTCATCTGCTACTGTCACCATGGAATGCGCAGCCTGGACGTGGCCGTGTGGCTGCGAGGCCAAGGTGTTGCGGGCGCGAAATCGCTGACCGGCGGCATCGAGCGCTGGTCGCAGGAGATCGACCCGCGAGTACCCCGCTATTAGCGGCCAGATGTGGCGGATGAGCGCATGGATGTGAAAAGCGTCGCGGTGATCGGCGCGGGCACGATGGGCCGGGGAATCGCCTATGCGGCCGCGCTGGGCGGCTATAGAACGATCCTCGAAGATGTTTCCCGCACCCGACTGGAGCAAGCCATTCTTTGGATTTGGCAAACCCTTGAGCAGACAGTGACCCAGGGGAAGATCGCAGCGATTCTTCGCGATGCCGCATGGCAAAACCTCTCGACGGCAAATACTGTCGAAGATGCGCTTCGCGAGGCGGACCTGATCATCGAAACCTTGCCCGAGGAAATGGAAATGAAGATCGAGCTGTTCACCATTTTCGACAAGTTCGCCAAGCCCAACGCTATTTTCGCGAGCAGCAGCGCTTCGCTTTCGATCACGGAAATGGCCGAGGTGACATTCTGCGCGGAACGCTGCATCGGCATGCGCTTCATCGATGCCGTTCGGGAAACAAGCCTGCTCGAGCTGGTCAAAGGGCAGGAAACGTCGGAGGAAACGATCGCCGTCTGCGCAGAAGCCGGCCGGCGCATGGGGAAAGAAGTGGTTGTCGTCCAGGAGCCGGGCCTTGAAGCATTCGCCGGCGCCTCCAGCTGACTCCCGCGAGAACGAAATGAACAAACCGATTCCCAAGGAAGTCGAACAAAAGATTGTCATTCAGCAGGGCGACCTGACCGAGATGCAGACTGACGCTATCGTGAACGCCGCGAACAACGACCTGATCCTCGGCGCTGGAGTCGCGGGAGCGATCCGCCGCAAGGGCGGAGAGGAGATCCAGCGGGAGTGCACCGCCATCGGCAGCATCCCCGTGGGCTATGCGGCGATCACGACGGGCGGAAACCTGGCGGCAAAGTACGTCATTCACGCAGCCAGCATGCAGCTCGGACGGCCCACCACGGCGGACGCGCTGCGCCATTCCACGGCGCATGCGCTGCGCATCGCGGCGGAGCGCGGATTGAAGACGGTGGCGTTTCCAGCCGTCGGCACGGGCGTCGCCGGGTTTCCCATGAAGGACTGCGCGGAGATCATGCTCCAGGAGGCAGCGGCCCACTTGGGGAGCGGCACGTCAGTGGAAACCGTCTATTTCGTGCTGTTCGATGAAGCGGCCTGCGAAACCTTCAAGAAAGCTCTGAAGCGGCTGCGGACGGAAGCCCCAGGTGCTAGTGGGGCGTCGGGCGGCTGAGTCGAGCCCGGGCGCCCGAAGCTGCTTGCTCGTTGCTGAAGGCGTGCACAGCCAGAATGGCTGTGCCACAGCTATTAGGGGGAGTCGGGGCGCCTTTTTAGCACGGGGCGGTTGTCGGGCTCGGCCACAGGGGAGACTTGGCCACCGGCGGGGCCGGTGCCGCCTGGGACGGCGGCGGAGACAGCGCCTTCGGAATAGGGTTTCTTCAGCAGGGACTCCGCGACTTGCTGGGCGCCGCCGGTGTCGTCGTTAGTTTGCTTGGCTTTGCTGTATTCGTTGACGGCGCGTTCGCGCTGCCCGAGCAGATCGAAAATCTTTCCGAGATAGACGTGACCCCACACTTCGGTCCACTTTTCCGACGGCTCGGGAACCGTCTGCAGGGCCTCGCGGAAAGCATTGGCGGCAGCCTGGTAGTTCTTCTGATAGAAAAACGCCTCACCCATGCGAAAGTTGGCCAGCGGGCGATTTGGCTGGATGGAAAGCGCGCGCTGGTACTGAGCGACGGCGTCGTAGTAGCGGCCCGATTCGGCGAGTTCTTCGCCGCGAGCGATGGCGGCGCGAGCGCGAAGTGAATTGCTGCCCTTCAGGACAACGTTGTTGGGATCAATCTTGATACCGCCGGGCTTGGGGCGGCCAAACGTCTCGACGGTGAACTCGGACTCCGTGCCGACCACGTCGATGGTCTTGGTCTCGGGATTTCCCTCGGTTTCGATGCGCAGCTCGACGGGCATGCTGAACGTGTCGAGGGGTTGCTTGATCTTGCCGACGACGCGGAAGCCTTGCTTGGTGCGATAGACAACGTAGTCGAGGGTGAAATCGGGAACGCCGGTGGAATTGAGCCACTGGGCGAAGAATCCGCGCAATTGGGGAGGGGCTTCGCCTTTCTTGGCGGAAGCCTCGGCATGCTTCTGCGCGAGAGCCTCGAAGTCGTCGATGCGAGCGCTCTTCTCCGCGAAGCGAAAGTAAAAGTCGTGAAGCAGAGACTTGAAGGCAGTGTCGCCCATCTGGGCTCGAATCATATGAAAGACCATCGCGCCTTTGTTCATGACAACGGAGCGATAGTCGCTGGAATAAGGAGCCAGGCGAGCGGCCTGGGCGATGGGCGCGGCGTCTTCCCCCATGAGCGCGCCCACGGCGAACTCATCGACAGCCCGGAGGCCGGCCTCGCGGCCAGCGTTCTGCTCGGCGTAAAGGGCTTCGGAGTAGCGCGCAAGCCCGTCGGTGATCCACACATCGCCGGTCGTGGCGGGCAAAACCGCATTGCCCCACCATTGAGAGGCGACCAGGCGAGCGATGGTGCGGTCACTGCCTTTGGGGTCCCAGATGCGCTTGCTCAGCAGCAGCACCCCGGGTCCGGCGAAGTCGCGAAGCGTGCCGTCAGGAATCTGGATGACAGAGAAATCCGGGCGCGGGAGAGGCCCAAACATATCGGAAAAAATGGTGACCGAGCGCGCGACGTCGGCGGCAAAATCACCGGCGTTGGCGGATGCAGAGCGCGGGGCGTAGACAGCTACGTTGATGCCTTCGGCTTCCTTGGGGTTGAGTTGGAGCTCGCCGGCCACGAAGGTTCCATGAGGCGCGGGAGTGTCGCACTGAAAGGTGTAGAGGAGCCGGCCACCCTCGACGCTATTCCTACCGGGCATGGGCGTAGGAGCGGAGGCTTTGCCTGTGCCCGCGACCGCGAAGGAGTCCGGAACATTCAGGCGGAACGTCGCCGTGTAGCGGTTGGAAGGATAGTTGGTGAGTGGAAACCAGCGTGTCGGGAGGAGCAGGTATGCGCCTTCCTTGCTGATCACGGCGGTGCGCACGCCCGGCACGGGGCTATTCTCTTCGTTCGCGAGCAACCCTGCATACGTGAAGGTTAAAGCGACGTGCGCGCCCGCGGCGACGGGCGACGCCAAGGTCACCGTAAGGAACAAGGGATTTTGCGAGTCGCGCTCGAAGCCCAGTGACTTGCCGTCGCCGCCCTTCACGCCTTTCACATCGAGGTTGGGGTGGAGCTCGACACGAACGCCGCCGGAAACCTCTTGGGCTTTGAAGTCAATCTTGGCCACAGCGGAGATGGATTGGCCGATGGGATCAAGGGTAGCGGAGATGTCGTAATGCTCGGCCAGAAAAGCCGAAGGGCGGGGCGCCTGCGCCATGATGGGCGAGGCAGAGCAGGCCAGCAGCAATAGAGAAGCGAACACAAACGCGGAACTAATTCTTGGGCAGCGGGTCATCGGACCCCTTTCACGCACTGTACCATGGACCCTGTACCTATATAGGATAGCAGACACCTCACTTAGCGTTGCCAGGAGGCGTTCCCACCAGCGCGAGAATAGCGTCCGCAGCGCGTTCGATGGCTCCCGGAGGTCCAAGACGCCGGCGTACGTCGGCCAGGCCGGCACGCATCGCGTCGCGCGCGCCTGGTTCGCGGAGCAGGCGAAGCAGTTCGCTGGAAACTCGGTCTGGCGTGAAATCGTGCTGAACCAATTCGGGTACCACCCACCTCTCTGCGATTAGATTAACCATGCTGAAAAAGGGTGTGCGCACCAGCGGTTTGGCGAGCAGCGCGGTCAGCGGTGTTAGCCGGTAAATTACCACCATGGGTGTGTCCAGAAGCGCGGCTTCGACGGTAGCGGTGCCGCTGGAAACGATCGCCGCGTCCGCGGCGCCCAACGCATCGTACGTCCGGCCTTCCACCACACGCAACGGCAGCTCAGGCGCCCAGCCTTCACGCAATGCGGCTGTGTCGCTTCCCGGAGCCGCAGCAATCACAAACTGCGCGCGTGTCTGGCGATGAATTCGCAGGCAAGCCTCGCGCAGAATCGGGAGGTGCTGCCGGAGCTCGGCCACGCGGCTCCCGGGAAGGACGGCGACGAGAGGCTGCTCCAAGGTCAGACGCTGCTCGTCGAAGAAGGTTTTCCGGTCGAGGGACGCATGCACGGCGCTGACCAACGGGTGGCCGATGAATTTCACCGGCACGCCTGCATCGCCGTAGAACTTTTCTTCAAACGGAAAGATGCAAAGCGCCAGCGCGAAACGGCGCCGCACTACCCGGACGCGCCACGGCCGCCAGGCCCAAAATTGCGGGCAAATGTAATAGGCATTTTTGATCCGGCGGGCCTTCAACTTTCTGGCGAGCCGGAGATGAAAGCCGGGGAAGTCAGTGAGGATGGCAAGCGCCGGCTTGCGCCGCTCCGCTTCGGCGACCAGCCGCCGCATCGCTCGCACGAGCGAGGGAAGATGACTGAGGATTTCCGTGATTCCGACGACCGAAACTTCCGAATAGTCGGTGACGGTCTCGACGCCAGCGGCGCGCATTTGCGGGCCGCCCATGCCAAAGAGAGTGACGTCCGCACGTTGTTTCAGCGCCGCCGCGAGTCGCGCGGCGTACATGTCCCCACTGGCTTCACCGGCGGAGAGCAGAAGCGGAATGGGTGGCATGCGCGGCGAGGAAGCGCTCAGTCGCTTGCCGGGAGGGGTTCCGGCAGCGGCGATGCGCTAGCCGGGGGATGCGCGACGCTTACGTCTGCGGGCAGATGGAGCTCCTGTTCCTTGTACTGGAGCTGGTAGAGACGATAGTAGATGCCGCGTTGTGCGAGCAGCTCTTGATGCGCACCCTGCTCGCGCAAGCGGCCTTTGTGGAAGACCAGGATGCGGTCCGCGTGTTGAATGGTGCTAAGGCGATGCGCGATGACTAGGGCGGTGCGTCCGCTCAACAGGCGGTCGAGCGCTTCGCGAATTTGCAGCTCGGTTTTGGTGTCCACGCTGGAGGTGGCTTCGTCCAGAATGAGGAAGCGCGGATTGTGCGCCAAGGCGCGCGCGAAATTGATGAGTTGGCGCTGACCGACGGACAACGTGGAGCCGCGTTCGTTGACAGAGGCAGCGACACCTTCGGGCAGCGAGCGAATGAAATCGCGCAGCCCGACTTCATCGAGGGCTTTCTCGACGGTCGCGCGATCGATTCCCGACGTGCCGAGGCAGATATTCGATTCGATGGTGCCGGTGAACAGAAAGGGATCTTGCAGGACGATGCCGAACAGCCGGCGCAGGTCTTGGATATTGATGCGGCGGATGTCCATGCCGTCAAGAAGAATCTGGCCGCGCTGAATATCGTAGAAGCGGAGGAGCAGGGAAATAAGGGTGGTTTTTCCGGCGCCGGTATGACCCACAATGGCGATGGTTTGCCCCGGAGCGACGCGGAAGGAAACGTCGCGAAGCACCCAGTCGTCCTCGGCGGGCTCGGGAACATTGCGGTAGCTGAACCAGACGTTGCGGAATTCGATCTCGCCCTGCGGAGCGGCGAGGCGAAGAGCATCGGAAGGCGAGGCGACCGGCGCTGGTTCGTCAAGGAGCTTGAAGATGCGCTCGGAGGCGGCCATCGCGGACTGCAGGATGTTGAATTTTTCGCTGAGATCCTGGATGGGGCGGAAGAAGCGGGTCGCGTACATGGTGAAGGCCGTCAGCACGCCAAGGCTGAGCGCGCCGTTGAGCACACGATTGCCGCCCGACCAGTAGATCAAGGCGATGGCAGAGACGCTGAGGATTTCGACCGCGGGATAAAACAGGGCGAAGGCGAGGATGGCGTCTCGCCAGGCCAGCATGTTGTTGCGATTGCGCTTCTCGAAGTCCGCGCGGGCTTTTTGTTCGCGGTTGAAGAGCTGCACGACGCTCATGCCGGAGATATATTCCTGCAGGAAGGAGTTGATGCCGGCGATGGCGGTGCGGATGCGGCGATTGGCGTCGCGGACGAACTTGCGGAAGAAGTAGGTGACGACGAGGATGAAGGGAAGCACGGCGAGTGCGTCGAGCGCAAGGCGCTTGTCGATGGAGAACAGCCACGCTGCCAGGACCGCCAGGAGGAAGAAATCGTTGATCATGGTCACGACGCCTGCGGCAAATAAGTCGTTCAGGGCGTCGACGTCCGTGGTTACGCGCGTGACCAGCCGGCCGACCGGGTTGCGGTCGTAATAGCTCATGGGCAGGCGCTGCAAATGGGCGAAAATCGCGCGGCGCATGTCGTACATGGTTTGCTGGCCGACGCGCTGCATGATGCGGATCTGAATGTACTGGGCCAGGAAATCGAAGATCAGAACACCCAGAAACACAAGGCTGATCAGCGCAACCCCGAGCTTCGCCTGCGACAAGGCAATGGAGCGGTGAACGCCGGGAATCAGATAGCGGTCGATCGCCAATTGAAAGAGCTTGGGGGGAGCGAGCTCCAGAGGCGTTACGACCGCGACAAGGGCAAGGGCCAGCAGCACGCGCCAGCGATACGGCCGCAGATATTCCAAAAGCCGCCGCAATAGGCGCGCGTCGTACGCTTTGCCGAGTGCCTCTTCTTCGTGAATGTTACTCATGCCCGTTCGAGCTCTTCTTCCAGCAACTGCTTCTGATAAAGATCGGAGTAATATCCTTCGCGCGCCAGGAGTTCGTCGTGGGTGCCGCGTTCGATGATGCGGCCGTCGCGCAATACGACGATCTGGTCGGCATCCTGGACCGTGGAGGTACGGTGCGAAATCAAAATGGTCGTCCTGCCGTGCATGACTCCGCGGAGGCGGCTCAGGATTCGCTCTTCCGTCTGGGTGTCCACGCTCGAGAGCGAGTCGTCCAGAATCAAGATGCGCGGGTCACGCACGACGGCGCGAGCAATTGCGGTGCGCTGTTTTTGCCCGCCGGACAGAGTGATGCCGCGCTCGCCAACGACGGTGTCGAACTTGTTGGTGAAGCCCTCGACGTCTGCATCTAAATTGGCGATTTCCGCGGCTTCACGCGCCCGCGTGACTTCGTACTGCGGAAGGCCGAAGGTGACGTTGCCGCCAACCGTCTCGGTGAACAGGTAGGTGTCTTGCGGCACGTAGCCGATTGAGCGGCGCAGCGTCTCCAACGGCCATTCGCGGATGGGCCGGTCATCGAGCAAAAGCGTGCCGTCCGGCGCTTCCCAGAGCCGCGCCATCAGGGCCGCCAGAGTGGTCTTGCCGCTGCCGGTAGGACCGACGATCGCGAGCGTCGAACCTGCAGGAATCTTCAGGTTGATGTCGCGCAGCACCGGATGGGTGCCGCTTGCGTCGGAGCCGGCACCGTTGGTTGCGCCATTTCCTGCCAGATTCGTCGGATACGTGAAAGTCAAATTGCGAAACTCGATTTCGCCTTCGACCGGAGTTTCCGGGGGAACGCGTGCGGCGCGATCGTCGATTTGCGGATGGGCCTGCAAAATGTAGTTCAGGCGGCCCATGGAGGCGGCGCCGCGCTGGAAAATGTTGGTCACCCATCCCAGGGCGATCATCGGCCACACAAGAACGCCCAGATAGGTGTAGAACGCAATTAGCGCGCCCACCGAAATCTGTCCGCTGAGAAGCTGATCGCCGCCTTTCCACAAAACGATCAGAAAAGACGTGCCGATGAGCGCCTGGAGGGAGGGCATGAACATGCTCCAGGTGCGGATCAACTTGATGTTGCGGGCCACGTATTCGCGGTTGGGCTCGTCGAATCCACGAATTTCCGCCTCTTCCTGGGCATAGGCGCGAACTACGCGAACGCCGGAGAGATTCTCCTGTACCTTCGCCGACAGCGAGGCGAGTGACGCTTGAATCTTTTCATAGAGATCGTGGATAACCTTGCCGAAATGGCGCACGGCCACGAAAACGGCGGGAACGGGCAGCAGAATCCAGAGGGTAAGGGAACCCGAGAGGCGTGCCATGACCATGACGGCGAGAATCATGGTGACCAGAGTCTGACCGGTGTACATGATGCCTGGACCAAGCACCATGCGCACGTTGTTAAGGTCGTTGGTCGCGCGGGACATTAGCTCGCCGGTGCGGTTTCGGACGTAAAACTCCGGCTCCATCAACAACAAGCGGTCGAGCAGGTCACGACGCAGATCAAATTCGATGTCGCGAGAGACGCCGATGAGGGTCCAGCGGGTCCAAAAAGAGAGAGTGCCTTTCAGCAGGACACAGAGGACGAGCAAGAGGCAATAGATGCCTAGCGCGCGGACGCTGCGGGGTGCGTAGAAGGGAATGGCGCGGCTGAGCCACGAGCCGATGAGCTGACCGTGCGAGCTGGTTTGAAACGGCTGGCTGCTTCCCGCGATGATGTCCGTCACGATACCCGTACCTAGCGGGATCAGATTTCCGACGAGACTCGTCAATACGAGAACGAAGAGCCCGAGCGCGATCGCGCCGGGGTATCGCCCGAGATAGGGTAGGAGACCGAGCAGGTTTTTCCAGGAAGACGAATGGGCCTTCATTTTTGCAGCCGGGGCGGTGCTTGCATTCGCGGTTGTGGAGGTTGCGCTCATTTAAGCTTGGACTTCGGAACCTCACTCAACGATGGCGCCTCGAGCAGGAAATGCTCGTAGGTGCGATCGAGCGACTGGTAGCGTTTCGTCGCGGGATTCCAGCGCACGCCGATCGGGAGCACGTGGGTATCGCCGGTGCCCTTCAGCGGCGTGAAGTAAAGCTGCAGGCCGGTCACTGGGTCTTGCTCGTACTGGAGCCGCCAGCCGGTGACCTGCGAGAGCGGCGTCAAGCCCAGATAGCCCTTGGCGTTCTTCAGGTGTTCGTCGCAGCGGAAAATTTCCGACCATTGGCCGTCTTGGTTTTCCGCGATCACTGCGCGCGTGACAATTGTGCCGGGCTGATTGTTGGTAGGGGTTTTGGGCACGACGTTTGCAGCCACAAATTGCCGCTTGCCGGTCTTCGCCAAATCCCCGAACACCAACACTTGGGTCTCCATCCCTAGCAGAGATTGTGCGGCGGATTGGATCTCTTCCGGCACAGCGGGTTCAGCGGGTTTCACCTCGACCGTCAGGGTGGGTTTCGGCGCAGACGCATCGGGCCCGCAACCCGCCAGGAAACCAACTACACTCAGAGCACTCACCAGGAATTGCAGAGAGACTCCGCCGATCGGCGAGGTTTTGCGCTTCGGGTCTTGCGTACCACCCCACGAGGTAAAGGACGGCGTCGCGCCGCCCTCGTTAGCAGCCATACGACAACAATCGTTGTGCGCTGATTTGTCCATCAAAGACTTGGCGCCGCCAATGTGATTTCCACTACTCGCCCGGGCTTTTCCTCTTTGTCCGGTGTGCAAAGCACGGTCATGACCTGTGGCACATCCGGCCCCGCCCAATCGAAGGCGTAGTAGAACAATTCTAGCTGCTGCCCGCCTTTGGTGGAAGGACCGCGCGAGCCAGGTTGCCCATAGAGCGCAAGGACGCGCGAGCAAGAGTCTCCGACAACCAGACCGTGGCCGGTGACCCAGCGGTTTGCGGTTGGGTTGGCACAGCCGCGTTTGGAATCGAGACTGGACTCGGCCACACGGATCTCGAGAATCGTGCCGCTGGCGTCGGCGATGATGGTGAGGATCTCGTGGCGGCACTCATCGCGCCAGGTACGGCTCGCGCCGCCGTCGCCGATGGCAGGTGCCTTGGTAAAGAGGCGCAGCGCTTTAGTCATTGCGTCGCGACCTGGACGCAGGCCCGCGAGCGTCAACTCATCGTTGCGGTGCGTGTCAACGGCGTTAGGGTTCGCGCGGCTTGTTGAAGAGGCTTCGCGCAGTTGGGCTTGCGCAGACACGCAGATCAGCAACAGCACGCTACCGCTGCGCCAGAATTGCATCCAGCCGCGCTTCAAAGTTTTCCTCTCCCTCGGACCACAGTTCGCTGCGCTCGACGGGCAGCGCGCGCTCCAACGCTTCCACCCAGCTGAACAAGAGTTGGATGTTTTCGCGGGTCTTGGCGTGATATTCCTTCAGATTGCCCGGGACTGCCATCCACTGCCGGAAGGTATGCTCCACCGGATGGTCCGAGGAAGCAAATGGATTCGACGCCGCGCCGGGTGCGAGCAGCCCACCGTGTCCGGTGAAAAAGTGCTCGAAGCCGAGGTCGGCGGCGAAATGCCCGGAGGTTGCGGCCAGGCCGTCTTCGTAATTCGGGCCGTGGCATGTCAAAACGAGCGGCTGCGGTTCGTTCTTCCAACTGAGGGTTTCTACGTCGAAACGCCAAAGGTCCCATTGGGCGGTTGCGATGTAGGCGGTGTCCGCGTTCAGGTGTTGCGCGGCCAGCGCCGCGACTTCTGCGGGACCGCAGCCCTGGTTGCTCAAGTCCCATTCGGCTACCGGCGTTTCCGTGGCGTCGACCGCCTGCACGATCAATTCGGTGAAAGCGCTTTGCGAGGCGGAGAGCGGAGCAGCGGCCAGGAACCGCGCGAACTGCGGGATCATCGTTGCTTCGGAAAAGTCGCGTGTCCACACGCGCAGATAGGCATGGTTGGCCATAAACGTAGGAACCAATCCTCAAGTATACCGGGCATGCGGCATGGAGGCGAACCGGCGGCGGACTCTCGTGATGTGTGCTCGTCAGCGAGACGCGGAGCGGCGCATCCGGCGGAGGGTTTCGGCAACGAGAGCGCCGTTGCCGGAGGCACTTGTGCCATCGGGAAGCGTCAAGATGTCCTCGAAGCCGACGCGAGTGTCGTAACCGCGGGCAGAGGCTGTGTCGATCAGGTCCCAGGCGGTCTGATTCAAGCCATGCAGCACGCGGGGTAGCTTCACACCCGCTGCATCAAGCAGGGCCTCGATTTGTTCCAGAGTTTTCAGCGCCGCCGGCGTGGACGACTCAAATGGTTCCAACAGCATTCGAAAGCATCGTGACGCAAGCCCGCTCGACACGAAAACCTGCGTACCACTCACATCGCTAAGTCCTGCCTCGACGCCAACGCCGCGGGAGAGCAACAGCTCCGCGAGAGGCAGAGCGCCCTCCTCCTTGAAATTCACGGAAGCGAAGTCCGGCAGGACGGTCCAGCGCGAGATCGTTGCCTGGCGAAATGGGGCGTTCTGCAAAATCCAAGCGCCGGTGCTCACGCCCACTGGCGTTCCGGGAACCGCGGACCGGACCGCAGTCAGCGCCCGCGCGACATCCCCAGGATCGAGACTCTCTCGGCCATTTGTGGCGCGGACATGAAAGTGAATCGCTCCCGCGCCCGCGGCTACTGATTCCTTGGCCGCCGTGGCGACTTCTTCTGGGGTGATGGGAATGCCCGGATGCTCCGCGCGGGTGCGTCCCCCGTTGAGTGCCGCTTTGATCACTGCTTCAGGGCGTGGCGCCCTTGGCAGAAATGTTCAAGTTTGAGGCGATCTGTTGCAGGCGGTCGCGCAAGGAGTCGCCGATGTCCGCAAAGACCTTGGTGCAGGTTTCGCGCAGCTTTTCTTCTGCGGTGACCGCGATCCTCGCAACCGCATCGCGCGATTGGTGGTCCAGGGAGGTCACCGTCGCGAGCATCCATTGGTTCGACACGTTGTCCAGACGCTCGCGATATTGCTCCGCGGCTTTTTCGCCGAGCCGCGTATAAATGTCGTACATCTCGGCCTGATGCGCTTCGGTCATCGACTTCCACGATTTCAGCAGAGGCTCGAACCCGGCCTGAACTTTTTCGTTTGCCTCGGCCACGCCCGCTTCCATGGCGCCGCTCATACCGCTTTGGAAACGCCGCAGGAAATCTTCCTGCTCGCTGCTGACCTTCTGCGTCAGTTCGGCGTGCGCGGCATCCAACCGCATGCGCGCTTCCACACCGGACTTCTGGAGCTCCGCCTCAAATCCGTCCAAGTCCTCCCGCGCGTGCCGCTGAATCTCGTCGACAAACGCCGCCGACGTCGTTTCCGCAGCTTCGGCAAACAAGGCCCGTGCCCTGTCGAACGACTCGCTGACCACTTCCGCCATCTGCGTCTGCGCGTAGGTGATGAAGTTGCGGCTGGACTGATCCATCTCACTGGAAAACTCACTGGAGATTTCGTTGGCCTTCTCTCGCAACTGGCCGGCGGACTGCTCGCCGATTTTTTCCGCAATGCCCTGAATTTGCGTTTGCGCTTTTTTCTCGTACCATTCCGCGGACTTGATCAGATCTTCAACCGTTTGGTGCTTCACGCCTTCGACTCTGGTCTCCAGCTCAGACAGGCTGCGCGCCGTGACCGCCTGCGCGGACCCGTGCAACATCTCTTCCACACTGCCGAGATTTCCCCGGAACCTCGCGAGCGCTTCCGCAAACGCTTCGTCCGTGGTTGCCCGGATGCGTTCCTGGTGCAGCGTGACCGCCGCATCCAAGAGAGACCGTCCGCCGGTCAAACGATGCATCGCTTCGTCGGTGCTCGCGATCTGCGGCTGCACCAGCGCTTCGATCTGCTGGCCGAATTGCGAAACCGCCTGCTGGCTCGACTCCTCGAAGGCCCCGCGAATGCGCCCGGCAATTTCTTCAAAGATCGACTCCGACCGCCGATGCAGCTCGTTGCGGTGCAGGCTCAACACATCGTCAACCTGCGACTGAAAACCGGTGAGCGCCTGTTGATGCACCGTTTCCAAGCGCGCGGAAAGGTTTTCGAGCCGCTCGGAAGCCTCGCCCGCCCGAGTCAACGCTCCTTCCATGCGCTCGGTGTGCGCTCGCATCGACTCCTGGAGCCCGGCGACGTGCCGCTCGGAACGGTTCGCCGCATCTGCCGCCGCCTCGTGGAAGGCCTCGCCCAAGCGCTCGGTTTCCCGCTGCAACTCGGAGGTAAGCGCGTTCGCGCGTTCGTTCAGCAAACTCGCAGCGCGTTCCTGCGCGCCCGCAAAGGCGTTATCCACCACCGTCTGCCAGCGCGTCTGAGCCGCGTCCACCTCGCCTGTCATGTGCGCTCGCCAGTTTTCCTGCGCGGACGCAAAGGAAGACGCAACCTGCTGCTGAGCCTCGTTGGCCGCTGCCGCGAGGGACTCCCGCTGCGCGTTGGCCGTTTCCTCACGCTGACGCGCCGCTTCTTCAATCGCTTGATGCGCAGCTTCGGCGCGGGCCGCAATTCGCGCTTCGGATTCCTCCGTATGCGCGTGCAGCCGCGCGGCGGCCTCTTCGGCTTGCTGGCAGACACCGCGAAGCGAGTCTGTGGCGTTGGCCAGTAGCTGTTCGTGTGCGGCGCGCTGCGCCACGCCCGCTTCGGAAAGTTTAGCGGTCAGATTGTTGGTCAGCTCTTCGAGTTGCGGAGCGAGCCGCTTCGGCAACTCATCCTGCAACGCCGCAGCGGTAGCTTCGTGCGCGGCGCGGCTCCGAGCATCGGTTTCTTCCCGGATCTTTTCGAGGGCATTCGCAAGCATCCGCGAAAGCTCTTCGCGTCCCTCCGCGATTTTCTGCTCCCATTGCTCCGCGCTGATGCGCCGCTCCGCGGAAACCGCATGCGCGGCGGCCTCTCGCGCCGCCGCTTGGATTTGCTGCCGGGCTTCGGCCAGGAGCCGCGTCACGTGCCGCGCCAGTTGCAGCGACGCGTCCGTGGTGCTCGCCGGGGAAGGGAACACCCGTACGTTGTCGGGCCCTCCGCTCGCGGGAAGATCGGGTTCCGTCAGCGATACGTGAAATTCCGTCTCCGATGCAGCGGACTCAGCCGGCCCGTGCGCAGTTTGCTGCGCCGATGTAGTTCCCGGAAACGGTCCTTGTGAAATGCCGGGCGTTGCCGCGGCAGCCGCAGCAGCAGCCTGCGCTTTCTCCGGCTCCGTAAATCCGAACCAATCGTCCGGGGGAAACCCGATTCCCCAGACGTTGCCGGGGGTCTCGAGCTCCAGCGCCACTTGGAAGAGCTGACGCACCGTGCGCGGCCGCTGGATCCAGGCGACCCGGCCTCGCACCGTCCGCGGAGGCTGGTCGGTTTCCGGATGGGGAATTTCCAGCTTCACCCACATGTTTTTCAGCACGTAATGCTTCGACTGGTACCGGCAGCCGTGGCAATTCAAGATCAGCGACGAAGTGCGTTCCATGAACGGCCGGCCAAGCGCGTCCACACCAGTCACCTGCAGCGGGACCGCCTGCACGATCCGCGTGCTCCGCCGTTTTCTTAGTTCCGAGGTCGTATTCACCGCTGCTTCAGACACCATTTCCGTCGTTTCGCCGGCAAGGTTGCTGCCAAGTTCGTCCATGGGTAGGGCCGCCGTTTCTGGTTTGTTTTCAACAAGTCCGGACAATTACGTTCGTTTCGTTTGCGTGGTGTCCGAGGCCGGGGCATGGTGCGTTCCGGTCACGAACATCCATAGTTCCTTGGCAACCCAGATGGGCCCGACCAGCAAATAGATGGGCCCTTGAAAAAACGCCGGATGATTGCCTTCGATCCGGTGCCCCAGAAACAGAAACGCCCATCCGCCAATGAAAAAAGCGGCGCCCCAAATCCACTTGGTCAGGATCAATAGAATGATCCCTGCAAAGATCATGGGAATGCCGACACCGTGAAGCAGCTTGTTCCAACCGGATGAGTGCTCGTGATCGTATTGCTCCATGTAGCTCGCAAGACCCGGCATAACGGAGCTCCTTGGGTGGGGACGCATCCTGCGGAAGTACACTTTATAACGAAACGCGGGAAATGGCTAGGGGGCAGGGAAGCCGGCAGGCGCGGTCAAAAAGAGCCGTCCTATAGATCGCGCCGGCCCTCCAGGGCTTTGAGCATGGTGATTTCGTCGGCGTACTCCAGGTCCGCGCCGACTGGAATACCTACGCCGATTCGGGTGACCCGCACGCCCAGCGGCTTTAGCAATTTCGAAAGGTACACCGCGGTAGCCTCGCCTTCCGCCGTCGGATTCGTGGCGATGATGATCTCCTCCACCGAGCCTTCCTTCAAACGCTCGACGAGAGACTTGATCTTGAGCTGCTCTGGACCGCGCCCCTGCAACGGCGACAGCGCTCCGCCGAGCACGTGATACATCCCGCTGTAGGTCCGCGTCTTTTCGATGGCGAGAATGTTGTGGGCTTCTTCGACCACGCAAATCGTCTTGCGGTTTCGCGTGGGCCCCGCGCAATACAGGCACGGGTCGGTGTCCGTAATGTTGTGGCACACCGAGCACTCGCGAATCTTTTCCTTGGCATCGCGAATCGCGTCGGCCAGCGCCAGGGCATCCTCCGGCGCCGAGCGCAGGAGAAAGAACGCAAGCCTCTGCGCGGTTTTCTGTCCGATGCCGGGAAGGTGTTTCAGTTCGTCGATCAGTCGTTCGACCGGAGCGGCAAAATCAGGCATGACTGATGTGTAGCACAGCGGCGCATCTTCCGCAAACCGTGTCGGAGACGCAAGTCAGCGCAATTCTGTAGAGGCGGGGCTTGCTCCGCCCGGCGTCAACTTCAAGCACGCAGCTCCCGCGAAGCCCTCGCCGCAGGTACGCACCTTCCGCTCACAACGAACGAGAGTCCCAGAATTTGAGGAGAAAAGGCAGCTGGCTTACGGTCGAGGTCTCGCCTAGAAAAGTCCGGGAATCTTAAGGCCGGCGATGCCGGGTATTCCACCCGAAAGATTCTTCATTTGGTTGGTAAGCTCTTCGTCAACGCGGCGTGACGCTTCATTCACAGCGGCACGCACCAAATCCTGCAGCATTTCCTGGTCTTTACTGGCAAAAACGTCCGGCTCGATGCGCACATCCACAATCTGCTTTTGGCCGTTCATTTTCACGGCCACCATGCCGCCGCCGGCCGAGGCTTCCACGGTCACGGAGTTCACCTGCCGCTGCAAGTCCTCCTGCAGCTGCTTGAACCGGGAGAGCATCTGTTGGAGCGCGCTGACTTCCATCACGATTCCTCTGGGTTGCGTTTCACTTCGGTGATCTTTCCGCCGAAGCGCTGCAGCATCGACCTCACCATGGGATCGCGCTCGAACTGGGCGCGCAATTCTTGCGAGCCCGAAACATCGCGCGACGCCGACGCAGCCGCCGCTACTCCAACTTGTTGTAGTTTAGCACAGACCCGCACCGCTCGTCCGAGTACCTTGCTCGAAATAGCACGCACCTTCTCGAGCGAATCTCGTCCTTCCAGCATTTCGGCGAACGCGCGATTGTTCGGCGAGAAATAAATCCGCAGCTCAGCACCTTCCAGCTCCCAGCGGCTCCCCTGCTCGACAAGTTCGCCCAGAAACTTCTGCTGCGCCTGAATCGCCGCCTTGATTTCTACAACTTGCTCGTTGCTCAGCCCGCTGACCTGTATTGGCGCAGACCTTTGTTCCAATGGGGCAGGGATTCCCGCGGGCGCCGCTTGAGGTGGCTGCGTCGAAACGTTGTCTGCTCGTGGCAACGCGAGCGCAGCGGGTGCAGAGCCCGCCCGCTGCGGCGCAACTGTAGACGCGAATCCTCCGCCGCGAACCTCCGCCAGCAATTCTTCCAGCGGCGCCAGCCGCGCCGCGTTGATCAGCCGGAGCAGCCCCATTTCCAGATGCACGCGCGGATCGGGTTTGCGCCGCAGGTCGTCGTCCGTCTGTAACAAAATCTGAAAGAATCGCGTCAGGTCTTCTTCGCTGAACTGCGTCGCGGCGCGCGCCAGCGCCGGCCGCTGATCCGGCGTCGCGGCGATCAAGTCCGACTCCGCTCCGCACACGCGCGCAATCAACAAATTCCGCATGTGCCGGATTGCTTCGCGGCAGAAATGCTGCAAATTGCGTCCTTCCTTCTGGAACGTGTGCACCAGCGCGAGCGCGCGATCCGCCGATCCCGTCGCAATCGCGCCCACCAATTCATCCAGCGCGTCGTCGGGCACCACGCCCAGCAACTCACGCACTTCCTTGTCGGCAATCGTGTCGCCGCAATACGCGCGTGCTTGTTCCAGCAGGGACAACGCATCGCGCAGGCTGCCTTCCGCCATGCGCGAGATCACCGCCAGCGCGCCGGACTCGATCTTCAAGTTTTCTTTCGCGGCGATCTCTTCCAGGCGTCCCGTGATTTCCGCGAAGGTCAGCGCGCGAAAATGAAAATGCTGCGATCTCGACCGGATGGTGTCGACCAGATTTTCCGGCTCGGTCGTCGCCATCACGAAGATCACGCGATCGGGAGGCTCCTCAAGCGTCTTGAGCAGGGCATTGGACGCTTCGCCTGTCAGCATGTGCGCTTCGTCCAGGATCACCACTTTGCTGCGCGCGGCGGCCGGAGCGTAGCGCACCATTTCCCGCAACTCGCGAATCTGGTCGATGCCGCGATTGGAAGCCGCATCGATCTCGATCACATCGAGCGACGTTCCAGCCGCGATCTCTTTGCAGGAATCGCATTCCCCGCAGGGTTCCGGCGTCGGTCCGTTCACGCAATTCAACGCCTTCGCCAGGATGCGCGCTGCGGTGGTTTTCCCGACGCCCCGCGCTCCCGAAAAAATGTATGCGTGAGCGACGCGGTTATTCCGGATCGCATTCGCAAGCGTCTCTGTAACGTGAGTTTGCCCGACAAGATCGCGAAAGGTTTGCGGCCGCCACTTCCTGGCTATCACCTGGTAGGTCATCGGTAGTCTTGAAGGATCAAAGACAGTTTCGTCGCTTCCCGGCTTGCTACTCACTACTCACTCGCCACTCATCGCGAGGAACTTCGGGTGATCTGCGGCACCCGAGGCGTTCCCGATACCGTTGCTCCCTTCCGGGCCTGGCGGGGTTCGCGGGACCTCGTTGCACAGAGCCCGAAGCTCCACGCTCTGGCAGTCGCGCAATTTCGCGGGACTGCAAGGCTCAGTTTAGCACACAGAAGTTGTCGCAGTTTCAAGTGCGCTTTGCGTTTGCGCGTCCGCGTCTTCTGCGCGCACGAACTCGTCAAGACTACGGTTTGGCCGCTGGCGCGTCAGGAGGGACGACCTCCGCGGGGTTGACCCAATTCACCTTGAAGGGTCCCATGCCGTGAACTTGCACGATACTTTCGCCCTTGGACATCGCGAAATGGCGCATCTCTTTCGGCATCGAGAGGAAATTTCCGACGTTCATCGCTTGCAGCTTCGTTTCGTCAAACGTCTCACCCATGCCGATGAGAAACGTTCCCTTGAGCACCGTTACATTTTCGTCCGTAGGATGCCAGTGCGGCGGCACCTTGGCGCCGTCGGCGCATCGGATCCGCAACACAAACGGCGAACCGTCTGCGTTCGGATCGCCCGAAACCGGCGCAAGCTCGCACCCCTTGATGATCGGCGTCCACTTCAAATCTCCGAAGTGTACGATTTTGTGAGGCGCCGCGGTCTCCGCCTCCTCCTGGCTATAAACGCGCGTGCCGAGCGCTGTTACGCCGGCAAGCAGCGCGCAAACACAGACCACACGATTCTTTCTCATCGTATTCCCTCCTTCGGAAATAAACGTTGCGGGAACGATACCGTTCTCGCAATCCGGTAGCAAGGCCTCAGTAAAAATTCCCCGACCCTGCCCAAGGATTCGGTCGAGCCTTATCACCTGACTCACTGGAAACATGCCGAAAAAAAGAATTGCCTGCCTTTCAGATGATGTACTCTAGATGCCGGATGGAGTTCCTCCCCATCCACCCGCGTCTCCCACCAACCCAGACGCAGGGTCCGCGGCGCCAGCGGAACACACCGAGGCATCGCCTCAGTGTCGCCCCACGACAGGGGGCAAGCCCGCACCTACGGTGCAGGCAGGAGGAATCAATGAAAAAATGGTTGTCTTCGCTTCTCGTTCTAGCATTGATCGGCATGGCCGCGCCGGTATCGTTTGCCGAGCCTCACCAGGTCATGCAGGGGACTCAGGTTCATCTGACGCTGCTAAACTCCGTCAGCACATCGGCCTCAAGGGATGGCGATCCCTTCGTCGCCGTTGTCTCGGAGCCCGTCTATCTCGGCAATCAGCTTCTTATTCCCGCCGGCACGCGTGTCAACGGCACCGTCGGCACGGTTGCTCCTCCGCGCCGCTTCTCCGTCATTCGCGGCGAGGCCTACATGAACCTCACATTTCACTCCCTCGAAGTGGATAGCCGTGTGATCCCCGTCCAGATGAGCATTATCGCCATCGAGCAGCCCGGCGGCGATCCAGGTAGCGAAAAGGCGCGCAAGGACATGAAGGTGGAAGAAGGCGGAGTCGTCCAGGAAAAGCACGACTACAAAGGTGACGTCCTCGCCGCGACTATCGGCATCGGCGGAGGCTCGCTTGTCGGCGCCGTCTTCAGCCACGTGGTTCGCGGCTTCGGCATCGGCATGGCGGGCAGCGCGGTTTATATCATGGCGCGCAAGGGCAAGGACGCCGCCATCCCTGCGCACTCCGGCATTCTCGTGCGCATGGACAATACCATCACCATGCCAGCTACGATTGCGGCGAACTCCTCGCCGACCGACAGCCGTTAGCGCCCTTCGAAAATAACGACACGCCGCCGGCCGCGAAAGTCCGCAGCCAGCGGCGTATTGCGATTTGGCACCGGCTCCGCCAAGACCTTGATCTCAGCGTCAAGCGCTTGGCATGGTGGTCGTAGCGGGCAACTGTAGCGGCAGCCTTCTGTTTACCCTGAGCCTCGAAGGGAGGCCGGCGTTTTTGCCTACCGCTTCGGGAAGTTCGGATCCGCCTTCACTTCCAGGATTTGCTTGGTGTGCCGCTCGCTGTGCGCGGCAATTAACAGCACCCATTCGTATCCATCCAGCTTTTCTCCCATGGGGCTGTCCACCGCGTGAGCACGCAGATCCGGGGTGGTCTTCAAGAACTCCTCGGTCGTGCCGCGGCTTTCGAGAAAATGCTTTTCCGCTTCCGCGGGAGAGCCGAACCGGTTTGTCGGCTTGAGTGGTTCGGGTGCTTGCATTTTGTGCGAACGGTCCGGCACTTGCGCGAGCACACCGTCATCGATCTTCTTCAATTCGGCGGGGTCCCGGGGCGTAATCGCCGGCGTTTTCATCACCTGTTCTTGCGTCAGGCCCCGTATCATGTCTTCCGCTGCCGCGAGATGCTCCACGACTTCGGCGATCGACCAGCGGTCCGGCGCCGCCTTGAAATTCCACTGCGCATCCGACAGTCCCTTCGTGGAATCGACAACGCCCTTCTTCGTCGACTCCAGATAAGCCAGCGCGCGGTCCTTTTCCTCCTGCGACACATCCTGTGCCTTTACGGCAACGCCGCTCACCACCCCCAACAGCAAGACCAACATACAAATGGAAACTTTTTTCATGCTGATGTCCTCTCTCTGGTTCGTTTTGCAACAACAACGGTTATTTCTCAATTCAAGGCTCTCCGACTCACCGGTTTTCACTTCACCGACTCTCCTTGCGCTGCTCCACGGGACATTAGCTCCTCGGTGGTCAGGTCTTCCATATATGCGTAGCAATGTACCAGTGGTTGCCCCATGCGTCCATCACGCCGCCGTTCCTCTATCTTTCGGTTCGCTCAACGACGTTGCCCCGGCGGCCGTCCTCCGTGTTTGGCAAACGCCGGCGCTCGGGCGTGCCGCATTCAGCGCGGATTGTGGAGCAGGGACAGTGCTTGCGTATTGTAAAAAACTGACGGGCCGCGGTTGGGACTCCACAGCGATGAAGCCGCCTCGCGCTATCCGCGAATCGGCACGTGATTAAGGTGCGAGGTGCGGTCGGCGAGATAGCTGGACGGATTGATCCCCGAGAACACCCGAAAGTCGTGAATAAAGTGCGCTTGATCGAAATAGCCGCATGTCAACGCAATCTCCGCCCAATCCACCGCTCGCCCGCCGGAGATATGCCGCAGCACTTTCTGAAAACGCCGCACCCGGCAGAATAGCTTCGGCGTCAGCCCCACTTCCTTGCGGAACACATCGATGAACCGCCGGGCACTGAGTCCAACCCGGTCGGTCACCTCGGAAATTTTCTGCGTTTCCGGCGCTCCATGAAACTCATTCAGCGCGAACGCCACCGCGGGATGCCGCTCCGGCGGTCCTGCCGCCTGTGCCAGCAGCGCCTCTTCCAGCACGCGGCACTTCATCTGCGGCGTCTTCGCTGCCAGCAAGCGTTCCCGCACTTCGCCGGCGCGCGCCCCCCACAGTGCATCCAGCCCTACGTGCAAGTTGTGAATCTCTTCGCCCGGCAGCCTCAAAAACGGATACGCCCCGCCGGGCTTGAAGTGCACGCCCGCCACATTGAACTCCTCCGCCGTATCGATTGCAAAAAATCGCGAGTGCGGCCCGCAAACCACGCTGCCGCGGAAAGTCTTGCAGCGATCGAAGCTCTCGCTGTCATAGATGGGAATTCGCTCTTCGTGGAGATTGAAAACCAGTTCCGTCGAGCCGTCCGGAAGCAGCCGCTCTCTCGGATGCGGCCTGCCCTTGTCCACCGACGTCCAGATGACTTCCACGAACCGATCCAGGGGCGGCGGCGGCTTGCAGAGATAGTGCTCCATACGTTTGCCTGGAAATCATCTCACAAACGGCTTCCGTCCGCGCACTCGTCTCCCCTCCCAAAGACCTTGTAGGGGCGGGGCTTGCCCCGCCCGGCTGCAACCCCGGCCCACCGCTTGCCGCCGGGCAGCGACCGCCTCACCCGGCCCGCGGAATCCTCCGTATTGGCGTTCCCGCGCGTCCCCAAGAAATAAACCGCATCGTCCGGCATTCCATTTCCAGCTGTGCTATACTAACCCTGCGCTTAATACCGCGGTTGTGTAGTGCGGCTGCTCTGGGATAAATACCTCAAGAATACCCGCCTCCAGTTTCCTCCGTACGTCTTCGGCGTAATCTAACTAAGACTGGCAATGGAACTTGCCGCGTCGCACCAGTTTTGTGTGCGCCCGCCAATCGTTCCGCCAGCAAGAAAGCTATACAGAATGTTAAGTTTTTCAGAATCAATGATTTCCGCTTACACCAAGGAGCGCCTGTCGTCAGCTCGTTTCTCGACGCCCACTCCGGTGCAAGCCGCAGCCATTCCGCAAGCCCTCGAAGGCAAGGATGTTCTCGCCACCGCGCAAACCGGCACCGGTAAGACCCTCGCCTTCCTGATTCCGATCATGGAACGCCTGCTCCAACATCCTGCGCCCGGGATCAACGCCCTCGTGCTGGTTCCCACGCGCGAGCTGGCCATGCAGGTGGTGGATCAGTACAACGTGCTCCGGGGCAAGCAGCTTCAGCCCGCGGCGCTCGTCGTCGGCGGCTTGGCCGAAGGCGCGCAGCTCAGCGCCATTCGCAAGGGCGCTCGCCTGGTCGTCGCCACTCCCGGACGCTTGGAGGATTTCCTCGATCGCAAGCTCTTCAACTTTCGCGAATTGAAAATCCTCGTCCTCGATGAAGCCGATCGCATGCTGGACATGGGATTTCTTCCCGCCATTCGCAGGATCGCGTCGATCCTGCCGAAAGAGCGCCAGACCCTGTGCTTCTCCGCAACGCTGGAAGCCTCGGTCGTGCACCTCGTAAAGGACTACATGAGGAATCCCGTGCGTCTCGCGTTCGGGTCCGTCCTCAAACCCTCCGAAAACGTCCGCATGCAGGCCTTTGAAGTCTCCGTCGACCGCAAGCACCAGGTCTTGACCCGGCTGCTCGCCAAAGAGACCGGCCGCTGCCTGGTCTTCGCGCGCACCAAACGCGCCACCGACCGCATCGCCAGGAACCTCACCCGCGACGGCTTCTCCGCCGCCATGATTCATGGCGACCGTTCGCAATCCCAGCGCACCGCCGCGCTCGCCGGATTCCAGCAGGGCCGTTACCGCGTCCTGGTTGCCACCGACCTGGCCTCCCGCGGCATTCACGTCCAGGACATCGCCCACGTCATCAATTTCGATCTGCCCGAGGTCGCCGAGAATTTCATTCATCGCGTCGGCCGCACCGGCCGCGCCGGAAAGCACGGCGTCGCCTCCACACTCTTCGCCAGGGAGCAAAGCTCCGAACTCTTCCAGCTCGAGCGCACCCTCGGCATCCGCATGGAGCGCTTGCGCCCCGATGAAACCACGGCTCCATTCGTCGCCGACATGCCCAACCCACGAAGCGACGACCGCGAACGCAATGACCGCGAACGCACCGAACCGGCCCGCAAACCCCAAATGATCCCTCTCCCCGGCGAAGTCCTCCAAATCCAACTGGAAAACTAGCCGACTCAATACGCCTTACGCCTTGTAGGGGCGCAGCACCGCTGCGCCCCATCTCGGCAACACGTGTCATCCATCGCGAAACCTGTAGCGGCCGCCTTCCGAGGCGGGCGCTTTCCTGTATCCTCATCATCTCTGCAAGAACTACGACTTTCAGAGGGCTAGGTTTCCGGGTGGATTTGGAATCGCCGCCCCTGCCGCGGATCTGCCACGACCAGGAAGCACAGTGTCATCCTGAGGACACCCGATAAGGGTGTCCGAAGGATCTCAACCGATCCACAACCCAGCCGTCCGAGATCCAGCCCACCCCTATTCCCCAATCCCAAAACCGTCTATTCTCTACCTCGCCCGATTTACGGCGAAATCCCCTTGGAACCCATCTCCCACTTCTTCTACTCCGACCGCCTCAAACTCCAGTTCTGGGACTACGGCCAGGACGCCAAGCCCTCCCTCGTCCTCGTCCACGGCGCCCTCGATCACGCTCGCAACTGGGACTGGGTGGCACGCTCTTTATGCCAGCATTATCACGTTTACGCCCTGGACCTGCGCGGCCACGGCAACAGCGCCTGGGCGCCCGGCGCGCCCTACAGCGTCGCCGAACACGTCCTCGATCTGTCCGCGCTGCTCGACGTCATCGGCGATTTTCCCATCCGCCTCGTCGGACATTCCCTGGGCGGTGGCATCGTCCTGCACTACGCCGGCGTATACCCCGACCGTGTCCACAAAGCGGTGTCCATCGAAGGCCTGGGTTTCCCGCAGGAACACCGCATGCACGGCCCCGCATCTGGACGCGTCCGCGAGTGGATCGAAAATATCCGCGACGTGGAAAAGCGCCGCACGAAAAGTTATCCCAGCCTCGAAGCTGCCATGGCCCGTATGCGCGAAGTAAATCCGCGCCTCAGCGACGAAGTCGCCCGCCACCTGACCCTTCACGGCACCAATTGGGATTCCGACGGTTCGCTGCTCTGGAAGTTCGACAACTACGCTCGCGTATTCCCTCCGTACGGGCACGGCATCGAAGACGCGGTCGAGTTGTTCGGCCAGATCACCTGCCCCACGCTCTTCTTCTGGGGCCTCGAGAGTTTTCTCCCCGTTCCCGAAACCGACCCGCGCTTCCAAGCCGTCCGCGACCGCCGCCTCATCACCGTCCCCAACGCCGGCCACTGGGTCCACCACGACCAGCTCGACCTCTTCCTCCGCGAGAGCTCCAACTTCCTCGTCGGCTGAACAGTCCGCGTGGCTACGCATTTCGCGGGTCTGCATTTTAGGGGGCGGCTAAACCTATCACCGCATCGACGGACAGGAAATCCACGTCAAGAAGATCGAGTACCCCGGAACTAGTGCGAGACGGCGGCGGACGGTGGGGCGGGCTTCTCTGGGTACAAGCGCTCAAACTCCGGGTCGCCATGCAGCAGCGTCAGGTCCGGGTCGCGACGCGCCCACACCGAATCCTTGGAACCCGCTTCCCACGCCTTGCGCAGGGCATCCAAGGCCTCCGGTTTTCTCTTCAACAGGCAATATACGCACGCCACATTGTAGAGAATCGAGGCTTCGTTGGCGCGCAAGGTCACCGCCAGGTTGAGCTCGCGCAAGGCGTCTTCTTCTCGCCCCAATTGGGCGTAATCAGCGCCCAGCACGATGCGCGCCCGCGCGTCTTCGGGCACGTGTTTCAAGTGGTGCTCGAGTGCCGCGATTCTTCTCCGGGTCATGTTATGCATGCTTTCCGTTTTTCCCATGGCTCCCAGAGAGTTAATGATGGGCACATACACGTTGTAGTCTTCGCCGCTCGCTTCAATGCCCGCTTCCGATACGTCCACAACTTCCTGGTAGCGTCCCGCCGCAAACAGGGCGCGGCACAGCAGGTAAAAGGCGCCGTCACAGTCACGCTTTCGCTCGATGGCTTTTTTCACCATGCGAACGGCCTCGTCATACAATCCCGCTGCGTAGAGCACCCAGGCCTGGCTGACGTGCGTTTCGGGGAGGTCCCAGCGCAAGGCCACGGCCCTGCCGGAAGCCTCCCTCGCGCGTTCCACCCACACCTGATCGCGGCTGAAGAACGAGTAGTACATCGCGCAGGCATTGGCACAGGCGGCATAGGCCAGCGCGAAGCTGGGGTCCAGCGCCACCGCATTCTCGAACATCTGCAGAGCGAACTCGACGTCCTGCCGGGTCAGGCGCCGCGCGTAGCGTTTGCCGCGCAGGTAGAGGTCGTAGGCTTGCAGGTTTTCCGTGGGCTTGTCGGCCAGCGCCTCCAGTTCTTGCGGAGAAAGCGTCACGCGCAGGGCCTCGGCGATCTTGCGCGCCATTTCGTCCTGCACTTCGAAAACGTCCTTCATCTCCCGATCGAAGCGTTCCGACCACAGCGGAAAATCCGTGTGCGTATCGATGAGCTGCGCGCTGATGCGCAAGCGCGCGCCGGCGCGGCGCAATGTGCCGGTGAGCACATAGGCCGCCCCGAGCTGCTGCCCGATCTGCGCCGGCGTCACCGGCTTGTCCCGGAAGGCCAGAACCGTCGGACGCGAAAAAGTGTTCAGCCCCCGGATCTTCGAGAGTTCGGTGATCACGTCCTCCGTGATGCCGTCGCGCAAGTACTCATCTTCTTTGGCGCCGCTCAAATTCTCGAAGTACAGCACCGCCACCGACTTCTTTGCCGACACGCCGCTGGCCCCGGCCGGCGCAAAAGCCCCGGATTTCCCTGTAGACGCGTGCGATACCTCGGTCTTTTCCGCCGCCGGCCGGCGGCTCGAATCCAGGTCTCGCTTGATGCGCTTCAGATCGGCGCGAAGTTCCGCGGCGGTCTGGTACCGCAGGTCGGCATCCTTCTCGAGTGCCTTGCCGAAAAGGTTTTCGATGGCCGCCGGCAACCGGGAATTCAACTCCGTGGCCGGAGTCGGCTCGGAATGCAGGATGCCGTCGAAAATTAATGCCGCGGTCGAGCCGGAGAACGGAATTACACCGGTAGACATCTCATACAGCACCACGCCCAGCGAAAATAAATCCGAGCGCGCGTCCAACTCTTCGCCGCGCGCCTGTTCCGGCGACATATACGCCACGGTGCCCACCGAACTCCCCGGGCTCGTCAGCAGATCGCCGCCATCGAACTCCGTCTGCGTGCGCATCGACGCCCTGCTTACGAACCCCGTCGTCTGCAGCCGGCTGCTGGTCAGCTTCGCCAAACCGAAGTCCAATATCTTCGCCGGACCCCGATCGACCAGGAAAATGTTGGCGGGCTTGATGTCCCGGTGAACGATGCCCTTGGTGTGCGCGGCTTCGAGACCATCGGATATCTGGATCCCTACGTCCACCAGCTCGGCGATCGCGATCGGCTTCCCGTCAATGCGGTGCTTCAGCGTCTGGCCCTCCAGCAGCTCCATGGCGATGAACGGACGGCCCTCGTATTCCCCAATATCGTAAATGGTGCAGATGTTCGGATGATTCAGCGAGGATGCCGCGCGCGCTTCGCGCCGGAACCTCTCGATCGCCTGAGGGTCCTGGGAAATGTCGTCGGGAAGGAACTTCAGTGCAACATTCCGGCCAAGCCGCGTGTCCTTGGCCTTATAGACCACGCCCATTCCGCCGCCGCCGAGCTTTTCCAGCACGGTGTAGTGGGAGATCGTGCGGCCAACTATAGAGGAAGTGTCCGTCATCGGTCCTGGAGTCTACCCCAGCGCCTCAATGCAGGCAAACGGCAGGCAAACGCGCGATGCGGCTTGGCCACGGGGTTGGCCCTGATCAAAACATCGAGACACGAAGTGATTACAACAGTTGAAGTTGAGATTCTTCGGGCATCCTTATCGGATCCCCCCAGAATGACAATATTGCTTTTCCCCGCAGCCTGTGAAGTCGTGCCCTCCCATAGCCGGACAGACTCTTCGGCCGCGAGGTATCCGCATACCCGCAAATGGGCTGTAAGCCGCACGCTGGGGCGATCATGTCGCCAGTCTCCGGTAGGCGTCCAGCGGATCGCGGGAGGGTGAGGACTCCGGCCCGGAGTCGTCGTCGGGACGGGACCTGGGGCGAGAGAAGTCGAAGTTGATCGGCGGCTCGTCGGCGCCGGTCTCGCGGT
>Ga0187819_10000036_pt1 | contig 58692 bp, 48 predicted proteins | sample NC_wetland_sal_i_15_FD_132411 | JGI IMG/M metagenome (GOLD analysis project Ga0187819, IMG submission 132411) | Wetland sediment microbial communities from Neuse River Estuary, North Carolina, USA - SO4_4 | ecosystem: Environmental > Aquatic > Freshwater > Wetlands > Sediment | place: USA... | reverse complement strand
GCACGCTCGGCGGCAACAGATAGGCCTGCTCCGGGTTGTACTCGTAAAAATTGGGCATCGCGCAGCCTCCTGCGCGCCAGTATAACCGCGCTGTCCAGCCCAGTTGCCACACAGACTCTTCAGCTCCGACACATTGCACTTCAGTCGGAGGCGGCGGCAGGGAGTTGATGGTGTTCGTGGAACTGAGCCAGCAGCGCCGCGACCTTCTCGAGTTTGGGGGCAGGTTTGAGGATGAGTGCTTTGCCAAGGTAGGTTTCGAGGAAATGTTTTCCGGCGGCAAGGCGGGCGGCGGTTTCGACGGAGTCGATCAATCCCGGCACGTGCAGCACCACGGCGTCGAGTGATTTTTCCGCGCGCATGCCGTCGCAGGTGTCGACGCCACACTTTCTGAGCGTGCGCGCGAAGCGCAGCACACCCGCCAGCGCGCGCACATTTCGTTGTTCTTCTTCGGAGAGTTTTGCGAAGGAGCCACTGTCAGCGCTGGGTTCCACGCCGCGGTGATAGCGAACGGTCCAAGCCAGGAGTTCCCATTCTTCAAAGGTCCAGCTCGGCGGCATGGGGAGCTGGCGCAAAAAACGGAGCGCGGCTTTCTGCGGCGATCGAGCTTGCCGGGACCCCGCGACTCGCTGCAGGCGCGAGGCCGCGCGCAGGACCCGGCGCATCGGGCGCTCCCCGAACGCGGGGGCGGCGTGGACGCGCCGCAAGGCGTCGAAAACAGCCGCAGCGATGCGGGATATCTGTGCGGTGCGGCGAGGATGCGTGTCGGTGGCGCGCGCGGTGGCCCGCAGGCGCGCCATGGAAGCGAGCCCGAGGCGCTTTCCTTGCGGCAGGCTGTGCCGCCAGTCATTCCAGACGCTGGTTGTTCCGAGAGTCAACTGGCGGTAGGTCTCGATGCGCTGGGAGCGTTCGCGGCGAATGGTTTCTTGCCAGGCATTCTGCGAATCGAGGGCATCGGCCGATGCGGTCTGCTTTACCATCGCGTCGAGTACATCCAGATCGTGGACTTCGCCGAGGAGATCTTGAAGCCTTTTGAGATTGTCGCTCCACAGTGCGTAGTGCTCGGGAAGCAGACTCTCGACGGTGTAGCGCAGACGCTTGACACCGATGCGGAGTTGATGCCAGGGCTTGGGTTTGTCGGTTCGTTGCGCCCGGGTGTGGAGTTCCTTGGCTTCTTCAAAGCGTTCGACGGCGAGGCACTCGGCGGCGAGGCTGCCGGTCGGCACGATTCGCGCGCGCTTGCGGAGTTTTCGCTCCAGGCGGCTCCAGGCCTTTTCGTCGAATTTTTCCGCGGCACGCAGCGCACTCTGGCGCAGCTCCGGCTCGTTGATCTCGAAGGTGGCATGCAATTGGGCGCAAACGGGGTCGTCGCCGGCGGCGAGTTTTTTCACCCATTCGTCCATAACTTGGGCGTCGCGCAGTTCGCCGAGTTTGCGAAAGAGCTTTTTGGGCACGCTGCGCATTTGGTGCCAGGCGGGATCGGGGTCGACTTCTTGAAGGACTGCGGCGACGGAGCGGCATCGGCGGATGGCGACACGGAGATCATGTACGGCGTCGGTTGCGGGCTCTTTGCGGACGTGCTCGAGTTCCTTGAGGACGCGCTCCATCCAATGAGTAAGACCACGATGCTCGGGCTGGGGCCCGGGTAGGGTCGTCACAGTCGCCATGCACGTCCTCGGAATACCGCTCGGTGCTGCTTTGGGAGCAGCCCCTGTCCGAACGGAGGCTATAGAGTAGCCCTTGAGCGCAGCCGAGTCCAGTAGAGCGCGCGGGGCCCGAGGTCGGGCATCATGCGGGCGAGGATGAGGCCCATCAGCAGGGTCATGACTGCGGATAGCAGGAACACGCGCGAGGGGTCGGGATGGCCGAGTCGGAGCATCGCATATTGGGCGAGCGGCTGGAGGGCCACGCCGACGAAGGACAAGAGATTGGCGACGGCGATAGTGCGGCCTTTTTCTTCGGGAGCGGGGCGGCGCTGGATGAGGGCGCTCACGGGCACGACGAAGAAGCCGCCGGCGATGCCGAGGAATGAGAGCAACACGGCGACGGCGGTGAAACTCCAGCCGGGGCGCGAGAGCAGCGCGGCCATGGCGATGATGCCGAACATGCCGGGAAGCACCATGCCGTGCTCGATTTTGTGGCCGGAGGCGTAGCCCGCGATGAAGCTCCCGATGCCAATGCCGAGGCTAAGGGCGGCGAGCAAGTAACTGCTGTGGGCTTCGTCGATGTGGAGAACGTCGGTGGCGTAGAGAACGATGTTGAGGAGCAGCAGGGAGCCCAGGAACCAGAAGAAAGTGTTGGCGAGGACGGCGACCGAAAGGATGTTGTCGAGGCGAATGCGACGAAATTCGGCGAAGAATTCGCGGGGCACGTTCCAGTCGAAGCGGCGCGTGGGATCGGCGGCGGGCAGGCGGGTAATGCGCAGGCTCATGAGGAGGCCGGTGACCGCGAGTGCGAGGAAGAAGACACCTGACCAAACTTGGTGGCCGCGAAAATGCGTCGCCAGGAAGCCGCCGGCGAGTGCGGCGAAGATCGCGGAGAGCAGCGTGGTGAACTCGATGACGCCGTTGCCCCAACTGAGTTTGGATTCGGGCAACAGTTCCGGCAGCAAAGCGTACTTCGTGGGGCCGAAGAGCGCGCCCTGGGTGCAAGCGAGAAAGAGTGCGATGCCGGCGATGTCGAAGCGATTGCGGGCGAACGCGAGCGTTGCCAAGCCCATGACGACGAGCTCGAAGAACTTGGTGCCGAGCGCGACGTCGCGTTTGCTGTATTTGTCGGCAAAGTAGCCGCCGGGAATGGAGAAAAGCAAAAAGGGGACGGCGAAGAGCAGGGGCACGACGAGGATGAACCACAAATCGCGCTGCTGTTTGGAGAGGCCGGCTTCGAGGACGAGGAAGCTGACCAGCCATTTGAGGGCGTTGTCGCTGAAAGCGTTTTGGAATTGAACGGCAATGAGCGCCCAGAAGCCGCCGAGTCCACGGGGTGGAGAAGTGGCGGCGGAGCGAGCGGTGCCGGCGTTTTCAGGAGAATGGGCCACGCGCTCGCCGAGTGTAGCTGTCAGAGGATAGGCGGGGCAAGAGTCAGGCGAGGTGCGGATTCCGATTCACGAGCTTGCCGCCGACGCTTGGCGCGAGGAAACGCGCTGTGGGCGACTCACGTCCCACCAGCCAGGAGGAAACCCAATGCGACATCCGCAGCGGACGAAGAAACTCTGGACCAGCTTGTTGGCCTCGATTCTCAGTGTTTGTTTTTGGGCCCAGTCGTCGTTGGCGCAGGCGCCGCCGTCTTAATCGCCCGAGCAACTCGACAGGATCGTTTCGAGAATCGCGCTGTATCCCGATCCGCTGCTGGCGCAGATTCTGACGGCGTCGACGTTTCCCGATCAGATACCCGACGCGGCAAAGTGGGCAGACGAGCACCATCACCTGACGGGAGAGGAATTATCCAAGGCGATCACGGAAGATCAGCTTTCTTGGGATCCGAGCGTGCAGGCGCCGCTGCCGTTTTCGTTTCCGTCGGTTCTGGACACGATGGCTTCGGACATGAACTGGACGAATGACTTAGGGAACGCGGTTTTGGGACAGCGTCCGGATGTGATGGATGCGGTGCAGAGAATGCGGCAAAAGGCGAAGGACTACGGATATCTGCGGTCGAATGAGAGGATCGTCGTGTCGGGCGGTCCTTACATCACGATCCTCCCGGCGAATCCTGAGTTCGTGGTGGTACCCGCGTACGATCCGCTGATTATGTTTGCGCCGCCGCGGCCGGGATTTGTGGTATCGGCGGGGATCAGCTTTGGATTTGGGGTGACCATCGGCGCGTGGTTCCGTCCCTGGGGATGGGGCACGAGTGGGTTCTATTGAGATCGCCACGAGCTGTTCATCAACAATGTGCGCTGGGAGCGAACCTGGGTGAATCGCAGGACGTACGTTCATCCCTATCCGGGAGTGCGTCATTTTGAACCGGCGGGACGGGTGGAACACCATGAGTTGATCGGGCGGAGCCCCGCGGAACGCGAGGCGGCGCATGCGGGGAGAGAGGTGCGGGAGGAGCATCAGCACCGTTAGGGAGTCTTGCATCGCGCATCGCTCGGAGCGGTTGAAAACATAGGAGAGGGGCCGGTCTAAAAGACCGGCCTCTACAGTTAAAACCCCGCCCTCTGAAGAGGGCGGCTAGAGCAGAGCACAGCCAGAAATGGCTGTGCCACGGGACCCTTTCCGGAAGCTGGTGAAAGCCGGGAGCGCTTGAGTGCGGGTGCGGGGCGTGCTAAGTTCCATGGTAGCCCGGAGTGGCGGAACTGGCAGACGCAGCAGACTCAAAATCTGCCGGAGCTTTGCTCCGTGTGGGTTCGACTCCCTCCTCCGGGACCATGCCTTCTTTCGTTGGACCTTCTGCGAATTTTGCCTTTTACGGACCTTTGCGCAAAGCTCAACTTTTTTGAAACGCAGCCAGGGGCGTTGGGCCGGTGCGGGTTTTGCAGACTTGAACTAGTATGATGCACAGCGTTTCCGCACATCCAGCTCGCGAGGGAGTTGTGCCGATGCTTGAGACAGTTCTGAAGCGTTTTGAAGAGCCCGACGAGGTACGAACGTTCGGAAAAGGAAAATTCGAACTCGTTCGCATCGGAGGCATGACCATCGGCCGTGCCACGTACGAGCCCGGATGGAAGTGGTCCGTTCACGTGGGGCCCAGCGTGGGCGCGTCGCGCTGCAATGTCGAGCATGTTGGGCTGGTGCTCTCTGGCTGTGCCACCGCGGCGATGGAGGACGGCACAATCCACGAACTCCGCACCGGCATGCTCTTCTACATTCCACCCGGACCTCCGGGTCACGATAGTTGGGTGGTGGGTGATACGCCGTACGTCTCGCTCCATTTTCTTGGGGCTGACCACTATGCTCACAAGTAGGGAAACGCGCTGCGTGGCCCGTGACCTGTGGCTCGTGACGAGAGTCGTTTTGCACATGCGTGCACAGAATTGCACAGGAGATTGGCGAGAATTCGCTTGACGACACGGAAAAGCGGGATTACCTTGGCGCCAGATTGAGCCGGGAAGCGTCAAAAACTTTGCGGCTCAGTTAAAAGAGGGCGCAACAGCTTAACCGCTGAGGCGCCCTCAATTTTTTTGTCCAGCTGAAGAGAAGACCCCACCCGCCAAAGATGGCGGCGTAAAGCCGCCTCTACAAGGAAGCTATTGCTGGGCGCGTTGGGCGCGGATTTCGGCGAGGCGCTTCTTCAGATAGTCCTGATATTCCTGCAGGAGCTTGGGATCCTTGGGAGTGGAGTAGATCTCGCTGGATTTGTATTTGCCTTCGGCGAATTTCTTTTTGGTCCATTCATCGTGGATGCGGATCTCGTCGGCGCGGTCGAGGACTTCTTTGACGAACTGCGGGGGGATGAAATAGACGCCTTCGCGATCGCCGACGACGAGATCGCCGGGCATCACGGTGACGCCACCGATGCGTATGGGAACGTTGATGCCGGTGAGCATGACGTTGCCGATGGGCGTGGGATCGGCGGAGCGGAAGTAGGCGGGCATGTCGATCTCGGAAATGCCGTCGAGATCGCGAATGCTGCCATCGACGACCAAGCCGCCTCTGTGGGTGGCCTTCATCGTGTAATAGAAAAGATTGTCGCCGACGATCGTGCCGCCGACTTTTTTGCCGAATAGGTCGACGATGAGGACGTCGCCGGGTTGCAGCATGTCGATGGCGGTTTGATTCATGAGGCGGGGGATGCCGCGGTCTTTGGCCTTGGTTTGCGCGACCTGGTCGACGTCGGAACGCAGGGGCATGAACTGGACAGTGAACGCTCGCCCGACCATGGGTTTTTCCGGGTGCAAGATTTGGAAGCCATCGGCGTACTGATTGTTGAAGTTTTTCTCTTGAAGGACGGCCCAGACTTCTTCGGAGGAGAGCTCACGGGCCTGTTGCAGCAGGGCGTCGGGCACCTTCGGGCGGCCGTCGGGGAAACGCTCGAAGGGGTTCTGGGCGGTGTAGTCGGTGAGGTCCTGCTTGGAAAAGGTGATGAGTTGGGCGCGGAGTGGAGCGGGAGCGAAAAGGGTGGTGGCGCAGAAGGTGAGAGCGGCGGCGGCGCTCCAGCGGACCAAATAGCATAGCGTTGGTGTGCTCATCGTTTCCCTCCCAGGTCGGGCGGCAAAAATGTGGCGGGCCCGAAATTCTCAAATGGGGGAGGAGTTGTCAAACGTGATGTTGTGTGGGAGGTTGCATGTTTGAGAAGCTCGGGCGGCGGCGGAATTTGGCGATCGGGCAGGGACGCGCTAAAGCTCGCCCCGACAAGATCCAGAGGAAAACCAAGAAAAAGAGCGGGAAATCTGATTTGAATCGGTTTAACATGGGCCGCTCGGATTTGGTCGGGCGGGCTGTCGGCGCAATGATGGTTGCGCTTTCCTTTGTCTTGAGGAGCTTTATGCCACGTCTGGGTTGCCTTGCATTCGTGCTCGCTGGAATCTTGCTGGGAATGGCCGGGCTGGTTGCCCAGCCGTCGTTCGCCGACCAGCCGGAGAAGATCTATCTACACAAGAACTGGGAGTTGCAGTCTTCGTGCGAGGCGAAGGCTCCGGGGGAGCAGGTGTCGGCGGTGGGGTTCAATGCGCGCGGGTGGCATCACGCGGATATGCCGAGCACGGTGGTGGGCGCGCTGGTGACCGACAAGACGTATCCCGATCCGACCTTCGGGACGAACCTGAAGTCGCTGCCGGGGATGGACTATTCGTCGAAAACGTTTTTTGCGTTGCAGGACATGCCGAAGGACAGCCCGTTCCGATGCTCGTGGTGGTTTCGGACGGAGTTTGCGGTGCCGGCGGAGTTCAAGCAGAAGGCGAAGTGGCTGCATTTTCTGGGCATCAACTATCGGGCAAACGTGTGGATCAATGGAAAGAAGGTTGCGGATGCGAAGAATGTCGCGGGGACGTTTGCGACGTTTGAGTTTGATGTGAGCAAGTTGGTGCACGCGGGCGCGGCGAACGCGATGGCGCTGGAGATTTTTGCGCCGGGGAAGAACGATCTGGGCATTACCTGGGTGGACTGGAATCCGACACCTGCGGACAAGGACATGGGGATTTGGAAGGAAGTGTTCTTGACGTCGAGTGGCGAGGTGTCCCTGCGGAATCCTTTCGTCGCGAGCAAGCTGGATGCGGACCTGAGGGCGGCGGCGCTGACGGTGAGCGCGGATTTGCGGAACACGTCGGGTCATGCCGTCAGCGGCGTGCTTCGCGCGGAGATCGATGGGTCGCAGGTCAGCCAGGCGGTTACGCTGGCGGCCGGGGAAGCGAAGACGGTCCGCCTCGCGCCGGAGCAATTCTCGGAGCTCAATCTGGTGAATCCGCGGGTGTGGTGGCCGTACCAGATGGGCGAGCCCAATCTCTACACGGCGAAGCTCGCTTTCGAGATCAACAAGCACGTTTCGGATTCGGCTGAAGTTACGTTCGGCATTCGTCAGGTTACGTCGGAGCTGACGGGCAAGGGCTACCGGCTGTTCAAGATCAACGGGCGAAAGGTGCTGATCCGCGGCGCGGCTTGGGCGCCGGATATGTTTCTGCGCTGGTCACCGGAACGCTTGGACGCGGACTTGAACTACGTTCGCGACATGGGTCTGAACACCATCCGGCTGGAGGGCCGCATCGACCGCGAGGAGCTTTTCGCGAAGGCGGACCGCCTGGGCATCTTGATCATGCCGGGGTGGACGTGCTGCGACGCGTGGGAAAAATGGAGGAATTGGAAGTCCGAGCAGCACAAAATCGCCGGGGAATCGCTGAGGAGTCAGATTCGGATTCTGCGGAACCATCCGAGCGTATTCGTGTGGCTCTACGGCAGCGATAACCCGCCACCGGCTGAGGTGGAGAGGATGTATCTTGGCATCTTGAAAGATCTGGAGTGGCCGAATCCTTCGGTGTCTTCGGCGGCAAACACGCCGACGCCGGTGACCGGCGAGTCGGGGGTGAAGATGACTGGCCCGTACGAATACGTTCCGCCGGTGTACTGGCTGGCGGACACGAAGGCGGGCGGGGCGTATGGGTACAACACGGAGACGAGTCCGGGTCCGGCGATTCCGCCGCGCGAATCGCTGCAGCGATTTATTCCGAAGGATCACCTGTGGCCGATCGACGAGGTGTGGAATTTCCACGCGGGCGGGGAGCGCTTTACGACGGTGAATGTTTTCACGGATGGCTTGAACCGGCGATATGGCGCGGCGACCTCGCTGGATGACTACGAGCGCAAAGCGCAAGCGATGACGTACGACGGGCAGCGGGCGATGTTTGAAGCGTATGGGCGGAATAAATACACGTCGACGGGAGTGATTCAGTGGATGCTGAACAACGCTTGGCCGTCGCTGATTTGGCACCTCTACGACTACTACCTTGTGCCTGCGGGCGGGTATTTCGGGACGAAGAAGGCGACGGAGCTTGTTCACGTACAGTATTCGTATGACGACAATTCCGTCGCGGTGGTGAACAGCACCTACGAAGCGGTGAGGGGCGCAAAGGTCAGCGCGAAGCTGTACAACATGGACGCGAAAGAGAAAGGCTCGCGCGATGCGACGTTGGACCTTGCTCCGGACAGCAGCACCAAGGCGTTCGATCTGCCGAAGGTTGGCGATTTAACGAAAACCTATTTCCTTCGTTTGCAGCTGCACGACGCCGAGGGAAAACTGCTCAGCGACAATTTCTATTGGTTGTCGACCAAGGCGGACGTCCTGGACTGGAAGCACAAGAAGGACACGGTGTACACGCCGCAAGCGGAGTTCGGGGACTTGACAGGCTTGAACAGCTTGCCGCCGGCGAAGGTGGCGGTCAGCCAATTTATCGGCGAGAGCGGGCGGAATCACTGGATGACGCTTACGGTGGAGAATCAGGGCGAGGGGATTGCGTTCCTGGTGCACGCGCGAATCACGCGGGGCAAGGGCGGCGAGGATGTCACCCCGATCTTTTGGAGTGACAACTATTTCTCGCTGCTGCCTGGCGAGAAGCGCGCGGTGACCGGCCGGTACGATTTTTGGAGCCTCGGCGGCAAAGAGCCGGTGCTGGAAGTGGACGGATACAACATCACGGCCGGCAGCGTGCAGGTCAGCACATCTACGGCTTCGGCCGCCGAGCCGAACTGAGCGGGGCGCTTTGGTTCCAGCCGCGAGTCCAGAGCGGCCAGCGGGGGACATCGTTGCGTTGGTGAGCCTTACGCCGACCCGGTCCGGCCGGCAGTCCGAAGTGACGAGCCAAATGCATCCATCCGCGGCCCTCGCGACATCGAACACACTAGGTTAGATTTCCGATGTGCGCAAGCTGATGTCCCGGATTACAATCTTGGGGACGAGAGAAGGAATGGGAACCCGCGGGCAGCTCGCGGACTACTCGTTGAGAGGGGAATGACCATGACGCGTTTCACACGCTTTATTGCCGCAGCCGCTTTGAGCTTGCTGTTTGTGGGTGCGGCAGCCGCCGACACGCTGGAGCTGAAGGATGGCCGCGTGCTGCAAGGCCGGTTTCTCGGGGGTACCCAGGCGCTGGTGCGGTTTTCAGTGAACGGAGAGGTTCAGACGTTCAATGTGACGGAAATCGTGGCGGTGACGTTCACCAATAACTATGGCGCTGCAGCGGCTGCTCTGCCGTCGGCTCCAGTGGCGCAGAACCTGGCGGCTGCACCCGCGCCCGCACCTGCACCTGTGCCGACGGGAGGTGCGGTGACTGTTCCCGCGGGGCAGGCCATGCTGGTTCGGATGATTGATGGCGTGGATTCGTCCAAGAATCACGTCGGTGATATTTTTCACGCCAGCCTGGAGACCGATTTGGTGGTCAACGGCGGGTTGGTGGCGCGCAAGGGCACGGACGTATACGGGCGCCTGGCGGAGGCCAAGGAAGCCGGGCACATGGCCGGGAGCTCGGAGCTACAGCTTGAGCTGACCCGGATGGTGGTTAATGGCCAAGACTATCCCGTGGTGAGCAGCGACTACACCCTGAAGGGCAAGGGGCGCGGCGCGAACACCGCGGAGAAGGTAGGCGGGGGCGCGGCTCTGGGCGCCATCATCGGTGCGATCGCCGGGGGCGGCCGGGGCGCGGCCATCGGGGCGGGCGCGGGTTCCGCGGCCGGAGCTGGAGTGCAGGTCTTCACGCGCGGGCAACAGGTAAAGGTGCCGAGCGAGACGTTGCTGGAATTCAGGTTGCAGCAGCCGGTGACGATTACGGCGCAGGGTTAGCGGCAAGCTGCGGGGTTTGGCAGTCGCAGGGTTCCGGTGGAAGGCGGGCAGTCGCTCGCCTTTTGCGTTTGTACCGGGGACGAAGGGCTTGTTGCCGACTTCGCCGCATTCCGCTCAAAATCGATCTTGCAACTCTTACTGTTAGTGACTAAGCTACCCCCGTTGGAATTGGGGGTTCAACGTGCCAAAAGAAAAGCCTCGCGTCAACATCGGGGAAGTCATCAAGACCTATCGCAGCCAGCGCGGACTGTCGCAGGGCGACATCGAGCGCCGCACCGGGCTTTTGCGGTGCTATCTCTCCCGCGTGGAGAACGGCCACACCGTGCCATCGCTGGAGACGCTCGCCAAGATCGCGGAAGCCATGGACATCTCGCTGGCGGACTTTTTCCCAGGCACCGAGACGCCGCGCGATCGCGAGTCGCAAAAGATGCTGGGCGAGCTTTCCCAGGACGAAATCCGCTTCCTGGCCGAGATCAAGAGATTCAGCACCACACTGTCCGAGGGTGACAAGCGCCTCGTGCTGGCCATGATTCGCAAGATGGCCAGCCTCATCCCGCCGCCGTCGTCGAAGAAACCGATCGTGCGGCGCCCCACCGTATAACGCCAGTCCTATCGCCGACGTCGATCAGATCGGTCGCCAGGAGTCGAAAGAAGCATCCGCGCTTTAGCGAAGTATTTTGGCTTACGGTCCGTGGCAGTGCCTGTCAGTTGGTCTGGCCGCGGATCAAGCGAATCGCATCGGGGAGATTTGCGTCGGCTCGCGACGCCGCGCCCTCTGCGCCATTGGTGTCGCCGGAGACGGCATCGCCTTCGCCGGGAGCGAGGAACAGGTTCGCTTCCACGGCGTGCTGCTTGGTGTAGAGGTCGTAGTAGCGGCCGCCGGCGGCGTAGAGCGACGCGTGTGTGCCGCGCTCGATAATGCGGCCGGCTTCGACCACCAAAATCTGCTCGGCGCGCCGAATCGTGGAGAGGCGGTGCGCGATTACAAACGTGGTGCGTCCGCGCATGAGATAGCGAAGGCCTTCCTGGATGAGCGCCTCGGACTCGGAATCGAGGCTGGAGGTGGCCTCGTCGAGAATGAGGATGCGCGGATCGGCCAAGATGGCCCGGGCGATGGACACGCGCTGCTTTTGCCCGCCGGAGAGCCGGACGCCGCGCTCGCCGACGACCGTGTCGTAGCGGTGCTCAAAGGCTTCGGCGAATTCGTCGACGCGGGCGATGCGGCAGGCGGCGAGGATCTCCGCTTCAGTGGCGTCGGGCCGGGCAAAGGCGACGTTCTCGCGAATGGTGCCGTCGAAGAGAAACGTTTCTTGCAGGACGACGCCGAGCTGGGTGCGGTAGGAATCGAGCTTCACAGTGGCCAAGTCCACACCGTCGACGAGCACGCGCCCGCTCGTAGGCACGTAGAATCCCGCGATCAGCCCGATGATCGTGGACTTTCCCGCGCCGGATGGGCCGACCAGCGCCGTCACCGTGCCCGGCTCGGAGCGGAAGCTGACGTCGCGCAGCACTTCTTTGCGCACGTCGTAGGCGAAACTTACGTTTTCCATGACCACCCGGCCGTCGATACGATCAAGTGTGATGGTGCGGCCCTCGGCCTCGTCTTCTTTCTTTTCGTTCAAAATTTCACGGGTGCGCTCCAAGCCGGTGATGGCCTCGGTGATTTGCGTGCCGATGGCCACGATCTGGAAGACCGGGGCGATCAGCAGCACAAGGAATGCGTTGAAGGCGACCCATTGTCCGGGCGTCATCCTCCCGGAGAGAATCGAGTGCCCACCGAACTCATACATGAGCGCGCCGACGATCCCCATAAGTGTGGCGCCCGAAAGACTCATCAGCGAAGTGGCGGTGAGCGTTTTCAGAACGTTGTCGAGCAGCCGCTGGACGCCCGCCGCGAAGATTTTTTCTTCGCGCTCTTCCGCGTGGTAGCCCTTGACGACGCGAACTCCGCCGAGGGATTCGGTCAGCCGGCCGGTGACTTCCGCCGTGATCTTCGGCCGCGCTCGAAAAATGGGCCGAATGGTCTTGAATGCTTTGCTGATTCCCACACCGAAAATCAAAATAATGGAGAAAGCGACGCCGGTCATCATGACGCTTGCGTGGAGGAGGTAAACGAGCGCGAAGACCGCGGTCATCAATCCGCCGACGAATTCCACCAGGCCCGTGCCGATCAGATTGCGCACACCCTCCACGTCGCTCATGATGCGGGAAACCAGCACGCCGGTCTTGTTAGCGTCATAAAAGGAGACGGGCAGCCGCCCGATGTGGGCCTGCACCTTGCGGCGGAGTTCGGTGATCATTCTTTGCGCCGACTTAGAAAGAAGCTGCGTCAGCGTAAAGGAAGTAAGGCCTTGTACGATTGTCGCGGCGAGTATGCTTAGAACGATGGGCGTAAGAAGGTACGCCTGCCGTTTTCCAATCACGTTGTCGAAAAAGTATTTCGCGGACGCGGGCAACACCAGGCCGGCGACGCGGTTGACCGCCATCAGTACGAAGCCCAGCGCAAGCAAGCCGCGCCGCGGATGGATCAGCGCCCAGACGTCGGGCAGTGACTTCCAGGCAGATTTCTTCTTCGCGTCTGGATTCTTCACGTCCGGGGCGGTCGCGTCGCCGCCCCTCGACCGCAGGTCGGATCGTCGGGCAGTTGTGGGCATTGCCGATCGTGGGATGCTTTGAGGCATATTCCGAAGTTTGATGCTTCTATCCTAAGGTAAATTACACGCGGCGTCCCTAGCCAAATGGCTGGTTCGGCCTCGTGGTGGGGACCCGACTCGTTGGAGCTGTGGGGTGCTGCCGCCGCGCTTGGCTGCTCAGTCCGCACCGGCACTGCCACGGGGCGCGTGGGCCGGTGTGGGTCGATCGATATTGAGCACGCTGGCGATGAAGTCACTCAGCGTGATCCCCAGGTGGCCCCACAGGCGGCGCTTCAGGCTGGTGTAATCCTGCGTGCCGCTGAAGAGATCGCCCATCAGTTGACGAAATACGGGGCTGCGGCGCATGAATTGAACCATGCGGGTGGTGACCGCCGTGCCCAGGAACGAACCGCGATAGAAGCGGCGCACGATACGCGCGGCAAACTCCAACTCCGCGGAGAACGCCGCTTTGACCCGGGCCGGATATTTGTCCGGGCAGCCCTCGGCCAGAGACTTGCCCAGCAATTCGCCGGACTTCATCGCGTAAAAGAGCCCTTCGCCAGTGAGCGGATCGACCCAGGCGGCAGCATCGCCGACCAGCGCCCAGTTTTTACCCAGCACGGTGCGCTCGGAAAGAGTGCGCTCCTTCGGAGATGGCAGAACGTGGCTGTAGAATCGCGCTCCCTCGGTCGAAATGTTCTGCTTGTCGATGAATTCGTGCAGATGCGCCCGGAGTTCGGCGCTGGTGTGCGAAGACATGCTGCCGCAGATTCCAACGGAGAGATGATCGCATCGCGGAAAGGACCAAATGTAGCCTTCGAAGTGCGGCAGGAATTTGACGGTGATGGCGTCGGCGGTCTGCGGGACGAAGTATCCCTGGGTCATTTCCAGCTCATCGCGCTGCAACGCGCGCGTTTCCGGCAGCAATTGATTGCGCGCACCCGCCGCCAGAACAAGGAAATCCGCCCCCTTCCACTCGCCCTCGACGCAATAGCGGGGCTTGGGAGACGCGGTGTCCACCGCCATCACGTGCGAGCGCCGCACCGCGCAGCCGGCTTCAACAGCGCGATTCAGCAGCATGCCGTTCAGGACCGTGCGGGAGTAAATCACGATGGGGTGAGACATGTCGAGCGTGGCGCGTTGGTCATCGCTGCTGATGAGCTCGACCGAGTGAACCAGCTTCTTGGGATAGGGATTGTCGAGAAGGAACGGGAAGCATTGGATGGCCTTGTGGGTGAGGCCGCCGCCACAAGGTTTCTCCCACGCCAGGTGCTCGTCAAAAATGTCTACCGTGTGGCCCGCGCGTGCGAGCTGCTCGCCGCACATCGCACCGGATGGTCCGCCGCCGACGATCGCAATATCTGCCATGTTTGTGTCTCGCTGACGGCCTCGAATTCCGTCGCCGGGATGCGGAACCCGTTAGCCGGTCGGCCCTGCTGTCATGAGGCCATTCACGTGGGGGGCCATTCACGTGATTGGGAAAACAACCAGACAAAAACCCGCGAGGAGTATAGCACCGAAGAGCGCAGTCGCCAGGGGTGACCCGGTATCCTTTCGGACAACGGCCATACCCGCTCCCTGAAGTACGCAGAACAACGCGAAATAGGGCGCCAGCAGCACCAGCAGGATTTCGCTGCTGTGCAAGAGGAAGATTCCAGCGAGAATTCCGCCCCAGGCGATCAGGCGGAACAAGAGTGCCAGCGCCAGGCGGGCCTTGCCGGATCGCGCTGCCGGCGGACCGAGCAGAAACTCCTCGGCGACGTGGTACGGGAGCGCCGCGAAAAACAGGGCGGGGAAGCGCGCCCACCGCGCTGGCGTCAGCCACGCTTCGCTGATCGTCAAATCAAACCATCCGATGATCAAAAGGTGCAGGACGAGCGCGACGAATCCCGCCGCCAACAGTGAGGTCGCGCTTACGTGCAAGGCGCTGCGGATCTGGCGGTGATGCAGAGCGAGTAGTAACACTCCCAAGAGGACCAGAAAGCCGGCCAGGTAGTCTCCTTCAAAGACGCGGGTAACGCGCAACGGGTTCACGAATTGAAGAAGAACCGCCGCCAATAGAGAGCAGAGCGCAATCTCGACCAGCGGGCGAAGCGCGGAAGGCGCAGGCGGGGTTTCCGCGGAGAGTTTGCTTTGCGAAGCCGGCTTGCCTCTTTCCCCTTGGGAAGCAGACTGCTGGCCCGCAGTTGCTCCCAGGGCTTCGTCCAGAAACGGGCCTGCGAGAAGGAGAATCCCCACGAAGCCTGCCAGAGCGCCGGCGAGCACTTGCGACGACGGCAGCTGCCCCGCGGCCGGCGCTAGATGAAGAGCCTGCGCGGCCCACTGTTGAGAAGCACGCGCGACCCGGCGATCAAACAGCACGCTGACATGAGTGGCGTGCGGTACGAACATGTATTTTCCGGTGGCCGCGGCATCCCCAGCGATCAGGTCTCGCGCGGAATCTCGGATCGCGCGCGGCTCCCAGGATGCGCTAATGGCGAGAGTATTTGGGGGAGTGGGCGGCGGGTTGGCGAACGGCAACATGAACACGGGAATCCCCCGCGCCGGGCTCATCGGTGCGGGGGAGATGGCGATGACGCCTGCGACAGGAATACGTGCGGCCACTAACACGGCAATCGCGCCGCCCATCGAGTGCCCTGCCAGGATTGTGCGTGCAGGGTCGATGGCCCTGCGAGCGATGAGTTGGCGCACGAAGGATGCTGTACAGGCCTCCGAACCCGAGAAGGAGAACGGGCCCTGGGTCCGGCCATGGCCCGGAAGATCGGGAACGAACACGCGCAAGTTTTGGAGGGCGAATGCCTGGGCGAGGTAGGACATGATTTTCTTGTTTGCGGCCAGGCCGTGCAGTAGTACCACCGATCCTCGCGTTGCGTCGTCGCCTGCGTCCACGACGTCGGTGACTATGCGGCAGCCGTCGGCATTGACGATGACCGTGGTCTGACGAACGGGCGTATTTCGCGCGAGGATAAACCCGGCGACGCACAGCAGAACGCCAAAGATCGCTCGGATCGCGCGGGGAGCCATCATGGTGTGTGGCCGGCGTGCAGGCACGGCCACTCAGGCGCGTGATAAACTAGAGGCAGCTTCATCCGTTGCTGTGCCTGCATGGAGACCCTTTGAACCCGGCAATTCTGACTTTGGAGGAAGCAATTCTGCGGTTTGGCCCGGAGAAACGCAACGGGCGCCGGGTTGTGTTTACGAACGGCTGCTTCGATCTTCTGCATCCGGGGCACATTCAGTGCCTGGAGCAGGCGCGCGAGTTGGGCGATGTGTTGATCGTTGGCTTAAACAGCGACGCCACCGTCAGGCAGCTTAAGGGAGAGGGTCGCCCCCTGCGTGAGGCGCAAGAGCGCGCGGAAATCCTGGCTGCTCTGGAGTCCGTGGATGCCGTGGTCATCTTCGATGACCTCACGCCCCAGGAACTCATTGCTCGGTTGCTGCCTGATGTGTTGGTGAAGGGCAGTGACTGGCCGAAAGATCAGATCGTTGGCCGCGAAGAGGTGGAGGCCGCGGGCGGACGGGTCGTTTCCGCGCCCGTCGTGCCGGGATACTCCACGACCGAAATTCTGCGAAAGATCCGCGAGGGCGCACCCGCTTCTCGCGCGGATTCCTGATACCCCGCGAATGATTCTTCCCGCAGTGCGCGAACGATTGGAGAGATTGCTGCGCCATCCTTCGATGGAGGGCGGGCTCGCGGCGCTGCGCGCGGGCGGGCAACACATCTCGGCCTCGGGTCTGAACGATGTTGCAAAGGCGCTGGTGACGGCTTACTTGGCGCACGAGCTTCGGCGGCCGGCCTTCTTTGTAACCGAATCGAACCGCCGCGCGGAAGCGCTGGTCGAGACGCTGCGATTTTTCTCGACGATTTTCCCGAACGCGATGGGTGGCGTGGCCACGCTGCCCGCGTTCGACACGCTGCCGTGGCAATCGCAAAGTCCGCACGCAGACATTCTCGAGCGACGCGCCGCGACGCTGTTCCGTTTGGCCGACGGTCAGATTTCGCTGGTGATCGCACCCGTGGCTGCGGCGCTTTGGCGCTATCAGGATCCATACGTGTATCTCTCGCTGGCGCGCACGCTGGCGCGAGATACAGAAGTCCCACTGGAAGAGCTCATCACGCATCTTGGCTCGGTGGGGTACATGCGCACGGAGATGGTCGAGCTGCCGGGACAATTTGCGGTGCGCGGCGGGATTGTGGACGCCTTTTCGCCAGAGTCTCCGCGTCCTGTGCGCATCGAGCTGCTGGGCGACACGGTTGAGTCGGTGCGCGAATTCGATCCGCGCACGCAGCGTTCGATCGCGCCGGTCGTGCGCACCACGCTGCTCCCGCTGACGGAATGGGCGGTGAAAGCGCCGGAGGCTCCGTCGTGCGAAGACGCGGCGGCGTGGGAGAATCCGTCTTTCTTTGGGCCGCCCAGCGATCCTGGGCAGAGTGCCTTGTTCGAGCTTTCGGAAAGCTCGCTGCGGCCAATCGTCTTCCTGGATGAGCCCGCGGCGCTCCGGGAAGCTGCGGCAAAACACTTGGCGCAGGCGGTCGAGAACTACGAGCGCCAGGGCCACGCGAATGCTCCCACGGCGGAGCATTATTTCTGGAACGAAGCGCAGTTTGCGTCCGCGCTGGAGAAAGCGTCGCAGATCCACCTCGAGCAACTGGCGCTGACCATCGGCTCGATTCCGCAGTTCGAGCTGCCCTCGCGGCCAAGCCCGCGGTTTCACGGTGATGTTGTCGCCTGCATGAAGGAAGTGAAGTCCCAGCTGGAAACGGGCGGAACTGTTTTTCTCACCGCCGCCAGCAGCGGCGAGCTCGAGCGCCTTGCGGATATTTGCCGGGAGTACGAGGCGCCGTACGTCCTCGGAGAATCGGAAGACGCCGCGGCGGGCTTCACGGCGGAAGGCGCGGTCGAATCCGCGGCACTGTTGCTGATCCGAGCGCCGTTCGCGGAAGGCGTGGCATTTCCCGACGCAAGGCTCACGCTATTCGGAAATTCCGACCTGTTCGAGGTCACTCCGTCGGTGGAGCGTCCCAGCCGGAAAATTCGCACCTCGGGTTTCTTCAGCGACTTCGCGGAACTCAAGCCCAGCGACTTCGTCGTCCACGTCGATCACGGAATCGGACAGTTCGAGGGACTGCGGCAGATCGAATCCGACGGGCATCGCGGCGAATTCATGCTGCTGCGGTACGCCGAAGACTCGCGGCTGTACGTTCCGCTCGAGCGCATGGACCTGGTGCAGAGCTACCGCGTGGTCGAAGGCGCTCACCCAGCGCTGGACAAACTCGGCGGAACCGGATGGAACACGCGCAAGACGCGCGTCCGCAAGTCGCTTGAAGACATGGCGGATCAGCTCCTGGCGTTGTATGCGGAGCGGAAAACGGCGCCGGGGTTCGCCTTTTCTCCGGACGGCAACTTCCAGCGCGAGTTTGAAGACGCCTTCGAGTTTGAAGAAACTCCCGATCAAAACTCTGCCATTGCCGACATCAAACGGGATATGCAAAGTGCGACGCCGATGGACCGCCTGTTGTGCGGTGACGTCGGGTACGGAAAGACCGAAGTGGCCATGCGGGCGGCGTTCAAGGCGGTGGCCGACTCCAAGCAGGTGGCGGTTCTTGCGCCCACGACGGTCCTCGCGTTTCAGCACTTTGAGACGTTTAAGCGTCGCTTTGCCGCGTTTCCGGTGCGCATCGAAATGCTGAGCCGCTTTCGCACCACGGCTCAGCAAAAGGAAACGCTGGCTGCGCTTGAAGCTGGCAAGGTAGATGTGGTCATCGGCACGCATCGCCTCCTCTCCAAGGACGTAAGGTTTCACGATTTGGGTTTGCTCGTCGTTGATGAGGAGCAGCGCTTCGGCGTAGCGCACAAGGAGCGTCTGAAGGAGATGCGCAAGAACGTGGACGCCCTGGCGCTTTCCGCGACGCCGATTCCGCGCACGTTGCACATGTCGCTGGTCGGCCTGCGCGATATGTCGCTAATCGAGACGCCGCCGAGAGACCGGCTTGCCATTCAGACGGTGGTCGCGCCGTTTCAAGAGGACCTAATCCGGCGCGCGATCGAAAATGAAATGGCGCGCGAAGGCCAGGTCTATTTCATCCACAACCGCGTGGAGTCGATCTATTCGCTGGCGACGCTGGTCAACAGACTGGTTCCGAAGGCGCGCGTGGTGGTCGGCCACGGACAGATGGCTGAAAAAGAGCTCGAAAGCGTGATGCTGAAGTTCATCCGTGATGAAGCCGACGTGCTCGTCTCGACCACCATCGTGGAAAACGGCCTCGACATACCCCGCGCCAACACCATCCTGATCAACCGTGCGGACCGTCTGGGACTGGCAGAGCTGTATCAGTTGCGAGGCCGTGTGGGGCGGTCCCATCAGCGTGCGTATGCGTATCTGCTGGTGCCGCCGGAAGGCACCCTTTCGGATGTCGCGCGGAAGCGCCTTGCCGCGATGAAGGAATTCAGCGAGCTCGGCGCAGGCTTTCGCATCGCTGCACTGGACCTCGAGCTCCGTGGCGCAGGGAACATGCTGGGCCGCCAGCAGCACGGCCACATCGAGTCCGTCGGCTTCGACCTGTATTGCCAGATGCTGGAGCGCGCCGTCTCGAAACTCAAAGGGGAGGAGGCCGCTCCCGAGCTTCGCACCACGCTGAGCCTCGGCTTCGATGTGCGCATCCCGCAAAACTACATCCCCAGCGAGAATCTGCGGCTGCGCACCTACAAGCGGGTTTCGTCCATCGGGTCGGACGAAGAAAAGCAGGACGTGCGCAAAGAGTTGGAAGACCGCTTCGGTGCGCTGCCGACGTCGGTGGATAACCTTTTGGAGTATGCGGTACTCAAATCGATGTGCGAGCGGCTGCGGATCTCGGCGGTGAAGCGCCAGGGCAGCCGCATCGCCATACGTTTCCACCCGGAGACACCGATCGATCCCGCGGCCCTGGTGACGGTGGTGCGCTCGCGGAAGGGCATCAAGCTCGACCCAAGCGGCGTGCTGTGGATGGAAGTGACGCGAGGGGAACCCGTGCCAGCCGCGGTGAGAAACGTATTGCTCAGCCTTCAGGCGCGGGACTAAACTCTACATATGAGGACAGTAATGCGAAACTTGCTTACCATCGCGGCCTTGTGTGTCGCCATGCCGCTTGCGGCTCAGGATCAGCCGGCCACGCCGCCGCCGCAGAATCAGACCAAGCCACAGGCCCCCACGCTGGAGAAGCCGGGCACCGCCGCTCCCGAGCCGGAGCCCGCTAAGGAACCAGCCAAGGAACCGGCGAAGGCGCCCGCCAAAACGCTGGCGAGGTCTGCGGCCAAGCCGCCGGCCAAGGAGGCGGAGAAAGCTCCGCCCGAAGGCGCCAACTCGAGAGTAGTAGAAGAAATCATCGCCCGCGTGAATAACGAGGTCATTACACGCTCGGAATTGAACAAGGCGCGCGCTACGGCGGAAGAAGATGCCACCCAGGAATGCCAGGGAAAGTGCACCCCGGAGCAATTAAAGGCGGATATCGAGGACCGCCAGAAGAATGCGCTCCGCGACTTGATCGACACCTCCTTGCTGGCGCAGCGCGGCAAGGATATGGGCATCAGCGTCGAGCCCGACGTCATCAAGCAGCTGGACCAGATTCGCATCCAGAACAAACTGACCAGCATGGAAGACCTGGAAAAGGCGGTTTCCAGCCAGGGAATCAACTGGGAGGATTTCAAGGACAACATTCGAAAGAGCATATTGACGCGGCGGGTCATCAGCCAGGAAGTTGGCTCGCACATCACCATCAGCAAGGAAGAAGTCGAAAAATACTACAACGACCACAAGAACGAGTACGTGCGGCCGGAGCAAGTGGCGCTGCGCGAGATCGTGGTTAGTACGGAAGGGAAGAAGGACGAAGAGCTTCCGGACTTGAAGAAAAAGGCGGAGACCGCGCTGAAGCGCGTGAACGACGGCGAAGATTTCGGGGAGATCGCCAAACGCTTCTCGGACGGCAGCACCGCGAAGCAAGGTGGCTTCTTGGGTATTTACAAGCGCGGCGAGCTGTCGAAGGAGCTCGAGGACACCGTCTTCAAGATGAAAAAGAACGAATTGACCGCCATCTTGGACACCAAGCAGGGCTACCTGATTTTGCAGGTGCTCGAACACTACGATGAGGGAGAGCAGCCGTTGAGCAAGGTGGAGAACGAAATTACCGACAAGCTCTACGGTGAGCGGATGGAGCCGAAGCTGCGCGAGTATCTGAAGACCCTCCGTGAGCAGAGCTACGTGGTGATCAAGCCGGGCTATCAGGACATCGCCGGTGGAGGCAACTCCGAGATTCAGGAAGTGAATGCCACGCCGGAAGTGACCAAAGCAAAGAAGGGCCACAAGAAATTCTTGCTGTTTGGAAAGAGGACAGGGCAGGCTTCCGGCGCATGAAGACGTCTTTTGTCACCGATCTCCTTTCCGAACAAAACATCACTAGTTTTTTCCTCGTTCACGAAAAAGAGGTTCGCAACACGCGCGAAGGACGCGCCTACCTCCGCCTGGAGCTCGGCGACCGCAGCGGCACGATCGAAGCGCGCATGTGGGAGCAGTTCGAGGTCGCCGCCAAGGACATCAATCGCGATGATATCGTAAAGGTGCAAGCGCGCGTTGAAGTGTACCGGAACAAGCCCCAGCTCTCGCTCGTGCAATTGCGATTGGCCAGGCCCGAAGAGATCGATCTCGCGGACTATCTGCCGCACACCACCGCCGATGTCGACAAGATGTGGGCGCAGTTGCTCACGTATGCGGAATCAATCGGCAATCCGTGGCTGAAAAAGTTGGCGCTGGGGGTCGTTGACGATCCGGACCTCGCGAGAAGCTACAAGCGGGCGCCCGCCGCCAAGGTGATGCATCACGCGTATCTCGGTGGATTGCTGGAGCATGTGATCAGTCTGTGCGGCATGGCCAAGGTAATCGCGGGCCACTACCCGGAGCTGGATGTGGACTTGCTGTTGACGGCGGCGATCTTGCACGACGTGGGGAAGCTCGAAGAGCTATGCTTCGAGCGCGCTATTGGGTACACGACGCCGGGTCAGCTTCTCGGCCACATCGTCATGGAGTTGGAGACGGTGGCCCGGGCCATCGACAAGATCGCGGGATTTCCGCCGGCGTTGAAAACCGTCGTGCAGCATTTGCTCATCAGCCATCACGGGCAGTACGAGTTCGGGTCGCCGAAGCTACCGATGATTCGGGAAGCGATAGTGTTTCATTACCTGGATGACTTAGACTCGAAGCTGGCGGCCGTGCGCGCCGCGCTTGCGGCTCCCTCGGGCGACGACGAATGGTCGGCATACAGCAGCGCGCTGGGCCGCAAGTTCCTCAAGCTCGAGGAATTTCTGAAGTCTAAAGATGCCGCTGCCGCGCCCCCGCCACCGCAGCAGCTGACCTTGCAATCGGCTCGAGAACAGAAATGATTCCGACGTCCTGCCAAATTCGCGATTTGACGATCCGGCCGGCTACCGTGCTCGCGCCGATGGCCGGCGTTACGGACACGTTATTTCGCCGCGTCATTCGCGGGCTTGGAGGTTGTGGGTTGCTGATGACGGAGTTCACCAGCTCCGAGGGCATCACCCGCAGCGCGACAAAGACGCTGCGCTACCTTTATTTCCAGGAGGACGAGCACCCCATCACCGCGCAACTGTTCGGCGCGAATCCGGCGGTGATGGCCGAGGCGGCCAAGATGGTCGAAGACCTTGGCTACGATGCCGTGGACATTAATCTCGGCTGCCCGGCGAAAAAAGTCGTCAAATGCGGCGGCTCAGGCTTGCTCCGCGACTTGCCGCTCCTCGGCGAAATCTTTCGCTCCGTGCGTGCCGCCGTGCGCATCCCGCTGACCATCAAACTCCGCGCGGGCTGGGACGAAAATTCCATCGTCGCCGTCGAGGTGGCGAAATTAGCCGAGGAGTGTGGCGTGGAGGGCCTCGCCGTCCATCCGCGCACACGGGAGCAAGGCTACAGCGGCCGCGCGGACTGGAGCCTGATCGCGGCTGTCAAGCAAGCCGTCAAGATTCCGGTGATTGGCAACGGAGACATCAACGCCCCGGAAGACGCTGAGCGCATCGTGAACGAAACCCGGTGCGACGCCGTGATGATCGGCCGCGCCGCCGCCACGAATCCCTGGATCTTCGCGCAAATGGCCCAATACGCCGCCACCGGCCGCTACCACATCCCCACGGACGCCGACCGGCACCGGTTACTCTCCGGCTACTACCAGGAAATTACCGCTGCCAACCTGCCCGATGGTGTTGGCAAAATGAAGCAGTTCGCATGCTGGTTTTCGCATGGCGTGGGGAATGGCAGCGAACTTCGCCGAACTGTGCACGCGGCCAGGACTCAACAAGAAGTGCTGAAAAGCGTGGAGCGCTTTTTCGAGCACCAGGCCACCGCTGTCGCGGGTTGACCCCGAGCCGCTTGGGGTCAACGGAAACGTTGACCGCTGCGGGGTCACCAGAAACGAGGCGCATGATGCAAGCCACCCCTTCCGTCTCGAAGCAACGCGCGGAGCGTAGAATCGCCGTCCGCCTACCCCTCATGGTACGAGGACGCGACGCGCGAGGTGTCACCTTCGAAGAAGAAACCTCCAGCGAAAATCTATGCCGGGGAGGAGCCGCGTTTTTGACGCGCTTCGATGTGGCCGTCGGCTCCGATCTGGAGATCTTGATTCCGTTTTCGCAGACCGGCGCGCGCCGCAGAGAGCCTGATTTCGCTACGCAAGGCCGCGTCGTGCACGTGCGCGACGCCCAGGGCGACGGCGAACGCCTAGTGGGCGTGCAGTTTACCGGGCCGCGCTTTCGCCGCCTGTTCCATTCCGAATCGGCCGCCTGAGCCGACGCTTCTCTTTGCGTTCTACCGTCGCAAACGTGGGCTTAGTTCTTTTCCTGCTCGCTTCGCTGCTCCAGAATCTGGTCGTAGGCCGCTCGCCGGGTGAGCCCTCGCTCTTTCGCGGCTAACTTCAGCGCTTCCTTGCGGTCCAGCTTGGCCTGGCGGATGAGTTCTTCGACGCGCTCCGAGAGGCTTTGTGCGGAGTCCGCCTGTGCGCGCGCGTCGGCGGGGTCCTCGGGACCGATCAACAGGGTGATCTCGCCTCGAGCGGGGCGTTCCACCAGCGAGGCCGCGATAGCCGACAATTTACCGCGCCGGAATTCTTCGTGCAGCTTGGTGACTTCCCGGGCGAGGCACGCCGGCCGGTCCCCGAGGATTTCCCGTGCATCCGCGACGCATTCCTCGACACGATGCGGCGCCTCGTAAAGAATGATGGTGCGATCCTCAATGCGGAGGCGCTCCAGAGCGCGGCGGCGCTCGCCGCTGCGCGCGGGAAGAAATCCCACGAAGAGAAACTCCTCGTTCGGCAGCCCGGACGCGGAAAGCGAAGCAAGCAGCGCCGAAGGTCCAGGAATCGGCACAACTGGGATGTGATGGCGCAAGCAAAGGGTCACGAGACGGTAGCCTGGGTCGGAGACCAGGGGTGTGCCCGCGTCGCTGACCAGCGCGATCTTGGCGCCTTGCTCGAGCGCGATAAGCAACTCCGGCGCGCGCGTCATTTCGTTGTGCTCGTGATAGCTGACCAGCGGCCGCGCAATCTCGTAGTGACTCAACAGCTTTTGCGTGTGGCGCGTGTCTTCGGCGGCAATCTGGTCGGCCTCCCGTAAAATGCGCAGCGCGCGAAGGGTAATGTCTTCCAGGTTGCCGATGGGCGTTCCAACGAGATATAGACAGCCTGCCGGCTCCGCCGTTTCGGTGTGCGGCATTGCTGCGACAGAATCACTCGGCGAGCGCTTGCTACTCATGGACTAGAGTCTAACACGCGCCCCGAAGCCGAAACGCAGCGCATGATATACTGGCCGATTCTGTACTGGTTAGGAGGGTGCCAGTGCCTTTGTACGAGTACAAATGCCTGAAATGTGGCCGCCGCACCGAGAAGATCGAGAACGTCGCCGGCCCGCACTTGACGAAGTGCCCGCATTGCGGCGGCAAGGTCGAGGCACTGATTTCGGCGCCCGCAATCCAGTTCAAGGGTTCCGGCTGGTATGTGACCGACTACGCGGGAATGTCCGCGGCACGGGAAGCCGGCGCCAAAGACGAAAAGGCGGCGACGGACAAAGCGGAGAAGAAAGACACGGCCACGAAAGACTCGACGGCCAAGGAATCAGCGGCCAAGGAAACTTCGACGAGCGAGAAGAAGACCGAAAAAACCGCGAAGAAAAAATGAATTCCGGCGCGCGGTGGCGAGTTAGAGCTTCAGACTCTTCAAATACCCACGAAACTCCGCGCCGAATTCAGGATTCTGCAACGCAATCTCCACCGTGGCTTTCAGGAAGCCGAGCTTATCGCCCGCATCGTAAGACACGCCCTCATAGATTAGAGCCCACAGCCCTTGCTCCTGCGCCAGGAGCCGCAGCCCGTCAGTGAGTTGGATTTCACCCCCGGCGCCCGGCTTGGTGCGCGCAAGGCAGTCGAAAACGGCGGGTGGCAGAACGTACCGGCCGGTGATGGCAAGATTGGAAGGCGCATCCTCCGGCTTGGGCTTTTCCACGAGATCGTGAATACGCAGCAAGCGCGCTCCGAACGGCGGCAGCGGCGCGGGTTCCCCCGCCACGATGCCGTAGAGATGAGTTCGGTCGCGCGGCACCTCCTCGACGGCGATGGCGCCGACGCCGGTGGCTTCGTAGACGTCGATGAGTTGCTTGGTGGCGGGATTCGGTCCGGGGATCAGGACGTCGCCCAGCAGGACCGCGAACGGTTCGTCGCCAACCAGATCGCGCGCCACGAGCACGGCGTGGCCCAGGCCGAGCGGCTCCTTCTGGCGCGTATAGCTCACTTGAACCATGTTGCTGATTTCCCGGACCATGTCCGCTTGCTCTTTCTTGCCTTTCGATTCCAGGAAGCTTTCCAGCATCGGTGAAGAGTCAAAGTGATCCTCGATGGAGTTCTTGCCCTTGCCGGTAACGATGATGATGTGCTCAATCCCGGAGGCGACGCACTCTTCGGCGACGTATTGAATTTGCGGCTTGTCGACGACCGTCAGCATCTCCTTGGGTTGCGCCTTGGTGGCCGGCAGGAAGCGCGTGCCGAGACCCGCAGCGGGCAGAACAGCTTTGCGCACTTTGCGAATGGGAACAGGGTTCGGCGAAGACGGCGAATCGTTAGGAGTCATAACAGTTTAGCTCGGCCCAGAAGGATGTGCATGCTGGCTTTCGGCACAGTAGCCGTGCCGCACTAGCTTTGTCAATCTGGACACCATTGGGAATACCCCGGAACTTGTATCATCACTCGGAAGATCCCGCACATGATGGACACGCGCTGATGGATCTGTTAGAAGGGGCCGCGCGCCGCGGGCAATGTCTTAACGGAGACCAGGCGTGTGCTAGCATTGTTTGCAGAAGATCATGAGCGCAAGAATCCTGGGAATCGAATCTTCGTGCGATGAGACCGCGGCTGCCGTGGTCGTGGACGGCCACGAAATCTTGTCCAGCGTGGTCGCTTCCCAAATTGACATACACACGAAATACGGCGGCATCGTGCCGGAGCTGGCGTCACGCGAGCATTTGCGGCAGATCGTGCCGGTGGTGCGTGAGGCGCTGGCGCAGGCAGGTATGCGATTGCCGGACCTGGATGCGATCGGCGTCACCTACGGCCCCGGACTTGTTGGCGCGTTGCTGGTTGGAATCACCTACGGCAAAACGCTTGCCGAGGCGCTGGGCAAGCCTCTGGTTCCCGTGAATCATCTCGAGGGGCACGTCCACGCGGTTTTTTTGGAGGCGCACAAGGCAGGAAAGACGCCGAAACTTCCGGCTGTGTGCTTGATCGTTTCGGGCGGGCACACCGTTTTGTACGAAGTGACGCTCGACGGTGACACCGGAACGCTTCGCTATCGCGAGATTGGGCAAACCCGCGACGATGCGGCGGGCGAAGCGTACGACAAGGTTGCCAAGCTGCTCGGACTCGGGTATCCCGGCGGGCCGATGCTTGATCGCTTGGCTGCGGCCGCCAACGGCGCTCCGGCTCCGGTAAAATTCGGGCCCACCAAAACGCGCGGCAATCCGCTGGATTTTAGCTTCAGCGGGCTGAAGACGGCCGTTTTGTACCACCTCCGCGAACATTGCGAGTACGGCAGCGAAATTCTGGCGAGACAACAGGCGCTGGAGCGTGGCGAGCGCAAGTTCGAGCAGTTACTGCCGTTGTGCAGCGCGCAAACCTTGGGATTGGTACGCGAGTTTCAAAACGCCGTGGTTCGCGATCTCGTCGACCGCACCATGGCCGCAGCTGGGGAGCTGTCGTCAGAAAGCGTGCTCGTTTCCGGCGGGGTCGCGGCGAACAGCCAACTGCGCGCGACGTTTGAACAGCGTGCGAAGAAGCAGGGAACCCAAGTCTTCTTTCCCAGTCGCGCGCTATCGACCGACAATGCCGCTATGATCGCAGCCGCAGCGTATTTCCGGCTTCGCGCGGGACTCCTGGCTGACGCTTCTCTCAATGCGGACCCGGCCTTGAGGTTGGCTTAGTTCGAGATGTTTTTACCCGAGACGGCTCGTTTGACAAAGCTTTACACCTCGTTTAACGTTAGAAGTTTGAGCGACATGCAAAAGGAGCAATAGATGGCCCAGGGACAGGCTACCAAAGTTAAGAAGCGGAAGAAGTCGGTTTTAAAGCGGGCGGAGCAATCTCGTCAACGTGCCGAGGTGAACCGCGCCAACCGCACCCGGGTCCGTACCATGATGAGGCGTCTGCGCACCGCGATTACCGCGGGCGACGCCACCGCGGCGGGCAATCTGCTGCAGCCGACCATGTCGGCGATCGATCGCGCCATCACCAAGGGCGTGCTGCACGAGAATACCGGCAACCGATACAAGTCCAGGCTTACCTTAGCATTCAACGGCGTCAAAGCCGCCAAAGCATAGGACGACACGTCATTCCTTGCTTCGTGGGACGGGCAGTTCGTGCCCGTCCTTATTTTTCCTGCCAACGGACAATTTCCAGAGACCTCGCAGAGATGGCGGGCACCCTTTCCCCAAGAGGAATTGGGGTCAGCTTGGGATAAGCGCATTGCTCCGATAAGCGAATTATCGAGGAGAGAGTGGCGATCAGCGGGCGGCGGATTTGGCGGCGGGGCTGGGTCCGGTGAGTCTTGTGACTAGGAATTCGAGGACGGCGCGGGCGTCTTTTTCACCTCCTTTTAGGCGGTCGTCGGCCTCTTGCAGGGCTTGCAATCCATCCAAGAGACGGGGCTTGGAGATTTTGCGGGCATTTTTCAGAGCGAGTTCGGCTCGTTCGGGATTCATCCCCAGCGCGCGCGACGCTTGCCAGCCGTTGCTAACGCCTTTCACCTCGCTGGCTTCGATCAGTTTGCGATACATCCAGGTGATGGCGCCGAGCATGGGTAGCGGCTCTTCGCCGTCGCGGAGGAGGCGGTCGAGAAATTCGAGCGCGGTCTTCTGCTGGCGTGAAGCGAGCATGTCGGCGAGCTCCCATACGGTGGTGGTTTTCTCGGAAATCACCAGGGCGCTGACGTCTTGCCGGCGGATGCGTTTCCGCTCGGCCGCGTAGGTCACTAGTTTTTCGATCTCCGTCTTCAGGCGCATCAGATCCGCGGCGACGAATTCGGCGAGATCCTCGGCGGCTCCGGTCTCGAACTCGACGTTTTTTTCCTTGGCAATCGTGCGGGCAAGAGCGACCGCAGCGGTTTGCCGCGCTTCCGGGTTATCGCCGAGGCCGACCTCGACCACGAGCGCCTTCTCGGCCAGGAGCTTGGCGAGCTTCATGCGCTGGTCCAGGGCGGTAGCCTCCAGCACCAGCACCGTGAACGGCGCGGGATCATCCAGATACGCCTCGAGCTGCTCGATGGCAGCGTCGCGGTTCTTCTCGCCGAGTTTCTCGATCTTCTCGACGTCTTCGAGGAAAACCACCTGCTGGGAGGAAAGCATCGGCAGTGTCTGGGCTTGTTCGAGGGCGTCCTGCGTTTCGCCGCGGTCGGCGGAGTAGCGGGAGACAGCCCAAGCTCGCGCGGCCTCTGGGATGAATTGCTCGATTAGCTGGGCGCGGCAGGTGTCGCGGAGATAGCGCTCTTCGCCCAGCAGCAGGAGTGCAGGGATGAGCTTTCCTTTTTCCAGTCTCGCGAGCAGGGCTTCTGGTGAAACTCGAGCCATCCCTTTTTGCTCCTGTCGGATTGAAGCGCACGCAATTATGGCACGGGTGAACAGGGTGCGGAAAATGCGAAGGCCTTCCTCGCTCCGCGGCAAGCGGGTGCCGGGGTTGACGCCGGGCGGGGCTGAGCCCCGGCCCCTACAAGGGATGAGAATCCTCGCTTTTCGGCACGGCTTGAACAGTTTGCGGAGAAACGCAAAATTGTCATTCTGAGGGCATCCGACAAGGATGCCCGAAGAATCTCAACTTCAACCATTGCAGAAACCTAACGTTTGTACATTTCGCCAGACAATGTCTCGTCCAAATCAGTTTTTCCGCAGCCTGTTCAAGCCGTGCCCCCCCCACGCTCTGTTCACCCGCGCCTTACGGCTAATAGTTCTCGGTGACCGCGGCCACCAGGCGCGATGCAAAGTCGCGCGCGAGGCGGTCCAGCGCGGGGTCCTGCTCTTCAAAAAAGCTGGCGACGTCGGTCGAGATCTCGTATTCGCTGCGAAAGACGAAATTGTCGGCATGATAGAGCACTTTTTCGCTGGCCGTTTGTGTGAGCGTGACTTCACACTTGACGGTAACCAGCATCGTTGTGGCTCGACCGCTGGTCGTATCGAACAGCAGCGGCAACGCTTCGAGACTCACGATCTTCCCGCGCAGAACCGCATCTCCGTCCGCGGCATTCGAGACGACCTTGTACGGTGTTTTCGCCAAGAACTCGTGCACCGTTGCCGACGTCAAGCGCTGCTCGATCCGATAGCTGGAGGTTGTGTTTTCCAGCGCCGGAACGGCGATGACGCGTATGCCTTGGGGTAAAGAATCGCTGCGCCCGGCGACGTGATAGCCGCAGCCGCTCAAGATGACTGCCAGCAGCGCACATGCGCACCAGGGAATTCGTTTCATTCGGCGAGCTTCTCCGCGAGCTTTACGGCGTTCCAAGCCGGCAAACGAATATTATCTGCTGCGCCCCAAAACCACCAAGTTCCGGGCTTGGCTGGATCGGGTACTGCGAGCGCCAAGTGAATGGCCGATTCTTCGGCGACGTTTACGTTGTTGGGACTGTCAGGCGGCAGAATCATGGAGAAACCCGCGGCCTTGCACGTGCTTCGGAGATGGTCTGCATCGGCAGCGGGGTCGAGTTCGACGCAAACAAAAAATGTGGTGCCGTAAAAAACCGGTACGTGGACGAGCTCAATTGCTGGAAGGACGAGATTGCCTCTTAGGCAGGAATGGACTTCCGCCCTAAGTATCTCTAATGCCTTGTGCAGATCGAATCGGCTCGACGGCCCAAAACGAGTGAGGGTGTTGAAGGCCACCTGGGCGTCGAATAGCTGCTTCCCCGGAGTTTGGAAGGAGAGCAGATGACTGGTCTGCGTTTCCAGTTCTTCGATGCCAAGTTTTCCAGAGGCGGACACCGGCTGCAACACAGTAGCAGCGAGATAGCGCAGGCCGAGATCTCGCAAGCAGAGCGTGAGGCGGATGAGCGCTTCGGCCGGAGCGGACGGAATCGTCGCGAGGCGTGGCTTGTCCGGAACGGCTTGGCCGCGCAGTTTCTCTAGTCCAGGAAACCATGGGAAAGAGTCAGGGGATGATGCGGAGTGGCTCGACAGATCGATGATCACGGTGCCGCTGCGTTGCGCCAAAGGGAAGTTCGCGGCGGTGAAATCGGACGAGCCGGTGAAGAACACGAAGCGTGCGCGATCGAAGCTGCCTTCTTCGACCGGCTGGATCACCGCCGCTTCACCACCCGCTTCGGTCAGGATGCCGGCGGCCAGTTCTTCGTCGAGCAGGCGAAAGTCCGAGGCGGCGAAGCGGCTCTCCTCCAACAGCGACTTGAGCTCCGCGCCGAGCAGCGAAGACGCACCGGCAATGACGATTCGGTGGGAGTCCCGTTCCAATGGCATGAAATCACGCGGTCCGCGAAACCAGCCGGTGCCGCAGCAGCCTGACGACGTGCAAGGTTACGCCCACGGCGGTGTACGCCCCGGCAATCAGCAGCAGCACTTCCTCCGACCAGCGCCAGATGGCGGCGCCTAACAGGGCGAGGAAGACGATGGCGAGCGACGGCTGCTTCCGGGTCCAGGGCAGGTCTTTGAAACTGTAGAAGCGAATGGTGCTGGTCATGAGCGCAGCGAGGACCAAGACCAAAAAGATCCAGGCAATCGACCACGAGCGGTCCTGAATGGGCGCCTTGAACGCGTGGATGGTCGCGGCGATCATCCCCGCCGCCGCCGGAGTCGGCATCCCCACGAAATATTTCGAGCCGCCTGGAGCCATGCCTTGGACGTTGAAACGAGCCAGGCGCCATGCGCAGCAGACCACGAAAGCGAGGCAGAACCACCAGCCGAAATGGGCGATCTGCTGAATCTCGGGGATGGAATCGAGCCCGGGCAGGTGCCGTACGCCCCAGGAGTAGGCCAGCAACGCCGGGGCGATCCCGAAGCTGACCACGTCCGCCAGGGAATCGAATTGCACGCCGAACTGGGTGTTAGTGCCGGTCAGGCGCGCTACGCGTCCGTCGAGGGAATCCAACAGGATGGCCAAGCCAATGGCCTTGGCAGCATGATCGAACGGATCCGTTTGTTGAACGGTGCCCACTACGGTGGCAACGCTTGCGTAATATCCGCACAGCAGATTGCCCGCGGTAAAGAGGCTGGGAATCACGAAAATCCCCCGCCGCAGCTTGGGATTGTTCCTGATGCGGCCTGCGCGCAATCCTATCTGGGGTTGTTCGAAGTCCGACATAGCTACGCCCGTTTCCCGGCCGAGGTGAGGTTCTCGTCGGAAATTGCCGATTTCTGTCCGGTCGAACGGCTAATGTCGGGCTTGTCGGGCCACCGAGCCAGAACGCTCGACCCACCCTTCACGTTGTCTCCGAGGGCCACCAGAATCTCCACATCGCGCGGAACCCAAAGATCAACGCGCGAGCCGAATCTTACCAGTCCGATGCGCTCTCCGCGCAGCACGGTGTCGCCTTGCTTCTTCCAACACACTACGCGCCGGGCGATCAGGCCGGCAATCTGTTTGAATACCATTTCGCCGGATGCTGTCGAAAGGGAAATAACGTTTTGTTCATTTTCGAGCGAGGCGCGGGTGCGCATGGCGGCTAGGAATTTGCCGGGGCGGTAGTCCATTTTCGTTATGGTGCCGGCGTCGGGCGAGCGGTTGACGTGCACGTTCCAGATTGCCAGGAAAATGCTGATGCGCTTGCCCGGACGGCCGGCGTTTTGTTCATCGGTTACAATCACGACGCGGCCGTCCGCAGGGGACACTACCGCGCCGGGATCGGACGGGATCGCCCGCTCCGGATCGCGAAAGAAGTAGAAAACGAACGCTGCGAGGCAAACCAGAAGGATCGCAGCAATCGTCCAATGCGCCAGAAACGCCACGCCGCCTAGGACCAGCGGGGGTAGTCCGAAGTAGTAGCCCTCTTTGACCATGCTTCCTAGACAATACCACAGCGCTCTTGCCTGCGGCTCAAACGGGGCGAGCAAGCATGGGCATTGCGGCCTGTAGGTCGATCAAGTCGGGGCGCTATTGCGTGTGGTGCGCCCGCGCGTGTTGGATACGCGCGGCAATCCGCTCCATCTCATCTTTGCAGTACAGCTTCATCTTCTTGAGCTTGATTTCTTCCAGGAGGTCTTCCGAACTAAGGTAGGGCCCGGCGGTGAGTTTCTGAAGTTCTGCATCGTATTTCGAGTGCTGCTCGGCCAGACGCTGATACTCGGCGTCTGTATCGAGAAGTATGTCCCGAGGGTTCCGCTGCAAGATTGCCATGCGTTCCTCCTCATGACTGATGAATGTGGTGTGGCTACTCCATGAGCGGAAGGTAACACACTGCGAAGCGGCGTCAAGGGGGAAACTGCATCAATTTGGTCCTAGCCTGTGAGTTTTATCGTAAGTAGTACTGCTGCCTCGGCAGGGTTTTGGTAGTAGCCCGGGCGTCGGCCAGTGCAGATGAAACCGTGTCTTTCGTAGAATTGGATCGCTCCGGCATTTGACTCGCGCACTTCAACGAAGACGCGGGTCGCTTGCAGGCGTCGAAATTCGGCGAGAGCCTTATTGAAAAGTGCGGTGCCAATGCCGGCACGCCGGTTCGCCGGGTCGACGGCAAGGTTCAGGATTTCCGCCTCGCGCGAGGTCACGCGCGCAACGAGAAACCCGACCGGCGTTCCGGCAGCTTCCGCCACCCAGACTCGGCAGCCTTGATCGCTCATCGCCGCGTAACTCTCGCGTGACCACTGCGCTGCTTCCGGAGATCTCTTGGCGATGGCTTCGATGGCGTCCGCGTCTCGCGAAGCGAATCGCCGGACGACGCAGGCGGATGGGGAATCGTCGCAAGACATGGGCAATATCTACTGGCCCGCGGACGAACCCGCGCCGGCGCCTTTTTGCGAAGGGATGAAGTCTTCCATCACGGATTTCCGCATCAGGTCCGGAGGGAGCAAGCCTTGGGCCAGAATGAAGTCGTGAAATTTCTTTTGATCGAACTTCGCGCCGAGAGCGGCCTCTGTGTCTTTCCGAAGCTGCAGGAGCTTGGTGTATCCGTAGAAGTAGGAGTTGGCTTGGCCTGGCGAACGGAACGTGTATCGCTCGACCTCTTGGTTGGCGAAGGGTACCGAGAAAACCCCATCCTGAGTCAGAACCTTCATCGCTTCCTCCGGCGAAATCTTGCCGGACTGTAGCTCTGGATCGAGGAACGCGCGTTCCGCCCGCAGCAGTCGAAATTGCAGCGAGATCAGCTGGCCCTCCAGGGGCATGTACGGCTTGGTGATGTACTCCGCGTAGAGGCCCCACCCCTCGACGTTGGTGCTGTTGAAGGCATAGCGCGACCTAGCCAGCGAGACACCTCGCTCGATCATCGAGTCGAACTGCAACTCATGGCCGGGGCGGGCTTCGTGTGCAATCAGCGTCCAGGACGCGGCATCAAAGGTGTAGTCGTCAACTTTTTCGCTTTTAGCGCTGCCGGCCGCAGCAGGCATATTCAACGGCAGCACAAATTCGCCTTGCTGCCCGGTATTGTTCAGAAGGGGCGGGGGGAGCATGTGCGGCGCGGGCTGCTGCGCGCTTTCGGCGGGGGACCCAATGCGAATGCGTGCCGGCCGGTCCGGCAGGGTGACCAACTTCTCCTTGGTGATGATCGCTTCGATCTCCTTCAGACGCTGCTGGTAGAAGGGCAGGATGGCATCGCCGACCAACTGATTCTCTTTCAGCTTCTTGATCACGTCGCGGTAGTCGGTGCTGGGCCAGCCATGTTGCTTCGCGATTTGCGCGGCGATGGTTTGCATCTCGGCCTGATATTCCGCGGAGGCCTTGTGCGCCATCGCGGTGAGTTCGGCCGGAGGAATGTCGATCCCGTAGCCCTCCAAACTCAAAGCGTACAACTCGGGCGGCTCGCGAAAATCGACGCGAGCCTTCGGCAGGATTTGGGCCTTGACCCACTGATCGTAGTCGGTGAGCTGCGATTTCAGCTTGGCGTAAGACTCTTCCCAACCCTGCAGGCCGTATTGCTTAAAAAGGGAAGCAATGCCGTCCACATACAGTTGGTTGCGAGACAAGCCCGTCTCGACCGACGCTTTGGACGGATAAATCATGTTGGGCTTGGCCAATTGCAGTTCGGTCAGCTTCTTCAGTTGCTGCGTAATCGGCTCGAATCCGGGTTCCACACCGGCGTACTTGCGCAGGCGAACCACCGCCGCCGGGCGCCGCTTTGCATCCACTTGGTCGTCCAGCAGGACCCGCAATCCCTGAAAAACGAGTCCGCTGGCGTTCAGAAAGGGAACCTCGCGGCTTTCGCCGAAGTCATGCCGCTTCAGGGAAAGCTGCGTGGCATGGATCATGATTTCCAGATCTTGGCGGACGTACTTGTTTTGCTCTTTCGGTAGTTGTTCCTGGAGTTTCGCCAAGACGGCGCGTTTCTCGGAGGTCTCGGCCACATCGTCTTCGTGCGTGGCCACGGAAATCAGCTCGTCGTATTGGCTCAGGCCGTCGGCGGAGGCGCGTTCCGGCGTGTGTTTCTTTTCGATATCGATCAACCAGCCGGCAAATTCATTGCTGCGGGCGATCCAGGATTTGTCTGGGGCGTTCGTAGCGGGAGTCGCGGCCTGACCGGCAGCGGCATTTGCGGAAGCGGAAGAGGACGCCGCGTCCGCGCGTACCACGGCGTATGCCAACCCGAGCGAAACGCCTGTCAACAGAAAGGCCCCGAGCATTCGTCTGATCACAGGAAGTCTCCTAAACCAGCAGCCAAGTCCTAAACGCCGCGCCGGCATGATGGGCGCAAGCCGAACGCTCCGTCAATGACGCACATTTGGGGGATCGAGAGTAACTCACGGTCCACGTTTATCGCCCCGCTTCGCGCTTGGGCCCGACCTTGCCAAGAACCTCGGCATCCGTGCGCCGGACATAGTTGGCGTCAACAGCCAAGGCATCCGTAAGCCGGTTTCCGAGGGCGAGCTCATAGCCGAGATGCCCGATGACAGGAGCCAGAACCGAAGATGCGGTCTGCACGGTTTCCCCCAAGGTTCGACGCGTGGCCCAGGCTTCGGTTTCGGTCAGGCACTTTGGCTCCGTGGAAATCCAGTGAATCCGATCGCTGCCCGCATTCTCAGTGACCCAGGCCACAAACTTGGATGGCGCGATTGCCAATTCATCCCCGATGAGCTCGAGCGCGCGACCGCGTCTTCGATAGAGGGCGCCAAATACCTGGTCACGCCGCGCGTCCGCAAATGCCGCGACGTAGGGTTCCGCGCCAAACGCCTGCGCCGCAACAGCCTCCAATCGCGAAACCACCGCGATGCCGCGCCCGTAGACCTCCGCCCACGCTTTGGCGGTCGTAAGCCCCACGCGCACGCCCGTGAACGAACCAGGCCCCGCCGCCACCGCGTACGCATCCAGATCGCTCATCGCGACCCCAACCGCTCGCAAGACTTGGTGGACAGCCGGGAGCAGCCAAGAAGAATAGTCCTCCGAAGTATCGTGAGCCATGGTCTGTAGGACTTGGTCGTCCCGTAGCAGGGCGATGCTGCCTTTGGAGTCGCATGTGTCCAGAGCGAGCAGAAGCACGCGGCGATTCTACCCTAGAGCGCGGCAAATCCGCGTAACCGATACAAGCAAATGCAGTTGGGAGGAAAGCGCGGGCAGATTGACTGGCAGAGTGATTGGCGGCAAGCCGGCCAAAATGGGCTATAATCGAACAAAAGTAGGGGGGTGTGAATCGGTAGAGCAATTTGCTTGCCAAATTAGTAACTGTTCTTCCCTAAGCCCCTGATTCCACTGGATATATCTTGACTCTTCAAACACAAATGCCGTACAGTAATTTGTTGTATGCCTAGGGGGGCAACCGAAGCTATGGACTACAAAATCGGCGACAAGGTCGTCTATCCGAACCACGGCGTTGGACTTGTGGAGCAGATCAGCTACGGAGTGTTGAACGGCAGAACGGAACGTTACTTCATGATACGCATTGTTTCCAGCGGCTTGCGCGTTATGGTGCCGCAGTCAAACGCAGACATCGTCGGCCTGCGTTCGGTAATCCGCTCGAACGACGCGAGTAAGGTGCTCGGGTTTCTGGAACGAGGGAAGCTCAACTCGCACCATGATTGGAAACACCGCTTCAAAGAAAATTCTGAACGGATGCGCACCGGTTCTCTCCTGGAAGTGGCAGTGGTCCTCAAGAGCTTGGTTTCCCTCAGCCGCAGCAAGCCGCTTTCCTTCCGCGAAAAGAAAATGCTCGAGCGCGCCAAGTATCTTCTGGTCAGTGAGATGGCCACCGCGAGGAACACCACCGCGGAGAGCGCCGAGACGCTGGTCGTAAAGTCGCTCGCGAAGGCCAAGCTGACCTTCCCGATCATGACGGAAAAGTTTGAATAGCCTTAATTTCGGGTTTTTGACGGCGGGCAGCCTTCGCGTTGCCCGCCTTTTTCTTTTTATGCGCCGTGCCGCGGGTCCGGCTGTCAGCGTGTGTGATGGAGCTGGGTTGATTGATCGAAGTGGCCCAGTCTAGGTCAAGTCACGGAGGTGTGGTGCTTTTGGCTGCCTCTTTTCTTTCCCTTTCGCGGAGCACCCCAGCCGCCGCCGCCTGGCGTTTCGATTCGTAAGACCGTTCCCGGCTCCGCGAAAAATGCGCACTTGCCCGGTACTTCTTGTGTCTTGCCTCCGCGCACAATCGCGTTCTTCCCTGGGCGCCCGTCCTGGCCGCCCGCCAAGCCGTAAGGGCCACGCTTCCGCCGGTCACTGAGCAAGCCTACCTGCGTGGCGGCGAGCAACTCGATTTCCCGCACGATTCCATCACCGCCCCGGTAGCGCCCGCTGCCACCGGAGCCGCGGCGAACCGCGTACTTCCTGAGGCGCACCGGGTAGACCTGCTCGAACACCTCGCAGGGCGTATTCCAGGAATTCGTCATGTGCGTGTGGACCGCCGAGGCGCCGCGCAAGCCCGGCCGGGCTCCCATGCCACCCGCAATCGTCTCGTAGTACGCAAACGCCTGCCCGCTGTGCCGTGGATCGACGCCCCCTAGCGTCAGATTGTTCATTGTTCCTTGGCTGGCCGCCGGAATGCGCGCTGGCGCCGCCTTGGCCAGGGCCCGCAGCAGTGTGTCCACCATTCGCTGCGATGTCTCCACGTTGCCGCCCGCCACCGCCGCCGGTGGCCGCGCATTGACGATCGTGCCTGCCGGAGCCACCACGCGAATCGGCCCGAGCAGACCCGACGTTGCGGGCACGTCCTCCGACAGGAGACATCGGAACACGTAGTAAACTGCCGAGACCGCGATGGCCTCGACCGCATTCACGTTCCCGGCGCACTGCGGCGACGAGCCAGTGTAGTCCACTTCGGCGCGCCCCGTGCCGATCCGAACCTTCACGCGAATCCGCAGCGGCTCCTCGGTCACGCCGTCACCATCTAGGAAATCCTCCGCGACGTAGGTGCCCACCCGCAATTCCTTCAACGCCGAGCGCATCATGGCTTCGGAATAATCGAGCAAGTGTTGCCCGTACCGCCGCACTTCACTTTCTCCGTACTTCGTAACAATTTCCGTGAGCCGCCGCTCGCCGGTGCGGCACGCCGCGATCTGGGCCGCCAAGTCGCCCTCGCGCTCCGCAGGCGTCCGCACGTTCGCCAGCAGCAGGGCCATGACATCGCGGTTCGGCTGGCCGTGCCGGAAGATCTTCACCGCCGGAATCCGCAGCCCTTCCTGGAAAATCTCCCGCGCCGGTCCCATAGAGCCCGCCAGCGCCCCTCCCACGTCCGCATGATGGGCGCGATTGGCGACGTAAAACGATGCTCGCCGCTTCCCAGCGAGGTGCACGGGCATAACCATGGTCAAGTCCGGCAAATGCGTGCCACCGGCAAAAGGATCGTTGAGCAGCGCGATGTCTCCGGCTTCCAGCGTGAGCGCCGCGCGTGCCGCCCTCACCGACGCGGGCATCGAGCCCAGGTGCACCGGCATGTGGTCGCCCATCGCCAGAACCCGCCCGTCCGCGTCGTATACTGCGCAGGAATAGTCCCGCCGCTCCTTGATGTTCGGGGAAAACGCCGACCGCCGCAGCGCCGCCCCCATCTCCTCCGCGACGGAGTGAAACACGTTCTTGAATATTTCCAGCCGCGTGGGATCAACCCGCGTGCCCTTGTTAGACGTTCCGCGCATCGCGCCCTGTCTTTCTGGTTTGCCGCAAGAAAATCTGTCCGTACGAGTCAACGCCGCCCTCCCAACCAACTGGCACCAACGTCGTCGCACTGTATTCCATGACAACCGCCGGCCCCGAGAAGCGATTTCCTGCTCGCAATTCCTCGCGTGCGATCAGACGAGCCGTCTGCGCCTTTCCTCCGAACACGCAACGCAACGACCCCGCCTGGGGCACCTTGGCGCCCCGCGCAGCCCGCGCAATTTTCTCGATGCCCGGTTTGTCGGTGATCCCCGTCGCCCGGCAGCGCAAATTCACGATCTCCACCGCGCGCTTCGTATTGTGATACCCGTAGCGCTGCTCGTGTGCTCGATGAAACGCAGCCACGAAATCCCCCGAAGCGGGCACGCTCAATTCATACGCCTGTCCCGAATAGCGCATGTCCAACCGCTGTTCGATTCGAATCTGCGAGGACGCGAAGCCTTCCTTTCGCAGCGCACGTTTTCCATCTTCCTCAAGCGGACGGAATAGCCTGCGGAGTTCTTTCGAGGTCTGCCCCGCCGCATCCACCGCGAGCAGCACCGTTCGCGAAAACTCCCTTACCACGTCCGCCCGCAAAATCCCCAGCGCCGATAACCCACCGGGAAACACTGGCAGCAAGACACCCTGCATCTCCAGCGCGGCCGCCAATGCGCACGCGTGGAGTCCCCCAGCACCGCCAAACGCCACCAGCGAGTACTCGCGAGGATCGTGGCCACGCTCTACCGAAATCACGCGAATCGCTTTTTCCATCACGGCATCCGCGACCTCCAGAATCCCCCCCGCAAACTCCTCGATCGTGCGAAACGTGCCGCGCAGTCTTTCGAAGTGCACCTGCGCCCGCGGGACATCGAGCGCGAAGGAGCCGCCGAGCAATCCTTTATTCCCAAAGTGCCCCAACACCGCGTGGGCATCCGTGACGGTCGGCTTATCGCCTCGCCCATGGCAAATCGGACCCGGTTCCGCCCCGGCACTCTCCGGTCCGACGCGAAGAGCCCCACCGCGATCGAATCGCGCGATCGACCCGCCTCCCGCACCCACGGTGTGAATCTCCAGCATCGGCACCGCCACCGGCATGCCCGCCACAATCGACTCGCTGGTGGTGCGCAATTCGCCGGAAAGCAGCGCGACGTCGGTTGACGTACCCCCCATGTCGAACGCGATCACCTTGTCAATCCGCGCAAGTTTCGCGGCATATGCTGCGCCTGTCACGCCTCCCGCCGGCCCGGACAAAATCGTCGTCACCGGCTCTCGCGCCGCTTTTTCCGCCGAGATGACTCCACCATTGGACTGCATCACGTGCACGCGCACCGCCGTAACCTTCCCCCGCGCATCCTCGCCGGACCAAACCCCGCGCACGCGCTCCTGCGTCCCGCCGAGATACCGGCTCATCACCGGCGCCAAGTACGCATTGATCACCGTGGTCGACGTGCGCTCGTATTCGCGAAACTCGGGCAGAATCTCGTGCGAGACCGACACCAAGTATCCTTGGCGTCGTAGCGCCGCCGCGACTCTCTTTTCGTGACTTGCGTTTCGGAAGCAAAACAGAAAGCACACCGCGACGCCATCAGGGCGTTCGCGCCGCACGGCACGAAGTACCCGCCGAATCTCTCCCTCGGTCAGCGCCTCGACAACCGATCCATCCCACGCCAGCCGTTCCCTGGCGCCGATGCGCGCTCGCGCCGGAACCAGCGGCTCCGGCTTCTCGACAAAAAAGTCATAGAGTTTCGGCCGCGCTTGCCGCCCGATCTCCAACACGTCTTCGAACCCGGCCGTAGTCACCAGCGCTACGCGCCCACCGCGCCGTTCGAGCAACGCATTCGTCCCTACGGTGGTGCCGCACACCAAATCCAGTTGGCGCGCCTCACGAGCCGAGCCAAGCCGCCGTAGTGCTTTCCGAACCGCCTCGCCAATCGCTTCTTCCGGCGTCGCACGCCGCGATGCTACCTTCACGATCTCTAGCTTCCCTTCGCGTACAAACACGCAATCCGTGAAGGTTCCCCCCGTATCGATCGCAATGCGCATAAGCCGCCGATTCTACATCACACGAACGCATCCTGTCGGACGGATGCATCGTGCTGCACGGCGCCCGGCACGAAAAAACCGAGTAGCTACTGCCGTCGGAGGCACAAATTCACAGGAAGCCGCGAAAAATGCGGAACGCTCAAAAGGCTCGGGCCCCGCCCATTGCTGAAGCGAGGTCTGGATTGATTGCAGAAGAGCGGCGCCCATGCCCGCATGTTCATTATTAATTTAGAGAGAGCGACGGATTGATAGAAAGCGGAAACTCGAAAATCTGATTGTCGATCGGGACACGCATCACGTACTGGCCCGGATTCGCATCGCGCTCGAACCATACGGCGCCCCAGGTCCTGCCGTCCGGCCGGACCGGCCCCTTCTTCAGCGCTGCCGCACTGAACTGGTTCGGTACGCTGGCCGCTGCTTGCTTGACCGGTCGCGCGAGGTCCTCAACAGGCTGGCGCTGCACGGCATAAACCGGCGCGAAGACGGGAGAGAAGTCGGACTCCTTGTATTCGGCGTTTGTCGCGCCGCCGTTGGTGGCAGCCCCATGCGTTTCCATCGCCAGTTGCGCCGGATCGCGATAGGCTAGCGACTTCGCGTGCGCTCCCGCGCTCTCCAGCGTGATCCCCACCGGATTGACGTACACATACAATTCGCTGAAGTTCCCGATCGCCACGTTGGCTCGCAGCTTCGAGTCCGTGTCTTGCAGAGACACTTGGACGGTCACTCCGTTCGCCGTGAGCGATTCCACCACTGCGCCGTCCTTGGTGAATTGGTCGCAGCCCTTAGCGCCGGGTCGCCAGCGCGCCACACCATTGTTCATTGCTGCGGAAGTGGGCTCCACGTGCGGTGCGGGTTTTGCCGGCGGCGCCTTCATCAGATACATCGACGCTACGTAGCCAGTCTTGCCGTCCGCGGTGCGCACACTCACCGTGTAGGCGTCCATATCGGACAGCACCGCGACCCCATCGCCACAGTTCAGCGTCGCCACCAGCTTCATGGGAAGCGCCTGCATGGCATCTGCCGTCATCGGCACGCTCGAAAGCCCATGACAATTGATCTTCCAGGGAAGGCTCACCACTGCGGGCGCTGGCTTCAGCACGTCCTGCGCGCGGGAGGCCGCAGGCAGAAACAGGCCCGCCGCGGCGGCTATGATCATCAATCGGCGTGTCATATCGAGTCCTTCGCGCCTTCCGTTTGATTTCTCTAATCTCGCGTTCGAATCGCATGTTCGCGTTTTCCCTCGACAGCGCCCATAGCTCCCGAGTACCAGAGTACAGTAATCATCAGGGCACGCACGCCTAGGCGCCGAACGCCCTTACCTAGCCGCGAGTCCACAAACTGGATGGACAAGTCGCCCCAACTAAAGTAAAGCACCACATCGCAGGACACACACGTTTTGCGAGGAGCTTCATGAAGAACGTCGTCGTTGCGAGTTGCTGTGCCCTATCGGTTTTCCTGCTATTCCCCGGAAACGCCCGCGCGCTGGCCGAAAAAGCCATCCAGACCGCCCTAAAAAAGCGCCCATAGTAAAGCCTTCATCTGTGCGGTCTCATTATCAATGAGGTGGATTGATCGGCGGGCAACTTGACCCTGAGAGATTGCTGCGCTAGGGTGTAAGAAGTTTCTCCCAGAGTTGGCCGTTCCGGAAAAACTCGGGTCCCGGATGCGGTCACAGCGACAGCCAGGAGGAATCCGCCATCGGCCAGCCGGTTCCTGTTATAGGAAAACCCTCCACTTGGATGCGACGTACCGTTCACATTTCCGGACAAATTGAAACTTTCTTCGGCACGCTCGATGAGAATGTACGCCTTCTCGAGGATGTACTGCACGTGCGTACGCATTTGCACGACACGCGTTTGACCGTGGAAGGCGAGCAGGAGGGTGTCGATCAGGCGGTGAAGATCGTCGAAGAATACAACCACCTGACGCGTCATGGCCGCAAGCTCTCCAGCACAGAAGTGAAGTCGTTGATCAATGTAGCCACCGAGGAGCCCCACGAATCGCCACGCGGCATGTTCGAGCACGGGCGTACCCGCTCCTTCGGCAAAAAAGTGGTCACCCCCAAAAACGCCAGCCAGCGCCGCTACATGGAAGAGATCGAAAAGCACGACATGATGTTCGCCGTGGGCCCGGGCGGCACGGGAAAGACGTACATCGCCGTGGCTATGGCCGTCAGCGCCTTGCTCACCAAGCAAGTCAACCGCATCATCCTGGCGCGCCCCGCCGTCGAAGCCGGCGAGCGCCTCGGCTTCTTGCCCGGCACGTTGCAGCAAAAAATCGATCCGTACATGCGGCCTCTCTACGACGCCCTGTACGACATGCTGGACGCCGACAAGCTGGACCGCTTTCTCGAGAAGGGAATCATCGAGGTGGCGCCGCTGGCCTTTATGCGTGGCCGCACGCTGAACGATTCGTTCGTGATTCTGGACGAAGCGCAAAATACCACCAGCGAACAAATGAAGATGTTCCTAACCCGCCTGGGCTTCAATTCCAAAGCGGTGATCACCGGCGACATTACGCAAATCGACTTGCCTGCGGGCAAAAAATCCGGCTTGATCGAAGCGCTGGAAGTGTGCGGTAAGATCGAGGGAATCGGTGTGGCACAGTTCAGCGAAAAGGATGTCGTGCGGCACAACCTGGTGCAGCAGATCATTCGCGCGTATGAGGAGTATGATGTTACCCAGCCGCAACGCGGCGGCAACGCCACCAACGGCAAGTCCGACGCGCGTGCGGCGGAGTCCGGGAAAGAACAGACCAAAGAAATTCATTAAGGATGATCCTGAACCGCCAGCGGACGGTGCGCGTGGCGCGGCCAGCTCTGGAGTCGTTTCTCCGCCGCGTGCGCGAGCAACTCGGTCTTGGTAAGGCGGACCTGACGATTTGTCTGGTGAGCGACGCGGAGATCGCGCGGATGAATGAGGCCTTTCGCAAAAAGAAGGGGCCTACCGATGTGTTGTCGTTTCCCGCCGCTAAGCGGCGCAAGCTCCTCCCTCTGTCCGCGCGTCCAAGGCGCGATGGCTTCCTCGGCGACATCGCCATCTCTCCGGCGACGGCCCGGCGCAATGCCAAAAAATACGGCCGCACTCTCCCCGAGGAACTGCAAATCCTGATGCTTCACGGCGTGCTGCATCTGCTCGGCTACGACCACGAAACCGATCGCGGCAAGATGAAGCGGATCGAGCAGCGTCTGCGGCGAAGGCTCGGGCTGGCGTGAAAGTCTACTTCTGGGCATACACGCTGGGCACGGTGCTTCTGGCGCTGAGTTTGCCGATATTTTCCTACCTTACTCTGATCTACCGCGAGCTTGGACGCATAACCGCCGGCCGCGTGCACGAGCATCTCGACATTTTCGAAGCCGAGATCGAGCCCAAACTCAAGATCAGCCGCCGAAGCGGTGGCCGCACCTTTCGCATCCTCGGACATTTTTGGCTGGCGTTTTTGGTCCTCGAGACCACGCGGGGTGTCGTCTATTTCGTTCCCGGTACGTGGGAATCCTTCGTCGAATTTTGCGTCTTCCTTTTCCTCGAAGTCGTCATTGCGATGCACTTCATTCCGGACATCTTGCTATATCGCACCACGGGACGCTGGCTGCTCCCGCTATTGCCCTTGATCCGCGCTGGGATGTGGCTGGTCTGGCCGGTGCGCGTTTTCCTGGAAGGCGCCGAGTCGCTCGCGAGAATCGCCGAACACGAACCGGAGAGAACCGAAGAGCAACGCACCGAAGAAGGAATCGAAGCGCTAGTCGAGCAGGCCGAGGAAGAAGGAATCATCGAGCCGGAGCAGGCCGATCTGATCGAGCAAGTCGTGGAATTCAGCGACAAACGCGTGCGCGAAGTGATGACGCCGCGCCCCGACATCGTCGCAATCGCCGCCGACGCCACGCTCGAGGAGCTGCATGCGAAGTTTATGGAGATGCGCTTCGCGCGCATGCCGGTCTACGAGAAATCGCTCGACGATATCTTCGGCGTCGTGTACGCGCAAGATTTGCTGCACATCGCGGACCAGGATTTGCCGAAACGTAAAGTCCGCGAGCTGGTGCGCCCGGCGCTGTTCATGCCGGAGACCAAAGCAGGTTCCGAGCTCTTGCGCGAGATGCGCAAGAAAAACCAGCCCATGGCCATAATCATCGATGAACACGGTTTGGTGGCCGGCCTCGCAACCGTTGAGGATCTGGTCGAGGAAATTGTCGGCGAAAGCGGACGCGACGAAAGACAGCCCGCACCGGACGTCGTGCGCGAACCGGACGGCGGTTTGGTCATGCGTGGGAGCATGTCGATCAGCGAGGTCGAGGAGCTTCTTGGCGTCCAATTCGGAGAAAAGTCCGACGAAACCGTGACCACCATCGCGGGCCTGCTCAGCCACGTGTCCGGCAAAGTCCCGGCGCCCGGCGACAAGATTGACTTGGAAGGCCACCGTTTCGAAGTGCTGGAAGCTAACCAGCGAAAAGTGCTGCGGCTTCGAGTCCGCAAGCGGCCCGCCGCTGCGCCAGCACGGGCCGATTGAAAAGATAGATGGGGCATCGTTTGGCTGAAAACAAAGAGGCAACTTCAGGAAAACCGTCCGCGCATCGCGCAGGCTTCGTTGCGATCATAGGCCGGCCGAACGCGGGAAAGTCCACGCTGCTGAATCGCCTCGTCGGTCAAAAAGTCGCCATCGTTACCTCGAAGCCGCAGACGACGCGCAACCGCATTCAGGGCATCGTCACGACACCGGCTGGGCAGATCGTGTTCATTGACACGCCCGGGCTTCACGAAGCGGACTCCGCGCTTGGCCGGCAGATGATGCACGAGGTCGCTGCGGCGCTCGAGGGGATCGACGTGCTGTTGCTGATCGTCGATGCGAGCCGCGCCTTTCCTCACGCCGATGCGTTGCTGCTCGAAAAGGCGCAGCGATTTCGCGGAAAAACGATTCTGGCGCTGAACAAAGTCGATCGTTTGCCGAAACAGAAGTTGCTGCCGTTGATCGATGCCTTCCAGAAAGCGTTTGCGTTTTCCGCGATCGTCCCGATCTCCGCGCTGAAAGGCAGCGGCTGCGACGAGTTGCAGAAAGAAATCCTGCAGCAGTTGCCGGAGAGCGAACCGTACTTTCCCGAAGATCAAGTGACCGACCAGCCGGAGCGATTTCTTGCGGCGGAAATCATTCGCGAAAAAGCCATCCAGCTGATGTACCACGAAGTGCCTTATGCGCTCGCGGTGTTCGTGGATAAGTTCGAAAAGAAACCCAAGTTGTTGCGCATCGAGGCGACGCTGAATGTGGAGCGCGATTCGCAGAAAAAAATCCTGATCGGGCACAAGGGCGAAATGCTGAAGAAGATCGGGACCCAAGCGCGCAAGGAATTGGAAGCACTGCTGGGCACGAAAGTGTTTTTGCAAACGTTCGTGAAGGTTGTGCCGGACTGGCGCGAAAATCCACAGCGTGTGCGCGAGCTCGATTGGCATTTCCAGCTTGAAGGCCTCGGGCAGGAACAGCGAAATGAGGCGAGCCCGGGGGCAGAGCCGGAAGCCGACCGCGAGTATGAACCGGAAAAAGGAGCGAGCTAATCAGGGGCGGCGATGCCCAGCGATTTCATTTTGCGGTACAGGTGGCTGCGCTCCAGGCCCAGCGCCGACGCGGTCTGCGTCATGTTCCAGCGGTTTTCCTGCAATTTTCTCAAAATAAATTCGCGTTCGTAGGCGCTGCGGGCTTCGTGCAGCGTGTTGTACGGGTGTTGCGGGCTTTCGGCAACGCCGCGGAAGAGCTCAGGCGGAAGATGGTGGGGCTCGATGCGCGCCTGCGGGCAAACAATCACCAGGCGCTCGACCAGATTGCGGAGCTCGCGAACGTTTCCGGGCCAGGGATATCGCAGCAGGATTTCCATGGCGGTGTCGCTCATCTCGCGTGTTCTCTTTCCGTACGCGGAGCTGAATTCGGTCAGGAAGTAGCGCGTGAGGATGGGAATGTCTTCCTTGCGGTCGCGGAGTGGCGGCACGAAGAACGGGATGACGTTCAGGCGATAAAACAGATCCTGGCGGAAGGCGCCGCGGGCGATCTCCTGCTCGAGATTTTTGTTCGTGGCCGCAAGCACGCGGACGTCAACCGTAAGCGTTTGGTTGGAGCCGACGGGCTCGAAGCGCTGCTCCTCGAGAACGCGTAAAACCTTGGATTGCGTGCGCAGGCTCATGTCGCCGACTTCATCCAGGAAGAGAGTCCCGCCGTCGGCCTTCTTGAATTTTCCTATCTTGTCTTCCGCGGCACCCGTGAAACTTCCCTTCACGTGTCCGAAGAGCTCCGATTCGATCAATTCCTCCGGAATGGCGGCGCAATTCACTTCGACGAACAAACCTTTGCTGCGCAGGCTGGCCGCGTGCAGCGAGCGGGCAACCAGCTCTTTCCCGGTGCCGCTTTCGCCGTATATGAGCACGCGGCCGTTGGTGGGCGCGGTGACGGCGATCTGCTGCCGAAGCGCCTTCATCGGCACGCTTTCCCCAATGACTTGATACCGATGGCCCAGCTCGCTGCGGAGAACCTGGTTTTCCTCTTCCAGGCGGCGCTGCTGGATGGCGTTTCGCACCAGCACAATTATTTTTTCCAGAGACAGGGGTTTTTCGATGAAGTCAAAGGCCCCCAGCTTGGTAGCGCGCACCGCGGTTTCAATCGTGCCGTGGCCGGAAATCATGATCACCGACGGAGGGCGCGGCGAAGCCTGAAGCCGGCTGAGCGCTTCCAGGCCATCGATGCCAGGGAGCCATACATCCAGGAGCACCACCTCGATATCGCCGGTGGCGGCGCGCTCCAGGGCTTCCTCAGCAGAGCCGGCGGATTCCACGTGATAGCCCTCGTCCTGCAAGATCGACGAGAGCGATTCGCGGATCCCGGCCTCATCGTCGACGACGAGCAAGTGCGGGCGGACAGTCATCAGGAAGCTTCGACCCCGTTGCGATCGGTGACGGAAGCGGAAGCCATCTCCGCCACGGGAAGCTCGACTAGGAAACGCGAGCCGACCGGAAAATTGTCTTCGACGTAGATCGTGCCTCCGTGTTCGGCGACAATGCGCGCGGCGATGGCCAGACCCAGGCCGGTGCCGCGGTCTTTGGTAGAGAAGTGCGGCAGGAAGAGGCGGTCTTTGTCCTCCGGAGAGATGCCGTGGCCGGTGTCCTGCACGCAGATTTCGACGATTTCCGCATCGCCGTGCGCGCACGTGGAAACCACGATCTCGCGAACCGGCGCAGTCTCCAGGGCTTCGGCGGCGTTATCGATCAGGTTGACGACCACGCTGCGGAGAAGGCCTCCGTCGGCGCGAACCGGCGGGAGATTTTCGGCGAGCGAGGTCTTTAACGTGATGCCATCCAGGCGGCCGGAGAAGACCTCGACCGCTTCGTGCACAATGGTATTGGCGCTGGTGGGCGCCAGCTTGGCGACGGGGAAACGCACGAATTGCGAGAATTCATTCACCAAGGCGGCGAGCGTGGAAACCTCCCGCTCGATCAGCCGCGAGCATTCCTGCACCAGGCGCGCAAGGTCCGGATCCCGCGGTGCGGCGATGTCAGCCGGCTCGCGACGCTCGAGAAAGCGCGAGAGGCGCTGCGATGACAGCTGGATCGGCGTGAGTGGGTTCTTGATTTCGTGGGCGATGCGCCGGGCGACCTCCTGCCAGGCGGCGGTCTTCTGCGCGCGCAGCATTTCGGTCAGATCGTCGAGCACCAGGACAAAGCCGGTATTGGCGCGGCGCGGACCCAGCGAGCTAACCGTGACGGCCAGGTGCAGAACGCGCCCCGATACCACCGTCTCGATTTCACGCGAGACCACCCCCATGCGCAGTGATCGGCGCATCAACCGCTGTACGGTGCGGAATGCCTCCGGCCCCAGCAATTCCTCGAGCGATTGCACATCGCGCGCCGCCTCCCCAAACATGCGCGTGACCGCCGTGTTTTCGCGCAGGATCCCGCCCTCGGCGTCCAACGAGATTACGCCGGTGGGGACGTTCTCAAGAATGGTTTCCATTAGCTGGCGGCGGCGCTCGAGTTCCTGAACGGCTTGTTGGAGATTTCGCGTGAACTGGTCGATCTGTCCGCGGCTGTCGCGCAATTGCGTGACCATGACATTGAACGACCGAATCAGCACCCCCAGTTCATCCTGAGCCTGCTCTGGAACCTGATAGTCGAAATTACCGGATGACACTTCGCGCGTGCCCTCGGCAAGGGCTTGAATGGGTACGGTGACCTGTTTCGCGAGAAACAGCGCGATCCACATGACCGAGAACAACAGCAGCACTGTGAATAGGACCAGGATGAGCAGCATCTGGCCCTTGAGCGCGCGCAGATTCTGTTTTTCCTTGTCGTACTCGTGCATTTGCGTCTGGATCTCGGTGATTCTCGTCAAGAAGTTCGGGCTGGTGCGAAAGCCCGCTGCCACATACCCCACGGTTTGCCCCTTCTCTATGGTGGGAACGCGGGCCACAAGATAATTCTTCGATTGCACCTCCCATAGTTCAACTCCACTGTTAAGTGTGCGCACTGGATGTCCGAACACGCCGATATGCTCGCAGATTTGGCCGGTGCGGTCTTCCGGCTGGTCGTCGCATACCACGCCGCCACGAGAGGGCTTGCCATCTTTGTCGAAAAGCCAAAGCGCATCCAGGCCGGACTCGAAGGCGTGTTTCAGCAGTTCGTCGGTAGGTTGGGACGCATTCATCTGCGCCTGGCGCGCCAGGCTGCGCAGACGCGGCAAAGTGGTTCGCCCGAAGTCATTCATGAGGCTCTGCGTTTGTTCCGAGGCGATCTCCAGAGGGCGCGGAAACCAACGGCCCAGAGTGCGATTCAGAAGCGAATAGCTGACGAAAAACATGAACACCACAGGAAGCAGCGACAAGGCCATGGCGCCCACCACCATCTTGGTCTTGAAGCGCGCGCCCAGGGTTTCCTTGCTGCGCTCGATCAACAGCCGCACGATCGTGCGGAAAAAGATGAGGCCGAAGACTATGAGCGCCGCGATGATAAAGCTGGAAACGGCAGTGAACGTCATGACCGCGCGCCAGTTTCCCGGCTCGAAGGGAACGTCAAGGGAGCCAAAGGTGAAAACCGCTCCGAGCAGCAGGCTGAGCAGAATGCCGCCGATGCCCAGGCTCCAGCGTTGTTTGGGTGGCAGCGAACTCATGATGCGCCCGCGATCCTTCCTGGCAGCAGGGAATTCAGCGCGCACTCGCCACAGCGCGGGTTTCGCGCGCGGCAATAGTGCTTGCCGGTGTGAACGATGAGAGCGTGAAATTCATTATACAGCGCAACGCTGCGTGGCAGGCTGTTCTCGAAGAGTTGCCGGATGTGCTCGTAACTATGCTTCGCTTCCGTCAGTTCGTGGCGTTCCAGGATGCGGCGGGAGTACGCGTCGACAACGAAGACGGGATGCTTTCCCGCATAGAGAAGAATGGAGTCGGCAGTTTCCGGACCGATGCCGTGAACCTCGAGAAGCCGTTCGCGAAGGATCGCTGTCGACGTGTCGAACATCTTCGTGAGCGAGCCGTGGTATGCCTCGCGCAGGAAGCGCACGAAGGTTTTGAGTTTCTTCGCTTTTTGACGAAAGTAGCCGGAGGAGCGAATCAAGCGGGCCAGACGCGCCGGCGCCACGGTTTCGATGCCGCGAGGAGTCAGGAGTTTTTCACGCCGAAGGTTTTCAATACAGCGCTCGACGTTGGTCCAGGAGGTATTTTGCGTGAGAATGGCGCCGACGATCACTTCAAAGGGAGTGCGGCCGGGCCACCAGTGTTGTGGGCCATGCGCGGCGAACAGGGCGTCGTAGTAAGAGAGCAGGATGGGTTGTGAAACCCGTGAAGGCCCGGAGGCGTCGAGGCGGACGGTTTGCGGCGCCGGTTCCGAGCCAGGCTCAAATTGTGGCAATTGGTGCAGCGCGGACATCTCCTTCGCAAGATAGCGACCCCCCGGAGGCAAGTCAAGAAATCCGGCGAGCGCGACCTCGATGGAAGACAATGGGCACGCGCGATGCTATTCAGAACGCGTAGCACGGGTGACCTTGCCATCTGCACCTGTACTTGAGGGCAGGTATTAGCCATTTCAGAACGATGTGTCAACTTAAGACTATGCTTAGCGGCGCCATTTGCTAAGGTGAGCGATGGGTTCGATCGTTCGGGAGTGCGCGGATGTCTGTCCGTCTCGGCGAAATTTTGATCAAAGAAAGCCTGATCACGCAGGACCAGCTGCAGAAGGCGCTGGAGTTTCAGCGCTCGAATGGCGGCAAGCTGGGAAGCTGCCTGACCAAAATGGGCTTTATTACCGACGATGACATTACCGGAGTGCTGTCCCGGCAATATGGCGTTCCCTCCATCAATTTGAAGTACTACGAAATCGATCCTACGGTCATCAAGCTCATCCCACAGGACACTGCGACGCGATACCAGGTGATCCCCCTCTCCCGCGTGGGTTCGGTCCTAACGATTGCGATGACGGATCCAACCAACGTCTTCGCCATGGACGACATCAAGTTCATGACCGGCTTCAACGTCGAGCCCGTGGTGGCTTCTGAGTCCGCCATCGGCGAAGCCATCGTGCGCTTTTACGGCGGCTCCGAGACCAATCACGAAGAGCTGAGCAAGATGATGAAGGACCTGGTCATGGACGACCAGGAACTCGAGCTGGCCGCGGAAGAGACCGAGCTGGATACCGCGACCCTGGAACGCGCCGCGGAAGAAGCCCCGATCATCAAGCTGGTGAACCTGATCCTGACCGATTCGGTGAAGCGGGGCGCCAGCGATATTCACATCGAGCCGTACGAGTTGGAAATGCGCGTGAGGTTCCGCGTCGACGGCGTGCTGCAAACGGTCATGAGCCCGCCGCTGCGGCTGAAGGACGCTATCACGAGCCGCCTGAAGATCATGGCCAAGCTGGACATTGCGGAAAAGCGCTTGCCGCAAGACGGCCGCATCATGATCAAGTACAAACAGGACGGGAAAAAGAAGGAACTGGATTTTCGCGTATCGACCGTGCCCACGCTATTTGGCGAGAAGGTAGTACTCCGGCTGCTGGACAAAGAGAACCTGCGCCTGGACATGACCAAGCTGGGCTTCGAGCCGGAATCGCTGAAGAAGTTCGAGCGCAACATTTTGAAGCCCTACGGCATGGTGCTGGTGACCGGCCCGACCGGCTCGGGCAAGACCAACACACTGTATTCGTCGGTGGCGCGCCTGAATACTGTGGATACCAACATTATGACTGCGGAAGACCCGGTCGAGTTCCAGTTGGCTGGGATCAACCAGGTGCAGATGAAGGAACAGATCGGGTTGAACTTCGCGGCGGCGCTGCGCGCGTTCTTGCGGCAAGACCCCAACATCATCCTGGTCGGAGAAATTCGAGACTTCGAGACGGCGGAAATCGCGGTGAAAGCGGCGCTCACCGGGCACTTGGTGCTGTCCACGCTCCACACAAACGACGCGCCCTCGACGATCAGCCGCTTGATGAACATGGGTATCGAGCCGTTCCTGGTAGCCACTTCCGTGAACTTGATTTGCGCGCAGCGCTTGGTGCGGCGCATCTGCTCGAACTGCAAGGAAGAGCTGGAAGTGCCGGAGCAGGCGCTGATCGACGCGGGTTACACGCCGGACGAATTAAAGACTACCAAGATCTATCACGGCAAGGGCTGCAGCATCTGCAACAAAGGCGGCTACAAGGGCCGCACCGGCCTGTACGAAGTAATGGAGATCAACGACGAAATGCGCGAGCTGATTCTGGTGGGCGCGTCAGCACTGGAGCTGAAAAAGAAGGCCATCGAGCAGGGCATGATCACGCTGCGCCGCAGCGGTCTCATCAAGGTGGCCTTGGGACAAACCACGATGGAAGAAGTCTTGCGCGAGACCGTTCTTTAGGAAGAAGGTGAGCGATGGCTGGAATTACGCTGAGCGAATTGCTGAAAAAGATGATCGAGATGGGTGGCAGCGACCTGCACATCACCACCAACAGCGCGCCGCGCGTGCGCGTCCACGGGCGGCTGCGTCCGCTGGACATGCCGCCATTGACGGCAGCAGACACCAAGTCGCTGGCCTACAGCGTGCTCACCGACGCCCAGAAGCACCGCTTCGAGGAAAACCTGGAGCTGGACTTTTCGTTCGGCCTGAAGAATTTGGCAAGATTCCGCGGCAACGTGTTCAATCAGCGCGGCGCAGTCGGGGCGGTGTTCAGGACCATCCCGTGGGAAATCAAGGGTTTCGACGCGCTGGGCCTGCCGGCAGTGGTGAAGGGGCTTTGCGAGAAACCGCGCGGACTGGTGCTGGTCACGGGTCCTACAGGTTCGGGAAAATCGACAACCCTCGCCGCCATGCTCGACAAGATCAATAGCGAGCGCGAAGAGCATATGATCACGATCGAGGACCCCATCGAGTTTCTGCACAACCACAAGAAATGCCTGGTGAACCAGCGCGAGGTTCACGCCGACACGCATTCCTTCTCGAACTCGCTGCGCGCGGCACTCCGCGAAGATCCCGACGTCGTGCTGATCGGCGAAATGCGCGACCTGGAGACCATTGAATCCGCGCTGCGCATCGCCGAAACGGGCCACTTGACCTTTGCGACGCTGCACACCAACTCCGCGGCATCCACGATCAACCGTATTATCGACGTCTTTCCGGCGCACCAGCAGCCCCAAGTGCGCGCGCAGTTGTCGATGGTGCTGGAGGGCATTCTTTGCCAAGCGCTGCTTCCGCGAGCCGATGGCCGCGGCCGCGCGATGATTATGGAAGTGCTGATTCCCACTCCGGCGATCCGCAACCTGGTTCGCGAGGACAAGATTCACCAGATCTATTCAGCGATGCAGACCGGTACGGGACAAACCGGGATGCAGACTTTCAATCAGGGCTTGGCAAATTCCTATTTTGCCAAGACCATTACCCTGGAGATGGCGCTCTCGCGCTCGTCGAATCCCGACGAGCTGCAGGACATGATCAATCGCGGTGTATCAACCCCGGGCGGCGGGAAGACGCCGGTGGGAACCAAGCGCTAGCCATTCAAGAGTTTCGGTTGAGCCGATGCGGCTTAGATTCATTGGGCCCGTGCCACCGAGGAGGACAAGGAAATGCCGGTATATACCTATAAGGGAACGAACAAGGCGGGAACCAGCGTCAGCGGTGAGATGAGCGCGAACAGCAAGGCGGACGTGACGAATCAGCTGCGCCGCCAGCAGATCACCGCCACCAAGATGTCCGAAAAGGGCAAGGAATTCAACTTGCCCACGTTTGGCGCGGGCGTCAACTCGAAAGAGCTTGCGATCTTTACGCGCCAGTTCTCGGTCATGATCGACGCGGGCTTGCCGCTGGTGCAGTGTCTGGAAATCCTGGCCGGCCAGCAGGAGAACAAGACCTTTCAGAAGGTACTGGCGGGGACGCGAGGATCGGTCGAAGGCGGCGCCACCCTGTCGGCGGCGATGCGCCAATACCCGAAGGTCTTCGACGCCCTCTACGTCAACATGGTGGAGGCCGGCGAGACCGGCGGTATTCTCGATACCATTCTGCAGCGCCTCTCCACCTACATCGAAAAGAACGTCAAGCTGAAACGCGCCGTAAAATCTGCCCTCATCTACCCGATCGGTGTTTTGACCATCGCGGGTGCCGTAATCACCCTGCTCTTGTGGAAGGTCGTGCCGATTTTCGCGACCTTGTTCGCCGGCCTTGGCGTAGACCTGCCGTTGCCGACGCGAATCGTCATCGCCTTGAGCAACTTTGTCGGCAGCATCTTTGGCCTCCTGATTGTAGTGGCGATGGTCGGCTTTGTGGTGGGCTTGAAGGTGTGGTACGGAACCACACAAGGGCGTTACATTCTCGACTCCATCATCCTGAAATTGCCGGTCCTCGGCATCCTGATGAGAAAGATCGCCGTGGCCCGCTTCACCCGGACGCTGGGCACACTGATCGCCAGCGGCGTCCCCATCTTGGAGGGATTGGACATCACCGCAAAAACGGCCGGAAACGCCGTCGTCGAGAGATCGCTGCAAAAGGTGCGAAAGTCGCTCGAAGAAGGCAAGACGCTGACCGAGCCGTTGAAGGACTCGGAAGTGTTCCCCGGCATGGTGACGCAAATGATCAGCGTCGGCGAACAAACCGGCGCCATGGACGCCATGCTGCAAAAAATCGCCGACTTCTACGAGGAAGAAGTGGACGCCGCCGTGAAAGACCTTCTGACGGCCCTGGAGCCGGTCATGATCGTGTTCCTGGGCTTGGTGGTCGGCGGCGTGGTCATTTCCATGTACATGCCGCTGTTCTCGCTGATCGGCAAGCTGAGCGGGAAGTGATCACCGCGCCAGCGGAGTGCTAAGCTGTTAGTCGGGGCAGGAGGGAAACTTCCTGCCCCGGCATGTTTCTGGCGCACAACTGTGAAATGCCTGAAGATTGAGCCATGCCAGGGCACGGGCGATCGATGGATCAAAACCTGACCATGCGCGAGTGGCTGGATTGGCTGACGCGGGTCCGCCTGTTGCTGATCGCGCTGATCCTCGCCGTGGGGGTGGTGTGGCCGCAGTATGTGCCGGCGCCAAACACGGGGCACTATTTCCTTCCGCTCATCGTCTTCTGGATAACGCTAGGCACCATCCACATCATTTTGTTGCGCTGGCTTCCCCATGCCTCGTGGCACGGCGGATTCCAAGTGGCCAGCGATGTGGTGATGATCTCGGCGCTCGTCTACGCCACGGGCCTCCAGGACAGTTATTTCATTTCCCTTTATCTGCTGGTGATCATCGTATCCAGCATCCTGTTTTCGCGGCGGGTCGCCTACGCCACTGCGGCGGTGTGCCTCACCTTTCTTGGGGGACTAACGGCGCTGGCCTACGCCGGCAAAATTCCCAGAACGTTCACCAGTGTGTCCACCGCGCAAGGGCTGCGCTTCTGGTTCCTCAGCAATCTGTTCGGCTTTTTCGCCGTGGCTTACTTGGCCAGCCTGCTCGCGCAATCCTTGCGCCGGAAGGGCATGGAGCTCGAGGAAAAACGCGAAGAGCTCCTGGACCTCCAGGATTTTACCGAAGACATCATTCACTCCATGCGCGGCGGTTTGATCACCACGGACATGGATGGCCGGATCGTGCTGCTCAACCGCACCGGTGAAGAGATTCTGGGCTGTCGCTTCGCGGACATTCGGGGGCGAAAGCTTTCCGAGATCAGCGAAGCTTTTTGGCTGCCCGGTCTGCCGGACATAAACGACAAGCTGTCGCTTCGCAGAGAAATCGATTTTCGCACCTCGGAAGGGCAGCAACGCTATCTGGGAATCAGCATTTCGCCGCTGCGCTCCCGCGACAACAAACGCAGCGGCTACGTATTCAACTTCCAAGACCTTACCGATTTTCGCAGGTTGGAGCAGGAAGTGGCCACGAAGGAGCGCATGGCGGCGCTTGGGCGGCTATCGGCGGCCATCGCACACGAAATCCGGCAGCCGCTGACGGCCATGGTTGGTGCGGTGAAAGAGCTGGCCCGGCTGGTGCCCCTCGAAGAGGATCAAGTGCACCTGGTCAGCATCGTCAGCCGGGAATCCGAGCGCTTGAATCACATCATCACGGACTTTTTGAACTATTCGCGAGAGAAGACCTACGAATTCCAGGACGCGGATGTCACCGCGCTGCTCAACGAAACTCTGATGCTCATCGAGAAGAAGCCGGACATCGGCACAAAATACCAAATCGCGCGGGCCTTGAACGGACACGAATTGCGCGCTCGGGTTGACCCCAACAAAATCAAACAGGTGTTCTGGAATTTGTGCGACAACGCCCTGCGCGCCATGCCGGATGGCGGCACGCTTACCGTGGGTCTAGAAGAGCGTCCGTTCTGGCTGCGCATTGCCTTTCGCGACACCGGCATCGGGCTCGACCCGAAACAGCGCGCCAAGATTTTCGAGCCGCTGCAATCCAGCTTCCAGGGTGGAACGGGGTTGGGGCTTTCCATTGTCTATCAAATCGTACAGGCCCACAGCGGCAGGATCAGCGTGATTTCGCAAAAAGACCGCGGCGCGGAGTTCATCGTGGAACTCCCGCGAGTGGCTTGAGGGTGCTATGGAGGCTGCCAAGACAGCAGTGAAGGACCAGACCAAGGATGTGGCGCACATCCTTGTCGTCGACGACGAGCGCTCCATCTGCGAATTGCTGGAGATCACCTTTCGCAAGGAAGGGCATCGCGTTGAGATCGCTCACAATGTGGAAGCGGCGAAGCGCAAGCTGGAGTCCCAGATCTTCGACATCGTGATCTCCGACGTACGCATGCCCGGCGAAAGCGGCGTGGACTTGTTGAAGCTGACCAAGGAAATCGCGCCGGAGTGCTTTTTTCTGCTGATCACCGGCGTACCCACGGTGGAGACGGCCATTGCGGCGATCAACTCCGGCGCCGACCGCTATGTTATCAAGGATCATGAACTCGTCGATCAGCTGCGCCGCGCGGTCCGCGAGGTTTCCGAAAGCCTGAAGTGGAAGAAGGAGGCGGGCTACCTGCGGCGTGAGCTGCGGCGCCTCACCGGCCTCGACAATATCATCGGACAAAGTCCCAAGATGCGCGCCATCTTCGATCTGATCCAGACCGTCGCGCCGCAGACCAGCCGCGTACTGATCACCGGCGAGAGCGGCACCGGTAAGGAGTTGGTGGCCAGAGCCATTCATGAGAACAGCATGCGGGCCCAGGCTCCGTTTATCACCATTAACTGCGGCGCGTTTCCCGAGACCCTGCTCGAATCGGAGTTGTTCGGTTACATGAAGGGGGCGTTCACTGGCGCGAACGAGAACCGTCAGGGGCTTTTCCAGGCGGCGCACGGCGGCACCCTGTTCATGGACGAAATCGGCAACATGAGTCTCACCATGCAGGTGAAGCTGTACCGCGTCCTGCAAGAGGGTAAGGTACGCCCCATCGGCAGCACCGAAGAGAGCGACGTCGATGTCCGCATCATTGCGGCGACCAACAAGGATTTTGAGAAGGAGATCGCCGAAGGGCGCTTTCGCGAGGACCTTTACTACCGGTTAAGCGTCATCCCCATCCAACTGCCCCCCTTGCGGGAGCGGCGGGAAGACATCCCGCTCTTGGCACGGCACTTCCTGGAAACGTTTCGCAAGTCGATGGAGAAGCCGGTCGAAAGCATCTCCCCGGAAGCCATGCGCCGGCTGGAGTCGTACGACTGGCCGGGCAATGTCCGGGAACTGGAAAATACCATGGAGCGCGCCGTTGCGCTGGAGACGTCAGGAGAGGTTTCGCTGCGTGTCCTTCCCGACCGAATCGCCGGGTATTCCGGTGGCTCGACGCTCGCCGGGTCTGAGAACGGGCTGGCGGCTTTCCCGCCCGAGGGCGTGGATTTCGAGAAAGAAATCGCCCAGACCGAGCGCCGCTATTTGCAGCTAGCCCTGGAGAAGACACATGGGGTGCGCACGCAAGCGGCGGAACTGCTCAAGATCAGCTACCGGTCGTTCCGCCACTACGCCAAGAAGCACAATCTATAGGCAGATAGAGGTTGGGCAGCGCTGAAACTGTGGATTTGACGATTTTGGGCCATAGTGGGGTGACGAAAAGGGTCACTTTTGGGGTTTAGCCGCTGCCGCTGATAAAGCGAGCAGATCTCGGAGCGCTGGACTTAAAGTAAGTCTTGTATTATCATTGTGTTGGCCTAGTTCTGTCCACTGGTACCACTGGTTTGCCGATTGGCATCCGCCGTGCCCTAGTCAAGGGCGTGCTCTGGCACTTAGACAACTTCTCAAGGAGATGTAAATGAAGAAGCAGAAGGGTTTCTCTCTTATCGAGCTTTTGATCGTCGTGGCGATCATTCTGATCATCGCGGCGATTGCGATCCCGAACCTCATCAAGTCGAAGATGGCCGCCAACGAAGCGTCGGCGGTGGGTTCGGTTCGCACGGTCAACACGGGTGAAGTGAACTACGCTGCGTCTTGCCCTGCGGTTGGGTTCTCAGCGTCGTTGCTCGAGCTCAACACCGGTGCAGCTTGCGCCGGCGGCAAGGGCATCATTGACCCGGTTCTCGCTGCTGGTGCCAAGGCTGGCTACGTGTTCACGTATGCCACTGTGGCGGGCGCGGACGGCTTGAATGACACCTACACGCAG
>Ga0187819_10000035_pt1 | contig 60143 bp, 51 predicted proteins | sample NC_wetland_sal_i_15_FD_132411 | JGI IMG/M metagenome (GOLD analysis project Ga0187819, IMG submission 132411) | Wetland sediment microbial communities from Neuse River Estuary, North Carolina, USA - SO4_4 | ecosystem: Environmental > Aquatic > Freshwater > Wetlands > Sediment | place: USA... | reverse complement strand
TGGCGTGCGCCGTCTGGACGAGGTGGCGCATCATGGACTTTTCTTTGACGATGCGCGCGTAGTGCGGAACGTTGGAGATGCGCGGCACGCCGTCCACGAGCGACGAGAGGTAGGCCACGCCGCCGGCGGATTCGAGCTCGCCCTTGCGGCGCAGCTCGTCGGAGAGCGTGAGCAGGTCAATCGCTTTCTGCGCCCCGGCCAGCTCGATCATGCCGTCGAAGATGCGGCGGTGATGGTCGCTGAAAAAATCCTCGGTGCGGAGGGTCTCGAGCGCGGCGTGCAGGCTCTGGTTATCGAGCAGGACGGCGCCGAGGATGCCGCGTTCAGCTTCCAGGCTGGAAGGCAGCGGGCGTTCGATTGCGACTTCAGGTGCCATGGTGTTGCTGAGGTCCTCCGCTACCGCTCTTTATTCGCCTTATCTTCGCCTAATACGAGAATGAATGCAAGTGTCCGGGACACAGACCGAGGTCTGGGTCGACGGATACAGGCACAGACTAAAAGTCTGTGCTACACGGACACAGACTAAAGTCTGTGCTACACGGACACAGACTAAAGTCTGTGCCACATTTTGATTGCCCCCAAAGGCACGCATGAACTGGGACGGATTCTGCGGTTGCGGAAGGCGCGAGTCAAACTCGGCGCCGTGCAAAACTTTTAATGCTTGTGGATTCCGAAAAGAATTTTCTTGCACGGAAAAGAAAAGGCGCGGCAAAGTTCGCCGCGCGCGGTCGTGAGCCGGAATGTCCTGATGGAGTGGAGGAATGGCTCGTCTGTTCTTGTTGGCTTTGATGGGAGGCTGGTGAGCGTTCGCACAGACAGGATTGTCTGTGCTACTTGGGAAACGGAGCCGCTACGCCGCGCCCACACCACTTGCCATTACACATGGGAGCCTATTCCTGCCGACGGACGACGACTTTGATGGAGGCGGTGACTTCGCGGTGCAGCTTGGCGGGCACCTGATATTCGCCCAGGGTCTTGATGGGCTGCTCGAGCTGGAGCTTGCGCTTATCCACGGTATAGCCCTGGGCGGCGAGGGATTCGGAAATGTCCGCGGCGGTCACGGAGCCGAACATCTGGTCGTTGTCGCCAGCCTTGCGCGCCAATTCCACGACGACGCTGCCCAGCAGTTCGGCCTGCTTCTCGGCGCCCTCGCGCTCGGTGGCCTCGCGCTTGGCGAGCGCGCGCTTGACCTGCTCCACCTGCTTCAGGTTGCCTTTGCTCACGGGCATGGCGAGCTTGCGCGGCAGCAGATAATTGCGCGCGTAGCCCTCCGCCACTTCCACGATCTGGCCCCGGTGCCCCAGTTTTTCCACGTCTTCCTGCAAAATGAGTTGCATGGTTTGTCGTCTCCACAAATGCGGGCGCAGCAAGCAGCGCCCCTACGAGTCGAATCTCGTGCGTTGCCAAAACCCACGCTCAGAAAGACACTGACCGTGGCTACCCAACCCTACCGCGCGCCGCCAAACGGCATGAGCGCGATGTTCCGCGCGCGCTTGATGGCCTCCGCCAGCCAGCGCTGGTGCCGGGAGCACGTGCCGGTGATGCGCCGCGGCATGATCTTGCCGCGCTCCTGGATGAAGGTCATGAGCTGCTCGGGCTTCTTGTAGTCGATATAGTCCACGCGGTCGACGCAGAAGCGGCAGACTTTCTTCTTGCGGTAGAAGCCGCGGCGGCCGCGCTTGCCGCCTTCCCTGGCTCCGCCTGCGCCTGCACCGCCCTCGCGCGGGCCGCGGCCTTCGCCTCCGCGGCCTTCCCCGCCACGTCCCTCGCGGGGCGGCCTGCCGCCTTCGGGCGGCCGGGATTCCGCCGGACGGGGCGCAGGCGCTGGCGCAGCTTCCGCGGCGCGCGGCTGGTCTTGCGGTCGTGGCTCGGGCGACCGCGGCTGCTCGGGATGGGTTTCCTTTTGCGTCTCGTCGGCCAATGGATCCTCCTGGTGCTACTGTTGCGCCTGCGCCGCCGCGGCCGCGGGCTGTTCGCCGCCGCCGCCATGGCCGTGGGTGCGGCCGCCGGCGCGAGGCCGGCGCGAGGCTTTCTTTTCGCGCCGCTGGGCCAGCCGCTTTTGCCGCTTCATGTCTTCGTCGAGGCGCACGGTCATGTACTTGATCACGATGTCGCTGACCTTGAGCCGGCGCTCGAGCTCATGCACCATGTCGCCCTGGGTGGCACGGAGCACGAGGAGGACGTAATATCCCTCGCGGTGGCGATGCACGCGGTAGGCCATTTTGCGCGCGCCCCACTTCTCTTTTTTCTCCACTTTTCCCGCGCGCTCTTCCACCGTGTGTTCCAGGGTGGCCAGCAGCTTATCGATTTCCTCTTCCGGCGTGGCCGGCCGGCAAATGAAAATCATGTCGTAGAGTCTCTCGTCCATTCGCATTCTCCGTTCTGCGTTTACTCGGTCAGAGCCTCAGGTCAGTCCCGCTGCGCGGGACTGGACCTGAGCTACAAGCTCACCCTGCCGCCGCAGCACCTTCTTCCGGCGCCCGCCGGTTGAACTGATTCATGGCCCGGCGCACGCCCTCGGTGACGGCGCATTCCACGGCGTTGGCGGCCCGCTCGACCAACTCCGCCGCCGCTTCCAATTCCGCTTTGCGCATGCGGTGGAGCACGTAGGCGGAAAGGTCGCCCACCGGATGGTCCGGCTGGATTCCCAGCCGCACGCGCACAAATTCATCCGTGCCCAGCGCGCCGATGACGGACTTGAGCCCGTTATGCCCGCCGGCGCTGCCGCGTTCGCGTATGCGCAGGCTGCCCCAGGGCAGGGCGACCTCGTCCACCACGACGAGAATTTGCGCCGGCGCGACTTCGTACCGCTCGGCCAGCTCGCGCACCGCCATGCCGCTCAGGTTCATGTACGTCTGCGGCTTGGCCAGCGCGACTTCCTGCTGCCCGATGCGTCCCTTGCCCACATACGACTTGGCTTCGGGACGCTCGACGCGAATGCCGGCGCGTCCGGCCACGAGATCGATCACCAGGAAACCCAGGTTGTGGGGCGTCCAGGCGTACTCAAATCCGGGATTACCCAGTCCGACGATGAGCCACATGCGCCATTCCGAAGAACCGGCAGGCCGCTACTTCTCCTTCTTCTTCTTTTCCGGTTTTTCCGGCTTCTCCACCTTTTCGGGTTTCTCGGCCTTCTCGGCCGGGGCCGCGCCTTCTTCTCCTTCTTCTTCCTTCTTGCCCTTCTTGATGACCTCGGGTTCGGCAGGCGTGACCGCCGCGGCCGCTTCGGGCGCCACTTCTTCTTCCTTCTTCGGCGCCACCACGTGCGCGATCACGGTGCGCGCCTCGCTGACCAGCTTCATTTTTTCCGGGTCGAGCGGGAGGTCGGAGAACCGCAGCGATTTGCCCAACGCCAGCTCGGTGACGTCCATGCGGAAGTCATCCGGAATGTCCCCCGGAAGGCATTCGATCTCCACCTCGCGGGACACCACCTCGAAGACGCCGCCCTGCTGCTTGACGCCCATGGCCTCGCCAAAAGTACGCACCGGCACGCGGACGCGCATGCGCACGTCTTTGGCGACGCGCAGCAGGTCCACGTGCAGCAGGTTGCCCATCACCGGGTCCGTCAGCCAATCTTTCAGCACGGCGAGCTGCTCGCCCTGCCCCTCGAGCTTGACGTTGAGGAGCGCGTTGTGCCCCGACTCCGTGCGGAACAGAGGCGCGAGTTCATGCGCGTCGAGCGACAGGGGCACGACCTCGCCCTTCCCGCCGTAGAGCACTCCCGGCACCGTTCCAGCGCGCCGCAGGCGCCGCATGGCGTTCTTGCCGCGGTCTTCCCGAATCTTTCCTTGAAGCACGATCTGCTGCATACGTCCTTCCCCGCCGCGCCACGCCTGATTTCCAGCGCGCCGGCTTCTGAATTCGCACTGCTTCTCCCGCTCTTCCTGGCCCCGCTAGATAAACAGCTCGCTGATCGAGCTCTCCTCGTGAATCGACTGGATGCCCCGCGCGAAGAGATGGGCCACGCTCAGCGCCCGGATCTTCTCGCAGGCGCGCGCGGCGGCCGAAAGCGGGATCGTGTTCGTCACGACTACCTGGGTCAGCGACGATTTCGATATCCGTTCCACCGCCGGCCCGGAGAGCACCGCGTGCGTGCAGCACGCGGACACTTCTGTGGCTCCGTGCTCGAGCAGCGCTTCCGTGGTCTTCACCAGCGTCCCCGCGGTATCAATCATGTCGTCAATGATCAGCGCCGGGCGGCCCCGGACGTCTCCGATCACGTTCATCACTTCCGCCACGTTCATTTCCACGCGCCGTTTGTCCATGATGGCCAGGGGCGCGTTGATCTTCTTGCCGAAAAACCGCGCGCGTTCCACGCCGCCCGCGTCCGGGGAAACCACCGTGTACGGCACCTGCCGCTCCTTGGCGAAGTAGTCCACCATCACCGGGGTCGCGTACAAATGATCCACCGGGATGTTGAAGTACCCCTGGATCTGCGGCGCGTGCAGGTCCATGGTCAGCGCCCGGCTGGCCCCCGCCGTTTCCAGCAGGTCCGCCACCAGTTTCGCGGAGATGGGCACCCGCGGTTTGTCCTTGCGGTCCTGCCGCGCGTAGCAGTAGTAGGGCACGACCGCGGTGATGCGCCACGCCGACGCGCGTTTGAACGCGTCGATCATCATCAACAGCTCGACCAGGTGCTCGTCCACCGGGTAGCAGCAGGGTTGCACCACGAACACGTCTGCCCCGCGCACGTTTTCCAATATCTGAAAATAAATCTCGCCGTCGCTGAACCGTCCCAGCGCGCACTGCCCCAGCGGCACATGCAGGTCCCGCGCGATTTCCTCCGCCAGCGGGCGGTTGGCCATCCCTGAAAACAGTTTGAACTTCTCGTCTACCAAGAGTTCCCCCTGAGAACTCTCGAAACCCCAAAGGAGCGCCGGCTGGCATCCGGCCGCGAGCCACGCCCCGCATGCCCGCGCGCGGTGCGCCTACCTGCCGCACATCGCGCGGCGATACTCTTCCCTCGAAACCGTCTCCGTGATGAAAACCTGGTCGTCCGGAAACTGCATCGCGGCACGGCGCGCCTGCGCTGGGGACGGGAAAACTCCGAACACCGCCGAACCGCTGCCCGCCAGCGCGACTCCTGCGGCTCCGTGGCGGAGCAAAGCGTGCTTGATGCGCGCCAGCCGGGGGTGCCGGTGAAACACCGGCTCCTCGAAATCATTCCCGAGGATGTTCCCCTGGCCGCTCCACGAGAGAGCGCAGAAACTCCTAAGTTTACGGGCCGAACCCCGCGTTGTCAACGCCGGCGCGCGAAGCCACCCGTAGGCCTCCCGCGTGCTCACCGCAATCCCCGCAGGCGACACGACCACCACAGTCCGCTTCGCCGCATCCGGCAGCGGATAGATTTCCTCGCCACGGCCCACACCCGCGGCCCGCCCCCCGCAGAGGAAAAACGGGACGTCCGAACCCAGCTCCGCGGCGATGCGAAACCGCTCTTCGGGCGCCAGTCCCCGCCCCGCCAGCCGCTCGACTCCCGCCAGCGCCACCGCCGCGTCGCTCGACCCGCCGCCCAGCCCGCGTCCCACAGGGATGCGCTTTTCGAGGCGCACAGAGACGCCCCCGCGTAATCCCAGCGACCGCCGCGCCGCCGTCACCGCGCGCCACACCAGGTTCTCCCGCCCCGTGGGCAGCGCGGGGTCGTCGCATTCCAACTCCACCGTGGGCCGCCGCGCGAGCGAAATTTCCAGCACGTCGTGCAGGCCGATGGTTTGGAAGATCGTGCGCAGCTCGTGGTAGCCATCGTCGCGGCGTCCCAGCACGTAGAGGCACGGGTTGACTTTGGCGAAGGCAGGCAAACGGATGGATTTCATCGGCAGTCCAGGCCCGCCGTGGTCACGGCTTTGCGGAGGCAGCGCCGCTCTGCGCCAATTCGCGCTTCAACTGGCTGATCTTTTTGTCCAGCGCACCGGCCTGCTCGGGCTCGTAATCGGCGGGCACCACGTCATGCCAGAAAGCCTGCGCCTTGGTCCACTCCGCCAGCGCCTGTGCCGGGCGCCCCATTTTGTAGTAGACCTCGCCCAGATGCTGCCGCACGGTCGGGTCGTGGGCCGTGCGCGCCACGGCCTTCTCCAGCTCCGCCCGGGCCTGCTCCAATTTTCCCTGCTTGAAATACGCCCAGCCCAGGCTGTCCAGATACGCCCCGTTGTAAGGCTCGTCGGCCAGCGCCCGCTGGATCAGCTCGACGGCTTCCTCCAGCCGCACCCCGCGGTCCGCCAGCATGTAGCCGTAGTAATTCAGCGTGGAACTGTCGTGCGGCTCGGCCGCCAGCACGCGCTTGAACTCTTCTTCCGCTTCCCCGTATTTCTTCTGCCGCTCCGCAATCGCGCCGCGCAGGAACCACACCATCACGCGGTCCGACTGCCGCCCCGCCGCCTTCTCCGCATCCTGGGCCGCCTGCTCCGCCTCATGGAACTTCCGCCCGCGCTCGTACACCTGGGCCAACGTCAGGAACAGCTCGAAATCCTTCGGCGACTCCCGCAGCATCCCTTGGATGAGCTCCGCGCCGGCCGCCGGATCTCCCTTTTCCGCCAGCAGCACGGCACGCGTCATCACAAACGACCGGTCCTCCGGATACGCGGCAATAGCCTTCTGCGATTCCTCGAGCGCTTTTTCGAGCTGCCGGTCCATCCGGTAGGTGTCAATAATCAGCTCGCGGCCCCGCTTATCCTGTTCCGGCCCCAGTTCGCGCAGCTCTTCAAACGTCTCGAGTGCCGCCGGGTAGTTCTCCACTTCGCGGAACAGCGCCCCGAGCTGCTCGTACAGGATGGCCATGGTGGTTGCGCGCTCCCCACCCTTTGCCGCAGCCACCGCGTCGCTCAGCACGCGGATGGCATCGTCGAATCGCCCCTGCGCACGGTAGGTCAGCGCTTCGTTGTAAATCACCTCCAGGCTGCCCGGCGCGTCCTGCTTCGCCCGCATCAGGCTCTCTTCTGCTTTGTCGAGCTGCCCCATCCGCCGGTAAATCAGCGCCAGCCGCAGGAAGTGCTCCGGGTCATTCGGCTCGAGTTCCGCGAGCCGCTGGTACTGCTCCAACGCCGCGTCGTATTTCTCCTCCAGCAGCAGCGCCTCTCCCAGGCATTTCCGCGCCGCCGGGTCGTCCGCCTGCATACCGACCGCTAGGCGGCACGCGGCCTCGGAGGCGGCATAGTTGTGCGTCTTAGCGTAGGCCTCGCCCAGTAGCGTGGACCACTCCGGCGACGCCGCCTTCTTCGCTTCCGGCTCCAGCAGCGCCACCGCCTCGGGCCCCCGGTCCTGATCCAGCAGCAGCAGTGCCAGTTGCCGCACCGCGCGCTCTTCCTCCGGTTCGTGCTGCAGCACTGCCCGCAGCGTGGCCTCCGCCTGCTTGTCCTGCTGCGCGATGCGGTACAGCCGCGCCAGCCACAACGCGGATTCCGTGTCGTCGGGATCCAGCCGCACCACTTCGCGGTACTGCTGGATGGCCTGCTCCACAATATCTTTCTGCGCTCCCGCCGACTCCATGTCGCCCAGCGAGCGCACATAAATGCGCCCCAGGATGCGGCGCGCGGGAAGGTTCTTGGGGTCCTCCTTGAGCACCCCCTCCGCCTCCGCAATCGCATCCGGAATCCGCCCAGCACGTGCGTAGGCCTCGGCCAGCCGCTCGCCGATTACTGACGAGTGAGGATCCAGTTCGTACGCCCGCTTGTAGGCTGTGATGGCCCTCCCCGCATCCTCCGCGCTCCCGGTAAACTCGTACTGATCCTCGTACATTCGCCCCATCGCGAACTGGTAATACGCCTCGCTCTTGCGATCCACTTCGGATTGCGGAGCAGCCGCCGGGCTGCCCGGTGCGGGCGCATTCTGGGGCTTGCCGGGCGCCGCACTCGGCGCGGGTTCCGTCTGGGGCGCAGTGCCAATCGCCGGAGGCGCCGCGCTCTGCCGTGCCGACGCCGCAGCAGGCAGACACAATCCAGCCGCAGCAACCACAATCGCGCCGAATATCACTTTTCGTTCCCGCAGTTCACGCATAAATGATGATTATCCTCCACGCCCGCACGCGGTCCAAATGCCTGTGACGCAAACTTCAGTCTGCGTCCCCCTCCCACGCCACAGCCGCCTGCGTTCTCCTCGAAGTTCGAGGCGGCGCAGAGATTTCGGGATGTATCCGTCCCGCCTCAATGCCGGAAATGCCGCACCCCGGTAAACACCATGGCCATCCCGGCTTTGTCCGCCGCTGCAATCGCCTCGTTATCCCGCACAGATCCGCCCGGCTGAATCACCGCGGTGGCTCCCGCGCGCGCGGCTTCCTCGACACCATCCGGGAACGGGAAAAATGCGTCCGACGCCACCACGCTTCCCGCCAGCGGCTTCTGCGCTTTCATCACCGCGAGCTTCACCGAGTCCACCCGGCTCATTTGCCCCGCCCCGATTCCCAGTGTCTGCCCCTCGCCCGCAAACACGATGGCATTCGACTTCACGTGCTTGGACACCTTCCAAGCAAACAGCAGCGCACGCATCTCCGCCTCGGTCGGCGCGCGTTTCGTTGCCGTTTTCAGCTCCGCGGCCGTCAGCCGGCGTGTGTCCGGCTGCTGCACCAGCATGCCCCCGGAGATCTGCTTCAGCTCGAATGGCGAGTTGTCTTCCTCCGCCGGCATCTCCATCAGCCGCACGTTTTTCTTTCCCGCCATCGCATCCCGCGCCGCGGGAGCGTACCCCGGCGCGGCCACGCACTCCACAAACAGCTTGGCCAGTTCCTGCGCCGTGCGTCCGTCCAGCGGCTGGTTGAAGGCCACCACGCCCCCGAACGCGGAAACCGGATCGCACTCGAATGCCCGCACATAGGCTTCGTGCAGCTCCTCGTGTTCCGCTGCTCCGCAGGGATTGTTGTGTTTGATGATCGCCGCCGCGGGCCCCTCGAACTCCCGCACCAACTTCCACGCCGCATCCAGGTCCACCAGGTTGTTGTACGACAGTTCCTTTCCCTGAAGCTGCCTGGCCCCGGCCAGCCCCGCCGCCCTCCGCCCCGACGAAACATACAGCGCTGCCGCCTGGTGCGGGTTCTCCCCGTAGCGCATCTCCTGCTTCCGGATGAGCGCGGCATGCACCCGCTCAGGCAGCACCGGCCGTGCTCCCAATGCCAGTTGCCCGCCGTCCGCCTTGAGCCGCTCCAGTTCCATGGTGATCAGCCCGTCGTAGCGCGAGGTTGTCGCGAACGCCTTTCGCGCCAGCCGCAGCCGCGTCTCGAGACTCAGCTCGCGGCCCCCGCGGGCCGCCATCTCTTTCGCCACCTCCGCGTAATCCGCCGGATCGCACACGACCGCCACACTCTCAAAATTTTTCGCCGCCGACCGCAGCATCGCCGGCCCGCCGATATCAATGTTCTCGATTAACTCCTCGGCGGCGAGCTCCACCTTCGCCGCCGTGGCCTCGAATGGGTACAGATTCACCACGACCAGGTCAATCGCCGCGAGGCTATGCCGCGCGGCTTCCTCGCGGTCGCCCGCGAGGCCTCTCCGGAATAGGATTCCTCCGTGAACTTTCGGATGCAGCGTCTTCACCCGCCCCCCCAGCATCTCCGGCCACCCCGTCAGTTCCGCCACGTCCCGCACCGCCAGGCCCGCCTCGCGCAACAGCTTTGCCGTCCCCCCGGTGGAGAGAATCTCCACGCCAGCGCCGGCGAGCCCGCGCGCAAACTCCACCACACCCCTTTTGTCGTACACGCTCACCACGGCCCGCTCGATGGCCATCCGTCACTCCTCCCGCGCCGGACATTCTACGCGCCGCGCCACCCCGATAGCCACGGTCCGGCCCCGCAACGCCACGGCGGGCAGGCGCGGCGGGAGCGCGGGCACTTTCCTGGCGGCACGCGCTCCTGGCGATCGTCGCCGGGGACACTCCCCCGCACGCAATCCCATGCGTCCATCGATGTTGTCGAGGGAGTTCCGGAATGCAGTTCGGCAGGGAACCGTTACCCCTTCACCCGCGCCTTCAATTTGATCTGTCCGTTCTCGATCTGCACGGCGTACTCCACCGCGTCGCACTTGGCCTGCTGCCGGAGCTGCGCCGTCTTCTGCCGCACAAACGAGGTGAAATTCTCCAGCGTCAGCGCCTCGGTCTTCTCCCCGGCGCTCTTCTTCGCCTCCAGCAAGACGTTGTACAGATCCGCCACCTTTTCCCGCTCGCGGTCGGGATCGGAGCACGCCACCACGTACCCGCCCGGTTCTCCGACCAGTTCTGCGGCGCTCCGCCGCGGCGCCCTAGCCCCCTGGGACGCCGCAGCAACGGCGGCAGCCGGCTGCGGCGCAACTTCCTTGGCGGGCTGCGGCGCAGCTTCCTTGGCGGCCTGCGCCGCAACGCCTCGCAACCTTTCCTGCTCGATCGCCCGCGCCGCCGCGCCGAAATGCCGTTGTACCGTGCCCTCTTCTTTCGCCTTCATCCGCTTCCGGAAGATGTCCTGATACTTCGCGTAGGTCTGCGCCAGGTTGTTGTACCGGAAGCGCTGGCCGTAGGACATGTCCGCGCCCCGCTCGGCGTACCGCTTGATCGTCTGGTCGATGCGCCAGATCGTGTCGTTCGGCGGACGCGACCTCCCGCCGCCGAAATACTGCTCGTACTCGATCTTCAGCGTGCGGATGTCACGCTCGAGTGCGCCCAATTCCTCGTCAATTTTGTCCATATGCGATGCGGGGCAGGCACCCCCATCCTAAAACCTGACGGGGGCCGGGTCAATCGCCGTTCCTGCCGGGAAGGGCGGCAGAGGCACCCGTTGCGCCCGCGGCAACGCCTGTGCTGCAATGGAGTTGCCATGCCGCCCCGCGAACACGATTCCGGAGCGCTGTTGCGGAGCCTGCCCTCCCTGGATGAGCTGCTGCGCCGCCCGGTGCTCGAAGAGCTGGCCGCGCGCGCCGGCCGCCCCATCGTGCTCGAGGCGGCTCGCGCCGTTCTCGACCGCCTCCGCGCGGAGATCTCCCGGGGCGCCGTCCCCGCGGAGGGCCACCTCGAACCGGAAGCCCTTGAGGCCGCCATTCGCGATGAGGCCGCACGCGACACTTGCTTCTCGCTCCGCTCCGTCATCAACGCCACCGGGGTCGTGTTGCATACGAATCTGGGCCGCGCGCCCATCGGCGCTACGGCCCTGGCGCATCTGACGGAGGCCGCGGGCGGCTACTCCAACCTTGAATACGATGTGGCCGCGGGCGCGCGCGGGAAACGCGACGTCCACACGGCCCGCCCCCTAGCCCGCGTGCTCGGCGCGGAGGCTGCCCTGGTCGTCAACAACAACGCCGCCGCCGTCTTTCTCGTCCTCCATGCCCTCGCTCGCGGCGGCGATGTGCTGGTCTCCCGCGGGGAACTCATCGAAATCGGCGACGGTTTCCGCATCCCGGACATTATGGCCTCGAGCGGCGCCATCCTGCGCGAGGTCGGCACGACCAACCGCACGCACCTGGCCGATTACGAAGCCGCACTCGGCCCCGAAACGCGCCTGGTGATGAGCGTCCATCCCTCGAATTTCCGCATCGTCGGCTTCGCGGGGCGCGTCGCGCTCGCCGAACTCGTGGAACTCGGGCGCCGCGCCGGCGTTCCCGTCTACGAAGACCTCGGCTCCGGCTGCCTTGTGGATCTCGCGCCCTACGGCCTCGAGGAGCCGCTCGCCCAGGCCAGTATCGCCGCGGGCGCCGACGTGGTCACCTTCAGCGGCGACAAACTCCTCGGCGGCCCGCAGGCCGGTATCATCGCGGGACGGCGCGCCTTGCTCGACCGCATCCGCCGCAATCCGCTCTACCGCGCCCTGCGCGTGGATAAACTCACCATCGCCGCTCTCGAAGCCACACTCTCCGCCGTCCTCCGCGGCGCTCTTGATGAAATCCCTACGCTCCGCATGATCCGTCTCCCTGCTGCGGAGATCGAACGCCGAGCGCGGATGTTTGTTGACGCGCTCACCGCGCGCCTCCCCACCGACGAAGCCGAAATCGAAGTCGTTCCCGGCCAGTCCGTGGTGGGGGGCGGCTCAACACCGACGCAACATCTGCCGACCTTCCTCGTGCGGCTCTCCACGCTGCGCCTTTCCGCCGCGGAAATCGAAGCGCGCCTCCGCCAGCCGGGTGCGGGCGCCACTCCGGTAATCGCGCGCATCGAAGACGACCGCCTGGTCCTCGACCTCCGCACCGTGGCCCCAGGCGAAGAGTCGGCCCTCGCCGAAACGCTCCTCGCTGCGCTGCGCTGATCCGCCCGTGGCGCCGGCTCCTAGCCGGTGCCGCTCGCCGCGGCGAGCGAGTGCTCGTCGTCCATCCTCCTTACACCGCGCCCCGCGCCATCTTCATTCCGGCGCGCTAAACTGATGGCGACCGTTCATGCTGGCCGCCCGAGTTCACAACCGCCGCCTTGTTCTGTCCGCTCGCCCCGCGCCACGCGTGCCGCCCGGCTGGGCGCTCGTGCGCGTGCGGCTGGCCGGAATCTGCAACACCGATCTGGAAATCCTGCGCGGCTATCACGATTTTCGGGGCACCCTGGGACATGAATTCGTCGGCGAAGTGGCCGCGTGCGGGGGCGCGGGCTCCACGCACCGCGCCGCGGAAAAACGCTGGGAGGGCCGCCGCGTGGTCGGCGAGATCAATATCACTTGCCACGGGCTGGGAATGCGCCCGCTGTGCGACTTCTGCCGCCGCGGCATTCCCACGCACTGCGCGCGCCGCCGCGTGCTGGGCATCGTGAATCACGACGGGGCCTTCGCCGAATATCTGGCTCTGCCGCTGGTAAATCTGCACCCGGTGCCGGAAAGCCTGGCCGACGACCGCGCAGTTTTCACCGAGCCCCTTGCGGCCGCCTGCCAGATCCTCGCGCAGGTGCCCGCCGCGGCAGGGGGCAAAGCGGTGGCTGTTCTGGGAGATGGAAAACTCGGGCAGTTGATCGTGCGCGTGCTCGCGGCTGCGGGCGCGCGCGTCACCCTCTTTGGCCGTCACCGTGAAAAGCTTGCGGTTGCCGCCGGCCGCGCCGTCTCGACCGTCCTTGTGCCACGCAGCGGCACTGCGCGCGCTGCGATTCGGCTTCGGCGATTTCCCTACGTCGTGGATGCCACTGGCTCGCCGGATGGCCTCGAGCTGGCCCTGCGCATCATCGAGCCGCGCGGCACCCTGGTGCTCAAATCCACCTTTCACGGGGCTGCACGACTGGAAACCTGGCCCATCGTGGTGAATGAACTGACGATGGTGGGTTCGCGCTGCGGCCCCTTCCGGCGCAGCCTCGATTTGCTGCGCTCCGGACGGGTGGACCCACGACCGCTTATCTCCCGCGTCTTTCCCCTCAGCGAGGCGCCAGAGGCCGTGCGGGAAGCTCGATCACCGGGGGTGCTAAAGGTCTTGCTTCGCCCGTGAATTCGCGGACCCGAAAATCGAAAAACGAAAACCGAAAAACGGAATGCCGGAAATGAAGAACGGTCAGCTCACGGCCGGTTTTCGGTTTTCGAGTTTCGCTTTTTAGCTTCGATTAATGCACGACGCCACGCAGGCAGCTCCGAATCCGTTATCAATATTCACCACGCTCACGTTCGACGCGCAACTGTTCAGCATGGCCAGGAGCGCCGCCACCCCGCCGAAACTCGCCCCGTAACCCACGCTCGTGGGCACAGCAATCACCGGCGCGGAAACGAGTCCCGCCACCACACTGGGCAGCGCCCCCTCCATCCCTGCCACGCAGATGATCACCCGGGCCGCCGCGAGCTGTTCGCGATGCCCCAGCAACCGGTGCAGGCCGGCCACCCCCACGTCGTAAATTGCCTCCGTGCGATTCCCCAGTGCCCGGGCGGCCACCAGCGCCTCCTCCGCCACCGGGATATCGCTGGTTCCCGCGGAAACCACCAGGATCGTTCCCTTGCCGCGAACCACCCGCTCCCGCTCGATCAGAATCGCGCCGGAAAGGGGATGGAACGTGGCCCCGCGCGCCAGCCGTCTGACCGCCGCGTGGATGCGCCGGTCGGCCCGCGTGACCAGGATGTTGTGCCCCGAGTCCTTCCGCGCGAGCATGCTGCCAACGATTTCCGCCACCTGCTGCGGCGTCTTCCCCCGGCCGAAAACCACCTCCGCAAATCCCTGCCGCAGCGGCCGGTGGTGGTCCACCTTCGCAAAGCCCAGGTCCTCGAACGGCAAATGCCGTAGCCGCTCGAGAGCCGCGCTCTCCGTCAGCCGTCTCGAGCGCACCTGGCGCAGTAGTTCGCGAAGCGTTTTTTCATCCATGGCGGCCCGATTCTATCACCGCGGCCGGTTCGATTCGTTCGGCGGCGCCGGAGAGATTGAATCGTGGGGGGCTGAGCGCACCGCCGTGGAGGCAGATTTTTTTGCGCGCAGGCTGCGGGCTGTATAGACTTCAGAGGATGGCTCAAAGAAGCGGATTTCGCTTTGTGGCCCTGCCCGCGGTGTTGCTCTGCGCCGCGTTTGCAATCACGCAGGGACGCCCGTGGACGGCGATGCGCGTGGCCGGCGTGGTCCTGATGGTTCCGGCATTCGTGCTTTGGGGAATCGCGCACGTCCAGCTCGGCGATTCCTTCAGCGTCCGGGCCAAAGCGCGGCAACTGGTGACGCGCGGCCTCTACTCGCGATTCCGGAATCCCATCTACCTGTTCGGGGGCATCGGGATGGCGGGGTTTCTGCTGGCCATCGAACGGCCGATCTGGCTGCTGGCGTTCCTGGTGCTGATTCCGATGCAGATCGTGCGGAGCCGGCGGGAGGCGCGCGTGCTGGAGGAAAAATTCGACAACGAGTACCGCGAATACGCGCGGCACACGTGGCTCTAGAGGCTCGTAGCGGGGTGCTTTTCTTGACTTTCGGGGAAACGGCTGCGTAGCATGGCGAATCAACCTTCCATGGCCGAAATGCAAGAAGGGAAAACGGTCACGGTGGCCGTAACCGGCGCGAGCGGCGCGCTGTGCGCGCAGAGCATGGTGTGCATGCTCGAAGCCGATGCGCGTGTCGCGCGCGTGCATTTTGTCATCACGCCCAGCGGGATGCGCGTGCTCACGGACGAGCTGGGCATCCGCGCCACGGACCCACGGGAATTGCCCGCTGTGCTCACCGGAACGAAGGCGGCAAAATTCGACGCGCACCTGAATGCCGATATCGGCGCCTCCATCGCTTCCGGCAGCCACGCGGTGGATGCGATGGTGGTGCTGCCGTGTTCGGTGGGCACGCTGGGCAAAATCGCGAACGGGCTGGCCGACGACCTAGTAGGCCGCGCCGCGGACGTCTGCCTGAAGGAAGGCCGCAAGCTGGTCCTGTGCGTCCGCGAAACGCCGCTCAATCGCATCCACCTGGAAAACATGGTGCGCGCCCAGGCCGCCGGAGCCGTCATCATGCCCGTCATGCCCGCGTTCTATCTCGGCGCGAAATCCATTAAGGAACTCGTGACCCAATACGTGTGCCGAGTGCTCGAGCAAATGGGCCTGGCCCAAAAGGCCCAGCGCCGCTGGCAGGGCCAGACGAAAAAGGCCACGGCGCGTCCCCTGGAGATCGCGCCGCGCCGCAAAGACTAAAGGCCGGCTACCCTTCGCCCGCCCGCGGCGGGCTCAGGACCTTCGGGAAGCCGGCGCTACTACAGTCCGATGACCACCTTCGCCGCCAAACTCCGCACCACGCTGGAAATGATCAAATTCGAGCACTCCGTCTTCGCCCTGCCCTTTGCGCTCACCGGCGCCCTGCTGGCGGCACGCTATGCGGGCCCCGGCTGGCCCCAGTGGCGCCAGATCGCCTGGATCGTCGTGGCCATGGTGGGTGCCCGCTCCGCCGCCATGACCATGAATCGCATCGCGGACCTGGAATACGACCGCCGCAATCCCCGCACGGCCGGCCGGCCGCTGGTTACCGGCGTGCTCACCCTGCGCTTTGCCTGGACGTTCACGCTCCTCGCCTCCGCGGTGCTCGTCCTCGCGGCCTGGCAACTAAATCGCCTGGCGTTCCTGCTTTCTCCGGTGGCTCTGGCCGCGCTCTTCACCTATTCGTACACGAAGCGATTCACCACTTATTCGCACCTCGTCCTGGGATTCTGTCTCGGCATAGCGCCCGCAGCGGCCTGGATTGCCATCACCGGGGCGCTCGACTGGCGTATTGTGGTGCTCTGCGCCGCAGTCACGTTGTGGGTCGCCGGGTTCGACGTGCTCTACGCCCTCCAGGACGTGGAGTTCGACCGGCGGGCCGGCCTGCATTCCATTCCAGAAAAATTCGGCGTTCCACGGGCGCTGGCCGCGGCGCGGGCCATGCACGCAGCCGTGGTGGTGCTTCTCGCCTGGCTGGCGTGGAGTTTTCACCTGGCCTGGCCGGCCTGGGCCGGAGTCGCAGCCGTCGGCGCGCTGCTCGTCTACGAGCAATCCCTGGTGGCACCCGACGATTTGTCGCGCCTAAACGCCGCCTTTTTTACAACCAACGGCTTTATTAGTATCCTGTTCTTTCTCTCCTGGGGCACGGCGCTGTGGGTAGCTAGGTAGGTGTGGCGGCGTCCGCGCGCCGCGGACCGCCATCCGGAACGCGATCGGGGACGACGACTCTTCGGCGAAACAAATGGCTGATCTTCACATCACCGACGCGCGGCTGGAACCCATCGCCAAAAAGGTGCTCGCGGGCGAACGTCTCGGCGCCGCCGACGGCCTCGCTCTTTTCCGCTCACCGGATCTCCTCGCCGTCGGCTGGCTGGCCAACCACGTCCGCGAAAAGCGCCACGGGAAAACCACCTACTTCAATATCAATCGGCACATCAACCCCACCAACGTGTGCACCGCCCATTGCCGCCTGTGCGCCTTCGGCCGCTCGCCCGACGCTCCCGGCGCGTACACCTACGCCCTCGATGAAATCTGGCAGCGCGCCGCGGAAGGCGTGGCCGAGGGCGCCACGGAATTCCACATCGTCGGCGGCCTGCATCCCGACCTGCCCTTCGACTACTACCTCGACTTGGTCCGCGGGCTGAAGCAGCGCTTTCCCCACGTCCACCTCAAAGTCTTCACCATGGTGGAGATCGGCTACCTCTCGCGCATGACCAAACTCTCCGTGCGCGACGTCCTACAGAGGCTGAAGGATGCCGGCGTGGATTCCATGCCCGGCGGGGGCGCGGAAATCTTCAACCCCCGCGTCCGCAAGGTGATCTGCGACCACAAGACCAGCGGCCGCCAGTGGCTGGAAATCGCCCGCACCGCGCATCAGCTCGGCCTGCGCTCGAACGCCACCATGCTCTTCGGCCACATCGAAACGCTCGAGGAGCGCGTGGAGCACCTGCTGCTTCTCCGCCAGCTCCAGGAAGAGACCCGGGGGTTCGTGGCTTTCATCCCGCTCGAGTTCCATCCGGAAAATACCGCGCTCGCGCATCTGCCCAAACCCACGGCCTTCGACGACCTGAAAAGCATCGCGGTCGCGCGCCTGCTGCTCGACAATTTCGACCACATCAAGGCCTACTGGATCATGCTCACCACGCCCATCGCGCAGATCGCCCTGCAATTCGGCGCCAACGACCTGGACGGCACGGTGATCGAAGAAAAGATTTATCACGACGCAGGCGCCACCACCCCGCAGGAGCTCACGCGCGCCGACCTGGAGCGCCTCATCCGTGAGGCCGGCTTCACCCCCGTCGAACGCGACACGCTTTACCACCCCGTGGACCGGTCCAAGCTGCCGCCGGTCGAACCTCGCCCACGCAGCACATTGATTTCCCTGAACATCTAGTTGTCCCTGGCTGGGATGGTGTGTAAGGTTCATGAATGGTGTTGACTTTGCCCGCCGCGCAAGTCAGGATGACCCCAGAGGGTGAATCATGAGGCGGCAGTTCGTCCTCGATGAAAAAACCGATCGGCTGCTCGAAGAACTTGCGGCAGCGCGCGCAGGAAACCGCAGCTTTGTGGTGCGGGAGGCGTTGCAGCTGTACGCTTCCATCGAGTCCCGGCTGGATGAGATCGAATCCGACCCCGGGTTTCGCCGTATGATGGATCGCTCCGCTGCAGACTTCCGCGCGGGCAGGACCATCTCCCACGCTGAAGTCAGAAGGCGCTATCCCAAGAACGCCCGAGGCAAGTGAGAGTTCCAGTCGTCTGGTCTGAAGAAGTTTTCGCCCTTCTGGGCGAGTTGTCATCGGCACAGCGAGAAGCAATCCTTGAGAAGATCGACCTGCTTCAGCATTTCCCACGCCTCTATCCCGTGCGCACACGCCGGCGCTTCCGAGGGTATCGCTGGTTTCTTGCCGGCGAGTGGATCGTGTACTACCGGTTTGTCGAGGGGGCCATCTACATTCGCGGCCTGTGGCCCGCACGGATTCCATGACGGCGGACTGCGCTTTGGAGGCACGATGAAGATTCGGCTGGCTATATCGGCCCTGGCGGTCTGCGGGCTGGCAGCGAGCGCTCAGGCCCAAACCGTCGACGCAATCATCGCGAAGAACCTGGAGGCGCGCGGGGGCATCGCGAAGATGCGCGCGATCCATTCCATGGTCCTGACTGCGCGCCTGGCCACTCCCGGCGGCGGCCAAGGCTCGCTCACCGTGCGCCTGCTCCGCCCAGACCACATCCGGGAGGAAGTGACCTTCGGCGCGATGAATTCCACACGGGCGTTTGACGGCCAGTCCGCCTGGCTGCACAGCCGGGAGAGCAACCGCGAAAATGTGCGCCCGCTGACCGGCGGCGACCTGGAGAATCTGCAAGATGAAGCCGAAAACGGCATTGACGGGCCCCTGGCCGATCACGCCGCGAAGGGCAACAAGGTGGAGCTGGTGGGAACCGAACAGGTGGAAGGAAAGCCGTGCTACAAGCTGAAAATCACGCTGCACTCCGGCCACCTTCAATACCAGTATTTCGACACGAAGACGTATCTCGAAATCCGCGAGGAAATCGTGCGCACGGTGGACAGTAAGGACACGGTCATCGAGGAAAGCGTGGGCGATTATCGCAGGGAGGGAGGCATCCTCTTTGCGCACTCGTTTGTCAGCGGTGTGGTGGGCAGCCCGCAGCGCACCACGCTCACCATCGATAAATTCGACGTGAACGCGCCAGTGGACAAGACGCTCTTCCAAATGCCGAAGCCATGAGCTGGCGGCAGGACTGCGCCTCAGCCCGGCTTTTTCCCCGCAGCCCGCGCGGGGAGGAAGGGCTGCGCAACGAGCAGGGCGTAGAACGGCGCATACTCGAGCCAGAGGAAGAACGGGTCAATCTTCCACGCGCCCAGGATCCCGTAGCCAATCAGCACGTGGTACGAGAGGAACTGCAGGATGGTGAGCAACAGCCACGCCGGATTGGGGAAAAACACCAGCAGCGGCGCGACCCACAGGAAATACCACGAGAAGGCATTCTGCGAAAAGAGCGGCACGGCGCCAAACAGCAAATAAGCTGCGCGCGCGGGCTCCAGGTTCCTCAGCGCCGCCCACACCGCGATGCCCGCCACCACGCCCACGCCGATGCCCCAGGCCCAGTCATCCGACCCGCTGAACCAGCCCAGGACGGTGTAAAGGCTCGCGTTGTTCACCCAGTGTTTGCGGTACGGCTGAAAGAGCTCGAGCACCCCCGGCCATGCCGCACGATACGGCCACCACGCGGCCCCGGCCATCCCGCAGGCAAGCCCCAGTGCCGCCCAGGCCCGTCCGCTGCGCGGCCAGCCGGTGCGCCGCAGCCAGAGTGGCGCGAGCAAAATCGGATAGAATTTCGCCAGCACGGCGGCCGCCAGCGCCAGCGTTGACAGCACTGTCCGCCTCTCTATAATCAGGAGGAGCGCGGCCGCGGCGAACAGCATCGCCAGCGGGTCGTTGTGGCCGCTGGCGGCGACTTCCACCACCACCAGCGGATTCCACGCATAAATGGCCAGCGAGGAATCTCTTCGGCCGGTCCGGCGGACCCAGAAGCCCAACAGCCCCAAGAGCAGCCCTTCGGCCAGAAGAAACGGCGCTTTGAACACCAGCAGGTTCCGGGAAACCGCCGCCGTGCCGCGCAGGACCAGTTCCGTCACCGGCGGATAGATGTTCGGCATCTCCTGGTTGGAAACATGCGGCCAGTAGACGTCGCGGAGACCGGCGAGCCTGCGGTCCTCCGGCGCGATCGCATAGGGATTCCAGCCCGTTTGCTGGATAATTCCGTCCCAGCGATAGCGATAGAGATCGTCGGAGAGGCTGGGCTCGAGCGGCGCGAGCGTGAGACGGAACGCAAAGGCCGCCGCGAGGACGATCCACAGCATCGCGCGGCGCTGGCCGGCGCGCTCCAAGAAGTAGAGCGCCACGAGATAGAAGACGCCCGCGGCGAGTCCGACAGCGATCGTCTCGACGACGTGCATTTTCAAATCGCCGAGGCGACGGAGATACAGGAACAGCCCTTCCAGCGCGGCCGCGCACCCCAGCGCCGCCGGCAGGGGCCAGCGGGACGGGATTCGGTTCTCGCGGGGAACCGCGGGAGAGGCGACGCGTGAATTCACTGTTCAGCCTGGCAGTGTGGCTTGCGGCAACGCAGGGCCCGCTCTGGGGTGTGTGGCAGCGCATCACGGACAAGACTTTCCGCGGGCTCTACCAACCGAATGCGTTCGACCTGGCGATCATGCTGCCGTATTTTGCCGTGCTCGTGGTGCTGGCGGCCTACGGCAGCCATCGCTACTGGCTGGTCTACAACTTTTTCAAGCATCGCCACGTCGAACCGGGCCCTCCCCCCGAAGTCATCGAGTGGCCGAAGGTTACCATACAGCTTCCTATCTTCAACGAACGCTACGTGGTGGACCGCCTGATGGAATCGGTCTCGCGCATCGACTATCCGCGCGCGCTGCTCGAAATCCAGGTGCTCGATGATTCCACCGACGAGACCGTTCAGGCAGCCCGCGCCTGCGTGGAACGCTACCAAGCCCTCGGTCTCAATATCCAATACCTGCACCGCGACAACCGCGAAGGCTTCAAGGCCGGAGCCCTGGCCGCAGGCATGAAAACCGCCGCGGGCGAACTCATTGCCATCTTCGACGCCGATTTTCTTCCCCATCCCGATTTTCTGCGCCGCACCGTGCCCTATTTCCAGGACCCCAAGATCGGCATGCTCCAGACGCGCTGGACCTTCCTGAACCGCCACTACTCCGCGCTCACCGAAGTCGAGGCCATCCTGCTCGACGGCCACTTCGTGATGGAGCACGGCGGGCGCTACCGCGAGGGCAGCTTCTTCAACTTCAACGGCACCGCCGGGGTGTGGCGCCGCGCGGCCATCGAAGACGCCGGGGGCTGGCAGCACGACACGCTCACCGAAGACACCGACCTGTCGTATCGCGCGCAGCTCCGCGGCTGGAAATTCATCTACCACATGGACATCGAATGTCCCTCCGAACTCCCCGTGGAGATGAATTCGTTCAAGTCCCAGCAGGCGCGCTGGGCCAAGGGCCTGACCCAGGTGGCCAGGAAAAGCCTGCCGAGCATCCTGCGTGCCCCGATCCCCCTGCACACCAAGGCGGAGGCTTTCTTCCACCTGACCGCGAACATCAGCTACCCCCTGATGATGCTCCTTTCCACGCTGCTGCTCCCGGCAATGATCGTCCGCTTCTACCAGGGCTGGCTCCAGGTGCTGGCCATCGATCTGCCTTTGTTCCTCGCCTCCACCTGTTCGATTTCGAGTTTCTACCTCATGTCCCAGCGCCAGCTCTACCCCAAGACCTGGGCACGCAGCATCCTCTATATGCCCTTCGTCATGGCGCTGGGCATCGGCATCGGCGTGCGCAATTCGGTCGCGGTGATCGAAGCGCTGTTAGGCATCCAGTCCGAATTCGTGCGCACGCCCAAGTACCGCATCGAGGGTCATCTGCGGGAGAACTGGATCGCCAAGGCTTACAAGAAACGCTCGGGATGGATGCCCTGGCTCGAGGTGGCGCTGGGACTCTACTTCGCCCTGGCGGTGGCCTACTCTCTCCAGAACGAGAACTACGCCACCGTTCCCTTCCTGCTGCTCTTCGTCGGGGGCTACGCCTATACGGGCGTGATGTCGCTCGGCCAGGGCTACTTTGAACGGCTGCGTTTCGGCATCGCTTCCGGCGAAACGCGTCCCGCCGCCACCGGCGCCCCCAGTTTTTGACCTGCGTTGGAGCGCAGGATCCACCGGGGCGGAAGCCTTGCGACCTTCCTCACGACGCGCTGTTCGTTCCAAGCTCAGCAGCAAAATGTCCTCTCCGGATATGACGACGAAGCCATCCCGCCGAGGAGGCACGACAACAAGCAGGTGCCCCGCTCCGTTCGAAATGAAAGAGGGGTGGAGCACATCCCCCTAATTGTTGGCATGATATCGGCTGCACGGAGACTGCGGCGAATGGGACGACAAACCATGACCTATCAAGAACAGATCACCCTCACCACCAAGGGCCACGGGGACATGCACAATCTGACCGGGCAGGTTGCCGAGGCCGTCAGCGAGTCGAAGATTCAGACGGGCATCGCCCATGTATTCAACGTGGGAAGCACGGCGGCGGTGGGCACGATCGAGTTCGAGCCCGGTTTGCAGCAGGACCTGCCTGCTGCTCTGGACCGCCTGCTCCCACCCAGCAGGGACTACGGGCACGAACAGGCGTGGCACGACGGCAACGGGCATTCCCACTTGCAGGCCACGCTTCTGGGGCCCTCCCTCACCGTTCCCGTGGCCGACGGCGAGCTCGCCCTGGGCACCTGGCAGCAGATTTTTCATCTCGAGTGCGACGTGCGCGGCCGCGAGCGGACCGTCATCGTGACCGTGATGGGGAAGTGAAGAAGCCTCTCTGGGTGCGCGGGCAGTTCTGGAGAATACGTGCTGAGAAAACAGCCGGCAGGATACCGAATCCCGAGTGTTCGGGAGCGGGGCGGCGCTACCCTGCGGCCGGCCCTTTGGCGAGTTGCTGCTTGAAAAAGTCGAGCGTCAGGCGGAGACCTTCTTCTAGGGAGATTTTCGGCTGCCAGCCGAGCAGAGACTTTGCCTTAGTGATGTCGGGGCAGCGCTGTTTGGGGTCGTCCTGCGGGAGGGGCTTGAAGACGATGGGAGAGGCGGAGCCGGTGAGGGTCTTCACGCGCTGCGCAAACTCGAGGATGGTGATCTCTTGCGGGTTGCCAATGTTGGTGGGCAGGTGCTCTTCAGACTGCATCAGCCGGTAGATGCCTTCCATCAGATCGCTGACGTAGCAAAAGCTGCGTGTTTGGGAGCCGTCGCCAAACACAGTGATGGGCTGGCCGGTAAGGGCCTGGTAGATAAAGTTGGGGAGGGCGCGGCCGTCGTTCAGGCGCATGCGCGGGCCGTAGGTGTTGAAGATGCGCACGATGCGCGTGTCCAGGCCGTGGTAGCGGTGATAGGCCATGGTCATGGCCTCGGCGTAACGCTTGGCCTCGTCGTAGACGCCGCGCGGGCCGATGGGATTCACGTTTCCCCAATAGGATTCCGGCTGAGGGGAGACGAGCGGGTCACCGTAGCATTCTGAGGTGGAGGCGAGCAGGAACCTGGCCTTCTTTGCCATCGCCAAGCCCAGCGAATTGTGGGTGCCGAGAGCGCCGACCTTGAGCGTCTGGATGGGGAGCCGCGCGTAGTCCACCGGGCTGGCAGGCGAGGCGAAGTGGAGGACGTAATCCACGGGCCCGGCAACGTCAATATAGAGACTCACGTCGTGGCGCTGGACCCGGAAGCCCGGGTGGGCGGCCAGATGCGCGATGTTCTGGTCCGCGCCCGTGACGAGGTTGTCCACGCAGAGAACGTTCCAGCCGTTTTCCAGAAGTTTTTCGCACAGGTGCGAGCCGAGAAAACCCGCGCCGCCGGTGACCACTGCACGCATTGTCCGGAGAAACCCTTTCCTGTTGTTGAGGATGATTTTAGCCGGGCGCGCGGTCGCGCCGGGCTTCGGAGGAATCATACCCCGAATGTGTCGAGGCTTGGAGGGGAGACGGCGACGGAAATTATCGCCGAGGACACAGAAGCGCGCGCGAAAAGGAGAGAATCGCGAGCAGAAGGAGCGCGTGAAGCGCACGGAAAAGCAGGGCGGATTTCTGTTTCAGCCCCTTGCGCACGGGCGGGAAAGACAAGCCAAACCTAATCCGGCCGGCCGATGGAATGGTACTCGAAGCCGAGCCCCCGCATGTTCGCAGGGATCAGCAGATTTCTTCCGTCGAGAACGAGCGGGCGGACCATCAGCCCGTGGACCCGCGGCCAGTCCAATTCGCGGAATTCGGGCCATTCCGTGAGCAGCAGAAGAGCATCGGCGCCCGAAGCCGCTTCGTAAGCGTCCTGGCAGTAGTTCACCGTGGGGAACAGGGCCTGCGTCTTCTTCATCGCCCGGGGATCATAGGCGCGCACGGAGGCGCCCTCGGCCAGCAGACGGCGCAGGATCTCCAGCGCCGGGGCGAAGCGGATGTCGTCCGTGTGGGGTTTGAAGGTCAGCCCCAGCACGCCGACTTGTTTGCCTTTCAGCACCCACAGCGCGCGCCTGGCCTTCTCGAGAAAGTGGTCGATGCGATCCTTATTGATTCGCTCGGCTTCCTTCAACAGCATAAAGTCCACGCCGGCGCGCTCGGCCAGGCGATAAAACGCCTGAATGTCTTTGGGAAAGCAGAACCCGCCGAAGCCGATCCCGGCGCGGAGGAACTGCGGGCCGATGCGCGGATCCATGCCCATGGCGCGGGTGACTTCCTCGACGTCCGCGCCGAGCCGCTCGCACAGGTCCGCCAGTTGGTTCGCGTACGAAATCTTGAGGGCCAGAAAGGAATTGCTGGCGTGCTTGATTAGCTCGGAAGAGTTGATCGTGGTGACCACGAACTGCGGCGGCTCGCCGGGCGGGCAGCCGCTCTTGTGCGCCGGGCAGGCAAATTTCCGGTCCAGGATCGGCCCGTAAATTTCACGCATCTTCTCCGCCGCGGCGGGCTCTTCGACGCCCACCACGATGCGGTCGGGATGGAGAAAATCGAACACGGAGCTGCCCTCGCGCAGGAATTCCGGGTTGGAGACCACCTGAAACTTCGCGCCCCCCGTCCGGCCGTAGACCTCGAGCGCGCGGCGGAGCTGTTCCCCGGTGCGGACGGGCACGGTGCTCTTTTCGATCACCAGCTTCGGCCCGCGCGCCTCGCTGGCGATCACGCGCGCCACGGCGTCGATGGCAGAAAGGTCGGCCTCACCGTTTTCGAGCGGCGGGGTGCCCACGCAGATGAAGATGGCATCGGAAGCGGCAACGGCGGCGGCTAGATCGCCGGAGAATTGGACGCGCCCGGCGGAGCGAGCCCCGGCGATCAGCTCCTCGAGGTGCGGCTCGTAAATGGGGATTTGACCGGCGAGGAGGGCGCGGACGCGCTCGGCGTCGCTATCCACGCAATTCACCTGGTGACCGATGGCGGCCAGGCATGCGCCCGTCACCAGTCCCACATAGCCGCAGCCGACGATGGAAATCCGCACCGAGCCCCCGCTCCTGTCCGATCTTTGACCCTGAAATGTTGCTCCATTCTCGCCTAGGTGGGGCGCTGGAGTGAAGATATTCATCTCCTGCAGGGAGAGGGGTGGTTAATGGGCGGAATAGGCCGGGCCCGATGCTCCGGGAGCCCCTCCCACGGACGCAAGGAGGAGGCGGGAGGTTGCGGGCGTTACCTGGAGAACTTTACAGGGAGGAATCGGAGAGAACTGGCAGGCCTGAGGAAGCGGATTCGAGCAGGTAGAGCGTGGCGCGCGTGGAGGCGACGGCGCCTGCGAAGGCGTAGGGCGCGCGGCCAGCGAGAAAAGCTTCGAGCACCGCGGCAATCATTTCCTTCTGACCTTTGCCCCGGAAGAAGCGGCGCTTGCGGCCGGCGGGGGAGAAGAAGGTGACATCGCGGAAATCTTCCATAACGGCAAGGCGGCTGCCCCGCGCGATTTCAATTCGTTCTTTCGGCAGGCCGTGGGTGGCGACGGGCTCGTAGACGAGCGTGGCCTGTCCGCCACCCGCAAACTCGAGGGTGGCGTGCAGTGATTCGTCGGCCGCCGCGCCGCGCACGCTGGCGAACACTCTGACGAGCGGCGCCCCGGCCATGGCCATGCACCAATCCACAAAATGGCAGACCTCTCCCGCAATGCGGCCGCCTTCCGTGGGGTCGTGCAGCCAGTGCTGAGCCGGAAGGGCTCCCGCGCGCACGGTGTAGCGGATGCTCATGGGGAGCCGCGTGTCGGCGGCGAAAAATTCGCGCACCGCCTGAGTGGCCGGAGCGAAGCGGCGATTGAAACCCACCACAACGGGCAGGGGATGCCGCGCCCAGGCTGCTTCCAGTGATTCGAGTTCTTCCGACGTAGTGCACAGAGGCTTTTCAACGTAAGTTGCCTTCCCCGCCTCGAGTGCCGCCGCGACGAGCCCGGCGTGAAGGCTATGCCGCGCCGCGATGAACACGGCATCGCAATCCGCATCGGCCAGCACGGACGCCGTGTCGGTGGTGCAGGCAGCAAACCCGAACCGGTCCGCGACGTGTTTCGCGGAAAGCCCACGCGCATTGGCCACTTGAAGCAGGCGCACGCGCTCGTCCGCGGCGAGATGCGGGAGCAGCGAAGTGACGGCGTAGCTCCCCGCGCCGATGAAGCTGACGCCCAGCGTGCCGGCGCGGTGCGGCGGGCGTTCGCGCAATTCGATGGTCCGCTGCGGCGCGCTCTCCGCGGCTGGATATTCGATCACCACTCCGAGAGACGCCTCGTGGCCGGAAACAATCTCGTACGCGCGCGCCGCATCCGCAATGGGCAGCCGGTGGGTGATGAGCGGCGCGAGCATGACGCGGCGGCGCGCCAGGAGATCGAGAAACGTCTCCAGGTTGCGTTGCGCCGTCCAGGGCACGTAGGCGCGGGGATAGTCGTGACCCTGCTCCTCGTAGGCTGGATCGTAGCGCCCCGGGCCGTAGGAGCGGGCATAGACAACGCTCAACTCCTTTTCATAGCAGGCATTGCGCGGAAAATCGGTGCGCACGTCGCCCAGAACGACGATGCGCCCGCGATCACGAGCGGCCTGCACGGCAAATTCCACCGGATCGGCGCTGCGGGATGCGGCGCACAGAAAAATGCGATCGAAGCTCCCGCTTCCGCCGGGCGGCGAACTGAGCGCCTCCGGCGATGCGACCGAGATGTGATCCAGGCCCAGTTGCGCGCCGGCGGCCAGCCGATCCGCGCGGAGATCGAAACCGGTCACACGGCATCCGGCCGCACGCAAAGCCTGCGCCAGGATCAGGCCGAGCACGCCGAGACCGACCACGGCGACGTCTTCCCCCAGCGCCGCTTCTCCCAGCCGGAGCGCGTGCAGGGCGATGGCGCCGAGCGCGGCAAACGCGGCTTCGTCCAGCGGCACGCCTTCCGGCACACGCGCGCACAGATTGCGGGGAATGAAATTAATTTCGGCATGCGTGGCCGCGTCCGTGCCCGCGCAGGCCACGCGATCACCGGGCGCGAAGTGGGTATCGCGCGATTGGAGCACCACGCCCGCCGAGCTGTAGCCCATGGGGCGATCGGTGTCGAGCCGTTCCCGCACTTTCCGCAACGTCGCGCCCAATCCTTCGCGGCGGAGCGTCTCGAGGACTTTGCGCACCTGGTCGGGACGCCGCAGCGCCTTTCCGAGCAGGGTGGAGCGGCCCAGTTCAACCGCGGCGCGCTCCGTGCCGGGACTCAGGACGGAATAGGATGTCGCCACGAGGACGCCGGGTCCGCGCAGAGCGGGCGCGGGCACATCCGCGACGGCGATTTCGCCGCTGCGCAGGTTTTGGGCCACCTGCTTCATTGCTCGTTTCCGTCCGCCGCCGGCACGCTCGGCGGCCCCAGGGGAGTAAACACGAAGAGCACCTCCGCGCGTCCCGCTTGCCGCGCGTGAAATTCCAGGACCGGCGCAGGGAGCCTGCGGCCGAAGCGGGGCGCGATCCAGCCATCCGCAGTGCGCGCGGCCAGTTCCCGCGGCGGGAAGCCTGTCCACACGGAAAGCACGGCGGGACCGAGGCGCCAACGCGAATGCAGGCTCATGCCCGCCGCGGCGGGAACCGGGACGCCGGGCTGGTGCGCCGCGGGCTGAATCGCAACCTCCGGGGCGCAGTGAAAATGCCACGCCAACGCTGCGGGGCCGGCCAGCTCCACCGAATCGCGCACAGCGAGCGTATCGTCTGCCGCGAGGCGCATTTCCCTGCGGACCAGCGCGCTGTCTGGCAATCGCAAATAGCCGGAATGAGAGCCAGCAAACGACGCGCCGGAGTCGTCCACGCGCCAATGTTCCGCGCGGCTGCGCGTATCGTCCACGATGCGGAACAAAAGCGCCGGCCAGAAGCGGTTCTGCTCCGCGCCGGCCACCTCGACGCTATTGTGGTAGCGCGTGGAGCGAAACAGATTGCGCATCGCGGGATCATCCGCGTAGCAGGGCAGGCCGGGATCCAGAATCACGCCGCGGCCGTCGAGCGAAAACTCGAAGCCGAGCTGGTCGTTGTGCGCGTGATTGGCCCAGCCGCGCACGGCCAGCGGGCCGCAGCGCACGCTGCCGCGCATCCGGCGCGAGGAGAAAAAGAAAAAGCCCGAGTCCGCAAACGCCTGCGACTTGTGGGCCGGCGAAGGCCCGGGCGCCACGTGTGGCTCGGGAAAATGCCCGAAGCGCCAGAAAATCTCCGCGTCCACGGCCGGGGAGCCAGCGGAAATCGGGCGTCCCGCGAGCGCCTCTCCGAGGGCGGCCAAAACGCGCACGGGCGAGGCTGCTGTTCCGCCGAAGGGCAGCACGCGGCCATCGTCCGCGTCACCCCAGACGGGCGGTTCCTCCCGCCCAGCGCACAAAGCGGAGAGAAAATCGAACAGGCGCGGAAGCCGCGCGGCAAACGCGGCCGAAGTGCCGCGCTCGATGGCGGCGGCGAGATGCCCGTTCGCCGCCTGTCCCTGCGCCGCGCGACGAGCGAGGAGGAGACCGGCGGAGAGAAACAGTTCGGTGACCAGCGCGTGGTAGCCGCTGGAGCCTTCGCGCGCAACGCCGTCCGCCCCCGTCTGGCATTCCATTTCCCGCAGCAACTCGCGCGAGCTGAATTCGAGCCACTGGCGGCCCTCCGCCGTCCCCTCGAACAGCACGCCCAACCACACCAAGCCGGTCACACACGCCAAATAGTGATTCGCGTGGGCCACGGGATTCCACTCGCGATAGGCCCACAGATGCCGGCCGTGGAGAAAGAGGCTGCGAGAGAGCTCCCGTGCGAAAGCCGGCTCGAGATGGCTGGCGCTGCTGCAAAGCATCGCCGCCTGGGTCCAATTCATGGCGCGCAGCGCAACTTCCATGGGCATGGCCCAGTGGATGCCGCGCGGCCAGGGATTCTGTGCGATCCAGTGCTGCGTCAGGGCGGCAAACGTGCGCGCGGGGCGCGCATCTCCGGTGAGCGCCGCGGCGGCGCCGAGGGCCAGGCCGTGATGGAACCGCGCGACTTCCCAGGGCCGTTTCACATCGGCGCCGGGAGGCGCATCCAAAACGCGCAATCGTCCGGCGGCGCCGAGGGGCCAGCGACGTCCCGATTTCCAATCGCGCTGCCAATCGGGCTCCAGCCCCACAGGCACCCACTCGCCGAAAACTTCCACCTCGCCGCGCGAGATGCGCTCGGCCCGTGCGAGCGTCGCATCCATCCAGGGCGCCCGGCTCACGTGCTGCGACGCCAGGCAGTCCGGGGGAACGAAAAGGGGCACGGCCGCGCGAAATTGCTCCGCGCCGATTTCTGCGAGGCCCGAGGCGAGCGCCGGATGGAGCCGGGCGCGGCCGCGCCGCCAGAGTTCCCCGGCAACGAAGCGCAGGGTCGACGCGGGCTGGCTGCGCGCCTGTGCGGCGAGATAGGAAAGAAGCTCGCTCATGGAAGCGTTGCGTTCAGGTGCCCGCTCCGCAGCGGCAAATCCGGGTCAACGGCGCAGGCCCGCTGCCGCCTTCAACGACGCCGCGAGAGGCAGCGGAACCGGGGCCGGGGAAACGACGGGTGAATCCTGCAAATGGGCCATCAGGGCCGCACTGAAATTCGCTGAAATCAATTCCACAAGAGACTGCATGCGGAAGAGCGGGGCGCGGCGATCGAAGGAACGCCCCAACCGCACCATTCCCCGCGTTCCCCCAGCGCCGGCCAGGGGGATTTCCAGCGCCCAAAGGAGCGCGCCATCGTGCCCCGGCTGGCGCGCGATGCTTTCCGGTCCTCCGCGCGCCGGAGAAGCACAATGCCACTCGAATTCGTGCGAGAGCATGCCATCCGCTCCGCGCAGCTCGCACCGGGCCTCTGCGAAACCCAATTGATTCATGAGAGCGGTCAAACATTCCCAGAGTTCTCCCGGCGATGCCGCGCGTTCGAGCGCCCCGGCCGCTTTGCGGATGGCGATCTGATTCCGCAGCACCGCGGGCTGCGTGCTGAGCGCCTGCCGAATGTGCGCGTCGAGTTCCGTGAACTCGGGATAACGCATCTGGCCGACAACGATCCAGGCGAACGCACCGCAGAGCACCGCAATCAGCGGAGCCACGGTACCGGAGTAATTCACCAGTAGAAGCGAGCTGAGCGCGAAGAGCGCGGCGAGACCGTAAAGCACGAAGAGGGCGAGGCGTTTGGCCACTCCGATTTTTACTAAGCGATGATGCAGGTGATCCTCGTCCCTCCCGAACAGGGGATGGCCGCTCAGCAGTCTGCGCGTGGTCGTCACCCCGACTTCCAGCAGCGGCAATCCAAAAATGAGCAGCGGGATGGCCATGGTGACCATCACCGGACCTTTCTGCTCGCTCAGAATCGAAAGGGCGCCCAGCGCCAGGCCGGCCGTGAGGCTCCCGGAATCGCCCAGGTAGATTCGCGCCGGTTGGAAGTTGTGCGGCAGAAAGCCCAGCAGGGCCCCGGCGATTGCCGCGGCGGCCGCCGCCACGAATACGTTGGAAACCATGGCCGCGAGCAGGAAAAGGGCGACGCTAGCAAAAAGTCCCACGCCCGCCGCCAACCCGTCCATCCCGTCAATCAGGTTGAATGCGTTCGAGATGGCCACCAGCCAGAGCACCGTCAAAGGCAGCGCCAGCCAGCCGAGCGAAACGGGAGTATGTGTGAATGGATTGGAGAGGATTTGGATGCGGAAACCCCCGGCGTAGAGCAGTCCGGCGGCAATCGTCTGCACCGCAAGCTTCTGCCAGGGGCGCGCGCCCCGCAAGTCATCGTAGATACCGATGAGAAAAACGGTCGAGCACGCGGCCACCAGCGCCAAGCCGAGCGTCCCAACGGCCATCAGCCGCTCGGTCACCATGTTGCGGAGCAGGAGCGCGGCGCCGCACGAGAGCAGGATGGCGGCGAACACGGCCAGCCCGCCCAGCCGCGGGATGCCACCTCCCGTGGGGCTTTCCCCTTCGCGCTGCGCCCAGCCGCGCTCCGATGCCAGCCGCGCAATCCAGAAAGTGAGCAGATACGACAGCGCGCTCGAACTGAGCAGAATCAGAATGTAAGTTCTCATCCGTGCTCCTCGATCGATGGAATTGGACTGCACGACTGCTGAGAGGAAAGGGGTGCCGCGGCCGCGGAAGGAACCAGCCGCCCCAGGATCTGCAAATATCGCTCCGCCAGTTTTTCCCGCGGGAATTCACGCGCGGCGAATCTCCGGCCATTCTCGGCAAGCTGCCGGCAACGTTCGCGGTCGCCGGCCAAGGCGCGGATCGCCGCGGCCAGATGCGCGGCGTTCTGCGGTTCGATGGCCACGCCCGCGCCGGCACGCTCCAGCAGCGCCCGCGCTTCGCCCTCCACACCGAGCAGAATGGGGCGGCCCACGGCCATGATTTCGAGAATCTTCGAAGGAACGACGGTGCGGAACACGTCGTTGCGGCGGAGCAGCACGGCGCAGGCGGAAGATTCCGCGATCCACCGCGCCACCTCGCCGCGTGGCCGCTGGCCGCAAAACTCCACGTTGTCCAATCCGTCCGACCGCGCCTGAGCTTCGAGCGCCTGGCGGCGCGCACCCTCTCCCACGAGCCGGAAGAGGAAGCGGGAGTCTCCGCGAAGCTCGCCGGCGGCCTCCAGCAGGGTTTCCAGGTGATGTGCCATCCCGATCGTGCCGATGTAAGTGACCACGAACCGATCATCCGCCCGGGGCCCCGCGGCACCCGGAGGCGCGGCCCCAGCCTCGAAAAACGGCCGGTCCACCGCGTTCGGCACGACGCTCACGCGCTCCGGCGGGATTCCCGCGCGCAGGATCACTTCCCGCTGCGCTTCCGTGACCGTTACGATGTGGGAGGCACGCCGGTACAGCCCCTTCGCGAGCCGCTCAAGCGCTCCAACGAGCGGCGAACGGCTGCCGGAAGCTCCCACCGCGACCAGCGATTCCGGCCAGAGGTCGCGCACCTCCATCACCAGCGGCGCCCGGAACCTCCCCGCCAGCAAATAGCCCGCGGCCGCGCAGAGCAATTGCGGCGAGGTGGCCACGATCACGTCCGGCCGGGGAAGGCGCAACGAGCCCACGAGGGCGGCCGAGACCATGAACGACGTGTAATTCAGCGAGCGACGCACTTTTCCGCGGTTGGCCGCCGGAAAAATCCAGGTGCGATGCAGTTGCACGCCCTCGAAATTCTCCCGCGAGTAGCCGCGGTGGAATGCGCGACGGTACTCGGGAGGGATGCGGCCGGTGGGATGATGGGGAAAACCGGTGAGCACGTGCACCTCGTGTCCGGCCGCAGCCCACGCGCGGCCCAGCCCCGCCACGCGGCCTGCCGGCGCGCCCATTTCCGGAGGGAAATAATGCGAGACGTAGAGAATCCTCACGCCACGGCCTCCGCACGCAGCGGTGCCGGAGCCGCGTACCCCGCACCGTCCTGATACTGCCGCGCCCACTCCTCCAGCACGAGCAGGCCCCAGAGATGCAGCGAGTAATCCCGGCGTCCTTTCTCGAACTCGTCGCGAATCCTGGAGACTGCCTCGGGACGGAACCATCCCCGCTGCCGCACCGCCCCCGGCGAGAGATAGCGGTCCACGAGCGGCGCCAGTTCTCCCCGCAGCCAGCGCCCGAGCGGCGGGTTCAGACCCAGCTTGGAGCGCTCCAGCGTCCGCTTGGGCAGCAGCGTGCGCATGGCGCGGCGGAGCAGATGTTTCGTTTCGCGCCCGCGCAGTTTCTGGTTGGCCGGGAGGCGCAATGCAAATTCCACCAGACGGTGATCCGCAAACGGCTGGCGCAGTTCGAGCGCGTGCGCCATGCTCATGCGATCGCCGTACTGCAACACGTTGTGCGGGAAAAACGAGTGCAGGTCCGCGTAGGACGCCTGGGCCAGCGGATCGCAGCCCGCCACCTCCGTAAAGCGCTCTTCCAAGAAATGCTCCGCCGAATGAGCGCCCACGGCGGCGGAAAATTCGGGTGAGTAGAGTTCGCGACGCATCGCGGGACTGAAATAAGTAACCCAACCGATGTAGGCGCTCTGCCAGGAGCCGTTGGCCCCGGAAAGGAACTCCCGGGCGCGCCGCCGCGCGTGGAAACCGTTGTTGCCTTCGGGAATCCGCTGGGCAATCGCGGCCGCCGCGCGGCGCACCGGCGCCGGCACCGCGCCCCAGGCGCGCCGCAGCCGCGCGCCAAGGTAACGCGGGTACCCAAGGAACAGCTCGTCTCCTCCGTCGCCCGCCAGCGCCACGGTCACGTGCTCCCGCGTGGCGGCGGAGAGGGCATGGAGGAGAAGCGCCGTGGGATTTCCGAACGGCTCGTCGAACAGGGCCACCATGCGGGGCAGCAAGTCCGCGCACGCCGGCCGGATTATCAGCTCGCGATGCTGCGTCGCGCAGCGGCTGGAGACGAGGCGGGCGAACTCGAGTTCCGTGTAGTGCTCCTCCCCCGCGCCGAATCCGAGGCTGAAAGTGCGCACCGCATCCGCCTGCGCACGCGCGGCCAGCGCCACGATGCTGCTCGAATCGAGTCCCCCGCTCAGAAAGGCGCCGAGCGGCACATCACTCACGAGCCGCAGGCGCACCGATTCCTCCAGCAGCGCGCACAATTCTTCCGCGCTCGCCTCCCTTGCCTCGCCGGCGGGCAGTGGCCGCGCCTGCCAGTAGCGGCGGAGTTCGATCCCACGGTCCGAAAAGCGGAGCCAGTGGGCGGGCGGCAGTTCCTCGATCGCCTCGAAGATCGTCTGCGGCGCCGGGACGTACAAATAGGCGAGATAGTCGTCCACGGCCGACGGCCGCAATTTCCGCGGCACGTCCGGATGCGCGAGCAGCGCTTTGATTTCCGACCCAAAAAGCAGGCGCCCGCGCGCCAGCGTGAAGTAGAGGGGTTTCACGCCCAGCCGGTCGCGCACCAGCCACAGCGCGCGCTCCTGCGCGTCCCAGATCGCAAAGGCAAACATCCCGCGGAGGCGTTCGAGCGACTCCACGCCCCATTGCGCCCACGCTTCCAGCAGTACTTCCGTGTCCGATTTCGTATGGAAGGCGACACCGCGGCTTTCCAGTTCGCCGCGCAGTTCGCAGAAGTTATAAATCTCGCCGTTGTAGACCATCGTCCAGCGCCCGTCGCCGCTGGTCATCGGCTGGCGGCCTCCCGGCAAATCAATGACGGCGAGCCGGCGGTGCCCCAGGCTGGCTCCGCCCGGCGCGGCGCTATGGAAATAGCCTTCGCCGTCCGGCCCGCGGTGGGCCAGCGCCGCGGTCATGCGTTCGAGCACCCGCGCATCTACGCGGGGAACCCCGCCGGTTATGCCGCACATGGTTTTGAGGAGTGAATCAAAGCTGCTTCGAGGATCAGGGAAAACCCCGGGTTACACTCTGTTCCCGCGCAGGTTCTCAATCGTGCGCTGCTTCCCGGTGAAACGTCGGCACACCGGATTCAGGCCGCGTCCGCGGTTACCGGTTCGCGCGCGGTCCGCGGGGCGGCGAGTTCGCGAAGGAGATGCAGCAACCGCTCCACGTGGTCTTCCCACAGGAAATTGCGGACCCTGGCTGACCCACGCCGGGCCATCTGCTCGCGCAGGGTCCCCTCGCGGATAACCGCGGCCAGCCGCTCCGCCAGCGCCTCCGCGTTCCGCGCCGGAAAATACTGGGCCGCCTCGCCGCAGATCTCGCGGTGCACGGGGATATCGGACGCCACCACCGGGAGCCCCCCGGCCATCGCCTCCACCAGCGGATGCCCGAACGATTCGCACAGCGAGGGAAATACAAAAACATCCGCCTCGCGGTAGGCCTGCCAGATCCGCTCGTATCGCAGCACGCCCAGATAACGCACCGAGCCCGCCAGGGCGTCGAGCAGTTTCCGCTCCTCTTTCGGCATCCGCGTGTGCTGGCCCCGCTGCCCTGCTTCCCGCGCTGGCTCCAGGGTGAGCCACAATTCCACGGGCGTCTCGCCGCGTTCGCGGAGCAGTGCCACCGCGCGCAGCAGGGTGGCCAGGTCTTTGTGGTCCGCATAATGCGACACCCAGAGCACGCGCAGCGGCCTCCCAGGGGCCAGGGGCGCCGACTCGCGCGCCGCTGCGGCAGCCAGACGTTCCCGAGGGACGCCGTAGGGGATCACGCGCGCACGGGCCTCGGGAATCCGCGCGAATCGTTGCAGATCTTCCAGCATGGCCGCGGAAGGCGTAATCACGCAATCCGCGTGGCCAGCGGAACGGCACACCAGCCAGCGCCGCAGCGCCGTCTCCGCGCGAAACGCCGCCGATTTCCCCGGCAGTACGTGGTTGATGTACTCGCGGGAGAAGTAGATGGGGATGCGGACGAGCAGCGCCTGCGGGCAGGGGCACGCCAGCATGGCGAAATTGGCGGAGGAAAACAGCACGTCCGGCCGCTCCCGCGCCACGAGCCGGCGCAGCGTCACCTGGTCCCACCACCACCGACGCGCATAGGAACCCGAGGCAGCCCGGCTCTCCAGAACACGGATGCGATTGCCGTCCTGCGCCATCTCCCCGGCGCGCTCCGGCGGGACAACGAACACGAAGCGGTCTTCCGGCTCCGCCAGCGTTTCGAGGGACCGCGCCAGGTTGCGGACGTAGGTGGCTGCGCCTCCCAGCTTTGCGGACACCGCATTGACCAGAACTTTCATGCCGCCAGGTTCTGCGCCGCCCACTGCCGCAGCACGTAAAACATCCAGACGCGCGACCAGTGGCAGCGTCCCGCCAGGAATTCCGCCCAAATCCCGCGCACTTCCGGCCAGTGGATGACGGATTCCAGGACGGAGCCGGGTTCGGCCAGCGCCGTCTCCACGGCCGAGCGCAATTCTCCGCGCAGCCACTGGTCCCACGGGAATTCAAAGCCACGTTTGCGCTGGCGCAGAATCGCCGGAGGCAACGCGCGACCCGCCGCCGACACCAGCAGAGGTTTCCGCTGCCGTCCTTCGACCTTCCAAGCGCCGGGAAGCAGAAGCACCTGTTGCACCACTCGATGGTCCAGCAATGGAACCCGGACCTCGAGGGAATGGGCCATGCTCATCGAATCCGTGTCCCGCAGCAGCGTATTGCGCAGATAGACGAGCAATTCCAGGCAGGATACGCGGTTCACCGGATCGTGCTGCGCGATCAATCTCTGCTGCCGCGCAAATTCCTCTGTGAATATGCCGAATTGGATTTCCAGCAGCCGTTCCGGACGCAGCAGCCGCGCGATCTGCCCGGGTGGAAAGATGAGCCGCGATAGGTAGAACGGGTGCGGGAAGGTATCCTCGCCGCGCAACCACAGGGCCATCTTCTGTCCCCGGCTGCTGCCGCCCAGAAACGGACTGATCGTTCCGCCTGCCGCACGCCGCATCCATGCGGGAACGCGCCGCTCGGCCCACTCCATCCGGGGCACGAAGCGGAAGCTCCGATAGCCGGCGAACTGTTCGTCGCCACCCAGCCCGGAGAGCGCCACGGTCACGCCCGACTGCTTCGTCACCCGCGACACGACGTATGTGTTGACCCCGTCCACCGTGGGCTGGTCCATCGCGGCCACGGCGGCGGGCAGCGTGGCCAGCAGATCGCCCTGCGACACCGTGATTTCGTGGTGCTCCGTCTCCAGCAGCCGCGCCACCTGGCGCGCCTTCACTCCCTCGGCAAACTGCTCTTCCGCAAACGTCACCGTAAAGGTTTTCAGCCGCGTGCAGTGCCGCGCCGCAATCGCCGCAACGACGGTGGAATCCAGGCCTCCGCTCAGGAAAATGCCGAGCGGCACGTCGCTTACGAGCCGCATGCGCACTGCCGCGTCCAACTCCTCCCGCAGCGCCTCGGTGCGCTCCCCACGCACGCGCGCATCGCCGTTCAGCGGAAGCGAAGCGTGCGGCAGGTCCCAAAAACGTTCGACGCGGGATGCGCCCTCGTTCCACCGCAACAGACATCCCGCCGGGAGCAGGCGCACTCCCCGCACCATGGTGGCGGGCTCCTGCACGGCCCCGAATTTGAGGAACGAGTCGAGGCCGTTTACGTCCAGCTCGCGCGACACCAGGCCGCTCGCCAGCAGAGCCCGCAACTCCGAGGCGAACACAAACCGGCCGCGGGGCGCTGCGTAGTAGAGCGGCTTGATTCCCAGCCGGTCGCGCGCCACCAGCAGCGTCTGCCGGGCGGGATCCCACAGCGCGAAGGCAAACATTCCGCGAAGCCGCTCGATGATTCCTTCGCCCCATTCGCGATAGCCGGCCAGCAGGACTTCCGTGTCGCCCCGCGAGCGGAAGCGGCAACCGCGCGCCTCGAGCTCGTCGCGCAGCTCCGTGAAGTTGTAGATTTCACCGTTGAAAACGAGCCACGAGCCCGTGTCGGGGTCCTCCATCGGTTGATGGCCAGCGGGCGAGAGATCCTGGATGGCCAGGCGCGTGGCACCCAGGCGCAGCGTGCCGCCCGCGCGCGGATGGATTTCCGTGGATCCATGGTCGTCCGGCCCGCGAGGCCCCATCTGCCGGAGCATGGTGGCAAGGGGCTCCGCGCCGCCATGGCCTCCCACGGAGGGGAGCTCCTCCCACCACCCTGTGATCCCGCACACGGCTATCTCGCTCCCGCAGCGGCGCGCGCCAGTGTGAAGGCGCTCGATTGCCGGGCCGCATACACCGCTTCCGGCACCTGGGCCGCCAGCCAGCGTTCCCATCGTCCGGCGAAATGTTCGAACCGGTAGAGCCGTTCGACGCGCAGGCGGCCAGCCTCGCCCAGGGCGCGCCGCCGGTCGCCATCGGAGAGCAAGGCAATCAAGGCGGCCGCGAGCTCCTCCGAATTACCGGGAGAGACGAGCACGCCTGTGACGCCGTCTTCCACCACCTCCGGCGTCGCCGAAGCCCGCGCCGCGACCACCGGCAGCCTGTGGTACATGGCCTCCAGAAAAACCACCCCAAAGCCCTCCACCTGCGTCGGCAGCACGAACACGTCCGCATCCGCATAAGCGCGCCGCAAGGCATCGTCGCGCCGCGCCCCGGTCAACTCCGTCCTAGCCTCGAGGCCGAGGTGGCGCACCATCTCCGCCAACCGCGGCAGGTCTCCGCCTCCTCCCACCACCATGTAGCGCACGCCAGGGCAGCGCTCGACGATGGCGGGAAGGGCCTGCAAGACGAGCTCAATTCCCTTTCCTTCGCGGTCGGCGCGGCTCAGCCGGGTCACACTGAGCAGTAGCCGCCCGGTGTGCGCCGTCCGCTCCTGCTGGCGTGCGGATCCAGCTCTGCACTCCTCCGCCCACTCCGGATCGAGCCCGTGAGGGATCACCGTCACACGATCCGGGTGGATGCCCTGAACCTCGAAGAGCTTCCGCGCCGTGAACGCGCTGGGACACGCGAACGTGTCAACGCGCGGCAGCACCCGGGCCACAATCCCCTCCAGCGGCTGCCACACTTCCGTGCCGTGCGCCAGTGCAGCCACACGTGCGCCCGGCGCCATCGCGCGCACCAACTCCTCGAGGGGCAGCAGCGAAACGTGCGTGAAGAGCACCAGATTCGGCCGGGCGTTTGCCAATCGTTTGGTCAATTGCCACACGATCTCTCCGCGGCTGTGAGCCGCCCCGTGCCACCGCACCGCGCACTCGCCCTGCTCCCCGGAAGGAAGGTGCTCGGGGCCGTCGATGAAGCTGAACACCTCCAGATCCAGCGGTGTAGTCCGTCCCATCTCGCGGAAAGCCCGCACCAGCAGCCGGTTGATGTACTGGATTCCCCCGTAGCTGCGGAAAAACTCCGTACCCACCAGGAAAATGCGCAGACGTTGATCGCGGCGAGCGCTCATGCCCTCATTGCCTTCGCTGCGGGAGGCGCCTCGCAGGTCTCCCGGCTGCCGTCCCGGCGCCGCGCCTGGGCGAGCAATTCGCGCGCTACCGCCTGCTGGATGCGGTCCCAGGGATTGCGCTGAGCGAGCGCCCGTCCGTGAATCACCAGTCGCGCGCGCAATCCTTCATCCTCCGCCATGCGGCGCATCGCCGCGGCCAGCTCGGAGACGTTTTCCGCATTCGAGACGACCAGAGCATCCTCCGGCCCCACGATCTCCGCCACGCCGGTCTGCGCGCTGATAATGACGGGCAACCCGCAGGCCATCGCCTCCATGGGCATCAGCGGAAACGTGTCGTACACCGAGGGAGCCAGGAGCGCGTCCGCCGCCGCGTAATATGCAATCACATCTTTGCGCCGCGGCAGATACAGGATGCGGTCCGCCACGCCCAGTTCGCGGCTGAACTCCTCCCAGGACTCCCGCCGCTCCACGTCCGCACCCACGATCGCCAGCCCCACGTCGGGTACCTCGGCCAGCGCCCGCAGGACGTGATACAGCCCTTTAATGAGCCAGTTGTTGCCGATGAAAAAGAAAACGAAGCGCCCCTCGGGCAGTCCCAGCTCGGCACGCACGCGTGGCCGCAGCGCCAGGCGCTCGGCGGGATCGAAGGTGGCCGCGTTAACTCCTCCGTGCGCCACTTCCAGTTTCGATTCCGGCACGCCGTAGAAATGCACCAGGTCGCCCGCCAACAGCCGCGACTGCGCGATCACGCGCTCCAGTCGCTCCGACTGGTAGAAGCGCCGCTCGACACCGGCAACGATCCAGGCGAAGGACCAGCGGTGCCCCAGCTTCAGCCAGTCCATCAGGGATGCCGGCCGCGGCCGGTGGCGGCCCGACCGGAAGAGGGCCAACTGCCGTGCCTGGCAGAACCACGCCGTCGAAACGGTCACCTGGCGGCAATTTGCCCCCGGCGAGTAAATCGCGTCGTATCCGCCATGGCGCCGCTCACCTCGCCGCACCGCGAGCGAGGCGGCTGCGAAAAAGCTGAGAAAGTGCACGATCCCCGGCCAAGGCAGCACCGGCACGCGGTGGAAGCACAGCCGCACGTCCGGGTCGGGCGTCCAGCGGTGCGCATAGAGGCACACGTCGTTTTCCCGAGCGAAGGCGGCCACGATTTCCGCATTGGCGCGCTCGGTCCCACCGGTGCGGTGCAGCTCCGGGGTTACGACGGCAATCCGCAGCCGTGAGGCCTTCGCCTTGGAGGATTGCTGCAAGATTTCTGCTGGCGCCGATGCCATGGAGTTCTAATTCCGGCAGATGGCCACGAACTGATTCGCCTGCCGGAGCTGCGTCCGCTCGATCACCCAAGTCTCCGGCACCGCCGATTCGCCCACAGGCACATCGAATACACGCTGGAGGCCTTCGCGCCGCCGGTTGGGCAGGAGACGCAGGCGCAGGTTGAATACATCCAGCGCGCGCAGCGCGGAGTACAGCCGGCTCCCTCGCCGCCGCTGGCCATACAACTCCACGCCACGGAAATGCCGCAGGAGAGCGCGCCGGAAGGATGAAAGAGTGAGCATGCCGATGTGAAACGGATTCGTCTGCCCGATCGAGCGCATGTGCACTTCCGCCGTGGAAACGTTCGGCGTGGAAAGAATCAGCGCACCGCCCGGCCGCATCACACGGAGACACTCGGTGAGAAAACCATCCTGGTCTTCCATATGCTCAAAGACTTCGAAGCAGACGAGAAGATCAAACTCCGCCGCCGGAAAAGCCAATCGCTGGCAATCCATCTGGGCAAATCCGATGCCCGGCCCGGTGAAATGCTCGCGCGCGTAGGCAACGGCCAACGGCGAGTTGTCAATACCTACCACTGACGCCGCCTTCTGCCGCAGCAGTTGCGACCCGTAGCCCGTGCCGCATCCGGCGTCCAGCACGCGCTCACCTCCCGCCATCCGCCCCAGAGCAAATTGGTAGCGCGCCAGATGGTGATGATAGCTGACGCGGTCCGGCCCATCCGGACGGGGCCGCTCGTCATCGAGCGTCAGGCTCCTGGGTTTCATGGTGCGGCCTCCGGCAGGAGTTCCACGTTTGCCACTCGCGAGGCCCACTGCCGCCATAATTCCGTGGCTAGCACGGAAGCGGCGCGCCGCGGATCAAACGCCTGCAGGGCGTGACTCCGCGCCGCCGCTCCCAATTCCGCGCGCAGCGCCGGGTTCGCGAGCAGGATTTCGAGCCACGCGGCCAGGGCCACTTCGTCGCCCGGCGCTGCCAGCCAGCCCGTCCGTTTGTGGTCAATCATCTCCAGCGGGCCACCCGAGGCCGCGGCCAGCACGGCGCGGCCGCAGGCCATGCCCTCCGCCACCACCAGCCCCCACGGCTCCGGTTCGATTGAGGCGTGCACCACCACGTCGCACGCGTTCATCCAGTCCTGCGGGTTCGTGCGGTTGCCGAGAAACCGCACGCGCCCGGCGAGCGACGGCGCCGCCGCCAGCCGCTCCAGCTCCTGCGCGTATTCCGGCTCGATTCCGAACATCGTGCCGCCCACGACCACTGCCGTGAACCGCACGCCTCGGCCGGCCAGCAGCGCCGCAGCGCGCAGGAACACATGCTGCCCCTTCCAGCGCTGCAAGCGCCCGAAAATTCCGATTACCGGCTCGTTCGCCGGCAGGCCTTCTTCGCCGCGCACGCGTGCACCCGCTTGGGGGTTCGGGCGAAACCGATTCAGGTCGATTCCGTAGCGGACCAGCCGAATCGCCGGACCCCGTGGAAAGTCCTGCGCCAGCAGCCCGGCGGTGTACTCAGAGTTGGCGAACAGCGCCTCGGCGGATAGGAGCCGCTGCGCCCGAGCGATCGGCTCCTCCCTGCCAGTCGCGGCCACTGGCACGTATCCATGCACCCACCAGACGCACGGGCGCCCGGTGGCGAGCGAGGCGGGCCGCGCGTACAGCAACGGATGCCCGGAATTCGCCAGCACCACGTCGATCTCTTCCTTCCGAATCAGCTTCCGCAGGGCATACATGGCCCGCGCGCTCCGACCCAGCTTGCGGAAACGCCCGGCGGGTACGTGAAATGCCGGAATTCCCAGAGACTCCACTCGCGGCCAGATCTCCGGCCTCTCCGCGGCCAGCGAAACATACACGGGTGACACTTCGCTCCGATCCAAGTACTCCAGCATGGTGAGCAGGGCGAAGCCGGCGCCGCCCAGCTCCGACTGGCTGTCCACGAAAAGAACCCGAAGCGGGCGCCTGGCCCGGTCCGGCTCGCCATTTCTGCTTCGCGCCATCAAGAGGGTCCAGTCTGCGCCAATTGAGGCCGGTCGTCACTGGTTAGCGTCGTCGCACGTCCCAGGAACCCGGCGAAAAACCACAAGTAGACATTCGTCGGCGACACGTCGAACGGAGTTCCAATGGGCACCAGCATGATATTCAGGACCACGAAGGCGGCGACCGGCGTGGCGAACCAGCGCACGCGAGGATCCGGCACGCGGAAGGCCTGCCGGGCGCACGAAAATCCGAAACTGACGAGAAAGATCACATACAGAATCAGACCTGGGATTCCCGCCTCGATGCGCATTTTTGCCAGCCCGTTTTCCACCACGCCTATGTTGAGCGCCGTGTCTGCCACATGGCGCGAGGCGAGGGAAGCGTATCCGGCTCCCATCCCCGCCCAGTCCGTCTTCATGGACTCCTGGAGCCACCCCACCATCAGCGGGATATTCCGGTTCTCAACAACCTGAGGGTCAAGGAGAGTCGAGAATCGATCCAGAAAGCCGGTGCCCAGCAGGAGCGTTGCGCCGTAGAAAAATACCGGCAACAGCAGGACCGCAGGCGCCAGCCGCAGCGAGCCGCGCTGGAAGAACCACCACAAACCGACGCAGGCAAAGAGAACAAAAAAAGACGCTCGTCCGCCGGTGGTCAGCAGGGCGAAAAACTGCAACATCAGGATGGCTCCGATCACCATCCGCTGCCAGCTCACCCGAAACAACCCCCACAATGCCGCCGTCACCAGCATCATGAGCGCCAGATACTGCGAAAACGCTCCCGTATGCACGAAGGTGGAAAACGTGCGGAACGAACCGGAGTTCACGCCAGACGGATCGGTGGACCAGGCGTAGAACACCGCGCGTTCAAATCCCGGCGAGATGCTCATCATCCAGGCCGGCCCCTTGAAGTACTGCACAATCCCAAACGCCGACACGGGAATTGAGAGCGCGACCATGAAGAGGAAGAATTTCACCACGCGCCCGGTCGAATCGAAGAACCAGTAGGCCACCGGCGTCAGCAGGAAGTAGAACAGCGTCACCCGGATACCCACCAGTCCCACCAGGACCGTCGGCAGGTTGGGATTGAAGATTTCCGCGATAAAGACCAGTGCAAACCCCGCGAACGGCAGCACCCACCCCAGCCGTGGAAACGGCGCCCGGTGCCGGACGATCAGCATCACGGCAACGGTAAGAAACAGCAGGCTGACAAAAACGTCCTTCACCAGGTTCAATTCGGAAAGGCCGTTGAAGTAGTTGATCAGGAAGCCTTCCGCGATCACGTAAGCCATGAACATGTAGACGCCCATGCGCCAGAACAGCACGATCCACAGGCTCTGCAGGATGATGAAGGCGGTCAGCAGATCCCGGTAATTCCCGCGCGCGGCCCGCGGCGCCGCCCACATGATGGCCGCAGCCGTCAGCACCACCGTCACGATCAACGGCGTGGGAAGGCCGTGGCCCTTTCCGTCGCGGAGGGCCAGATCGTTCACGGTTTCACCCCGCCCGCATGCGCCGCGGTCACGGCATCCTCGTGCCGGGTAGAAGCGCCGGGGCTCCCCGAAGGAACGGAAGTGCTCTCCGCCGCCGGAGCACCCGCCACCGTGGCGCTCCAATCAAACCGCTCTGCGTAGAGCCGCCGCAAAGCGCCGCCCATGCGGCCTGCCGCGGCGGGGTCCGCGAGCAGCGCCGCGACCGCCGCCGCGATCTCCTCCGGCGCGCTGCGCTCTACGAGCCATACGTTCTCCCCGTGTGTGAATTCCACCTGGTCCCGCTCCGCGGGATTCCGCACCGCAACCACCGGGAGGCCGTGGGCGGCCGCGGCCATGAACGCGCTACTGCGCGTCAAATGCCCGTCCGGCTGGGGCAGGACGAACACGTTGGCGGCTTGCAGGGCGCGGGAGACGTCCGCAGCCTCCAGCCGCCCCGGCCACCAGACCTGCTCCTCAATCCCTCCCTCGCGCGCCATCCTCTTCAGCCGCGCTACATACTCCGGCACGGCCATGGCCACATCTCCCAGCATCCAGAGTTTCACCTTCCGCGTGCCGGCCAGCCGTGCCACGGCGCCGATCAGCGCTTCGTAATGCTTGGCCGTGTGGAACATTCCGAAGGTGGCTACCACGGCCTCTCCACTTGCGACGCCGCGCTCCCGCCGCAGGGCGACGCGGTCCGCCTCATCGGTCGCCACCACCGGAATCGTGCTGGAGTTCGGACGATAGCGCAGCTTGGCGCGCCACCACGGAAACACGCGCCCCAGCAGCTTGACGCGGGAGGGCATGTTCAGCTCGACAGTCTCCGCCGCAGCCATCATCAGTGCGATGTGCGCCCACTGCGCCAGGGCCACGGGTATTTGCAGCGGGTGCTGGCGCATGCGGATGGCTGTCTCGTGCAGGCCGATGTGCACCGGGATCTTCCGCCGGCGCAGCGCAAAGAGCAGCGCATTCAACCACCACGCCACTCCCCAGCGGCCCCAGGCATAGCCGGAGTATTCGAGCTGCACGCGGTCCGGCGCGGCCGCAGCAATCTCCCGCAGGACCGGCTTCAAATCCCGCCACCCCCGCAAGGGGAGCTCGCTCAGACCGAAGGGGACGTTGCGCATGGCGCCGACAGGCTCGGTGAGCACGCCCACAAAGTCGCCGGCCGCGGATAAGACCTCCGCCATCCGGCAGGCGTAGTCCCCCACGCCGCACAACCGCGGCGGAAAATTCCGGGTGAGAATCAGGATACGCAAGGCCGCGCTAACTCTCTTTTCGCGCCAGCACGAGCAGTTCATCCCCGTCCTGATCGAGGCTTCCGAATTCTCCTGCCACCACGCTGCGCGCCACCGCGTGCGTAAACGGCCCGGAGAAGCTGTGGACATCGCAGAAACGATGATTCGGAAGATTCCTCAGGAAAAAATCCCGCGTCGGTGCGATCGGATGAGCCGCTCCAATCCAGTTCAGGAAGCGGCCATTCCGCGCCTCCCGGCCGGAAAAGTTCGGAAGGACGGTGAACAGCAATCCCTGCGGGCGCAGCAACCGCGAAAACAGGTCGAATGCGCGGCGCAGCTCGCGCAGGTGCTCCACCACGTGATTGCTGAATACCACGTCGAACGACCCGGCCGCGGTCGCGTCGAGCGCCGCGGGATCATCCAAAATGCCTCCCCCGAGCCATTGGCGCGCGAATCCCGCGCGCGGGCGGGAGATTTCAAAGCCGGCCGCGTCGTAGCCCGCGGCCCGAAGCTGGAAAACCCCGTAGCCCCAGGAGCAGCCGTAGTCCAGCACCCTGCCGCGCGGCTCGAGCATACGCAGAAGATCGATTTTGGAGGAGAGACCGAGCGATGTGCCCTCGAATCCCTTTCGGCTCATCTCCGCAAGCTTCTCCGCCGACGGTACGTCCGTGATCGCGCCCTCGTGATACTCGGCTTGATAGAACCGGCGGAACTCTTCCTCCGTCTCCATGGGCCACCGGAAGAGCAACAGGCAGCCGCCGCATTCAAACACGTCGAGCACCAGCCGCTTCCGCGCCACCCGGCGCAGCCGCGTTCCGCCGCAATACGGGCAGGCCGCGCGCCGGCCGGAGAGCCGGTGCCGCATCATCCGGCGAAGAAAGGGCAGTTTTTGTGCCGAGAGCACGGGTCAGTTAGGCGACGCGGGCTTCTTGAAGATGCCGAAAACCTTGTTTGCGATCGGCACCACGGACAAAGCCCCTTCGCTCATGGAACCGAGGGCATGAGCCCAGCGCGTGGGAAAGCCCACGTTCCGCAAGTACTGCTCGTGAGGAAAGGAAAGCTCCTGGATCTTCTTGTAGTAAACCGGCTGCATGCCCTCCTCGCGGAGAATGCCTTTCAACTGAGCCGAGTGAAAAATCTGGAGATGAATTCGAGAATAGCGCTGCCGGAGGATGAATTGAGCCTTCCCGAGGGACAGCCGGTAGGCGCATCCGCCCACTCGGTCAAACCAGGTGTCCCGCACAGGGGTCGTAAAAATGAAGCAGCCGCCCGGCCGCAGAGCCAGGCAACAGGCGGACAGGAAGCGAACGGGATCCACGACATGTTCGATGACGTCCCAACAGGTGACAAAATCGAACTCGCCGGCTCGCTCGGCCCAATAGTTCTCCTGGATTCCTTCACTTCTCAGGTTGAGGCCTCGAACCGTCGCAGCATACTTCCGGCAATCCTCGCAGAACTCGATGCCCTCCACATGAGCCCCGGCACGGCCGGCGATGGCGAGCCAGCCACCTCCGCCGGCGCCCACATCCAGAACTTTCTTGCCGCGCACCGGCCCGACCAGGGGTTCCAGCTCGCGCAAGTGAACTTCGAACTTTTCCAGGTAAGCAGGCTTGGCATCGGGAACGCCCTCAGGACCGTGCCCATCGCTTGCCAGATGGCTTTCGTCCGCCCGGAAGTCGGAGAACGTAAAGCCGCAAGATCCGCATCGAAGCACGTCCAGTTCGGACTTTGTAAGCCGGTACTGGACTCGCGTGTCCGGGCGATGACAGATTTTGCAGTTCATAGCCAGCAGTTAGGAAATCGCCTCGGCGGATCGGGCTTCGCGCGCCGCTCCCGCGGGCTTCCGCCCCGTCATGGTCAGGAAGAATCCCCAGCGGCGCTCCACCCAGCCGCGCAAGAAAGGCAGGGGAAAATACTTCAAGTCGCGCCGAGTAAAGCGCAAGTCCTCAAGCCCGGCAAACAGCTCCCTCATTTCCTGCTCCGTCCAAAAGCCCGAGCGCGGGATGAAGTTGCCCTGCCCGGCGAAGCTGGTGTCCGCGCTGGTGGCGAGCAGGCGTTCGCGCGAGAGCCCGTGCTGTTTCGAGATGGCGTAGAGGTTCCGGTACTTTTCCGGCGCCCAGCGCAGCAACACCTCGAGGGCCCGCACGCGCAGCATCAGCCAGATCAGGGGCCGCACCACCCAGTTGACCAGCACGTAGTGATACGACTCCCGGTTGTAGAACATCACACGCACGATCCCGCCGGGCGCCGTGACCCGCACCAGCTCCCGGCACGCCTCCGGCGTCCCCACGATGTGGTGGATGACGCCGATGGACATCGCTAGACCGAACGATCCGTCCGGAAACGGCAGCGCAACCGCGTCCCCGTTCACAAACCGCCTGCGCAACCCGGCAAAGTCGAAATGCTTGTGAGCCAGGCCCAGCGTGCGAAAGCTGTAGTCCAGGCCGGTGTAGTCAATTCCGTTCTCCGTCAGGAAGCGGGCGTCCTTGCCGATGCCGCAGCCCACTTCCAGCACGCGCCGGCCGCGGCATGACTCCAAGAAGTCCAGCCGCATCTGATCGATCGTGCCTTTCCACTTTTCGTAGATGGCCTCGAACGACTCGCGCGTCCCCGCTTCGTAGGGCACGCTGTCCGTGGAAATGGGATGCGCGTCCCAATACTGCCGCAGCTCGCGCTTTCCCTCTTGCGGGTCTCTCAGCTCTTTCGTTTCGATTGCTGGCTCGCTCATTTTTTCTCAGGTGATCAGACTCGGCACCGAGCTTGGTTCAGGCCGTTGCGTCAGCGATAGGAGATGCCGGGAGGACCGCTTCGACGGAAACTCGACCTTGGGGAAGCACGAGAGCGCCACTGCGCGAAGGGAACAAGCGGTCTCGCAGTCGCAACACCGGGTATTCAACCAGCTTGGCCATCCCGACACCGACAAGGACGCTCCCCAAAAGGTAGATAAGAAACTGTGCGCCGCGACTCCCCGGAAGCAGCCCCCCTCGGCGCAGAATCTCCAGACCCCAGGCATTCACCGGAACGTGCCAGAGATAGATGGAGTAGGAATACACGCCGATGGAGGCCAGCCGGTCCCCCAGGAAGGCAAAAAGTGGCCATTGAGCAGGCCGCTGATTACCAGCATGCGACAGCGCGAACATGAGCAAACCACCGTATCCCAGATACAGAAGAGTGTGCCCGGCGGTCTGGATGAAATAACTCTGGTCCCTGTCCAAAAAGAAGGCTGGAGAGACACACAAACAGCCAATCACCCCCAGCCAAACACGCCAGGTGCCGACGAAGCGCTGAAAGTCGAGAGGGTGGTAGTGAAAAAAATAGGAAATCAAGACACCAAAGAGAAGGCCATCAACCTGGAGATGCGTCCAGGTGCAGACCTGCTGACTGAAGAGGCCGGAAATTGGAACGGATGTGAGCCGAGCCCCGAGAATCGCAATGGCCGCCACAAGAAAGATTCCTGGGAGAGCGCAAAACGGGTTCGCCCGATTCCGTGAGAGCCGAGCGAGTAGCATCAGGAGCACGGGCAGCGCGAGATAAAAGTGCTCTTCCACGGCCAAGGACCACGTGTGCGTCCAGATGCCCGTGTGGTAGCTCTGCAAAAAGAAAACTTCGGAAAAAAACCGGCTCCATGGCAAGGGGTGCCGATAGAGCACAAACATGCAGACCGTCCAAACGACCAGGAGGTAGAACGGAGGATAAATTTTGAAGCCTCTGCGAATGAGAAAATGGCCCACGCGAATTTTCCCGTGCTTCTTGTGCTCCGAGAAGAGCAAGCCGGAAATCAGAAAACCGCTCAGGACAAAGAAAAGATCCACTCCCGTCCATCCACCCAGGTACAAAAATTTCGTGATGGGAAAGTGCCGGCCGATCACCAGTAGTACGGCGGCGGCCCGCAGGATGTCCAGTGGCTTTAGGCGCATGGGCGTGCCCCAGCACGCATCCGAAGTGCGGACATTGTTTGCAGTCGCTCCGTCATGCCGCTTCTATAGCGCGAAGTTTCCGACTGGACAACCACTCAGACGGCCTCGGCGAGAAGAAAGAAGTGCCGGGCAAAGTAACGCAACGCCCGCCGCAAAAAGGGCACATGGCTCAGGAAACGCGCTTCCAGCCGGGACGGGTTCACCCCCGGGAGCAAGACCAGATGGTGCCCCTCACCATCCGTCCTCAGAATTCGGAAGCCCGCCTGCCGGACCATCCGCCGGGTTCGGGGAGAAAACATCCACTGCTCAATCGGCTGTGGCGTGTCGCCACTGTTGTAGGGACGGCGCCGCGCTGCGATATACAACCGGTACAGGCCCCAGATGTTCAGGTAATTCTCGGTGGTGAGGATCAGCCGCCCACCCGTCCGCAAGACGCGGCGCAGTTCTCGGAGGCAGGCTCGAGGTTCCGGAACGTGCTCCAGCGTCTCACAGCTCACGATCACGTCCGCGGCGCCGCTACCCAGGGGAATGGCCTGCACGTCCGCGCACGCCAGCGCCGCCGATTCTCCGTTCCTACTCAGGCGCGCTCGTGCGATCCCGAGCGCGCGGAGAGAAAGGTCAAGACCAACAGTACGCGCGCCGCCCCTCTCCAGCCACCCGGTAAACTGCCCGCGGCCACATGCAGCCTCCACGACCGTCCGGCCTTCCAGCTTGCCGAGTTGAGAGCGTGCGAACCGGTGCCAGGGATTGTTAAGGTCCTCCTCCAGGTCGTCTCGCGATGCCACCTGCTCGTGCCAGCGGTCATACGCGCTCGAAATCGTCTCGGGGGTCCCCGCGACCTGCTGCAGCAACGTCTGCCAAGCCCCCGCGACCGCTCCCCAGGTGAGCCTTTCCGCCGTCTTGCGCGCTTCTCCCCCCAGTTCGGTGCGCAACGCCGAAGACTGAATCAGGCGACAAATGGCCTGCGCCAGAGCGTGTGCCTCTCCGGGCGCGACGAGCAAGCCGTTGCGATCGTTGGTTACGAGGTCCCGCATGCCGCAGATATTCGTGGTGACGCAGGGCAGCCCCGCCGCCATCGCCTCCAGCAGCGTCAGCGGCATGCCTTCGAAATGCGACGGCAGGACGAAAATCTGGTCCCGCGCCAGCAGCCCCGGCAGCTCCTCCCGGCGGACCGAGGGGATCACGTCCACGGCCTCTCGGTCGCCGGCAGCAAATTCTCCCCGCACGGCCTCCGCGGAAATCCCGGAACCGAGGACGGTGCAGCGCAGGCCGGGCGAGGCGGCGCGCAGCTCGGCAAACGCCCGGACCAGCTCGCGCGTCCCTTTCCGCGGAATCCACGAGCCCATGAAAAGCAGTCCTGGCTCGGCGCACGGCGGGAATTCCACGCGCAACAGCTCCGCATCCACGCCATTGCTCATGCGGCGAATCCGCCCGGCGGGCACGCCCAGCCGGCGTTCAATATATTCGGCATCGTCGCTCGAAAGGCACGCCACCGCGTCCGCATGCCGCAGCGAGTAATTCGCCTGGAAAAGCTCCGTGAGCGGATAAACCAGGCGTGTTTTCAGCGAGTGCCGGGCTTTTTGCGAGTCCAGCTCCCAGCCCCGCTGCTCCACCCCGTGCGACATCACCACGCACGGCGGAAGCCGGGGATTCCATTTGCGCGCGATGGCATAGGCCATCGCCGAGGGTTCGTGAATCACCACCGCGTCGTAATGTGTCCCGCGCCGCTCGCGCTCCGCGATGCGCCGAGCCGCTGCCACGGGAAAGAGCAGCCGGGCGAATCGCCCGGCCCGCGCCGCAGCCGGAACATCTCCCGCCAGCATCAGATCCACGATGTGGCCGCGCCCGCGCAGTGCCTCCGCCAGGGAGGACACCGCATTCCCGGCGCCCGTCCGGCGGTCGCCTCCAAAAGCCGCAACAAAGAGAACCCGCAACGGCTGGGCGGCCTTCTCCTGAACACGCGCGGTCACCCCTCCATTTGCAGGAGCCGGAGATTCCATGGCGGCCGCGTGGCTCATCGGTTTGTACAAATTCTCAAGAGGTTTTCCGGAACGCGACAGCAACGTTGATGGCCAGATAGGGCCCAAGCCGGGAGTCCACGCTGTCCCACATCGCCTCCCAGCGTCGCGCCAGGGGACCGGGCTGGTATCCATTCGGCGAGGCATGGCCGTTGCGGCGCGCGAGCAGCCGTCGCAGCGACCGATGGGGATGAACGAGCAGTCGGTCTATGAATTTCCCGTGCTGGTAACCAACCGCGCCGGCCAATTGCAGGCCGTAACGCGGGGCCCAGGCTCGCAGCTCCGCGGCGCTGTACTCCGTCTCCCAGCCCCAGGGCCAGCGGTTCTCGCGCATGGCCTGATGTTTCCGCAACGTGTAGACGTTGAATTTCTGCGGCACGTCCACCACCAGCGCGCCTCCCGGACGGAGCACGCGCACCTGCTCGCGCATCGCGGGCCCGGGATCGGAAAAGTGCTCGAGCACGCCCTGGCTGAACACCAGATCGAAGGAGGCGTCGGCAAACGGCAGCGCCGTCAAATCGCCGGCAAACGTACGCAGCTCGACTCCCAGGGCCCGCGCATTCCCTCGCGCCACGTTGACCGCTTTTTCCGACAAGTCGCAGGCGTACGCACCCACTCCCCGGTGCGCCGCGGCCAGCAGGCAGCTATCGACCGCGGTTCCGCAGCCCACTTCGAGCGTGCGCGCCGAGCCAGAAGGGGGCAGCAGCCCGGCGAGCAGCTTCAGCAGCGGACGACGCGATTCCCGGTGAATGGCGAGCTGCATCTCAGGCGGGCCGTGGAACTCGCCCCAGAATCGCTCGTAGAATCCGCGGTCGTTCAAGTTCACAGCAGAGAAGCCTCCGCCCCATGCGCGGGGAATAATCCGCGGCGCAGCCGGAGTGGCGCCCGCGACCGCCGGTAGCTCTCCTGAAGGTGAGCCAGCCCGTGATATCCGAGCGCGAAACCCGCAAGCGAGAGCAGCGTCCGGAAGGCACGATAGCGAAGCGTCCAGAGCGGGGCGTAAAGCTTTTGGGAATCTCGCAAGTAACGGAAATATTCCGCGCGTCCCGGCGGATCCCAATAAAAGCGGAGCATCTGCGTCACGAGGTTGTGCCGCTTCAAGTAGGCGGCCAGGTCGGGCCGGCCTGCGTCGTAATTATGGCCGTCGAGCCACTTCCTGGCCTCTTCGGTTGCCTTCACGTAGGAAGCCCAGCGGCGTTTCTCCTTGACTGCATCGGATTCACGGAAAGCTGCAAGATTCGAACTGTGATACCGGTACTTCGTCAGACACTCTTTGATTCCCACCACTTTCCCGACGAAGATCGCAAGAAACACGATGTAGGTATCCGCGTAGATTTTCAGGCCCTCCGGTAAGGGAAAAAGCGGGGAGGCCGCCTCGCGCCGCAGTGCCATGCCGCACGTGCCGTAATCGCCGTAGCGCAGCAGATCCTCCTGCCCCAGTGGCATTTTGCCCCGCACGGGATGAAAGGTCTGGTCCTCGATTTCAACATTCTGGTCGCAGAGCCAGGTGATGTACGGATGGCAGACCACCACCGCGTCCGGTTCCTTTGCGAATTCGGCGGCAACGCGGCTGATTTTGGAAGGGAGCCACACGTCGTCTCCGTCGAGCATGGCCACGATTTCGCCGCGCGCCTCGGCGAAACCCAAATTGAGGGCCGAAGCCTGACCGCCGTTCTCTTTGCGGATGTAACGCACACGCTCCGCGTAGCGGCGCACGATCTCCGGCGTCGAGTCCGTCGAGCCATCGTCCACCACCAGGATTTCCATCTCGCTCGCGGGAAAATCCTGCGCCAGCACGCTTTCGATCGCTTCCGCGATGAAGCGCTCGTGGTTGTACGTGTCAATCAGCGCGGTAATCTGGGGTCTTTCGGACATGTGCATCGAGGTTTCGAGAGTCAGGGCGCGCTCGCGGCCTCCGCGAGGTGGTCCGCGCAGAGCTCCGGAGATTCCGTATCCACCGGGCGAAGCGCGCTGAAGAGCAATGTCCCCTGGCGGCAGGCAGTGAGCCAGAAGCGCATCAGCGATTCAGGAATCGAGCGAGTCAAGGCGTCTTTCAAGCGCCCGGCGGGTAGCGGAAGAATTTCGCCACGATTGCCGTATATCGCGAGCGACTCCGCCTGGAACAAGCCCTCGATTTCCTTACGCCATTCCTTCGCGGTGTAGTACCGCGCCACCGCGCCGTCGGTGAATTCCTGGACGAGACCATGAATCCCCCGCCTGCGCCACAGCCCGCCGAGCAGAACGCCCCGAATCAAGCCGGTGTAGACAAACCACGGCACAAACGCGCGGTGGTACACCATCACCAGCGCGCAGCCGCCCGGCTTCAATACGCGCCGGATTTCCTCGAGCGCCCGGCGCGTGTTGGCCGAATGATGGATCACGCCCCAACTCCACACCACGTCGAATGCCCCGTTTGGAAACGCCAGCCTCTCGGCGTCCATCTGCACCACATGCCCGCGCTCTCCCGCCAGCTCCAGGCGCCGCCGTGTGCCCGCCACGGCCGGCCAGGAGAGATCGATTCCTACAAACCCTCCCGCGCCTCCCGCGAGGATTTGCGCATGGGATCCCATTCCTACGCCCACTTCGAGCACGCTCTTCCCCGCCACGAGTTGTCGCCGCAGCAATGCGCCGAACGGATCTGGACTCGGCGGCAGAACGGCTGCCTCGAAAAATCGCCGGTCGATCTCGCCGTACCACGCAGATTCGCCCGAATCGCCCGGCAGCGGACGATTCCAGTCGTAGCGCATCGGATGGTTTTCCCACCAGCCCCGGTTTGCGCGCTGCCATTCATCGTGCTGGCCAGAAGTTTCGGGACGGGCCGTTGGCGTTTCGAAATCAGGAGCCTTCCCGCCGAGCCAGTCGCCCCGGGTTGCCGCGGGATTCGGGCGGCTTGCTGTTTCAGCGTTCGACGTCGATGGCATCTGGGATTCCGGCGAAATGCGCGGTTGTTCCCTCTAGAGCTGCGTCAGCGCGCAGCCACGGCCTGCTGCGCCCCGCAGTACAGCCCGCGCAGCCCCTCTTCGTTTTCCCGCACCCAGGCGATGATGCGGTCGAAGCCTTCTTCGAGGCCGATGCGCGGGGCCCAGCCGAGGATCTGCTGCGCCTTTCGCGCGTCGGTGAAATAGACGCACAGGTCCGCCTTCCGCGCCTCCGGCTCGATCGTCACTGGGACGCTCCGCCCAAACTTCCGGCGCATCAGATCCGTCGCTTCCACCAGCGAAACCGTTTGCCGCGCGCCGCCGCCGATGTTGAACACCTGGCCGGTGATGCGGTCCACCTGCTCGATCTCCTGCTCGACGAGCCGGCACACGTCTTCGATAAACAGCACGTCGCGCAACTGTTTTCCGCCCCATCCGATGATCCGCAGCGGCAGCCCGAAGTGATGTGCGATGGCCCACCACGCCGTCCAACCCTGCTCCGATTTGCCGAACTGCCCCTCGCCGGCCAACACGCCGCAGCGGTTGATGACCGTTTTGACGCCGAAGGCGTCCGCGTACTCCTGGCACGCCAGGTCCGCCATGATCTTGCTCAGCCCGTAGACGCCGTGCTGCCCGCCATCGACGCTGAACTCTTCCGCGATGCCGTGCGCGGGATCAAATCCCGGGACGCGCTCCGCGGCCGGCAGCGCCTCCCAGGCCGCCGCGTCCCAGGTCCACCGCGTGGCTTCCTCACTCCGCGGCAGTGCGTTGATGCGGGCGGCGCTATACACGCGGTTCGTGCTGAAGAAAACCAAGGGGCAGCCGCGCGCCCGCGCGAATTCCAGTGCGTTCACCAGGCCGAAGGTGTTGTTCGTCAGGTCGAACACCGGATTGGCGAAACCAGTAACGGCGGAGGGCTGCGCGCTCGCATCCACCATGGCGTCCACCCCGCCTTCCAGGTTGGCGAAGTCCTCCCGGTTGCGCACGTCTCCGTGCACGAAGGCGATCCCCTCGCGCTGGAAGAGCGGCAGGTTCAGTTCGCTCCCGCGCCGCACCAGGTTGTCCATCACCGTCACCCGGTGCCGCCGCTGCGCGAAGTAAAACGCCAATTGCGCGCCGACGAATCCGCTTCCGCCCGTAATCAGGATGCGCATCAGGATGTCACCTCGCTCGAAGGAGCCTCGCTCTGGCGGCCTCCCGGGGCCGGGGGCTGGGATCGCCACAATTTTGCGTCGTTCCAAGAAGATGCGAACAGCAGCAGCGCGTCCATTCCGAGGAATTCATAGCGCCGCGCCCGCAGGTCCTCCCGTAGCACGTACCGCGCGCTGCCGATGTGCTGGTAGCGGAACATGCGCCACATTTTCCCAGGCGTCATAGGGTTCAGAAAATCGCGGCGGTAGCGCCAATAGGTTTCGAGCGCGGTGCGAACGGTATCCTCGCGCAGATGCCGACACAGCGCCGCAGGCTCGTAAAACGTCGTCCATCCTCGCTCGCGCAGCCGCATGGATAGATTCGAGTCCTCGCCGTTCGTGCGCAGTCGCTCGTCGTAGCCGCTGGCTTCCAGCACGGCCGAGCGCCGCGCCATCGTATTGGCGCCGAAAACAAACCAGGGATTCTCCATCGCCGCGTCACCCCAGTGCTGCCGCAGATGCACGGCCCGCCAACGGTCGGCCACGCCGCGGTCTACGGCCTCCACCAGTTTGCCGCCGCCCAGCGCCACCTTCGCATTCTCGAAATGTGGCGCCAGCCGCTCGAGCCATTCGCGGTCAGGAACGACGTCGGAGTCGAGCGCGGCCACCAACTCGTTCCGCGCCGCGCGCATGGCCGTGTTGCGTGCCGCAGCAAGCCCGCGGTTCTGCTCCTGGCGGAGGAGCGTCACCGGAAACCGCGCGGCAATCTCCGCGCTGCGGTCCCGCGACGCGTCGTCCACCACTATCACTTCATCGGCCGGCATCGTCTGCGACAACACCCCCTCCAGCACGCGCGCGAGGTACGCGGCGGCGTTGTAACACGGCACGTAGATGCTTACAGGACTCATCACTCGCTCATCTGGGGTCTGAGCCAGACCTTTTCTCCCTCTCGTCGCCCGCGGACCGGCGGAGGACAAAACAGCCGAGGGCATACGAGTTGTAAAAAGGCTGGAGTGGGTCGGCGGAGGCTGTGTAGGCCAGTGCCTCGTCTGGTCCGCGAAGGACCCAGCGGTCCGCGTCGTCCTTCACCCAGAATTCCTGCTTTTCCACTCGGAAACCTTTGAGGAGGCAAGGCAGCCGCTGCTCTCCATAGACCCGAAAAAACGGGCGGAAGACCGAGTCGCGCCCACAAGGCACTGTCAGCAGCATTAGGCCATCGGGCTTCAGGATCTGCCGCATCGCCTGCATCGCTTCCAGATCCCCGCAGCTTCGCTCCTCCTCCACGGCATATTGCCCGGCAAGCCCAACGTGTTCGACGGCGGAGCAATTCATGACCACGTCGAAGCTGCTGAGCGGAAGATTGATCGAGAGCACGTCTCCGATCACAAACTTCACTGCTGGGTGGCGCCAGAAGATCTCTTCCTCGTATGAGATCATGTCTAGCGCGGTCACTTCGTATCCCCGCTCCGCCGCCTCTAAGCTAAGAACCGCCGGACCGCTTCCAAAGTCGAGCGCCTTACCTGGGCCCGGCGGCAGGTTTGCAGCAATAAAGCTGAATTCCACTTCCCTGTCCCCGGCTAGGCTCCGTCCAGGTCGCTTTCGCTGGGGAGCGATTCGGCGATACAACCGCCTCGCCGCAGGAAATAGCCACTGTGGCACATACATCGGCACTCGAATGTGTGCTATTGGCATCGGACTTCCGTGTCCCGCATTGCGCGGTACCCCACGCCCTCAAGCCCCGGATTCCCAGCCTCGCCCTTCAATCCCAGTGCCAGTGCAGCAATGGCTGAAGGTAGCCGGGACGCGCATCCGGTTGGCGTCCGAACCGCCCGGAACCAGTCTCAATCGCGAATTGCCCGATGCTGTGGATCCAGTCGCTGAACTCCCACGTGGCCACATCAAGAACAGCCGCCTGGAGAGAGTAGATCCCTGGCTTCAACGTGTTTTCGTCAAATTGGCAAACCAGTGTGCGTCTTCCTCCGGGCGTGAGCTCCAGCACCTCCGCGGAATCGGTATGACTCGAGCTCACCAGGTGCGTGCCGTCTGCCGCGACTATCGTGAAGCCCAGGAAGCATGCGCGCACGTACTCCCAAGGTTCCAAATCGAACTCGATTCGGATCGGCTCGCAGAATTCAAACGACGACTGCGGCGCTCCGCTGCTTCCTATCATCCTCGCCTGGGTCATTTTCACCCGGCCGTCCCCAATCCGGTCGCTCCGCGCCGTCAATTCGAAGACGCCGGTGCCCGCCTCCGCCGCCGCTTCCACGCTCGCCGTATACGCGTCCACGCACTCCCCGGCCGAGCCCGCCAGCCGCACCGCGCCGCTTTCCAGCCACACGCCGCGCGTGCAGATGCGCCGCACCGCGCCCATGTTGTGGCTTACGAACAGCACGGTGCGCCCGCCGCGCGTCACCTCTTCCATTTTCCCCAGGCATTTTCTCTGAAATTCCAAGTCGCCCACGGCCAGCACTTCGTCCACCAGGAGCACTTCCGGCTCCAGGTGCGCGGCCACGGAAAATGCCAGCCGCAACTGCATCCCGCTGCTGTAATGCTTTAGCGGCGTATCGAGAAAAGTCTCCACGCCCGAGAACGCCGCGATCTCGTCGAACTTCCGGTCAATCTCCCGCCGCTTCATGCCCAGGATGGACCCGGAAAAGTAGATGTTCTCGCGCCCGGTGAGCTCCGGATGGAACCCCGTGCCCACCTCGAGCAGGCTGCCTACGCGGCCGCGCACTTCCGCCCAGCCCTCCGTGGGCAGCGTGATGCCCGCCAGGATCTTCAGCAGCGTAGATTTTCCCGCGCCGTTCCGCCCGATGATCCCGATCGTTTCCCCCTCACGGACGTCGAACGACACTTCGCGCAGCGCCCAGATGTGCGCGCGACCGTTTCCGTTTCCGCCGCTGCGCCGGCGGAAGGCCGCCTTCGCCGCCCGCGCCAGCACGTCGCGCAGCGCCACGTAGCGCTCCCGCTCGCCCAGCCGGAAGCGTTTGCCCAGCCCAGCCACGCTGATGGCCGCTGCGCTCATCAAAACCCCGTGCCCCGCATCGCCCTACACCACATCCGCCACCGTCGCTTCCATCCGCCGGAAATACCACACCCCCGCCACGACCATCGCCACCACGGCTCCCCCCGACGCAACCAGCAACGCCACACTCGGCGGATTCTGTCCGGTGACCGCCCAGCGGAACCCGTCAATCACGCCAGCCATGGGATTCAATCCGTACACGGCGCGCCAGCGCGCCGGCACGAGGCTCGAGGGATACGCCACCGGCGAAGCGAACAGCCAGAACTGCACCAGAAACGGCACCACATAGCGCACGTCCCGGTACAGCGCGTTCAGCGCCGCCAGCCACAGTCCCGCGCCTAGCGCCGTCAGCATGGCCAGCAACAGGAATAGCGGCACGAACGCCAGCCACGGTCCCGGCGTCACCCGGTAGTAAAACCCCATGCCGATCAGCAGCACGAAGGCGATGCCAAAATCCACCAGCCCGGAGAACACGGCCGAGAGCGGCAGCAGCACCCGCGGGAAATACACCTTCGTGATCACCCGCTGGTTTTCCACCACGCTGCCCGTCGCCCCCGTGAGCGCGCCGGCGAAATACGTCCAGGGGAGCAACGCGGCGTAGAAGAAGAGTGGATAGGGCAGCCCGCCCGAGGGAATTTTCGCCAGCCGTCCGAAGAACAGGCTGAACACCACCATGGTGGCGACCGGTTGCAGCACTGCCCAGCCCGCGCCAATGAGGGTTTGCTTGTAGCGGACTTTGATTTCGCGCCACACCAGGAAATAGAGCAGTTCGCGGTAGTCCAACAGTTCCTTCAGGTTCCAGGCGAACCAGCGCCCGGCCGGTACGATCCGTTTGACCACCGGCACGACGCCCGCCGCCGGTGTCCCGACCGGCGCCAACGCGCCCCCGGCCGCCACCGCCAGCGTCTCCCCTACCGGATTCGTTTTCGTGCCCATCACTCCGCTACACCGGGATGACTTCGTATCCCGCCAATTCCACTGCCACCGCCTGCCGGATCGCCTCCACCGCGATCACCAGCCGGTCCTGCTTCCGGATGCGCACCAGGATCCCCTCCACTCCCGCGAGCGCGCCGCTCGCTATCTTCACGCGCTGTCCGATGCGCAGGTAGCGGTGGGAATGGAGCAGTGCGCCATCCTCGGCCACTCTTCGCAATGATGCGATCTGTTCCACGGGCACTTCCGCGTCCTTCTGGCCGAATCCCACAATGCGCACCACGCCCGCGGTTCGCAGAACCGCTGTGCGCTCGGGCGAATCCGGGGAGAACTGCGCAAACAGATAGCCGCGGAACATCGGCACTTCGACTTTCTGGTAGCGGTCCTGCCAACGGTGCACTTCCCTGCGCAGCGGCAGAAAGACGGGCATGCGTTTGCGTTCCAGTTGTTCGGCCACCTGTTTTTCGAACCGCGACCTGGTGTAGAGCGCGAACCAGGGCAATGTGAGATCCAGGTCTGCGTGGAGGCTGGCGGCAATTTGGCTGCCGGCGGCCCTGGCAATATCGATTTGTTGAATTGAAGACAAAGCTCTGCCCTTTCGGTTACATCGCCAAAAGCCGCAACCGATACAAAACAAAACTCTTACGACTCGTCCCAGTCCCGCGTTGCCGCCACTGCGGCCAGGACGGCGAAACTCGACGCATTGGCCGGGATATGAAAGTTGAAGTCCAGCCAGCCATGCGCTAGAAAACCGATACACCCTGCGGCCATCGCTGCGAGCAGCGCGCCGGTGGCCGTGCCGCTCGTGCGCCGCAAATTCCGGGCAACCTCGCGTCCCCCAGCCACAAACATCCACAGAGCCAACGCCCCGCCAATCGCTCCCGTCTCGGCGAGGAATTGCAGCCAGTCATTGTGCGCGTGCGTCCAGATCAGGTCGGTGGCGAACGAACGCGCAGCCGGGAACCGCGTGGCAAACGTATCGAGCCCGCTGCCCGCCACCGGCGTCTCCCGGATCAGCGTGAGCGTGTCCTTCCAGGCTGCGAACCGATAGGCCGCCGCGTCCTCCTGTTGGAACTGATGCGGCCGCAGCACCGCCTTGTAGCGCTCCAGAAGTTCGCCGCGGTCCAGCGCCAGAACCGTGCCACCGGTCACGAACATGACCGCGAGAAGCCACACCACCACGCGTTTTCCCCCGCGCTGCCCCGCGATCAGCAGTGCGAACGCCACCACGGCCACGCCCAGTGCGATCGTCCCCCCGCGC
>Ga0187819_10000034_pt1 | contig 61028 bp, 52 predicted proteins | sample NC_wetland_sal_i_15_FD_132411 | JGI IMG/M metagenome (GOLD analysis project Ga0187819, IMG submission 132411) | Wetland sediment microbial communities from Neuse River Estuary, North Carolina, USA - SO4_4 | ecosystem: Environmental > Aquatic > Freshwater > Wetlands > Sediment | place: USA... | reverse complement strand
GTAAAAGCGCCGGCCGGGCGCGAGCGACAAGACTTGCGTGGCGATTTCGTCGGGATTGTCGCGGCGAACTTCGGCGCCGCACTTGATACAAAAAGTTTGGCCGCAGCGCGCGAAGAGCAAGCGCAAGTAATCGTAAATTTCCGTGGCCGTCGCGACCGTCGACCGGGGATTTCTCGTCGAGTTCTTCTGGCGGATGGCGACGGCGGGGGCGATGCCGGAGATTTCGTCGACGTCAGGCTTCTCCATGCGCTCGAGAAATTGGCGGGCGTAGGCCGACAGCGACTCGACGTAGCGGCGCTGGCCTTCCGCGTAGATGGTGTCGAACGCCAGCGACGACTTGCCGGAGCCGCTGACACCGGTAACGACGGTAATGGCGTTGTGAGGGACTTCTACGCTGACGTTTTTAAGGTTGTGTACGCGGGCGCCGCGGATGGAGATCGAGTCCTGGCTGGTGCTTACCGGGATGAGTTCGTTGGTGGCCAAGGGAAGCTCAGACAGCGCGCTGGACGATCGCTGCCTAAACTTTAAATTATACGGCCTGAAGAGGAGCGGAGCAAACACCCCGATTCGGGCGGCTGTGCTAGAGTTCCGGTGAAGGCCGCCGGGGGTGATCCGATGCCGACTTTCGACAGAGTCATTTGGGTCGTGCTGGACAGCGTGGGAATCGGCGCTTTGCCGGATGCGGCAGACTACGGCGACGTGGGGCGCACCACCCTGGGGCACATCGCCGAATCGCGGCCGCTCAAGATTCCGAATCTGGTGCGATTGGGCTTGGCCAACATTGCGCCGCTCAAGCACTTGGACCCCGCAACCGCGCCGCTCGGCGCCTACGGAAAGGGTGCCACGCATTCTCCGGGAAAAGATACGACCACCGGCCACTGGGAAATGGCGGGGGTATGGCTCGATCAGGCGTTTCCTGTTTATCCGAAAGGGTTTCCTCGCGAAATCATCGAGGAATTCGAGCGCCGGATCGGTCGCGCGACCCTCGGCAACAAGCCCGCGTCAGGCACCGAAATCATCAAGGAGTTGGGCGAAAAACACGTACGCACGGGCAAGCCGATCGTGTATACGTCAGGAGACAGCGTTTTTCAGATCGCGACGCATGAGGAAGTGATCCCGATCGCCGAGTTGTACCGCATGTGTGAAATCGCGCGGAAGCTGCTGGATGGGCCGCACCGGGTGGGCCGGGTGATCGCGCGGCCGTTTACGGGCGCGCCGGGCCATTTTGTCCGCACGCCGCGCCGGCACGACTATGCCGTCGATCCGCCGAAGCCCATGCTGCTGGACGTTCTGGCAGAACGCTCGATACCGGTGTTCGGCATCGGCAAAATCCACGACATTTACAACGGCCGCGGCGTGCAAGACTACGTCACGACGAAAAGCAATGTCGACGGCATGGAGAAGCTCACGGCCGCCGTTCGCGAGCGCAAAAAAGGGCTGATCTTTTGCAACTTGGTCGATTTCGACATGCTCTACGGCCACCGTAAGGACGTCGAAGGCTTCGCGAAATCCCTCGAAGAGTTCGACCGCCTGCTGCAGGAGTTTTTGGCTCTCCTGGGCCGCGCGGACCTGATGATGATCACAGCCGACCACGGCTGCGATCCCGACCCGCGTTGGGATACGACTGACCATTCGCGCGAGTACGTGCCAATCCTGGCGTATTCGCCTCAAGGCGGAGCGGGGGTCGATCTCGGCGTCCGCTACACGCTCGCCGACATGGGCCAGACCATCGCGGAAAACTTCGGGGGCGCGATACCGCACGGAAAGAGTTTCCTGCGGGAGATCGGTAAGCCGTCGGCGCAGTCTGCTCGATAATTTCCGCCGCCTACCCCCCACCCCCGGGTATACAGCGAGTTGTGAAGTATCCCATTGATTCTACAAGACTTAGAGGCGCGGATGTGCGTCGCACGCACAGATGGATTAGCCACAGAGGCACTGAGAAAAGAGAAGGTCGAAACCAAAAGTCGAAAGCAGGCTTCCAGGTTTTGCGGCTTGGCCGGGCCCGGCCCTCGACCCAAGACCCAGGTTCAAAAACCGAACCTGGCGCACCCTCCGCGTTATCGTGAGTTGTGAGAGGGTGAAGGCTTCTGGCTCGATTGACGGCTTGACCCATAAACGAAAAAGGCGGCTTCTGGCCGCCTCGGTCCAAGCGCGTTATTACTCGACCGTTATGTTAGCAGGATCTATCGGAATGTCAAGGAGAATCTTGCCTGAGAGGCGAATACCAAAGGCCGGGAATTAGACTGTCGACCTCGTACGAGGATCGCGCTCAACACACAAGCCCGTCAAGTCCAACTGATCACTGAACTTCAACGTGAGAACCGCTAGTTGCCGGAGGTGGCTCCGGAGGCGCTGCCGGGGGCGTAGTAGCCGTTGCGGGTGCGGGCGGTCAGTTTGCCGCGACCTCGCGGCGGGATGACCTCGACCTGCACGGTGCGAAACGTACCGTCGCGTCTTGTGTTGGTGGGGTAGTAGGCCAAGGTGTACTGGTTGCGGATGTCGTGGGCGACATTTTCGCAAATGTCGCGGACGTCCGCGACGTTCTCCGGGAAGAAGGCCAAGCCGCCCGAGGCTTTCGCGATGTCTTCCAAAGCTCTCTTTGCGCGCTTGGCGTTTTTCTTACTCTCTTCGCTCAGCAGGCCGATGGTATAGATGACGGTGTCGGTCTTCTGGATCTCTTTGATGGTCTTCTCGAGTGAATTGTGGCTGGTATTGTCTTCGCCGTCGGTGACCACGAGCAGAACCTTTTTATCCTTGGAGCCCTTCTTGACGTGATCGAGCGAGCCAATGATCGCGTCGTAGAGCGCGGTGCTGCCGCGGGAGTCGATGCGCTCGAGCGCTTCCTTCAGCTCCGGAATGCTGCTGGAGAAGTCCTTGTCGAGATCGAGGTAAAAATCGTCGTTGAAGTTGACGACGAAGGCTTCGTCCTGGGGATTGCTGGCTTCCACCAAGGTGAGCGCGGCGGCGTTGACGCGCGGCCGCTTGTCGCGCATGCTGCCGCTGTTGTCGATCACCAGACCCATGCTGACGGGAATGTCCTCGCGCTTGAAGATTGACAGCTTCTGCTCGATCTTGTCCTCAAGGACGCGAAAGTTTTCTTCTTTTAGCCCATCCGCGAAGCGCCCGCGATCGTCCATAACCGTGGTATGCAGCACCACCAGGTTGACGTCGACGCGAATCTTCGACTCTTGCTTCCCCGCATTGGGATCCTGACCGGGCGGAAGGGGTTGCGCGTTCGGAACCGGAATTTGCGCCGCCACGGGCGGAACGCCGAACATTAGCACGCAAACCAGCGCGCAAAGAACGGACAGAGACAGCAGTATTCGGAGTAGAGAAGCGGTCGACAGCTTAGTGGCTGGGCGCGTAGTAACCCGTTTTCGAGTAGACGTTGAGGGGCGGAAGCCCTTTGGGAGCGCGCAGCTTGATCTTGATCTTCCTCCAGCGCGCATCGTGTGCCTTGTTGCTTGGCCGATATCCCAGGACATATTGATTTCGCAGCTCCATGCCGATCTTTGATGCGATGTCCGGCAATTCATTCAGATTTTCCACCGCGAAGACGCGGCCACCCGTCATCTCTGTTACTTCGCTCAATAGGGATGGACCGTTGAGCTCTTCCGGAGTCCGGTTGCGATATCCCAGTGGGTCAAAAATCCCGATCGCGTACAACTGCGTGTCTGCTTCTTTGACCAGCCGCTTGATGTCGCTCTCGTTGTACCGACTATGATTATCGCCCCCATCGGATAGGATGAGCAAGGCACGCTTGCCGTTGCGTGCACCCCTCATCTGGCTCAAGCCAAGATAGATGGCATCGAGGAGGGCCGTGCGTCCTTTGGGCGCCGTCAGCATCATGCGGCTCTGGAGGTCTTCGACGCTGTTGGTGAAGGAACTGGTCAGCTCCGCGCGCTCGTTGAAACTCACCAGGAAAAACTCGTCTTGCGGATTGGCGGTCTTGAAAAACTGGACGGCGGCTTCGCGGGCCTTGCCGACCTTGTTGGCCATGCTGCCGCTAAAGTCGAAGATCACACCGATGGAAATGGGCACGTCTTCCGAGGAAAAGGTCACGACCTCTTGCTCGATGTTGTCCTCAAAAACACGAAAATTATCCGGATCGAGACCCGTTACCAAACGGTTGTACGGATCGGTGACGGTGACGTTGACCAGCGCCATGTCCACGTCCATATGCAAACCCACAGCGGGCTTGAGGCGGGTACCGGGCGTATTTTTCGTGACGTCGTCTTTGAGCTTGGCCTCGTCCTTGGGCTTGCTATCGTCGGAGGCAGGGGTTAGGGATTGCGATTGCGCCGCGGCAGGGATGGAGTACAGCGGAAGAACCACGAACACGAGCAAGAAAATAACCAACAAACGGGTCAAAACGCGAATCTGAGGCACCTCGCGCTTCACGGCTCTCTCCCAAAAAATCCCTGGCCTGCCGGGACGGCCGCGCGGTTCAGGAACTAATCAAATAATACCACTCGCGCCGGGCAATTCAAGACCAATTAGGTACTGCTCCCCGGACTTTTGTCAAAGCTTTGTCAATTATTGAATCATACGCATTAGTGCACGAAAGGGATGATGCCAAGGCCCCTGTGGTAGCATCCGGAAACTACGGTACGTCGCAGCGTCAGAACGGCGTAGGCTATCGGTCCTGGAGAGAGGACGGCTATGAGTTTGGGTAACGTGGTAGTGGTAATACCGGCGCGCTACGGCGCCACGCGCCTTCCCGGCAAGCCGCTGGTCCAACTCGCTGGCAAGCCAATGATCCAGCGCGTCTACGAGCGTGCCAAGCTAGCGCGGACCGCCGCCCGCGTGATTGTAGCCACCGACGACGAGCGCATCCGGCAGGCGGTGGAGGCCTTCGGCGGCGAGGCGCGGATGACCCGGGCGGACCATCGCACCGGCACCGAGCGGGTCGCGGAGGTCGCCGCTCATGTGGACGGCGACGTGTTCGTCAATGTGCAGGGCGATGAGCCGCTACTCGACCCCATGGCGGTCGATACCGCCATCAACGCCCTGTTGGAAGAGCCGCAGGCGGAGGTCGCGACGGTGGCGACTCCGATCAAGACTCCTGCCGACATCATGGACCCCAACGTGGTGAAGACGGTGCTGGATTTCGACGGCAACGCGCTGTACTTCTCACGGGCACCCATTCCCTGGGTGCGCGACACCGCAAGCAAGATCCAAGTGCGGCACCTGAAGCACCTGGGCTTGTACGTGTTCCAGCGCGAGGCCTTGCTGGAGTACCCCACCCTGCCGCAGGGGGAGTTGGAGCGCATCGAACAGCTTGAACAACTGCGTTGGATGGAAAACGGCGTGAAGATCCGCGTCGCGGAGGTGGAGCACGACGCAGTCAGCGTGGACGTACCCGAAGACGTAGCCCGCGTGGAAAAGCTGCTCCAAAAGTGAAACCGCCCGGCCAACCACGGCCAGGCGGCTTCCCGCTTCAACACAGTACTGCGACTAGAAGTTGCGCACAACGGTACCCGTAATGATTCTGTGGGTGTCCGTGCCGACGACGAGCATGGTATTCGGATCAATGAAGTACGCGCTGAAATTCAGCGTGGCTGACGGCGAAGTGGCCAAAACGATCTGGTAACTGTTCCGTCCGGTCCCATCTCCGGCAATGGTTAACGTGCCGGTGAGGGCGCCGTTGATTACGACGCTGCTGGCCGAGAGTTCCGTGAAGTCCACGGCCCCCGAAACGCTCCCCGTGCTGCCGAGGGTGTATTGCCCAACGAAATCCTCCTCACCAAATCCCCCGGTCTTTGTGTTGACGCTCTGGCCGCTCCAGTTAAAGGCCCAGTTGCCTGCCGCTGCAGAACTAGTGAATGGGTTGCCACTCTGCGCTTGCATCGATCCATCGGAGGTGATGCCTGTGCTGATGTCCTGGATGAACGCCTGAGTTGGAGAGACGAGATAGAAGATAAACGAGAACGTTTTCAAGCTGGAGTCGAAAAAGGATATTGTTCCCCGGCCGTCACCGCTCGGGTCAACCGTGTAGGTAGCGCCACTAATTGTCCCTTTAGGGATTTGAGTAGGATTGCTGTTGCCGGAGCCGCTGGCGCTAGAATCGTCGTCATCCATTTGGATGTTGCTCACAGTGCCTCCGGATAAGCTCAACCTCCCTCCGCGAACGTCGGCACCAGAAAGGCTCGATCCGCCCAGTATAAGGGCAAAGCTGCCACTCAAGCCACTTGTGCTGGTGGGGATGGTACCGGTCTGGGCGACCGCGTCACCGATGCTTGCGGCAGGGTAATCGGTCCGCAGCAGTCTGATGTGGTTGGCGCCCACCAAGTAGGAGGCGAAATTAAGCACGCTGCCACCGATCGTAAACGTGGCGGTTCCACGGCCAAAAGTCGGACCGTTCGTACTATCGATGATAAAACTGGCGCTCGTGATTGCCTGCTCACCCAGTGGCGTGAAGTCGTCGTTGATGTCCACCACTCCGCCGCTGATGCCGCCGCCACCATTTCCCGTGAACTGGCCGACGAGCGATTCACCGGCTCCGCTCGGATCCAATCCCGAAAAATCGAAAGCGTAGGGTCCGCTAATACTGTTGGGGAAGGAGGAAAAGGTAGCGGTATTCTGCACGGTGAAATTGCCGCTTGCCGTGGCGATACCGTCGGTCTCAGTCAGAAGTCCGCCGGTGGTCGAGGTCATGACGATGCTGAACTGCAGGGTGCCGGTTGGGTCGGTGAGGCTCATCGTTCCCTTGCCGTTCGACTGGATCGTGTACGAGCCAGTGGTAAACGTGAACTCGCCGTGTCCGGGGATTGCGGCGCTATTGACGTCCTCAACCCCTCCCGTAACTGCGCCCGAACCATTGGCCGCGAAGCTGCCAATGCGCGCAAAAAAACCTCCGGAGTCTTGCCCGCTCATCTCAAAGGCATACGTGCCGTTGAGGCTGGAAGCGGAATACGGACCGGAAGTGGGCGTCGGAGCCGGCGCGGAGGTAATGCTTCCGCCCCCACTCCCGCATGCGGCGGCAAGAAAACCGAACGACACCGTGGCAAGGAGAATCAGGTGGTTCACCGAATACTTCACAGTGCACCTCCCTTGTCGGTCGCGTTAGCCACGCGGGCCCCGGCACGCCAGAGCGGCATGCCCTTAGGCGAGCGCACTGCCACAGCGGTGGTTCCTTTTTGCACGATGCGCGCGAGAAACACGGTGTCCGCGCCACTGGAGAAACTCTCGCCGATAATGCGAACCGAGTCCCCGGAAGACAGAGAAAGATGATTCAATTCGAGAAACTGTGCGCTGCCGACGTGAACGTCCACAGTCCCAGCGGACGTCTGCACCACTACGTGCGTTCCCAGCGGTCCGATGCTGGAGTCCTTATTCACTTGCGATACAGTTCCCACAATGTTTACTTCGCGCGCCAGATCATAGCCGGCACGGAGAGATGGCAACCTCTGCTGTGCGCTGGCGGCCGCCGTAAGCAACAAACATGCACACAGCCAGACGGTGCCGATACCATTTCGATTGATTTGCGTCATTTTTCTTTCCCCACGTTGGAAGGTTCCTTGACCGAGCCCTTTAGTTACGCGGAGCAAGCAGGCTCCCCAAGACCGCATCCCGCGCTACTTCATTATTCCCTAGTTAGATGCATTTAGTGCCCATCGTGTTTTCTCCGAGAATGGCAAACTGTTTACGCGGCGGCCGCCGACGGGCTCAATTCCACCCATTGGTACAAACACCGATTGTGGAAAAAGGTTTCGGGTAATGGGATGGAGAAGATTCTTTGTTGCAGAGAACGAAGTAGTTGCATTTGACAGTTTCCTGTGTTCCGACCATAATTATGCGTACGTCACTCCTGTGGAGGGCAGACAAGCCCGGCAAGCTAGCAGGACACAAGCGAGCCACGGGCTTCACGGATGGCGCCAAAATATATCTTTGTCACCGGCGGTGTTGTTTCCTCATTGGGAAAAGGCGTAGCTGCCTCCTCGATCGGTTGTCTCCTCGAAAGTCGCGGATTCAAAGTCACCCTTCAGAAGTGCGATCCGTACCTGAACGTCGATCCCGGTACGATGAGTCCGTTCCAGCACGGTGAAGTCTTCGTCACCGAAGACGGCGCGGAGACCGATCTGGATCTCGGCCACTACGAGCGTTTCACGCATGCCAAGCTGAGCCGCGACAATAACTGGACCACCGGCCGCATCTACGAAACCATTCTCAGCAAAGAGCGTCGCGGCGACTACCTCGGCAAAACCGTGCAGGTGATTCCGCATGTCACCGACGAGATCAAGGCCACTATCAGAAAAGTTTCCGAAGGGGTCGACGTTGTCATCGTCGAAATCGGCGGGACGGTCGGCGACATCGAGTCGTTGCCATTCCTCGAAGCGATCCGGCAAATGCGCCTTGAACTCGGCGCGGAGAATACGCTGTTCGTCCACGTCACGCTGGTGCCGTTCATCGCCGCTGCCGGCGAGCTGAAGACCAAGCCGACGCAGCACAGCGTTAAAGAGATGCTGGGCATCGGGATTCAGCCGGACATTCTGCTTTGCCGCAGCGACCGCCACATCCCCTCTGACCTGAAGAAGAAAATCGCGCTGTTCTGTAACGTGGCCGAGTCCTGTGTGATCTCCATGGAGGACGTGGATACGATCTACGCAGTGCCGGTCGAACTGGGACGCGAAGGACTAGACGTGCAAATCCTGCGTCTGCTGAAGCTGGAGCCCCACGCGCAGGATTTGAAGCCGTGGATCGACCTGATTCACCGCATGCATCACCCGGCCGGTGAAGTGCACATCGCTATCGTAGGCAAGTACGTGCAGCTCGAGGACGCGTACAAGAGCCTTCGCGAAGCGCTGCTCCATGGCGGACTGGCGCACAATCACAAGACGGTGCTCGAATGGATCGAGGCCGAGGAAATCGACTCCCCGGAAACTGCCGCGGCGCGTTTACGGCAGTACGACGGCATTCTGGTGCCCGGTGGATTCGGGAAGCGCGGCATTGCGGGCATGGTGCATACGATTCGCTATGCGCGCGAGCATAAGATTCCCTTCTTCGGGATCTGCCTGGGCATGCAGTGCGCGACCATCGAATACGCCCGCGACGTCGCCAAGCTCAAGCAGGCTGACAGCACGGAATTCGATCCCCAGACGCCGCATCGCGTCATTTATAAGCTGCGCGAATTGCTTGGCGTGGATGAGATGGGCGGCACCATGCGGCTGGGCGCGTGGCCGTGCAAGCTGGAGCCGGGCTCTTTCGCGCATCGCGCCTATGGCAAACTCGAAATCAGCGAGCGGCACCGCCATCGTTACGAGTTCAACCGCGACTACGAAAAAGTTCTTACCGGCGCGGGTTTGCGAATCACCGGCCGGACTCCCGACGAAAACTACGTTGAAATCATTGAGGCGCCGGAGCATCCCTGGTTTCTGGGCTGCCAGTTCCACCCGGAATTCAAATCCAAGCCGCTCGAGCCGCATCCCTTGTTTGCGGCGTTCATCGGCGCGGCGCTGGAACACAAAAGGAATAGGCTGCGTTCGGTCAACGAACCGCATCGCGCGCAAGCGGTGGGTGTTGCGCCGCACGTCACCGCCTAGCTCATTCCGCTGGCGTTATTCGACCGTACCAAGGCATCCCGAACAGCCCCGGGTGCACTTCCACCTGAATCTCCTGTCCCACCTTCAGGCTGTAGTACGTTTCGCGGCTGACCTCCAGCCTTTCTTCCCATCGCTCGGGCCGCCAGGATGGCACGCGCAATGTGCGCGTGGTAGAACGCCTTCCCGACGAAATCGTCTTGCGAACCACCACGGTTCTGACCGTTTTGACCGGCGCCCTGTCCAACGCCCCATTCGCGATCGTGCCACTCGCGAGCAGCAGGAGTGCCCCGCCGCACCAGATGTATATCGTTCGCAACCAGCCGGCGGACGAAGCCAGACGTCTCCGGGCGGAAACGATGATGTGCGATACAAGCGGGAGAAAGAAAATGCAAATGCTCCATCCCAGCAATCGCTCGCTGTCCAAAGGCGGATAGTAGTGCTTTCCGGCCAACAGGATCAAAAGTCCGGCCACCGACGGGTAGAAGTACTTTTGCAATTCTTTGTTCACGACCCGACGTGTCGTGTCGGTGTCGCTGCCACAACCCGGACATTGGCTGCCCTCGAATTGCCTCCCACATTTCGCGCAATTGTCCATCCTGTCTACGACCCTCCAACCCGGGCAGGAGTTTCGACCTTATGGTCCCAGTCTAAGTGCACCCGGCGGTCGCCTCGGCAAGACTTTCCTGGGTCTGTGCCTTCTGTGGTGATGACCATCCGGCGACGTTGGAGGGCGCCCAAGGGCGTTCGCGTCTGTGCTATCTTCAAGGTTCCGAAATGAGCGCAACTCGTGAGATTCCAGTCGGCTCTCTGCGCCTCGGCGGCGCCAATCCGCTTTTCCTGATCGCCGGGCCGTGCGTCATCGAAAGTGAAACGCACGCACGAACCATCGCCGAACGCGTCGCGCGGCTGGCGGCGGATGCCGGCGTGCCTTACATTTTCAAGGCCTCCTATGACAAAGCCAATCGCTCGTCGGTGAAGTCCTTCCGCGGCCCCGGGTTGAAAGAAGGCCTGCGAATCCTCGGCAAGATCAAGAGTGATCTGCAGCTGCCGATCCTCACCGATATTCATGAAGCTTCCCACGCCGAGCCTGCCGCCGAAGTCTGCGATGTCCTGCAAATTCCGGCGTTCTTATCGCGCCAAACGGATTTGCTCGCCGCCGCCGCCAAGACCGGCCGCGTGGTCAACGTGAAGAAAGCGCAATTCCTCTCCCCTTGGGACATGACCAACGTCGTCGAGAAAATCGCGGCTTCCGGCAACGAAAAGATCCTGCTCACAGAACGCGGGGCTTCCTTCGGCTACCAAAACCTCGTTGTCGACATGCGTTCCTTCCCGATCCTGCAAAAACTCGGCTATCCGGTGGTTTTCGACGTGACCCATTCCGTGCAACTTCCCGGCGGCCAAGGGCATGCCAGCGGCGGCCAGCCGGAATTCATCGAAACGCTCGCCCGTGCCGGCGTGGCTGCGGGCGTTGACGGCATCTTCCTCGAGACCCACGACAATCCCCCTGCGGCGCTTTCCGATGGCGCCAATGCGCTTCCGCTTTCAGAGCTCGCTGGTCTGCTGACCCGACTCAAAGAACTTTCTTCGCTCGTGCGCCACTGGAGCGAGTCATGAGGGGAAGTCGGTTGACTCATTACGTTCTGCTTGTAGGGGCGCAGCATGCTGCGCCCCTACAGGCACGGCTCGCTAGATATTGCGCTCTTGGGGTTTTTCTATGAGCCTCAACACCGCCCGCCGCGTCCTCCAAATCGAAGCCCAAGCCATCCAAGACGTCCTCTCACGCCTAGATCAAACCTTCGAAAAAGCTGTCGATCTCCTCTTCGCCTGCAAGGGCCGCGTCGTCGTCACCGGCATGGGCAAGTCCGGCCTCATCGGACGAAAAATCTCCGCCACGCTTTCCAGCACTGGTACGCCATCGTTTTTCCTGCATCCGGCCGAGGCCTTGCACGGCGACCTGGGCATGCTGGCTCGGGGCGATGCCATGCTGGCTGTCTCCTACGGCGGCGAAACCGAAGAGATCGTCCAGCTCCTCGAGGCCCTCAGGCGACTCGAAATCCCGCTCGTGACCCTTACCGGCAAGGTGAGTTCCACCTTGGCCGAAGCGAGCGACGTTGCGCTGGACGTCAGTGTGCGCGAGGAAGCTTGCTCCCTCAATCTCGCTCCCACCGCGAGCACAACCGTGGCGATGGCTGTCGGCGATGCACTGGCCGTTTCCCTGCTCGAACGCCGTGATTTTCGCCACGACGATTTCGCGGCGTTGCATCCCGCCGGCCGCCTGGGCAAGAAGCTGTTGCGCGTCGAGCACCTGATGCACGCCGGCGAAGCCCTGCCGCGCGTCTCGCCGGACACTCCGATGCCGGACGCGTTCCACGAGATGAGCAAGAAGGGCCTGGGGATGACCACCGTGATTCATCCGGACGGACGCCTGGCAGGCATCATCACCGACGGCGACCTGCGCCGCCTGATGGAGCAACACCGCGGCGCTACGCTCGAAATGAGCGCTGGAGCCGGCATGACGGGCAATCCGCAGACCATCGGCCCGCACGTCCTGGCCAGCGAAGCGCTCAATTTGATGGAAAAACGCAAGATCACCTCCATCGTCGTGGTGGACGAAACCAAGGCCGTCCTGGGCGTCGTGCACCTGCACGACCTCTGGACCCTGGAGCTTATGTAGCTGTCGGCAGCCAGCCGACCGTAGGGGCGCAGCATGCTGCGCACCTTCTCGCAGCCAACACCGGTGTTTGGCGGTTTTTTGTTGGAAAGCGCCACTGACACTAGAAGCGACCTAACGCGGTTTGTACTGTCTCGAGAAAAGCGCCCGCGACAGTCCGCGGCCGCTACACGAGGTGGCGATCGAGGCAGCCGAGCCGAAGGGACGAAGACCACACAGGAGAAGAACGTGCCAAAAGCCTTAAACAAGATCCCACCCGCGGTCGCCAAACGCGCGAAGCAAATCAAGGTCCTGCTGATGGACGTCGACGGCACCATCACCGACGGCAGCGTCACCCTGCTCTCCCAACCCGACGGCTCCGCCCTCGAAATCAAGACCTTCGACGCCCATGACGGCCAGGGGATGACCTTGGCGCGCACCGCCGGTCTTCGCACCGGCGTCATCACTGGGCGCGAGAGCGCCGCCCTGCGCCGACGCGCTCGCGAGCTAGATATCGAGTTCGTCTACGAAAAGCAGCCCCACAAGATCGCAGCCTATGATGAGATCCTCAAGAAGGCGGGAGTCCAGGAATCGGAAGTGGCCTTCCTCGGCGACGATCTGCCGGACCTGACCGTAATGAGGCGCGTCGGCCTCGCCGTTGCCGTGGGTGACGCCGCCATCGAAGTCAAGCGCGCCGCCCACCATGTAACCAAGGCCATTGGCGGCAAAGGTGCCGCCCGCGAACTCGTCGAGGTCATCCTAAAGAGCAAGGGCATCTGGGAACAAATGATCGACAAAGCGCGCGCCTAGCCCGTTCTTCACATGCTGAGTGCAAACCCAGCTCATTCGTAACGCAGGGCTAATACGGGATCGACCCGCATCGCACGCCGCACCGGAACGTAACATGCTGCCAATGCCACCAAGGCGAGCAGTAGCGAGACGCCGGCATAAGTAATGGGGTCGAAGGGCGCGACACCCACCAGAAGGTCCTTCATAACCTTGGCACCTGCGACCCCGCCCACTAATCCAACGGCAATCCCGGCTCCGACCACGGAGAACACCTCGCGCAGCACCATGCCCATGATTTCCACGGGCTGGGCTCCCAGCGCCATGCGAATCCCGATTTCATTCGTCCGCTGGCCTACCAGGTACGACACCACCCCGTACGTGCCTACCGACGCGAGCACTAGCGCCAGCGCCGCCATCGCTCCCAGGAGCACTGCCTCGTAGCTGGTGTCCTGCATGGATTCCGCCACGATCTGCGGCACGGTGCGCACGGTGAACAGTGCAAGACCAGGATCCAGTGAGTGCACCGCAGCCTGCATGGTGTTCGTCAAGTTCTCTGGTGCGCCGGCGCCTTGCACAACGATCGAGAAGGGCCGCCGTTCGGCGATATCCCACGAGAGAGCGCGATACATCTCCGGCATGACCGCTTCTCTCACCCGCTGCTGCTTCACGTCACCTACGACGCCCACGACGCGAAATTGCGCGAAGTTCTCAAACGTTTTGCCCAGCACATCTTGTTGCGGCCAGAAGGTTCTTGCCATCGTCTGATTGATCACCGCCGCTAGCACGTACTTCTTCGCAACGGCCTTGGCTTCCTCTTCGGTCGTCGCTGGAACGACCTCGCGCATCAACTTGGCGGTGAGTTCAAAATCTTCCTTGGTCAGCTGGCGCCCTTCCAGCAGCGGAATCCCCATGGCGCGAAAATAGTCCGGACTGATAGAAGAAAACTCGACCAGCGGCCCGGCCATGGTGTCGACTTGCACGCCCGGGACTTTGACGTAGCCGTTGTTTCCGCCGCGCAACGGCAATTTGGTCGTGATCGCCGCGGCACGCACGCCTGGCGAATTATCCAGCTTGTCGACGAGCCGGTCGAAAAACTCCATGCCCTGGTTTAGGGTCTTGTACTGTTTCTCCGGCAAGCGTACGGCGGCCGTCAGCACGTGTTCTCCGCGAACGCCAATGTCCGTCGACCTCAGATGCGCGAACGTCCGCAGCAGCAGGCCCGCGCCGGCCAGCAGCGCCAGCGACAAGGCGATCTCACCTGCGACGAGGACATTCCGCAACCAACGCCCTGTTCGAGTGGCGCTCGCTCCAGCAGCCCCCTTTGATTTCAGCGCTTGCCCGGAATCCACTATGGAGGACTCCACCGCCGGAGCCAGACCAAACAACACACCGACGCCAATGCAAACTAAGAACGTGAAAAACAACGGCGCCAGGTCCACTGCCACCGGATTCGGTTGCGGCACGGTGTCCGGGAGGTCCGCACGTAGTACGGCGACTCCCGCGAACGCGATGGCTACACCCAGCAACCCGCCCGCCAGCGACAACAGTACGCTTTCCGTGAGCAATTGGCGCACCAGCCGCCCTCGCCCGGCACCCAGCGCGCTACGCACGGCGATTTCCCGCCGCCGGCTCGTCGAGCGCGCCAGCAGCAGGTTGCCAACGTTCGCACACGCGATCAGCAACACGAGTCCCACCGCGCCAAACATGATCAAGATTTGCGTCGAAAAATCCCCGACCAAATCTTCGCGCATGGGAGTCACGATCGCGTCCACGCCGCGGTTGTTGTCCGGAAATTGCTTCTCATACCTTTCCGCGATCGTCCGCAAGTCCGCCCGCGCCTGCTCCAGCGTAACTCCTTGCTTGATGCGCCCGATCGCTCTCCACTGATGCGATCCGCGCATACCCAGCTTGCTCTTTGTCATATCGAGCGGAATCCACAGCTCGGCCTCGGCCGGCGTGCGATACCACGCGGGCATCACGCCGATCACCGTGTACGGCTCGCCATTCAGCGATACGGATCTGTTCAGCACGTCCTTTGCCGCGGCAAAACGCGCTTTCCAGAACGCGTGACTCAGGAGTGCGACGCGACTTCCCCCATTTTGATCCTCGCCGCTCGCGAACGTGCGGCCAATCTGCGGATATACGCCCAGCAGCGAAAAGAAATTCGCTTCGGTTTGGACGACCGTGGCGCCTTCGGGCGCCGCGCCCGCGGTAACGTTGGAGTTGGACGGCCAGGAATACAGGCTCATAACTTCAAACGCGCTGTTCTCCGCTTTCCAACCCAGGTAGTCTTCCCCGGTTAGCGGATACGAACCCGGGGCGCTCTCGGTCTGCCACAGAGCGACCACCTTTTCAGGGTTGCGGAACGGGAGCGGCTTCAACAGCGTCGCATTCACAACGGAGAAAATGGCGGTGTTGGAGCCAATGCCCAGCGCCAGCGTCAAGATCGCGATCGTCGCAAACCCTGGACTCTTCCCGAGCATGCGCACCGCGTAGCGCAGGTCCTGCGCGAAGTCGTGAATCCAATTGGACTTGCGGGTCTCGCGGCATTCTTCTTTCATACTCTCCACGCCTCCGAAGTCGATCATCGCTGTGCGGCGCGCCTCTTGCGCGGGCATGCCCGCGGCCAAATTCTCGGCGACTTGGCGTTCCAGGTGGAATCGCATCTCTTCATCCAGTTCGCGTTCCACGGCACGACGATGAAAGAGCGACCGCGCGCCGATTTTCAGCTTGTCGAACCACCTCATCGCATCACCCGGCAACTCCGTCTCGCGACCGGTTCGGAATCGTCCTGCAACCGACTTTCAGTACGAGCCCAATTGCCGCGGACAGACGCTCCCAATTAGCTTCTTCCTTCTGCATGTACTTCTTCCCTGCTTTGGTCAGCGAGTAGTATTTCGCCCGCCGATTGTTCTCGGACTCGCCCCACTCAGCGCGAATCCAGCCGTTCTGCTCGAGGCGGTGCAGTGCCGGATACAGCGCACCTTGATTCACAAGCAGCACGTCCTTCGAGACTTGGCGGATGCGCTGGGCGATGGCCCAGCCGTGTGCAGGCTCGAGTGCAACGGTCTTCAGAATCAGCAGGTCCAGGGTCCCCTGGACCAAATCTGTTGGTTTCCCCACAAGCTCCTCTTTGCGGCTTCTTCAAAGACGTACGAAACCGCGATTGGTTTTGTTCCCCTAATTTATCGACAAGAGTGTAGTCAACTCCTGTCAATAGTCAAGGGGAGCAGGCTGCTTTGCCCGACTCCGAGGCCTTCGCGGGCGGCTTTGCGCCGGCCCCGCTCTCACGCGATAATGCTAGGCGCCACTCCAAAAGCGAGGCTCACCAAATGACGCACGCCTGGCATGACGTATCACCCGGCAGTGATCTCCCGCGCGACTTTCAAGCGGTGATCGAGATCCCGCTGGGCTCGAATGTGAAGTACGAACTGGACAAGCCGACCGGCTTGCTCAAGGTGGACCGCATCATCCACTCGGCGGTTTTTTATCCCGCGAACTATGGGTTCATCCCGCAGACTTACGCCGAAGACAACGATCCGCTGGACGTGCTGGTTCTGTGCCAGGAGCCGGTGCAGCCGCTGGCGCTGATCCGGGCTCGCGCGATCGGCCTGATGACCATGATCGATTCCGGGGCGAGCGACGACAAGGTGATCGCCGTCGCGACGAACGATCCGGAGTTCAGCGATTACGTGGAGGCGCGCGATCTGCCTCCGCACCGGTTGCTGGTCTTGAAGCGGTTTTTTTCGGATTACAAGCAATTGGAAGGCAAGAAGGTCGAGGTCGAGGATATTCGTCCGGCTTACGCGGCGGTGACGGTGATCGAGCGGGCTTTGGCGCGCTATCAGCAGGAACGCGAGAAACTCGTCTCCAAGCTCGGCGGCAAGGCTGCGGGCGGTTGAACGACGGGCGGACGGAAACATTTCGCTTGAGTTCGCGCCGGGAGGGCAAGCCCCTGTCCGCACAGAGTTGACTCTTGGAGCCGCGCAGCTGGTGCTGACTGCACCCTAATGCAAGCCTACTATGTTTGGCTTGCATGCGCCGGTGTATCTTGCACGCCAAAATCCTGCGAAAGGCGATGAATGAAGAAGATGTGGATATGGCTCGCCGCGGGCTTGGGCTTCGTCTTGCTCGCTGCACTCATCGGACTTTCGGTGATGGCGGGCAGCCCCAAAGACGTCTACGGCATGGTTCGCTACGCCTTGCCGCACATGCATCGAGGAAAGCTGAAGGTGGGGGACGACGCGCCCGATGCGCGTATTCTGGCTCCCGACGGAACAACCGGCTTCCATATTCGCGAACGGGCCGGCCGGCGCCCGCTGGTTCTGGTCTTCGGGAGTTTTACTTGACCGCCGTTTCGTCGCCAGGTCGGCGACATCATCCAAATTTACAACGATTATAAGGATCACGCCGACTTCCTGACCGTGTACGTCCGCGAAGCGCACCCGACCGATGAATGGCAGATGAAGTCCAATGTGAAAGACGATGTTTGTTACGCGCAGCCGAAGAATCTGGAGCAGCGCGTGGCCATCGCGAATGATTTCGTGACACGTTTCAAGTATCCAGTGCCTTTCGGAATCGACGACATGAGTAACGCGGCCAACGACACCTACGCGGCATGGCCCGAGAGGCTGTACATCATCGATGAGTCGGGACACATTGCCTATCGCGGGGGCATGGGGCCGTTCAATTACAACCCGGCGGAAGTGCGGGAATGGCTTGCGGCGCGGTTTGGGGCAGTGCCGAAGGCGCCGGCGCCTTCACCGGCGCCGCAGAGTTAGGCGCGGGAGAGGCGGAGGGAGCTTCGCGTGCGTTGTGGTTGAAGTTGACGCCGGGCGGAGCGAGCCCCGCCCCTACAGGTCACGCTAAGTGGAGGCGGCGGCAGATTTCTTCGACGATGGCTTCGGGGGACGGAGCGATGTCGACTACAGTGGCGTCCGTGGGCTCCTGGAGGTCGGCGAACTGGCCGGCGAGAATGTGTTCGTCGGCGAAATGGCCTTTTCGATCTTGCAAACGCTGACGGATCAGGTCGTACGATCCCTTTAGATAGACGAGGCGGGCGTCGATGCCTCGCAGGAGCAGCTCGCGATAACTTTGCTTCAGGGCGGAGCAGGCGAGCACGGCGTTGCGTTTTTCCGCGGCCAGCTGCAGGAGCCATGCATGTATGGCCTCGAGCCATGGGATGCGGTCTGCGTCGGTAAGCGGAATGCCCCTGTGCATCTTTTCTTTGTTGGCGGCCGAGTGGAAATCGTCGGCGTCGGCGAACTCCCAGCCGAGCCGCTGCACGAGCAGCACGCCGACGGTGGTCTTGCCGGAGCCCGTCACCCCCATCACCACGACAATCATGTGAACCGCAGCCTCACTTGCCGCCTCGCAGCAGGAGGATCACATCGAGGAGGACGAGGACCGCGACGACCAACTCCAGCGCGAACATGCGCCGCTCATTGAACTCTGCGACCATGAAGGCGTAAAGCTCGCCTGCAGTCTTTAGTTTTTCGTCGACCAGCGTTTTGTAATCGTCGACCCCAATTTTTGCCGAGCTGAGACGGTACACGCGGGCGTAGTAGGTGTCGCTGATGAATTTGACGGCGTATTCCGTTCTTTCCGCCAGATCCCGGATGTCCAGACGGAGGCGATTCAAACGGCTGGCGCGGCTGGAAAGCCGCAAGCGGGACAGAAAGCTTTCGTGGCCTTCAAGAGAGCTGTACACATTGGAAAGCAGGTTGGTTAGCAACTCGTCGTAGTAGCGAAACTCCAGCAACTGCGTGTTCGCGTATTCGAGGAGGTCGATTACGGCAGACGTGGCATCCGGCTTGTCGTAGACAAGCGCAGCGGCCCAGCCCACGACCACCAAATCGTTCGGGTAGTAGGACAGCACGGAGCGGAGAATCTCGTCGCGCTCCGCAGCGGAGAGCGAAGTGATTTCGCCGCGAACGAGCTGCGCGATCTGGTCGCCGTAGGACAGCAGCATTTCGGCGGCAGTGAGAGAGCGGCCGTCTGCGTGCTGCGCCGACTGAATGTCGATGACGAGATAGTCTTCATCGAGCCACTTTTGGGACGGCTTGGTCAGCGCGGGACGAAATTGCTGCAAGCGGGCGCGCAGTAGCTCCTCGGCAGCGGTTTCGACCTCGGGCGCGTTCATCCAGCGGGAGGATTGCGGGCAGAAGGACTCAAAGTCGCACTCGAACGGCGTGGTGAGCTCGACGCACGCAACACCGAACCAATAGTACTTGATGGTTGCTTCGAGTCTCTCACCGCTTGGCAGTGTGAGCGGCCCCCTAGGCTCCAGAATTGGAACATTTTGAGCTTGCGCGTACTCAGGAGTGCGGTGGATGAAGCCCGGGGAATGCGGAACGGCCACCGGGCCGAGGAGCGGACGCAAGTGCTCCAGATCAAACGCTTCACCAATATCGAAGAAGCTGAGAATCCGGAAGTAGCCTCGCACGATCATCGGCGGGAAGGAGTGGCCCTCTCAAAGATCAGGTTCAAATGGCGAAAGAACATCCTACACCACCTCGCAAATACTTCACGGCACTGCAAGAGCATTGAATGGGCTACTTCTTCTGGGAGGCGGCGGGTTTCGGCTCCGGTGCGGGTTTCACGTCCGCGGCTGACTTCTGCAGATCGGCGACCGCCGTGGAATCCAGTTCGTACAGCGCCGGCTCATTTTCGCGCCTTGCGACGTATTTGTCGCCATTCTTGGAGATAAGCACTCGCTCGACGCGCTTGCCGTCGTTGGATGTCACAGCCACATCGACGGCGGTAGTGGAAAACCCGGACTCGACGAATTTCGCGGCAGAAAGCTCGCGAACCTTGTCGACGAAGGATTGAACACTTTCGGCGTCCATCTTCTTGCCGTCGGACCACCAGTCCTGGCCGCCTTTGGTCAGAAAATAGGCTTTCGAGCCGTCGTGCATCTCGACTTTGTTGGGATCATCGAAGCCGAAGTCAAACAGCTTCTTGCTGCGGAAGTCATCGAGACTCTTATCGAGGCCGGTGCCAAGGTCGCTGGCGACTTTGTAGATCCCAGGGATGGCGCTGGATTTTGCGTAGTAGGCGTCCTTGCTCTTGCGAATTTGCAGCTCTTGCGTGCCAGCAGACTCGGTGATTTTGGCGATGGCGACCGGAGTGGCGGAGGCGAATGCGGCCGCCGCCTTTTTGGGTTCGGGGGCAGCAGGACTCAGGTCCATTTTCGCGTCCTTCAATCTGCGAGAAAGATCCTCGACTTGGAAGTTGTCGGCGCGAAGCGGCTTGGGCTTCAGGATCTGCCAGGCGTCTTTGTTGCGGCCAAAGACGAGGTCTTGCTTCTTGGCGATCAATTCAATCTGGCTGATCTTATCGAAGTCGGCGGTCAACAAGCGTTTGTCGCGAAGATCGCTGGCGGTCTTGTCGACGCTCGTTTTGGTATAGCTGGCTACCGTGAAAACTCGCGGATCGCCCGCCAGCATGGCGAAAGCACCGCTGCCGGTCGGGGTATCGTCTCCGATCAGCAGCTTTTGCGGCTTGTTGTCCTTGGTTGAGATGTCCACTTCGAGGGCCGGCTCGGTCAGGCCATACTGCTTCAGGTCGCTGGCCTTGTCGTCCACCAGGCGGTCGGAACTCAGGGATGAAAGCGTGGAAACGATGCTCGAGACCGAGTCTTGGTCGGCGCTGAGAGCCTCCGGCGACGTGATTTGCCATTTGCCGGCGTCATTCTTCGCGAGCGCTACTTCTTCCGCGCCTTTCTTCTTGATTTCAATTTTCGAGATGTCCGTGTCTTTGAGGGTGAGGATCTTGGGTGGCGGGGCTTCCGCGGGCGTGGCGGTGCTCTCCGCCGCTTTGTGATGGTCGGACCAATACAGCACCCCTGTAAGCGCCGCTAGCACGGCCGCCGCAACGAGCAACCCGCCGGTTTTCATGGGAGTTTTCCTGACATGGCCGAAATGAAACCTGGAGGCTCGCTCTACCTTCGCCGCCACCATACCGTGACCCCAGCGATGACGACGGCCAGCGGAAACACAAATTGACTGGTGATGCGAACCCAGCTCATTTGCGCGGCGGTCATGGTAATCCTGCGGTCGTCCTGCTCTTTGGGCCGGATGGAGATCAAATCCTCATCCGAGGAAAGCCAGTTCATAGTATTCAAGGCGAGGTCGCGGTTGCCGTTGAAACCGATGAACGAATTGGCCAGCCAGTCGGAGCTGCCGACGACCACGAAGCGCCCTTGCGAATTTTCTTTGCCAGTGTTGTAGGTGCCGGCGGCCGCGATCGCCAGCGGGCCCTTCTTATTCTTCGGGTCACCCGGATCGATATTTGGCGAATTGAGCTTCTCGGTAGCCAAGCTGGTGTCGGAAGAGCTAAACAATTTGCTGACGGTGGTCTTGTCGGCGTTCTTGACCTCGAGCGAGCGCGAAAGCGGGAAACCGGTGGCCGTGCCCTTCATTTCGTTCACGATTGGGTGAGAGTCGTATGAGGTTACCAGCGCCACTTGCGGGCCGACGCCCACAACTTGTCCGATGGGATTGAGATCGAGGATGAGGTTTTTGTCCGGCGTCACGCCCCAAGCTTGAAGAACGCCGGCGAGCGCGTCGTTGTCCGCGATTTCAGAGCGGCCCATCTTCAACGGCGGGTCCAGCAGGAAGAGCGCGCGACCTCCACCCTCGATGTATTTCTTGATGGCGTCGACCTGGGGCTGAAGGTAGTCACCGCTTGGCCCGGCCACGACGAGGACGGTGCAGTCGGCGGGGATCTCGGCGCTCTGCAGCAAGCTGATCGACTTGGCGGTGTATTCCTCTTTGCCCAGCAGATCCTTGAAGCGTGAATAGCCGCTGCGATCGGAATTGTCGATCTGGTGCTCGCCGCTGCCGGTGACAAAACAAACGGTGCGCGTCGTGTTTTTCAAATCGCGGATAAAAGCGCCGGTGATGCCTTCTTCGGTCAGGCTCTTGGCTTCGTTCTTGTTGGCGCCGATCTGGACGATGGTGGTGCCGTAATTCCTTACGCCGGCTTCGCGGGCGAGCTGCGGTTCCTTGTCTGGGTCGACGTACTTGACGTGAACTTTAGGAGAGAGATTGGCGTACAGGTCCAGTTGATCGCGGGCTTCGCGGAAACGCTGCGATTGAGCGAAGTAGGTGATCGTGGCGTCCTGCTTGACGCCCTTGACGATCTTGACGGTTTGATCGGAGAGGCTGTAGCGCTTGTTGGAGGTAGTGTCGTAGGACTTGTTGTAGCGGTCCGCGAGAACGTTGACGGTGGTCAAGACGGCAAGAATGATAAGGATGTAGGTTGCCGCGTAGGCCGCGTACTTGGTTTGTCGAGCCTGCAAAAACTTGGTACTCAAACTACGACCTCCATCGCAAGGATTCCATTGAACGTGCGGTAAGGAAAAGTCCTAGGAAAATCAGCGAGACGTAAAAAATGGCATCCTTGGAACTGAGCATGCCCTTGGAAAACGATTCATAGTGGGTGATGACGGACATGTAGGCGAGGACTTGGGCCCACTTGGCAGTCTCGAAGCCGCCGCCGCTGACCCATTCCAGAATCCAGAGCATGAGGCAGACGGCGAAGGTTACGGCGCCGGCGATGATTTGGTTTTTGGTGAGCGTGGAGATAAACGTGCCCACGGCAAGGAGCGCGCCGGCTTGCAGATACAAGCCGAGGTAACCGATGACGAGCGGCTTCCAGTCGGGATGGCCGTAGCGGAAGATAAACGCGAAATTTAGGGCCGTGACCAATAACATGCAGCCGTAAAGAAGCATCGCGGCGACCCACTTGCCCAAAATCACTTCGAGGTCACTGATCGGCGAAGTGGCCAGCAGCTCGATCGTGCCGGTGCGCTTCTCTTCGGCGAAGAGCCGCATGGTGATCAGCGGAATGAAGAAGAGGCCGATCACCCCGACGTTGGACAGCAGCGGGCGAATCACTTCTTCATTCACGTTCATGGGGAACATCTGGCCGCGCTCCATCGCCGACATGCCCATGGAAACGAAATAGCCCAGCACGTTCCAAAAGAACCAGCCGAAGACAAAAGCGAACATGGTAAGCAGCAAATACGCAATCGGCGAAGCGAAGTAGCTGCGCATCTCCTTGCGGCAAATGATCCAGACGTTTCTCATTTACTTGGCCCCCGCCGTAGCGGCTTCCGCCGCCGGTTCGGGCGCTTGGTCTCCCGTGAGCTGCAAGAAGACCTCTTCCAAGCTCACGGCGGCTGGGCGCAGCTCGTTCAGATCCCAACCGGATTCCACCACCGCGCGGGCCAAGTCGCCGCGAACGAAGGCGTCTTTCCGGCCTTCAAGCTCGAACGTCGAGCGGTTCTGCTTCTTGTCTTTGAACAGCACGCGGCTAACGCCGGAGATTTGCTCGAGCCGCTTCTGCACCGTCGCGGAATCGATATCGCCATTGCGTCCAGCCACCTCGACCAGCAAGGATTCGGCACCCCGCGCGCGTTGCTGCAAATTGTTGACCGTATCGGTGGCCACCAGCTTGCCTTTATTGATGATGATCACTTGCTGGCAGGTTTGTTCGACCTCGGGAAGGATATGCGTGCTCAGAACGATGGTGTGGTCACCCGCAAGACCCTTGATCAGGTCGCGGGTCTCGTTGATCTGCTTCGGGTCCAAGCCCGCGGTCGGCTCGTCCAGGATCAGGACCTCGGGATTGTGAATGATGGCCTGGGCCAGGCCGACGCGCTGGCGATATCCTTTCGATAGTTTCCCGAGGAGCTTGTCTTTGACATCCGCGATTGCGCAGCGTTCGCAAACGTACTCCACTCGCTTGCGCAGCTCATCCCCCGAAAGCCCCTTGAGGCTCCCGACAAACCTGAGGTACTCGGTGGTCCGCATTTCCGGATAAAGCGGAGGGGTTTCCGGCAAGTACCCGATCCGTTTCTTGACCTCGAGGGACTCCTCCAGAACGTCAAAGCCTGCCACCCGCGCGCTGCCCGACGTCGGAGGCATGAAACACGTCAGGATTCGCATGGTCGTCGTCTTGCCCGCCCCGTTGGGCCCCAGGAAACCGACGATCTGCCCTTTTTGCACCTCAAACGAAATGCTGTCCACGGCCGTGTGCCGCGCATACCTCTTCGTAAGCTCAGAAACTGTAATCATAGAAATTTGCTTTTGGAAACCGAATGCACAGCTTTTTTTGAACCCATCCCACGCAGCCAGAACAGTTTACTGCGAAAGACCATGGTAGAAAGTCGAGAGGCCCCTGTCAATCCCTTGCGGGAAAGTCCCTTGCGGGAAAGTCAGGGGCCTCTCCATGGTCCACAGATCCAGTGCTAGGGAGAATTCAGCGTGTCTGCGGCTGCTTGATCTCCGGGCCGGCCTGCTCGATGCTGCCCTTGACGAGCTCCGTTTTTACCTCGGACTTCTGGTTGGCCAGCAGGTTCACTTCAGTTTCAAAGGTCCGATAGCCCGGCAGCTCTACCTTGATTCGGTGCTTGCCCGGGCTAATCAGCATGGAATGCAGCGCGCCGCCGAATTCGCTGGCGTGACCTACGAACTTGTCGTCCAGAAACACGGCCGCTCGTCCAGGTTGCACGTCTAACTTCAACGTCGCGGTGATGTCAGGAGAAGTGGCGCGCGCGCTGAGGTGCATGCGCACGTCCACGACTTGTATTTGTCCCGGCTCCACCAGGATTTTTTGTTCGTAATCGTCGTATCCGGATTGGCGCACGGCAATCTGGTGATCGCCGGGTAGCAGGAGGACCTTCTTGTCGCCCTTCAGTTCCTTCAAGTACCCGACGTAGTTGCCGTCGACCCACACACCCGAATCCCGCTCCACCTTCGTCGCGCCCTCGAACTTGACCTCGCCCATCACCTTGCTGCTGCTGGTCGGCGCGGCGCTGGGAGGCCTGCTATTCTGGGCCGCGGCGTACGCGGTGACCAAAGATAAACACAGTGTTGCCAGCACAATGGCGCGGCTAAGCGCCAAGGTTTTAGAAGTTCCTTTCATCCCCTTCGTTCCTCCACAAATAGTTAGTCTCGGGCCCGCTCGCAAAATAGGCTGATTCCCCATTCGCTCTGGCCTCTTTGATTCCACTTGCTTCCGCTGGGTTGCGGTCAATGTAACTCAGTTTGACTGCTCGTCAACATTTATTCGCCCCGTATTCGCCTGAGAGTTACCCGGCGGCCCTGGGTTCCACCCCCAGGTCGCCGCGAGGCCAAACAGTCCCACGCAAGGAACGGTGCTCACTCGCGCGGGGCGCAGCCGTCTATGCCGACAGTGGTGTTGGATCGGTCGAGCACAACGAGTCCGCCGATCCCTTCACGGAAACGAAAACGAGGAGGGGTGTGCATGCGCAATGTGTATAGGTTTTCCCTAGGCCTGATGTTGGCATTCGGCTGCTTGGCAGGCAGCACGAAGGCGCAGTTCAAGAATGGGAGCCAAGCGACGGAGTTAAAACTCCCGACGATCAGCCAGCGCTCCATCATTACCCAGCAGATTGGCCTGACAGATATAACGATCAACTATTGCAGGCCGCTGGCCGGCGGCCGAACTCTGTGGGGCAAGGAAATTCAATACGGACAGGTCTGGCGGGCCGGTGCGAACGAGAATACGACGATCGCGGTCACAGACGACGTATCCGTCGAAGGCCACGCCTTGCCGGCCGGCACCTACGGTCTGCATATGATCGCAGGGCCCGATCAGTGGACGGTCATTTTTTCAAAGAACTCCACCTCCTGGGGCAGCTTCAGCTATGACGAAAAGGAAGACGCTCTGCGCGTCACCGTGAAGCCCCAATCCGGGGAGTTCCAGGAAGCGCTCGCGTACACCTTTGACGAGGTGAAACCCGATTCGACCGCGGCGACGCTGCGCTGGGCAAAGATGGCGGTTCCCTTTCACATCTCGGTCGATGTCAATGCTATCGTCTTCCGCAGCATTCAAAACCAACTCCGTAACACCGGCGGATTCACCTGGGCGGGCTACGATGAAGCCGCCACCTGGCTCCTCGACACCAATACGAACCTGGATCAGGCGATCAAGTGGGAAGACCGGTCCATCTTGGCGGAAGAGCGCTTTGACAATCTCCTGACCAAATCGCAGATCCTGGAAGCCCAAGGAAAGAAGCAGGAAGCGGACACGCTGAAGGCTAAGGCGCTCGACCTTGCCTCCGGGTTCCAGCTACACGCCTACGGCCGAGGCTTGCAGCAGCAGAAGAAGCAGGAGGAAGGCTTCTCCATATTCCAGATCAATATCAAGAAGCGTCCCAACGAGTGGTATACCCACGGCGAAATCGCCCGCATAGCCTCGGCGAAGGGTGACTTTGCCACAGCCACGAAGGAAATGAACCTAGCGCTGGCGAGCGCGCCGGATGTCGCGAAGCCAGGAATCCAGCGCTTGATCGCGCGCCTGGAGAAAAAGCAAGATATCAACCCGTAGCCGATGCTCGCACGCTTTGACTTAAGCTCCACGAAATAAGGTAGCGGCTTCCGCCCTGCCCTTTGGACACACCAGGGGGCGGGGTCTTTTTTTTTGCCGCGGCAAGCTACAGGGAACGCAGGAACTTCCTTCTTGTTGTTAGCACCACCAAACGGATATTGTGCAGGGCACCGTATCGATCCGCAGGGTGAACCTGAGGCGCTGGCCGGGTATGCTACCCGCGTAGACTCTCATGACTCGCAATCTCCAGCAGGAGGGCTGGGTTATGAAATTTGGAATTCGAAAGTCCTTCCAGGTCCTTGCACCGGGCAGTTCTCTCCGGCGGCGCGTCGCATACAGCCTGGTCGTCGTTCGACTCATCCTTTTCCCGGTGATCGTCCTGTCCGTTTACTACCTGCTTGAGCTGGGCTGGATCGTGGATCGCATCGTGAGTTTCGATGCGCCGGCTGCAACCCTCGCTCAACAAGCTTCGATCCAGATGCTGGAAGCCCGCCATACGGAAAGGAACTACCTGCTGCTCTACGATCCCGCATCCCTCCAATCGAGCCGCGAGGCCGTCCAGAAAATTGAACAGATCCTCATTACTATCCGCGATCTCCACCCCTCGGACGAAGCTCTTACGGAACAAACTCTCGACGCGCTGCACCGATACAATCAACAGTTTGAAGCCGCAGTGAAGGCCATCGGAGAACCCGGGCAAGCTCCTGCCGACCGCATCGACGCCGTACTGATGACCTACGAGAAGGACCTCGACGATCTGTTAAAAAGCGACCGGTACAAGACCCGCGCCCAGCTTGTCGATGAGCTTCGCAACCGCGTGGGCTCTTTCGACGCGCAAATCACGAAGACGGTTCAAGAGGGAAATCCCGCCCTGCGTCACATTACTGTCGACCTGCAAAACTCCGGGCAGGAAGTGCTGCAACTGACCTCGAATCTGGAAGCGCGTAGTTGGAGCCGCGTTGAGTACGACCATCGAAAGGCTCGGCGGATGATCTCTCGGGCTGAGTGGGCGCTGACGATCGTTTCTGTCATCACCGTGCTTGTAAGCGTGTGGGTTAGCTTTATCCTCCCGCAACAGGTGGTCAAGCCGCTCCTCAGCCTGAAGGATGCCGTCGACCATGCCGCCGCTGGCAACTATGAAATCGACTTCGACATCCAGGGCGAAGGTGAAGTGGTACAGCTCGCCAACAGCATCCGGCTGCTGATCGCTCACATGCGCGAGACCATCGGCCACTCCTAGCGAGCCGCACGGCCGTCGATCTGAGCTTGACACCGACGAATCGCTGCCATATGGTCTGCGCAAAAGTCGGTCACTCTCGGAACTCCCGTGCCCATCACAGGGTTTCCGATTTGGAGAAGACGATGCCATTAGACCTCATGACCTTGTCGTTGGTATCCCAACCCGTAACCGTGCAAGAGGGCGTGCGCATCCTGGAACGCGACCAGTATCGTTGCCAGTACTGCGGCCTCGACGGCATGACCAGCTTCGACAACGCTCTGGCCATGTCCGTTGATTTCGTCGTTCCGCGCGCCCGCAAAGGAAAAAAGGACCCGCGCAACTTAGTGGCTTGCTGCCGCGCATGCAACATGATCAAGGGCCGCCGTGTCTACAGCAACTTCGAAGAGGCCAAGGCCTACGTGCTGGGGCGCCGCGAGGAGCTGCGCAAAGCGTGGGACGCCAGGAACGCGCGGCCGCCTATCAAGACTGCGAAAGCGTCTTAGTCGGCGCAGAATCGAGCGGCAAGTCGACAATCGCGTCCGCGACCATACCGCGACGCGAACGCGCCGCTGTATCTGTTGTCCTTGAGGCTAGCCAATCGGGCTTGCATGGAGCGGGCGATGGGAATCGAACCCACGTCCGAAGCTTGGGAAGCTTCTATACTGCCATTGTACGACGCCCGCTCGTTTCGCTAACTTTGCTGAGTATACACAACCAGGTGACTGCTCGTACAGACCGGCCGTGTTCCGCATTTTCTGATTTTGCTGGGAATTCGACAGTCGTTGAATCTACTCTTTCCCATTCAACGAGTTCCAGTTTCTTGCGCTCTGCTGTAGAGCCGCGCCTTGCGGAGTGCACGTTTTCGCAGTAGTGTGCCGATTCGACGACACGCGGAGGATTTGCGGTGGAGTACAAGCCAGCACCGTGCGACGTATCGGGCGTCAATCTCAGCCGAGACATTCTCGAACTGACCGAATTGCTGGCGCGGAACACGCATGACCGGTGGGCCAAGCTGCGGTTCGCGGAGGGATGGCGGCCGGGACCCGAACGCAGCGATCAGCGGAAAGAGCATCCAGGTCTGATTCCGTATGATCAACTGAGCGAGGCCGAGAAAGAGTATGACCGCCAAACGGTCCTGGAAGCGATCAAAACGTTACTCGCCATGGGCTACGCGATTCAGCCACCGACGCCTGTCGATCGCGCGTCGAACGTGTCTTCCTCCCGGTTAAGCAGCGAACTGCAAGATTTGGAAGCTTCGTTCGCGCAGAGCCACGTTACGTTGCAGCGTCTTTGGCGCGAGCGCGACCCCGGCAGCTGGCTGCATGCACCACAAAACTACAAGCTACTGGCCAGAAGAAGTTTGCAAATCGGCGAGCCGCTGTTGGCTTACGACGTTGCCGCCGAAGGCGTCCAGACGTTCCCGCAGAATGTGGAGTTACGCCAGCTTCTGGCGCTCGCCTTGGCACGCAGCGGCGCGGCTGGATCGGCCAACGCGCTTCTGACCGAGCTCTACGCCGAAGGCCACCGCGACGAAGAGACCGTTGGATTGCTCGCCCGCACTCACAAAGATCTGGCGCGCGAGGCCGGCGAGTCGCCCGAAGCACAGAAGCACCTGCGAAAGGCATTCGACTTCTACTCCCAAGCTTATGGCAGCACCGGAGGCTACTGGACCGGGCTCAACGCGGCCACGCTCGCACTTCTCTTGGGAGAGCGCGAGCGCGCGACCTCACTCGCCGAAGAAGTCGCGAGGCGATGTCGCGGACAATTGGATCGGAAAGAGCCTGCAAACGGAGATCGCTACTGGATTCTGTCAACCCTGGGGGAGACGGCCCTCCTGCTCCGGCGCTGGAGCGAGGCCCAGGAGTGGTATTCACAGGCTTTGGAAGTGGGGCGCGGAAATTGGGGCAGCCTGCACTCCACGCGTCACAATGCCAAGCTGCTGGCACAGCATCTGGGCGAGGGAATGGAGCTTGTCGATAAACTGTTCCGGTTTCCCAGCGTAGTCATGTTTGTGGGACACATGGTGGATCAACCGGACCGCCAGGTCCCAAGATTTCCGCCGCAGCTCGAGGGTGCGGTGAAGGAAGCCATCCGAAGTAAGCTCCGGCAGTTCGAGCCGCAATTCGGTTACGCCTCGGGCGCATGCGGTTCGGACATTCTTTTCCACGAAGCCATGCTCGAGAGGAACGGCGAAAGCCACGTAGTGCTGCCCTACGAAAAGGAGTTCTTTGCCAAGGATAGCGTTGAGCTGGTCGACAGTGGCGATTGGAACAGCCGGTTCGAACGGATCATGGGCAGAGCCGTGGAGATCCAGGAGGCTTCGAAACGTAGCCAGATGTGCGGCAAGGTTTCTTTTGAGTTTGCAAACCTGTTGCTGCATGGCCTCGCCAGCATCCACGCTCGACAGCTGGACACCAAGCTTATTCCATTGGCCGTCTGGGACGGCAAGCCTGGAGACGGGCCTGGCGGGACGGCCGGAACGATCGAGCGCTGGCGTGGAGCCGGCCTCGAAGTGGAAGTCATTGATCTGGCCAAGCTCCTGGCCAAAGATCCACTGGAGCTCTCGCCCCGCAAAGCGATGCCGATGGTCCCCGATCGTCCGCGCGGCAGCACTTCTCCAAGCGAATTCGTAGCGGAGATTCGAGCGTTGCTGTTTGCCGACGCAGAGGGATTCAGCAAACTGAGCGATGAGGAAGTGCCGCGGTTTGTCGAGCATTTTCTGGGTCTGGCGGGAACCTTGGCGGAGGAATCGGCGCACAAACCATTGGTAAAGAATACTTGGGGAGATGGGCTGTATTTCGTGTTTGCGCACGTGCGCGAGGCCGGGCTCTTCGCGCTCGAGTTGCGCGATCGCGTGCGACGCACCGACTGGGCAGCCAGGGGTCTGCCGCCGAATCTGAACCTTCGCATCGGATTGCACACCGGCCCGGTGTATTTGTGCACCGACCCGGTGACACAACGCCAGAACTATATTGGCGCCCATGTAAGCCGTGCCGCGCGCATCGAGCCGGTTACGCCGATTGGTCAAGTGTATGCCAGTCAACCATTTGCGGCGCTTGCAGCAGCGCACGGAGTCGAAGAATTCAGCTGCACCTACGTGGGTCAGACTTCGATGGCGAAGAAATACGGCAGCTTCCCGACTTATGTCGTTGTTCGCCGCCAAGAGACTGGAAAAGCCGCTCTTACCCCTACTCATTGAAACGAATGAACTTGCTAACCCCTATTCCTTGAGCTATAAGAGCGTAAGTCGCGCCCAGGTTCCGTGCGTCGACCAAGCGACAACCCAAGCATCTCTGTGAGGCCACAGATCCCAGCCGTGAACTTCGAAGGTGACGCGTTCATCAGTTACGCGCACATGGACAATGTCGAGTTAGTTGAAGGACATCGCGGTTGGGTCACCAACCTACATCGCGCTCTGGAAGTTCGCGTCGGCCAGTTGCTCGGCAAACAACCTCACATTTGGCGCGACCCAAAGCTAAAAGGTAATGATTTCTTCGAAGATACGCTGGTGGAGCGACTGCGAAGCGTAGCCGCGCTTGTACCAATCATTTCGCCGCGCTACGTAAAGTCCGAATGGACACGCAAGGAACTCAGCGCATTCTGGCAAGCCGCTCAAAAACAGGGCGGCATCCGGTTTCACGACAAAGTTCGCATCTTCAAGGTCCTTAAGACGCCCATACCCTTGGATATGCATCCTCCCGAACTCCAGGCCTTGCTCGGTTATGAATTCTTTAAGATCGACCCGGAGACTGGGAGAATCCGTGAACTCGACGAGGTCTTTGGCCCCGAAGCCCAGCGCGATTTCTGGCTCAGGCTGGACGACTTGGCGCACGACATTTGCCGCTTGCTGGAGATGTTCGAGCATCCAGAGGGCGCCGCTTCCTCCGAGCCTGTCGGCGAAGCGGTTTTTCTCGCTGAGACCACCAGCGATCTGAGGGAGCAGCGCGAGACCCTTCGCCGCGACCTTCAGCAGCACGGTCACATCGTTTTTCCCACCCGCCCATTGTCTTCCGTCGCTTCCGAAGTGAAAGCCGCCGTCAGCGAGGATCTCACCAAGTGTCAGCTGTCGATCCATCTGATTGGCAAGAATTACAGCTTTGTTCCCGAGGGCGGCATGGAATCTCTGCTAGAGATCCAGAACGAGCTGGCCATCGAAAGGGGCAAGAAGGGCAATTTTTCGCGCCTCTTGTGGATCCCTCCGGATCTACAGGTCGACGATGAACGGCAGCGTAAGCTTATCGACCACTTTCGTATGGATCCGCGTCTCCTGGAAGGTGCAGATCTACTTGAAACCTTCCTCGAGGATCTAAGAACCGTGATCCACGGGAGACTCAAGCGCGCTCAGGCGCCGGCGCGGCAGACCGCTACTCCCGGAAACCATGTCCGGCTTTACGTAATCTACGATCAGCGGGACGCTGACGCCGCCTCCTCGTGGGTTGACTATCTGTTCGAACAGAACTTCGAAGTTATGCGTCCCATATTCGAAGGCGATGAAGCTGAAATTCGCGAGTACCATGACGAGAACCTCCGCACCTGCGACGGTGTCTTGATCTTCCACGGTTCCACCAATGAATGTTGGCTCCGCCGGAAACTCCGCGAGGTCCAGAAGAGTCCTGGCTACGGTCGCACCAAACCTGCGCCGGTCGTCGGCATCTCGCTTGCTCCTCCCAAGACTGTGGACAAGGAGCGCTTTCGCACTCACGAAGCCATGGTTATTCCTCAATTTGAGGGGTTCTCTCCGGACCCGCTGCGGCAATTCGTCTCTAGCCTGCAACTTTGAAAGAAGGGAAGGCAGGGTCGATGGAATCCAAAACCCTGTTCAACCCTTTTCCGGGCCTTCGCCCCTTCGAACCTGACGAGGACCACCTTTTTTTTGGTCGCGAGCAGGAAATCGACGAGTTGCTGCGCCGTCTCCGCACTACTCGCTTCTTGCAGGTGGTTGGCACTTCCGGCACCGGAAAGTCCTCGCTGGTTCGATCCGGCTTAATCCCAGCCCTGCAAAGCGGCTTCATGGTCCGGGCCGGTTCGGACTGGCGCGTTTTGATCTTCCGCCCGGGAGATGACCCGATCGGAAACTTAGCCGCCTCCCTCAACGCCCCCGACGCGCTCGGCACAGAAGGAGAACTCGCCAGTACCAACCGTGTCTTGCTAGAAGCAACCCTTCGCCGCAGCACCCTCGGGCTTGTCCAAGCCGTCCGCCAGGCCAGGATCCCCTCGCAAGACAATCTCCTCGTGGTCGTTGACCAATTCGAAGAGCTGTTCCGTTTCCGCCGCAGTAACCTTGGCGGAAACTCCACGAACGAGGCCGCGGCTTTCTTCAAGCTCCTCCTGGAAGCGACCAGACAGGAAGACATCCCCATCTACGTCGTGCTCACCATGCGCTCCGACTTCCTCGGCGACTGCATGGAATTTCAGGGTCTCCCCGAAGCCGTCAACGCGGGCCTCTATCTTGTTCCTCGCATGACCCGCGACGAACTCCGCTCCGCCATCACTGGTCCCGTCGCCGTCGGTGGCGGGGACATCACCCAACGTCTGGTTCTTCGCCTCCTCAACGATCTCGGCGACGATCACGATCAGCTTCCTGTCTTGCAGCACGCCTTGATGCGCACCTGGGACCACTGGGAAGCAAACCACCAGCCGGGCCAAAGCATCGACATCGCAGATTACGAGGCCATTGGAGGTTTGCAGCAGGCCTTGTCACTGCACGCCGAAGAGGCTTATCACGAAGCCGGCTTCGACCGCGGACACGTGATCACGGAAAAAATTTTCAAAGCCTTGACAGATACGTTTTCCGACCCCCGCGGTGTGCGCCGGCCAACCTCAGTTCAGGAACTCGCCGCAATCTGCGAAGCCTCCGAACCCGAAGTCATCACCGTCGTCGAAATATTTCGCCGCAGTGGACGTTCCTTTCTCACCCCTCACGCCGGCGTGCCTCTCGATTCCCGCTCCATCATCGACCTGTCTCACGAAAGCCTCATGCGCTGCTGGACTCGCCTGATCGCCTGGGCCGAAGACGAACGCGAGTCCGCCACGACCTACATGCGCATTGCTCAGGCCGCTTCCTGGTGCGAGGACTGCAGCGGAGGGCTGTGGATTGATCCGCAACTGGAAACCGCCCTGCAATGGCGCCGCAAGAACCAGCCCACCGCTGCCTGGGCCGGCCGCTACGACTCCAACTTCGCCCTGGCGATGGATTTCCTTGACCGCAGCGAAAAACAGCGCCAAGCCGAACGCGAGAAAGAACACCGACGAAAACGCGAACTCCAGGGCCTTACTCTTGGGTTAGCAGTGTTCCTCGTGATTGCCTCCGTTTTCGCCTACGCCGCATACAGGGAAGGCAACCGCGCCAAACAGAATCTTTCCTTTGCCAGGCAAGCGGTTGACCAAAGCCTGTCGTCCGCCGGCTCGATGCAAGGCCGCGAAGCCCCAGACTCGCCGGAGATGGAACAATTCCGCAAGGAACTCTTGGACAAGGCCAAGGTCTTTTACCTGAACTTCATCAGGCAGGGCAAGAACGAGACGATTGCCAGCGACGCCGCTCTGGGACACAGCAAGCTCGGCGATATCAATCGCTTGCTCGAGCTTCATGAGGATGCCATCCAGGAATACAGGCAAGCCATCGATCAGTTCGATGCGCTAGCCCACGCGCACCCCCGCAATCCCTACTACCGCCAGCAGTTGGCTTATGCCCATCACTGGACAGCGGAAACCCTGCGAGGCTGGCTGGAAGGAGAACAAAAGCCGTCGCAATACACCTCCGCAGACGCCGAAAAGGAATACGACATTGCTTTGAGCCTTCAGCAAGAACTGCACCGCGAGGTCCCGGCGAACCTCGATTACCCGCAGGAGCTTGCCCGCACGTACTACAACCGGGGCATTCTCCGTTACGACCGCAAAGCATACGACTTGACGGATGGGGATTTTCGTCAAGCCATTGCGCTGCTCGAACCCTTGGCTGCAAGCAACACGCAATCCCCGGACCAGAAAACTAGGAGCCAACCTAAGCCCTCGCAAGATCTAGCCCGCGTGTACAACAACCTCGGCAACCTATTGTCAACAAAGGAAAAAAACTACCCGGAAGCGGTGAAACTGATCCAGCAAGCCATCAGCATTCATGAATCGCTGCTGAAACAGGAGCCTACCTCTCTCGAATACAAACAGGAGCTTGCACAGTTCTATAACAATCTGGCGATCGCACTCTCCAATCAGGGCCAATTTGGCATGGCAGCAGAGCAAAATCATAAGGCCCTGGATCTACTCCAAGAACTGGCGGAGCCAAGTCCTTCGCTTGAGAAAAAGAGAGCTAGGGTTCTCGAATGGCATGACTGGATCGTGAAAAACGAATCACAAGCGATGGGAATCTCGCCGCAAAGCATCGAGAAGCATCCCGAATTCCACGTGATGTACATGAACTTGGGGCGCGGCTATGTGCAGATCACTCACGAATACTTGATGGTTGACGATCTCCAGGACGCCGAAAACGCACTCGAGGCCATGCATCGGCTCATGCCCAAGCTCACGCCTCAGGAGCGTACCGAGCTTTCGGCCTCCTACGCCGAGCTAAGAAAAGAGTTGCATGACAAGGAGCCCAAACCTAGGTAAAGTGCTGGCGCACCCGCGCCCGGAGGAATCACCATGCGAGCAATACCAATGCTGCTTCTCGCGGCGATCTTGCCTTTTTCGCTTCGCGCTCAGAGCAGCACTCCAACTGTGACCAAGGACGCAACCTCGTCGGCTGCATCGCTGCAGGCGCAGGCAGCGGATGACTCGAACGGCGCCCCGGTGTCGTCCACAATTTCTGGCGGCGACATCGCTTCTTCGAGCACCCCCGCGCAACAATCCAAGTCGCCCTCGCAGCAGAAGCCTAAGCCCGCCAATCCCAAACCCAGTTCTGATCTCGGCGGTCCGCCCAGCGAAGGCAGCATGGTCGGATACATCGACAACGCCATTGTCGGCTCTGAAATCCGCCTTCGCTTCGACGCCGCCTTTGACAACAATCGCCCGGACCGCGCTGAGTTTTTCTACGCCCAGTGCGGCTGCGACGGTCCCCCCGCGCGTGGCCCAGCCCCGGGCTTGGTCTTGCACCTGAATTTCCAGCAACTCTACATGCGCGCCGAATATGCACCCGTCCACCGCTTCTCCGTATTCGCCGAAGTTCCCTTTCGCTGGGTGCAACCTCAAGTGTTCATCCCTCAAACCATACCGCCCAGCGGAGGCTTTGGTAACCAGGCTGGCATATCCGACGTCACTGCCGGATTCAAGTTCGCACCGCTCGCCACGCACGAGCACTACCTTACATTCCAGTTTTCCGCTACCTTCCCTTCGGGCGATTCCTCAAAAGGCCTGGGGACAAACCACTATACCGTTCAACCTGCGCTTCTTTTTTTTCAGCGAGTCAGTGATCGCATGTCTTTCGAGGCTCAACTGGAAGACTCGCATCCGATTGGAGGTTCCTCGCTGCCCGGTTTCACTGGCGATGTCTTTAGCTACGGACTGGGCCCGAGTTACGCACTATATAGGGGCGAGCAAGTGCGCTTCACACCTGTGCTCGAACTGGTAGGTTGGCGCGTCATCGGGGGACTCCAGACCGACGGCGATTTCTTTCCTAATCCGGTCATCAGCGCCGACGGCACGAATATCGTCAACCTGAAAATCGGCGCTCGCACCTCAGTCGGGCACCATAACTCATTCTATGCGGGCTTTGGTCAGGCCTTGACTCACGAAATGTGGTACAAGCACATCGTTAGATTCGAATACCGCTATACGTTTTAGCAGCCTGGCGCGGCGAACTGCTCAGTGCAGGCCGTCGCGCTTTACCCCCTGAATTTTCGAGAAGCATCGCGATGCCCTGCGCGCCGCCGGTGTTCGCCGACGGCGTACCGCATCGTAGGTCTAGCCAGGACACTTCCTATTGGGGCTCGCCCTAACCCTCGTGACCTTCTTTCTTTAGCGGCGCCTCTTTTGGAACTTCGGAAGCTTCTATGCAGCTATTGTACGACGCCCGCTCAAGTGATAAAGCTAGCGACACGGCACCGGTGCCGCAGGTGTTCGCGGGGCTGGCGTGAGTTGCCGGAGGTAGTGACGCGGCGGGCAGCGTGGTATTGCAACCGAACGCCGTGTGCCTGGGAGGAAGCATGAAAACGCGAAGAGTTGCGATTCTGGGCATTGTTCTAGTGAGCTGCGGGCTTGGCGGGGAACTTGCGTCGCGGTCGAGAAGCGCCGCAGCGGCAGTGGCGGACCTCAAAGTCAACATTCGCGAGTGGGCGGTGCCGACCAAAGGAGCGCATCCGCATGATCCTGCGGTGGGAGCAGACGGCGCGCTGTGGTTCACGGAGCAAATGGTGAACAAGATTGGGCGGCTCGATCCCAAGAGCGGAGCGTTTAAGGAATATCCGCTGAAGGTGGAGAATTCTGGGCCGCATGGGCTGGTCGCAGATCGTGAAGGCAACATCTGGTTCACGGGAAATTTTGCGGCATACATAGGCAAGCTTGATCCGCGGACTGGAACAGTGACGGAATACAAAATGCCGGAGTCTGGGGTGGATGATCCTCACACGGCGGTCTTCGATGCACAGGGGATCATGTGGTTCACCGCGCAGGTGGCGAATGTGGTGGGAAGGCTGGATCCTCATACCGGCAAAATCGAATTGAAGAAAGTGCCGACGAAAGACTCCCATCCTTATGGGATCGCCATCAACAGCAAGGGCGTGCCGTTCTTCTGCGAATTCGACAGCAACAAGATGGCGAAGATCGATCCGAGGACAATGGAGATCACGGAGTATCTCCTGCCGGAGACCGCGCGCCCGCGCAGGATGGCGATCGACGCCAACGACAACGTGTACTTCACCGACTTTAAGAGCGGGAATCTCGGGCGCCTTGACCCCACTTCGGGAAGCGTCAAAATGTGGCCCTCTCCCGGCGGCCCGGGATCCGATCCGTATGGAATCACCATCACGCCGGATGGAATGGTGTGGTACAGCGAGTCGGGCGTAAAGCCAAACACGATTATTCGATTCGATCCAAGGACGGAGGGCTTCGCGCGCGCCAACATCCCCTCCGGAGGCGGCACCGTACGAAACATGGCGGCGACTTCGGACGGGCGCGTGTACATCGCGTGCAGCGGTGTGGACAAGGTGGGTGTCGTCGAGCCAGTTCGCTAGGAACTTTGCGGCGCGGACCGCGAGATGGAGCGTCGACGGCAAGGGCACAGAGCTCTAGTCCAATGGAGGTTGCTGTGGAGAAAGCAAAGAAAAAACCCAAGCAGCGGCTGTGCCAAGGAGCCGCGCGGAGAGATGAGCCGTGTGAGCGGCCTGCTCAGCGGCGTTGCACGAGTTGCGGACTATGGTTTTGCCGGAGTCATTTTCCCGATTCGCACTGGCACTCGTGCGCGCCGGACCAGGGCGAGGGCTGACGCCGCGGGCCTGCTCCGAACGATGTTCCGGGCGTTGGCGATTGCACAGCAGCCGGCGCAGTCATTCTTGACGGCGCGGCGTGCGTTCGTTAGCGTGAAGAGGTACGAAGTGCCTCCCCACTTCGACGGCGCTGCTTCAGCGGACAAGACCCAGGGTGGGAGAATCCCTTGCCGAACGCCATCATCACACTCACAACGGACTACGGAACGAATGACCATCTAGTTGGCACGCTGAAAGGCGTAATTCTCAAAATCAATCCGGACGTAACCATCGTCGACATCACGCATCATGTGACACCGTTCGATTTGCTGGACGGAGCGCTGGCGATCGGGTCGGCGTCCCCCTATTTTCCGGCGCGGACGATCCATGTGGTGGTCGTGGACCCGGGTGTGGGGACGGCACGGCGTCCTATTCTGGCAACCGCGGACAATCAATACTTTGTCGCGCCGGATAACGGCGTGCTCTCACTCGTGTATGACCGCGATCCCAATGTCGTTGTGCGGCATGCCAACGTAGAGCATTACTACAATCAGCCGGTGAGCAAGACGTTTCATGGCCGCGATATCTTTGCACCCATTGCCGCTTGGCTGGCGAAGACCGGGAAAACCGCAAGCATGGGTGAAGAGATTCAGGACTACAAACGATTCGCGCTGCCGCGACCCAAGGCGACGAACGGAGTTTTGAAAGGCATCGTGATGCGGGTCGACGGCTACGGGAACCTGGTGACAAATTTCCGGCAAGAAGATCTCTCTGAGGACGCCAAGCAAGCGGGCAAGGTCCATTTCCAGATCGGAAATCATCCGGTTTCGCGATTGGTGGAGACCTTCGCGCTCGGCAATTCCGGCGAACCGATCGCGTATTTTGGGTCGAGCGGATACGTCGAGATCGCAGTCAACAAAGGAAATGCGGCGCGCACGCTGGGATTAGGGCGTGGCGCAGCGGTGACCCTCGAAAGCAAATAGTTAGTTCCTACCCCAGAAAAGACTTCCCGAGACGCCAGCGCGGTTCAGCGAGTCAATTCCATCGCGGCCATCTGCGTGCGCGTGTGCGGATCCAGCCAATCACGCCAGGCGTCGCCGAGAAGATTGAACGCGAGCACCGCGATCATCACAGCGATTGCGGGGAAAACAACCATGTGAGGCGCGTCGAAGAGATGGCTCCGCGCATCATTGAGCATGGCGCCCCAGCTGGGGACCGGGGCCAGCACACCAAGTCCGAGAAAACTCAGCGTTGACTCCGCCAGGATCGCTCCGGCCATGCCGATCGTCGCTTGGATCAAAACGGGCTGAAGGATATTCGGCAAGAGATGCACCGCCAAAATGCGCAGGTGCGACGCACCAAGAGAGCGAGCGGCAAGGATGAATTCCAGTTCTTTCACTTTGAGAACCTGTGCGCGCGCGAGCCGCGCGTAGCCCGCCCAGCCGGTGATCACCAGCGCGAGAATCACTTTGCTGATACCTGGACCCAAAAATGCCGCGAAGGCAATGGCGAGCAAGATTCCCGGAAAAGACAGGAATGCGTTGATAAGCAGCAAATTCACGAAGCGATCGAACCAGCCGCCTGCGTATCCCGCAAGCATCCCGATGATCAGTCCAGTGGAACCGCAGCCGAATACCACGGAAATGGCCACGAGCAGCGACACCCGGGCACCGTAGAGGGTGCGCGACAGCGTGTCGCGGCCCAACTCGTCCGTCCCCATCCAGTGGGCACGCGAAGGCGCTTCCAAACGAGCGGGCAGATTCTGCGCCGCGGGATCGGCGGGTGCGATCCAGGGCGCGAGCAGGGCGGCGAGGATCAAGAACACGGCAGCGGCAAATCCTACGCGAGCGAGAACACTCTGGCGTAGAAACTCGCGGGCGGTGGCGAAAGGCCTCATGACAGCCGCACCCTTGGATCGATGACCGCGTAGAGGATGTCGGTCAGCAGGTTAACGAGGACGTAGGAAACGGCGATCACCAGGATGCACCCTTGCAGCAACGGATAGTCGCGCGCGGAGATGGCTTGTACGGTGAGTCTGCCGATTCCAGGCCAGGAGAAAATGGTCTCCGTAACAATGGTTCCGGCAAGCAAGGTTCCGAACTGCAGCCCGAGAATGGTAATGATGGGGATTAGCGCGTTGCGGAAAGCGTGACGGAACAGGACGGCGCTCATCGACAGCCCTTTTGCGCGGGCCGTCCGCACGTAGTCGCTGGAGAGTTCTTCGAGCATCGACCCGCGAACCATACGGGTGAGAATGGCAGCCAGCGCGGCGCCTAACGTCGCGGCGGGGAGGACGTAGTAGGCCGCGCCACCTCGGCCCGACACCGGCAACAAGCCCAGCTCAATCGAAAAAAGCAGAATCAGCACAGGCCCCAGCGCAAAGTTTGGCACCGCGAGGCCAAACAGCGTGAACACGCCAACCGCGCGGTCCGCGGCCCGCCCTCGCTGGTAGGCCGCAAGAACCCCGGCGGGAATGGCAATCGTGGCGCAAACGAGCAAGGCAAGGAAGGCTAGGCTCAGAGTCGCAGGATAGCGCTCAAAAATGATGCGGCGCACCGGCGCTTGAAACTTGAAGGATTGGCCAAGATCTCCACGCACGAGCTGTCCTAAATAGTGGCCGTATTGCGTGAGCAGCGGTTGATCGAGCCCCAGCGCGTGGCGCAACTGTGTAAGTTCGCCCGGCGCAGCCCCCTCGCCGAGCATTTGCTCGACAGGATCGCCGGGCACGATATGAATCATCAGGAAGACGAGAGTAAGAACGAGCCAGAGCGCCGGAAGCGTGAGCAGGACGCGCTGCAAGAGGTGTCGCGCCATTATCGGGTTCGCGCCGAAGAGCTGGTGTCGGATTTCGTGGTGTCCACAGGCAGCGCCGCATCGCTGGGAGATTCTCCCGGCTTGCGGTGCTCCGTCAAATGGCGCATGCGTTCAATCTTGACGCGGGCCACGCGCCTGCCATCCATCTCCACAACGGTGAAGCGAAAGCTGCCATACTCGAAGCTCTCGCCGCCGCGCGGAATGAAACCAAGCTGGTCGAGCACGAAGCCGCCCACCGTGGCATACGCAGGATCCTCCGGCAAGGTGATGTTGTACTGCGTGTCGAGGTCGCGCACATTCAACCCAGCGTCGAAGATCACCGCGCCGTCCGCAAGAGTGAGCGGGCGCTCGACGACGTCGAACTCGTCGTGAATCTCGCCAACAACCTGCTCGAGAATATCTTCCAACGTCACCAGTCCCAGGATGCTGCCGAATTCATCGACGACGAGAGCCAAGCCCACGCGACGGCTGCGCAGCTCGAGCAGCAATTCGTCGGCCGGCTTGGTTTCCGGAACAATCAGAACCTCTCGCAGCACCCTGCGCAGATCGAACGGCGACGGCGAAAGATTTTCTGCCAGCCGCCGCTCGCGATCCAGGAGAACCCACAGCATGTCTTTGATATGCACGAAACCCAGGATCTGATCTACCGATCCGCGATAGACGGGGATACGGGAGCGCTGCGTGGTGGCGAATGCGCGCATCACTTCATCCAAGGTCGATTCCACCGGGAGCACATGCATGTCGGGACGCGGCACCATGATTTCCCGCACCTGCACTTGGCCGAGTTCGATAGCACTCACGATAAATTTTTCTTCGCCGGGCGCGAGAAGCCCGCGTTCGCGGGCTTGCTGAATTTGAATCTGGAGCTCCTCCGTGGAGTGGGGGGCGTTATGGCCTTGCGGCTCGGATACGCCAAGCGACTTGACGATAGCGCCGGAGATGCCGTCGAGCAGATCGATGGCCCAGCGGAACGTTTTCAGAAACCACGAAAAGGGCCGCGCCACAAGCAGGGCCACGCGCTCGGCACGCGCCAGGCTGACGGTCTTGGGCACCAACTCGCCGATCACGACATGCAACGCACTAAGTAAAGCGAATGCCGCAGCAAGCGCAGCCGCATGGGCGAGAAGCGTTGCTCGCGTTCCCGCCAGGCCCGGCCAGATGGCTTGAAACGCACTCGCGAGCGTGCTCTCGCCGAGCGCGCCGAGAGCCAGGCTCGTCAGCGTGATACCGAGTTGCACGCCGGAAACTATGTGATGCACGTCGGCGAGCAGCCCCTCGACGATTCGCGCCCGGGCATCGCCCTTCTGAACGAGCTGGCGCACGCGCGATAGCCTGACCGCCACCAGCGAGAATTCCGCCGCCGCGAAAAAACCGTTCAGCGCGACGAGCGCGAGCACACCAATCAGCCGCACTGCGAACATATGTGGTTACGATTGCCCCTTTTCGCATTGTAACAGCACGGACGGGGCGAACGCTCTGCGGTTGCGTTTGTCGGCAAGTAAGGGTCGGCCGTTCGACGCACAGTGCGCCAAGTCCGGCGCCGATACCGTGAAACAAGCATCGCGGCGGCTTCCTGGTGAGTCAAAGCCGACCGAGCGAGCTAGCAACCGCGAAACCGTTTGCGCAGCTCGGTTGCGCCTGCCAGACCGCTCCTCTACACTGGCAGTTTCGTGATTGCCAGTGGGAGCTAGCTTGCGAGCCATCCTGCGTTTCTTGTTTTGGGGCGTCGCCATCGTTGTCGTCGCCGCGGGTTCGGTTGTTTGGTGGTTCGTGTACCGGCCCTTGCCGCGACTCGATGGCACAATTGGCGTTCCCGGCTTGCAAAAAGACGTAGTTGTCGAGCGCGACCGCTGGGGCGTGCCACACATTCGGGCGAGTTCCGTGGAAGACCTGGTCGAGGCGCAGGGCTACGTGGTGACGCAGGACCGGCTCTGGCAGATGGATCTGTTGAGACGGATTTCGCGAGGACAACTATCCGAGATTCTGGGCCCTGCCACGCTGGACATCGACAAACAGTTTCGCACCTTGGGTTTTGGCCGCGCCGCGGAGCGTGACGTCGCTCAGATGGATCCAAGCTCACGCGCGCTCATGGAAGCGTATGCCCGCGGCATAAATCGATTCATCGAGCAGCATCGCGACCAGTTGCCAATCGAGTTCTCTGTCCTGAAATATAAGCCGCAGCCTTGGCAGGCTTCCGATTCGCTTGTTATCGCGGGGTACATGTATCAAACGCTGACGAACACCTGGGAAAAGAAACTCAACCGCGCAAAGGTTACCGAACGTGTTGGGTGGGAACGCGCAAGAGATCTATTTTCCGTGGATGCGGCCATGGATCACTTTGTGGTTGGCGACCCTAATGTTGTAAACGACGGCTCGCAGCGCTCGCGGGAGGATTCGGACGACGAAGACGACGATGATGACGACATGGGCGATTCGGTGCTCAAAGCGAGCGCAGTTGGCTCGACGGACGCGGCGACGCCCGAGAGTTTCCCTGATCTAACCTCGGCTTTAGGGCGCTCGATGCGCGGCTTTTTGACGGACACGCGACGCGACATTCGCCATGGGCTCGGCAGCAACAACTGGGTGGTGAGCGGCGACCATACGGCTACGGGCAAACCGCTGCTAGCCAACGACACGCACCTGGAACTATCCCTTCCGCCGATTTGGTACGAGGTGCATCTGACCGCGCCCGGCTGGAATGTGAAGGGCTTCACTTTGCCTGGCGCGCCGCTTGTCGTCATCGGCCACAACGACCACATCGCGTGGGGCTTCACCAACAATGGCGCTGACGTCGAGGACCTTTACATCGAAACTTTCAATCCCGCCGCGGCCGACCAATATCGCGTGAATGGGAAATGGATGAAGGCGCAGACTTTCGACGAAACAATCCACGTGAAAGGCCAGCCTGACGAACACCTGCCGCTTGTGGTGACGCGGCACGGACCGGTGGTTCGCCGCGAGGGTGACAAGGCCTACGCGCTGCGCTGGACCGCGACCGAACCGGGTGGCCTGGCGAACACCCACCTCTTGTTGGGGAAGGCCCAGAATTGGGAAGAATTCCGCGCCATCATGAAACGCGCTTGGGGACCCGGGCAGAACGCGGTTTACGCCGACATCAAAGGCAACATCGGCTACATCATGGCCGCGCGCGTTCCGATTCGCAAAAAAGGTCACGGAGAAGTTCCCATGCCCGGGGACGTGGATGACTACGAATGGACCGGCTACATCCCTTTCGATCAGCTTCCGCAAGCCTTGAATCCGGACAGCGGGCTCATCGTGACGGCGAATGCCCGGGTGGTCGGGCCGAGCTACAAACCTTATCTGACGGATCGCTGGGAAGAACCGTATCGCACGGCGCGCATCTACGACTTGCTTCACGACAAACATGATCTGCGCCCGACGGATATGCTGAAGGTTCAAACCGATACCTACAGTTTTCCGCACGCGTTCCTCGCCGATCAGTTGTCTGCCGCGGCCAAGATAAACTCGCCCAAAGACGAACGTACAAAGAAGCTAATCGAGGGTCTCAAGGATTGGAACGGTATCGCGGACGCCGATTCTCCCGAGGTTTCCTTCTTGGCGGCGGTGCGCGGCGCCGCGCTGAGACTCATTCTTGAGCCGTACCTCGGGGATCAGACAAATCTCTATCAGTGGCGCAGCACCACCTTTCTGCAAAAACTACTCACGGAGCGACCCGAGAAATGGCTGCCCTCCGGCTACAAGAGCTACGACGCTTTGCTTGTGGCCGCGGCGGACCGCGCCGTCGCAAAGCTTGCGGAGGACTCGCACAGCGCGAGGATCGAAGATTGGCCGTGGAAGCGGTTTAATTCGCTCGATATGCTTCACCCGATCGGCCGCGAGGGCCTGCTGAGGCGGTTTCTCAGCATCGCCGACAAGCCGCAGTCGGGCACGGAATACAGCGTGCGTGCGGCGACGAAACATCACGGCCCGGCGATGCGCTTCGTCGCCAACCTCGGTAATTGGGACGAATCGATTTTGCTCATTCCTGCGGGACAATCCGGACAACCGGGCAGCGCCCACTATTCGGATCAGTTTTCGTATTGGTATGAGGGCAAGCCCATTTTCCAGCCTTTCACTGACGCCGCGGAAGCGAAGACTCGCAAGCACACGCTGACTCTGAAGCCCGCGCCATGAGTTCTTACCGCTGCAATGCCTGAACTGCCCGAGGTGGAAGCCGTCGCACGCACTCTGCGGCCGCTCGTCCAACGCCGAAGGATTCGTTGTGTCCACGTCTTCCACCCCATTGCAACGAAACCCCAAGCTGGGCCGCGTGTAGTGCGTTTTGCGGAGGGCCGGCGAATTCGCTCGGTCGCCCGCAAGGGCAAGTACTTGCTGCTCCTTCTCGACCGAGGGATATTGACGATGCACTTCCGCCTGGACGGCCAACTCGTCTGGTTTTCCGGCGCAAAGGAGATGTTGCAGCGCGCCAACCATCGCGACGGCGGTGTCCACGTCGACGTCGCGCTGGAATTGGACAAGGGCGTTCTCGGCTTCGCGGACCAGCGCCATTTCGGAAGAGTCCACGCGTGGGAATCGATGGAGGCGTGCCCGGGAATTTCCGCGCTTGGCGTAGACGGAGTGTCTCCCGAATTCACTGCCGCTCGTTTCGCGAAAATGCTGGCGGCATCACGCCGTCCGCTGAAGGAATTCCTTCTCGACCAGACGCGCGTCGCCGGCATCGGCAACATCTACTCCAGCGAATCGCTGTGGCACGCACGGCTCGATCCGCGGCGCCGGACCAACTCGCTGCAGGCCCGCGAAGGACGCCGGCTGCACAAAGCGATTGTTTCAGTTCTCCACCGTGCCTTAGAATGCTGTTTGCATCCTGCGCCGGACTTTCGCGATCCGGACTGGTGGTTTCACGGCATTGAAGATATTCTTCGTGTTTACGATCGAGAGGGAAAACCGTGCCGCCGCTGCGGAGAATTGATCCAACGAATCTCACAGGGCGGCCGGTCAACATACTGTTGCGTGCAATGCCAGAAATAGGCGCCGCCGGAGACAAGGCCTGATCGCGTGAATTCAACTCCAGCAAAAAAGCTCGACCTACCGAAGAAACCTGATTTCGAGAAATCGCTCGCTCGTCTGGAAGAAGTGGTGCGCCGCCTGGAAAGCCCGCAGCTTTCCCTGGACGACGCCATGAAGCTGTTTGAGGAAGGTGTGGCGCTCTCCCACGAATGCCAGAAGCAGCTCGAAGACGCCGAAGGTCGCGTCGAAATCCTTCTGAAGAAAGCTGACGGCAAGCTCGCCGCCGAACCGTTCGATCCTGAACGGGAGAGCGAGTCGTGAGCGTTGCGCACCGCTCCGCGGAACCTGCTCCCGCCGCGATGAAACTGCCCGCCTTCTTTGAAGAAGACCGCCTCGCTGTTGATGCTTCTCTTGACAGTTTGCTGCCTTCCGAAACGACGCAACCCGCCTCGATTCATCAAGCGATGCGCTACAGCGTGCTCGCTGGCGGGAAACGCATCCGCCCCATCCTCTGTTTGGAAACGGCTCGCATCTTTGCCGCCGATGTCTCGGCCGCGCTGCATACGGCGTGCGCGATCGAGTTCATTCACACTTATTCGCTGATTCACGACGATCTGCCGGCGCTGGACAACGACGATCTGCGCCGCGGGAAACCCACCTGCCACAAGAAATTCGGCGAGGCTACGGCTATCCTGGCCGGTGACGCGCTGCTGACCTTGGCTTTCGAAACAGTCGCCGCAGCTCCGGTCGATGCAGCGCGGCGTGTCGCCATGGTGACGGAGATCGCGTCCGCAGCAGGCACCGTGAATGGCATGGTCGGCGGCCAAGTCGCCGATCTGGAAGCGGAAGGCCGACGCGTCGCGCCGGAAATGCTCGAATACATTCACCGATCGAAAACGGCGGCGCTGATCCGCGCCTCCGTTACCGCTGGCGCTTTGTGTGCCGGTGCGAACGCTGAGGACGTAGCGCGTTTGCGGCGCTTCGGCGAGAGCATCGGCTGGGCCTTTCAAGTGACCGACGATATTCTCGACGTCGAAGAATCCTCCGCGGCGCTGGGAAAAACCGCCGGCAAGGACATCGCGCAACAAAAGGCGACCTACCCCGCAGTCTATGGGCTTGCAAAGTCCCACGAAATTGCCAACGATCTGGCCACGCGTGCCATTGCCGAACTTGCGCCCTACGCGGAGAGGGCCGCGCGGCTCCGCAGCATTGCGGAATACCTCGTTCTTCGCCGTGCCTGACGAGTTCGCCGTCATCATGAAATCGAAGCCAGCCAGGAAGCGGCTCGACCTTCTTCTCGTTGAGCGCGGCCTCGCCGAATCCCTTCCGAAAGCGCAAGCCATGATTCTCGCCGGCGAAGTGCGCATCGAAGGTGAGCGCGCCGTGAAGGCCGGCATGTCCATCGCGGAAAATGTACGCGTCGATGTGACCAGCCGCGCGCAGAAATACGCCAGCCGCGGTGGAATCAAGTTGGAAGGTGCGCTGGCGGATTTCTCAATCGATCCGGCTGGGCGCGTTTGCCTCGATGTGGGATCTTCGACCGGCGGTTTCACTGACTGTCTGCTGCAAAAGGGCGCCTCGCGGGTGTACGCTGTGGACGTCAACATCGGTCAAATGGCGTGGAAGTTGCAACAGGACGCCCGCGTCACTCGCGTCGAGCGCAACGCCCGCGAATTGCGCCGAGAAGATATTCCCGAACCTGTCGATCTCGTCGTCGCGGATGTCTCGTTCATCTCCGTTGGCAAAGTTCTGAAACCGATTGTGGCCCTCGTGAAACCCGGGGGGGATCTGCTCATCCTGGTAAAACCCCAATTTGAACTGCCGAGAGAAAGCGTTGGCACTGGAGGTATCGTCAGCGATCCAGCGCTTCATCAACAGGCTGTCGCCGGCGTGCGCGCCGCAGCCGTCGCCGCGGGGATCGAGGTTCTCGGTGTCCGCCCGAGTTGTCTTCCAGGCGCTGAGGGCAATCAGGAGTATTTTCTCCACGCGCGCAAAAAGGCGCTGGAGTAGAATCACAGGCATACATGCAGCCTTCGGCGCCCTTCCACACCATCGGGATTATTTCGCGGCCCCGGCGTTCCAATCTCGCCGTCGTTGTGCCCGCACTGCTTCATTGGTTCGAGGCGCGCGGAATCCGCGCACTCTACGACACGGAAACCGCCAGCTCACTTAACGATTCGTCCAAGGGACGCAGCCGCGTGCAAGTCGCGGAGGAATCGCAGTTGTTGCTGGTATTGGGCGGCGACGGCACGCTCCTCGCCGCGGCACGCGTCGCCGCGCCGCTGGGCATTCCGATCCTCCCTATCAACATGGGGAGCCTCGGCTTTCTTACCAGCTTCAAGCTCGAAGAACTCTATCCCGCTCTTGAGGAAACGCTGGCCGGGCGTTTTTCGTCGAGCGAGCGCGTAATGCTGGATGTGGAATTAGAGCGCGGCGGCGCGGTCATCGAACGCCAAAGCGTGTTGAACGAGGCGGTGATCCACAAGGGGGACCTTGCCCGCATGATCGAGCTGGAGCTCACCATCGACACCGACTTCGTCTGCCGATATCGGGTCGATGGCCTGATCGTCGCCACCCCTACCGGATCGACCGCCTATTCCCTTTCTGCCGGCGGCCCGATCGTGCATCCTGCGGTTGAATCCTGGATCATCACTCCGATCTGTCCGCACACGCTCAGCGATCGCCCGGTCGTCGTTCGTGACTCCTCGCTCGTGGAAATCAACCTGTCCGCGGATACCGAGTCCGTATTCCTCACCCTCGACGGTCAAACCGGCATCCCCATGCAACCTGACGACAAGGTCCGCATGAAAAGAGCCGCCGAACGATTGAAGCTGATCCAGCCGCCCAAGAAGTCCTACTTTGAGATTTTGCGCAACAAGCTGAAGTGGGGCGAGGCGTAGCCGCAATATCTGTGCGTAAGGTTAGGCGATCGTCTGACCGCGCAGGAGGTCCTGCTGCGTTTCGCGGCGGCGAATCACACGGTAGCGATTTCCTTCGACCAGCACTTCCGCGGGGCGACATCGCGCGTTGTAGTTCGACGTCTGGCACATTCCATACGCGCCAGCCATCCAAATCGCCAGAACCTCGCCGGGCTTCACTCTTGGCAGCGGCCAATCACGCAGAAAGCAGTCGCCGGTCTCGCAGACCGGGCCGACAATATCGACTCGCCGACGCTGCCCTGGATTTCCCTTTTCGCGCGTAACCCTCGTAATTGGATGAATCGCGCCATAAAGGGCCGGGCGCATCAAGTCGTTCATGGCCGCGTCCACAACCACAAACGTCTTGCCGCGATTTTCTTTCACATAAAGTACGCGCGTCAGAAGTACCCCAGCGGGTCCGATGATGGTGCGCCCCGGCTCGAGCAGAAGATGTAATCCGAGCGGCCGGACCATTCGTGCAATCATTCGAGCGTATACGACGCGCGACGGAGGCCTCTCCTTCGTGTAGCGCACTCCCAGGCCCCCGCCAAAATCCAGATATTTCAGCGCAATGCCCTCTCGGCGCAATTCCTCGACGTAGCTGGTCAAACGGCCGAGCGCGCGACGAAATGGATCCAACGTGACGATCTGCGAGCCGATGTGGACGCTGATTCCTTCCCAGCGCATCCATTTCGACCTCCGGTGCGCCCGATACAAACGCCGCGCTTCCTCCCAATCCAACCCGAATTTGTGCTCGTGCTGTCCAGTCGCGATATGCGGATGTCCGCCGGCTTGCACGTCAGGATTGACGCGAATCGAAACCGCAGGCACTGCGCCACTTCGCCTCGAGTAGCGCTCCGACTCCTCCAGCAATACTTCCAACTCCGCTTCCGACTCGATGTTGAACAGAAGTATCCCGCCGTGGCCGCCACGCTGGCGCGGCGGATAGCGCAGGGCCTCGCGCATCTCCTCGCGCGTCTTCCCCACGCCCGAAAACACGATTCGGTCGCCACGCACGCCAACCTGTTGCAGCAGACAAAGCTCCCCGCCGGAGACGATGTCAAATCCGTTTCCCATCTTCGCTACGTGCTTCAGGATCGACAGATTGCCGTTCGATTTCACCGCGAAGCACAGAGTGTGAGGAACCGTACCCAGCCCGCGATGCAGCTCGCGATGTGCATCGTCGATTGCGGCACGGCTGTATAAGTAAGTAGGTGTCCCGATCTTTTCCGCAACGTCAACCAGCGCCACGTCTTCGCACACGACTTCCGCATGCTCTCGGCTCTTGCTGGAGTTTTGCCACGAAAAATGAGGCGTGGACGTGGCGGGGTCCACAAAGGAAAGGCTTCCAGAGCTCCCCCCGGCCGGCCCGCTCATCGCACTTTCAGCACGACGAGCGTGCGGTCATCCGCCAGCGGCGCGCCTTGCGCGAACCACTCCACCTCCCGAAAAACCCGATCCGCCATCTCGCCCGCACTGAGTTCGTGGTGATCCTCGATCAGTTTGCGAAGCCGCTCCGTGCCAAAGAATTGTCCCTCGCTGTTCATCGTTTCGGCGATGCCATCCGAGTGGAACACCAGGATGTCGCCCGGTGCGAGGGTCACGCCCCATTCGTCGTAACTCACCTCTTCAAAAATTCCCAGAGGAAAGCCGGTTAGTTCTATTTTTCCGCAGCGCCCATCTTTGTACAACAACGGCTGCGACTGCCCCGCGTTGGCGACTCGCAATTTGCTCCGGCCCTTCTGCCACGTGGCGAAACAGATCGTCATAAACCGGCCTTCGATGCGCCGCTCACCCACGATCTGATTCATCTGCCGCAGCAGCTCCGCGGGCTGTAGCTTCTGCGGTGCCAAGCTGCGCATAATACCGATGGCCACCGCACCGTACAGCGCCGCGGCACTTCCCTTTCCGCTGACGTCGCCCAAAGCGATCCCGAGCTGTTGCGGCCCGTACCGCAAGAATTCGTACAGATCGCCCCCAAGCTCGCGAGCGGAAAGATATTTGGCCGCCATGTCCAGCCCGAAATCCTCTGACGGCACCGGTCGCAGCAGCGCGCCCTGAATCCGCTTCGCCGCCTGAAGATCGCGCTCCAGCCGCGCTTCATCCCGCGCCACCTGCTCGTACAACCGCGCATTCTCGAGCGACACGGCAAGATTCGCGGCCAGGATCGACAGCGTTTGCACGTGATCCTCGGTGAAGTAGTTGAGCTGAGGGCTTTCCAGGTCCAGCACGCCGATGACCTTGCCCTTATGCATCATGGGAATGGCGAGTTCCGAGCGGGTCTCCGGATTCACCATCAGATACCGCGAGTCGGCAGTCACATCCGGAACGATTACCGGCTCTTTCAGCATCGCCGCCGCGCCGACAATGCCTTCGCTGGCGGCCGCTCGCAACTTCCCCTGCACGCGCTGGCCATGTTTTACGTCCAGCCGATGGCGAAAAACCCTCTGCTCCTCGTCGTAGAGCATGATGCTGAGGATCTGGTAGTCGATCACACGCTTGGTCTGCTCCGCAGCGAGGCGCAGCAACTCTTCGACATCCAGGATCGAACCGGTCTCCCGGCCCACATCGTTTAGCAGCAAAAGCGTGTCCGCCTGCGCCCGCACCCGTTGAAACAGCCTGGCATTTTCAATCGCCACTGCTAGCCGGCTCGCGAGGAGCGTCAAAATACTTTGCTGGTCGCGCGTGAAGTACCCGGGATGGCGGCTCTGAATATCCAGCACGCCGATGCACTTTCCTTGCAGCATCAGCGGCACCGCCAGCTCCGACCTCACACTCTCGATCGCATTGATATAGCGCGGGTCGGTCCGCGTATCGCTTACCCGCACCGGGTGCCCGGTCGCCGCCGCCGTCCCCGTGATTCCTTGTCCAAGGGGAATGCGCAGGCTCTCCGCGAGCTCCCGCGGATACCCGATCGAGAAGCGATGCTTCAAATGCGATCCGTCGCCCTCGAACATCAGCACGCCAAAAATTTCGTAATCGATATGGCGTTTGATGAGCGCCGCGGTGCGCGCCAGCACTTCGTCCAGGTCCAGCGACGCGTTGACCTCTTCGCCGATTTCCGCCAGAGTGGCCAGAACTTCGGCCGAGAACTCGGGACCGGTGTTGGTTGCGACTGTATCTGTGTGACCGTCAGTGGGACTCATGCAATCAACCAGTATAGCAGGCAGGACATTCGAGCAGTGCTGTCCGGCGATGGCTTGTGGAATTCTCGCGCCGCCGCACTGCAGGCGCACAACACATTCAGGCCGATTCCCCCGCTTTGTTGCCACCCGCGCCAAGCGAAAGCACGCCCACGTCAGGCATGTTCCGGTAGCGCTCCGCGTAGTCCAGCCCAAAGCCGACTACAAACTCATTGGGAATCGTGAAGCCCACGTAGTCAGCGCGGACCTCGGCGATCCGCCGCTCCGGCTTGTCCAACAACACCGCAACGCGCAGCATCTTTGGCCTCCGCTGCTCGAAGACGCGCAGCAAATACTGCATCGTCATCCCCGTGTCGAGAATGTCTTCCACGATGATGACCGTTCTGCCTTCGATGCTCGAATCCAAGTCTCTCGTCAGCCTCACCTGCCCGGAAGAATGCGTGTCCTCTCCGTAACTCGAGACCGCAATGAAATCAAAGGAAACGTCCCCCGGAATCTGTTTGCCCAAATCCGTGAGAAAAAACACCGCTCCCTTGAGCACTCCCACCAGGTGCAGCGGCTCTCCGGGAAAGTCTTTGCGGATTTCGCGTGCCATCTCTGTAATCCGGCGCTGCAGCCGAATCCGCGAGATCAAGATGCGAACGCTCTCTTCCCCTTTCCCTTTAGGTTTCGGCTCCGTCGCTCGTTTCACTTTTTTGGCCATGACCGTCCTTTGCGTCAAACCGAAACTCTAGCTCACGCCCGCGTCCTTCGGCAATCGCAGATCCTCGTGTAGGGGCGGGGCTTGTTTACCCTGCTTGCCCTGAGGAACGAAGGGAGCCTCGAAGGGTCCCGCCCGGGGTCAACCCCGGCACAACCTTGCCGCGGAGGAAGTCGCGCCCGCTGCTCCGGCCAAACGCCTCCTTTGACTCAAATCTCCAGAAGCCATCAGCCATCTCACAAATGGTTTCCGTCAGGACAGGGCATCACACGCTGCCGAAAAATGCAAAGTTGTCATTCTGAGGGCATCCGACAAGGATGCCCGAAGAACCTCAACTTCCGACGTTCCATTAACTTGGTGTCTAGATAGCTTAGGTAGACACTCAGAGGTCTCAACCCCTGAGGTCTCCGGGCTATTCGGCTGAAGCGCGTATGAGATCGGTTCGAATCCTGTTGTGTAGGCTAAAATGCCACCCAGGAAGAACCCCAATGAACCACGAAAAATCACCGAAGGCGCACCCCCGCAACCCACCTCTCCCCGAACCATGGTTGCGCGGCACTAAAACCGAGGTCCCCGCCGTGCCCCTCGCCGTGCTGCACGCGCTGGAACTGGCCCACGAGGACTTGCAAGAATGGTGCGGCGAGCTTACCGCCCAAGAGCTCAACCAGCGCCCAGCGGGCCTGCCACCGGTTGCGTTTCATTTGCGTCACATTGCGCGAAGTCTGGATCGCTTGCTCACCTACGCGGAAGGACGCCGCCTCAGTGAAGAACAATTGGCCAAGCTCAAAAGCGAAATGGAACCCGGCGTCACGCCTGACAGTTTATTCGCGGAGCTCACCACTGCGCTCAAAGCGAGCTCAGAACGGATACGCACACTTGCAACAACCGACTTGGAACAATCAAGAACCGTCGGGAACAAAGGCTTGCCCACAACCCTCGGCGGCTTGCTCGTCCACGTAGCCGACCACACCCAGCGCCATGTCGGCCAAGCGGTGACCACTGCCAAGATCATCGCCGCGCAGCGCACATGAACAACGGATGTCCCTCACGAGTGCAAAATCCCGTCTCACCTACCGACCAACGTAGCCCATCGCACCTCCGCGCTTGCGCCGGGCTCTTGCTCGGCTATACTCCCAACTCCGGAGGGCCCCTTGCCTCAAGTGGTGAAGACGATTCTTCTCTTCCTCAGTGCGCTCTTCCCCATCGTGAACCCGTTGGGCGGCAGCCCTATTTTTCTCGCGCTCACCCATGACTACTCGCGCGCGTCCCGCATGCTTCTTTCTCAGCGGATCGCCCTCAACAGTTTCATTCTGCTCGTGGTTTCGTTCCTGATCGGGACTCACATTCTCGCGTTCTTCGGCATATCGCTGCCGATCGTGCAGGTGGGAGGTGGCCTGGTCGTCATCTCTACCGGCTGGGCGATGCTAAAGCAGAACGACGAAGAGGACCGCAGGAACGGCGTTCGTCAGCATGTCCACGCGCAGGACGTCTTCCGCAACGCCTTCTATCCTTTGACCCTGCCGCTCACTGTCGGCCCCGGCTCGATCTCCGTTGCCATCACCCTCGGCGCAAATGAGCCTCGGCATCTCGGGCTAAATCTTCTCGGCATTCTCGCAGCCGTCATTGGTTCTGCACTCATCGCCCTGAGCATTTTCATCTGCTACGGATTCGCAGACCGTTTGGCCCTGCTCCTCGGTGCCACCGGCATGAGTGTCATCATGCGCCTGTCATCCTTTCTCCTGGTTTGCATCGGCGTGCAAATCCTCTGGAATGGAGCCAGCGCCTTGCTGCGCTCTCTCCCGGAACTCGCGCACTGAGCGGTCAACCCACGGTGGCCACCTCCAACCAGCCGCTGCAATCCCAGATTGGCCGCGCCAGCCTCTTCTATCTCGTGTTCGTCATGTATTCCTACACCACCGGCGGCTCCTTCGGGCTCGAAGAGCAAGTGACGAACTCCGGCCCGGGCATGACCCTGCTCTATCACCTCTTCGTTCCTTTCTTCTGGTGCATTCCTATTTCCCTGGTCGCCGCCGAGCTCACCACCGCAATGCCCGTGCAAGGAGGCTTTTACCGGTGGGTACGCGCCGCATTTGGTGATTGGTGGGGATTCCTCGCAGGCTGGTGGAACTGGACCGCTTCGTTTCTACTTGGCAGCGCCTACGCCGTTCTCTTCACCGACTATCTCGGCTTCTATTTTCCGCAGATCACCGGATGGAAGCATTACCTCGTCTCGATCGCCCTCGTCGCCGTCATCACCTGGATCAATATTCGCGGAATCCAGATGGTCGGCCGCGTTGCAACGGCTCTCGAAATCTTCGTGCTCGTCCCCATCTTGGTGATGAGCGTGATCGGACTGGCGAAGTGGAAACACAATCCCTTTGTTCCGCTGATTCCGCCGCATCGTCCGGTGTTTCAAGTTTTTGGCGTGGGTCTCGCCTTGGGCTTGTGGCTCTACTCAGGGTACGAGCAACTCTCGACGGTCGCCGAAGAAGTCGAGAATCCCAGGCGCAACTACCCCCTAGCGCTGGCTTGCGTCGTGCCTCTCTCGATCGCCACCTATTTCTTGCCAACCTCCACCGCCCTCGCAGCGTTGGGCAACTGGCAAGACTGGCATACGAGTTATTTTTCAACTGCGGCTCAATTGATCGGCGGACCCTGGCTGGGCGCCTGGATGACCGCCGCTGCCATGGTAGCGAACGTTTCCCTGCTCAATAGCACCGTTCTAGCCAGCACCCGAATGCCGTTCGCCATGGCCCAAGATGGCTTCCTATCTCCGATCTTCACGAAAACGCACAAGCGCTTCGGCACGCCCGCGGTTGCCATCCTAACTTCGGGTTGCATTTATGCCTTGCTCGCCGTCCATTCCTTAACGCAGCTCATCACCGTGTACATCTGGTTGCGCGTGGCCACCTCGATGATGACCGTCCTGAGCGCCTGGCGTCTCCGAAAGACAAAACCCGAAATACCCCGATCGTTCGTTATCCCAGGTGGACGCAAAGGTTTGATCTACGCAGTGGGAGCGCCGCTCCTGATGGGCTGCGTCGCGCTATTGGGGAGCGATCGGTTCGCCCTGCTCTGGGGACCTGTCGCGATCGCCCTCGGCCCCGCCGCCTACTTTCTTCTCCGGCGTCGCACCCGCCTCGCGTGACCCGACCACCTCTGTGCCATCGCGTCGCCCCACTACGGTTGTCGCGCGATGAATCCCGTAAAGGACTCCGAACACGCTGATACAACCGCGGACCGCTCTTGCGCTTGACACCCAACTCGTATCGGTCTCTAATCACCCCCAATCCCGAACGCGAGCGTGCGCATTTCGGCAGGCCCGCAACAACGAGTAAAGACAACAGGCATTTTAGGAGCTCGTCGTGAACATGCGCCTCAGCATCCCCCTGCTATTCGTGGGATCTCTTGTCCTTTCGATGGGGGCTTGCAAGTCGTCCAGTCCTTCAAAAGCGATCGGCAATGCCGCCGACTGGACCATGTACGGAAGGACCTACGATGAGCAGCGGTTCAGTCCCCTAAACCAGATCAACGAGCAGAATGTCGGCCAGCTCGGCCTCCTCTGGAGTCGCGAGCTCGGCACGACCCGCGGCTTGGAAGCTACGCCACTCGTCTCGAACGGTGTGATCTACACAACCGGTGAGTGGAGCGTCGCGTATGCGCTGGACGCCAAGACTGGCGCAATCCTGTGGACCTTTGATCCCAAGGTGCCTCGTGCTCGGGCCCGCACTATCTGCTGCGACGTTGTGAATCGTGGAGTTGCCCTCTACCACGGCAAGGTATACCTCGGCACGCTTGACGGCCGGCTCATCGCTCTGGACGCCAAGTCCGGAAACCCCGTCTGGGACGTAGTCACCGTCGACCAATCCAAGCCCTACGCGATTACCGGCGCTCCACGCATCGCCAAAGGTATGGTTCTCATCGGGAACGCGGGCTCAGAGTTTGGCGTGCGGGGATATATCTCCGCGTACGATGCGGAAACCGGGAAGCTGGTCTGGCGCACCTTCACCGTGCCGGGAGATCCCTCGCAGGGGTTCGAGTCCAAAGCGCTGGAGAGCGCCGCGAAGACGTGGCACGGGGAGTGGTGGGTGGCGGGGGGTGGAGGCACGCCATGGGACACCATCATCTATGACCCCGACCTCGATCTGGTCTATACCGGCACCGGCAACGGAGTCGCGTGGTACCGCGATCTGCGCAGCCCGGGTGGAGGCGACAATCTGTACCTCGCCTCGATTCTCGCCCTCCGCGCCAGCGACGGTGAGCTGGTGTGGCACTTTCAGACAACGCCGGGAGACAACTGGGACTACGACGCCACACAGCCCTTGATGCTCGCCGATCTGCAGATCGGCGGCAGCCCTCGCAAGGTCATCATGCAGGCCTCGAAAAATGGGTTTTTCTACGTGCTCGATCGACAGACCGGCCAGTTCATTTCAGCAAAGCCGTTTGTCAAGGGCATCACCTGGGCAACCGGGATCGATCCGAAGAGCGGACGTCCTCAGGAATCGCCAACCGCGCATGACGACCTGCGGGCAGTGCTCGTTTCCCCCGGACCGGGTGGCGGCCACAACTGGTATCCCATGGCTTTCCATCCCGCCACCGGTCTTGTGTACATTCCGGCGAGAGAAGGATCCGTCTTCCTGCACGCTCCCGACAAGAATTGGAAGTCGAATCCGAAGCTGTGGAACCTCGGGCAAAATCCACGCTACGAGGGCCCGGTCGCGGCCAAATTGGCGTCCGCTCCCCCGCCAACTGGTCGTCTGATCGCCTGGGATCCGGTTGAGCAGCGCGAGGTGTGGCGCGCCACACTTCCCCTCGTGGAGAGCGGCGGCGTGCTCGCAACCTCTGGAAACCTTGTCTTCCAGGGCCGTTCAGATGGAATGCTCTGCGCTTATCGCGCCACCGACGGCAAGAAGCTTTGGGAGTACGACGCAGGCACCGGCATCATGGCTCCGCCTGTCACCTACCTCCTGGGCGGAGTCCAATACCTCACGCTGATGGTGGGCTGGGGCGGCGCGGCTGGATTAGTCAATCTTCCCGGAAACGGGCCGACAAAGCCGGGCTTTGGCCGGATCGTTACGTTCGCCATTGGTGCGAACGCAAAGTTTGAGGTTCCGCCCTTCGGACATCAGGGGCCTCCCTCGCCTGCGATCCGCATGAATGCCACGCCAGCTGCCGTTCACGAAGGCCAATTCCTATATGGGCAGTTCTGCGTCTATTGCCACGGAGTGGGCGCCGTCGCGGGCGCCAGCATTCCCGACCTCCGCTACGCGTCTGCTCAAACGCACCAGCAATTCGAGGCCATCGTCCTAGGGGGAACTCTCGAGTCGCGCGCCATGCCTTCGTTCAAAGACGCACTCAAGCGCGACCAAGTACGCGCGATCCAGGCATATGTGCTGTCTCAAGCCGCGGCCTCGGCCCACCCGCCGTCTAACTAGGCACCTGCAGCCCCGATCCGCGCATCGACGCTGCCGTAACGTCGCTAACAACGCTGGTTGCGATGCCGCTGTGCCTGTTCGACCTTCTTTCTGCTGCTGAACCCTTATTTCTTGTTGTTCGCTGGCTGCGGCGCAAAGTAACCCCGACGCGCCTGCAACTTCAAGCCGTCCTTGTCTACTTTCACCTTCAGGTGATGATAAGTGCCGTCCGGCTTCACCTCCTCCAGCGAAAACTCGAGCAGGTATACGTACTCCGGCGCCTGCGTCAGGCTCTTGAATCCGCCTTCCAGGTCGTTGCTATTGTGAAAGTAGGTTCCTCCGGTTCCGTTGGCGAGCTCCGCCATGACGTCCTCGTTCAGACTCATCGTGTCGCTATGATATTGGGAATGTTGGCCCGTTTGTAGGTCTAGAGTTGAAGACCCGCCTCGCTGGCTAGCGTCGATCTCCGTCGTGTACAGCCCGCCAGCGTCCAGTGCGCTGATGGTTACGTTGGACCGCGCCGCCAGATCCAGAACCTGCGATTTCTGCGTCATCGCATCCGGCGTGACCGTGAGGAACCCCGGCGAAATCAGAATCAGGGTGCGCTGCCCGGGCAGGGCTCCCATTCTGCGCACAAACTCTCTGACGGTGGAGAGCGTTACCCAAACATCGCGTTCGCCAATCTCCAGGGATTGTGACGCGGCGGATCTCACCATTCTCTCCGCCATGCTGGGCAATGCGCCTTGAAGATGCGCGCAAGTCCCGTAATCGGCCTCGGCAAGCTCCAGAGCCCGCTCGTTGTGTTTATTTTGGATCAAGTCCGCTTGGTAATAGTCGATATTCGGGCAGGCACGGTCGTCGTGCCGATAGAGTTGCTGCACTTTCAGCTTCATGACCGCTTCTTGCAGCGTCGCGCGATCGTGCGTCAGGCCACTGTTGGTTCCGGACATGGAAACCACGGCAGCCATGTCCGAATCGGCCAGCGACTCGCCGAGCATCTTCGTCGCGACCTTTTGGACTCGCAGCAAATCGCCGAAATCCAGGTGCATGTCGTCGAACAAGAAAACAATGAAACGTTCCGGCACGCTTGCCGGCTGCGGCGCAACATTCGGAGTAGCGGGCGCCGGTTCCGCAGCCTTCGTGCCGCTCTCCAACCCCGCGCGCTTCTCAATCGTGAACCCGGAAATCACTTGCGGCTTGTCTTTATCGAAGACCTGGAAGTCTTCCTTCTTCAAGTTGCCCACCGCACGGCCCTGCGCATCGCGGACCACCACCGGCACCAGCACCGCATTCACCTTGACTTCGATCCTGGTGTTGCCATCCTGAGGAGGCGCTTGGCTCGCCTGCTGCGCGGCCAGGCCCGCGCTCCAGGAGATAGCCAAACAGCCTAGGGCAATCGTTGAGAAACGTCTCGCGTTGGCTTTCGTAGTAATCCGCCAATTCTACTCCTTGCTGTCCGTTGGTCGATGGTGCGATCCCTAATCATTCAGTTCTTCTGGCGCGCGACCCAGGAGTCAGCGCTCGGTAAGTTTTTAGGGAGTTGAATCCCCACGCCTATCATTCGTAGCGCAGCGCGACCATCGGGTCCACGCGCATCGCGCGGCGCGCGGGTATGAAGCAGGCGAGGAGCGCCACGCCGCAGAGCAAGATCGCCACGCTCGAAAAGATCAGCGCATCGGTGCTGGTTACGCGGAGGAGCAAACTAGTTAGATAGCGCGTCAGTGCGAACGACGCTGCCAGGCTCAGACCCACCCCGAAAACGTCAACCGAGGCCCATGCCCGGTCACCAGCCGCAGAATGTCATCTTTGCTCGCACCCAGTGCCATGCGGATGCCGATTTCATGCGTGCGCTGCCGCGTGGTGTAGGCCGTGACGCCGTAAATTCCCACCGCGTCGAGGACAAGCGCGGTTGCCTGCCCCTCTGTGCCTGTTGACTCTGGCTCCTGGATGGACTTAGCATCACGCACAGGTGCCGTCCAACCTGACGATTCTCACTTCCTCGCACAGGGGTAACGACGATGCAACACCGCCTCTTGTCCTCTTTGGTGAATGCAATTCCCCTGCTTCTTGTAGCGTGCTCCGGGGCGCCACCCATGTCCATAAGCGAACAGAACCTCGCCGACGCGCGAAACAGCATCAAGGCTTCCGATTTCAACGCCGCGCTGAACAGTCTCGACGCCGCAATTAAATCAGCTGGTGACGAGCCCGTCGGCCAGCAAGCGGCTGTACTCCGCGTTGCGCTCGTGACCGCGCTCGCCGATGGGAATAAACAAATGGCCGAAGCCTATGGTCTCGGCGCGAAACAGCCTGCCGCCCAGTCGCACTTCGCTCTCTTTAACAAAACGCGTTCTGACTACTACAGTATCGCGCGCTCCCGCTTGATGAACGCTATGCAATCGGTGATGGATCAGCGGCGCAAGCTGACCGCCGACCCCCTGCCCATCGAGGTCAACTTTCCGGGCTTCACGGGAGGGACGAACCCCACGGCGACCAGGATCAAGAACGGTCAATGGGTTGCGGACGCCGACCGGCTTGGCGCCGAGCTCCAGGCGGACCGCAACGCTCTGGCACGCATCCTTTCAGCGCTGGCTGGTGCCGGTCAGGACCTCACCAAGGGCCAGCAGATCTTCAGCAGTGGCAAGGTTGACATCGATCCGCGCGTGTACCTCATCGCAGTCAGCAGCAGCTTTCTCGAGATCGGCGGCTTGTTTCAGCCTCGCGCCTTCAACGAGCCGGACCACCTCCGCACCGTCAATGAAGTCGTTCGCGGCAATCTGGAGATTGCACTGAAGTTGCTCGCCGCGAAACCGGACAAGGACCTGGAAGCCCGCGCCAAGAAAATGCAGGCGGAGTGCGAGAATACACTCAAGAAGCTTGGTCCATAACACGCTCTCCGGCCATCAGACGTGCCCGGCGTTAACTCCCGGTTAGTTTGAATGTATAGGTCGAAGGAGGAGCGCTTGGTGTACAAAAGCTGAACTCAGCGACCGAGCTGATTCAGAGACACCAAGGAGGCTCCCCCATGCAGAATATGTATTACATCGGGCTGGATGTTCACAAGAGGACGATCAGCTATTGCGTGAAGGACGGCAGTGGC
>Ga0187819_10000033_pt1 | contig 61080 bp, 47 predicted proteins | sample NC_wetland_sal_i_15_FD_132411 | JGI IMG/M metagenome (GOLD analysis project Ga0187819, IMG submission 132411) | Wetland sediment microbial communities from Neuse River Estuary, North Carolina, USA - SO4_4 | ecosystem: Environmental > Aquatic > Freshwater > Wetlands > Sediment | place: USA... | reverse complement strand
TTGGAAGCACGTTTCCCTCCGCCGGAAACCGCCACAATTGATCGTTTATTTTTCTTACGACTACGCCCCTGTAAAATTCCATTCCCCTGCATTCCAAGAAAAGTTCCCGTCCCTGCGATCAGCGCAAGCTTGAAACTGTCGCCATCCGACGAGACCGTTGAAATGGTGTGGCCCTGATCGAGCAATCGACCGTGTAGGCCTTTAGATCGTGGAAGGGATGTGTCCCCGTTCTGCGTGGCACGTGTCCCTCAGAATTCGCACACACGGAGAAAGCGGGGGAGGGAGGTATTTCGGTTAGCTAGTAAACCGACTGAACCAAGTTTTCGCGGCTGGAGGATTTGAAAGCAGGCGATCGGTGACTTGACGGCAACGGCGACAGCGCCACGTCTCTCGTGGATTGCCAAGCAATTTGTTGCCAATGACCCCTGCGTCGCGCGTAGACGGACAGGATGAAAATGTTGACGTCGAAGGGATCGGGCTTCACGCGCCGATCGATCACGCGCACGGCATACTCTCCGTCGAGCACCGCACTATCTCCGATCACGCGTACGTTCAGCCGCTTGGCCTGCCACGAAATATAATGAACCTCGCCGGAGCGAATGGCCTCGAGCAAACTCGCCTTCGTGTCGACCTTTCCGCTTGCATGTACGTACGTCAGGTCCTCGCTCAGAATCTTATCCAGCGCGACCAGGTCGCCCGCTTCCAGTGCCGTCGTGCGTGCACGCTCGGCACCCAGCACGTCGTCAGCTGTCGAATCGACATGTCGCGGCCGGGACACTGTCCCACCCAAAGCCACCCCCGCGGACAGTAACACCACCACTACGAACAAGGCTCTCATTCGCGTAACCTCCCGGGCGGGCTTACGCGCCCATGGTTGCCTAAAGACATTTGCAACTTTGTGGGATGCTACTCGAAAACAAAGGAAGTACCTTGAGAGATGAAGAAGAATAGGAACGTCGTCGGTACGACGCCAGCGGACTCTAGTTGGTTACAGGTGCGGGTGGGTGACCTACACTACCGCCACTCCCACCACTACCGCCGCTTCCACCGCTTCCGCCAGATCCGCCGCTGCCACCAGAACCGCCGCCACCCACCTGGCCGCCACCACCGCTCCCGCCACTACCTTGGCCGCCGCCTTGGTCCCCACCACTGCCGCCCGTGCCCCCACCACCACTGCCACCGGTACCGCCGCCGGAGCCCCCGGCAGAGCCGGTGAGCATGGTATTCGTGGCGGCGCCAAAACTGTGATTGGTCGAACCGCTGAAAGCGTAGAGGACGGCTACGACAACGAGGGCAATTCCCACTATAAGGAGAGCGTACTCGGCGGCATCCTGTCCAGATTGTTGTCGCCAGAGCCGTTTGAGGATCGTCAGCATGGCAACACCTTCGATTCTGAGGGAACGCTAGGCATCGCGTCTGCGGAAAAAACTACCGGAAATAATATACCACACGTAAGTCCTCAATACAAGGGGAGTTGAAACGGCCCGCTGAAGACTTTTCTCGAATTGAGACAGCATCAAAATGCAATCCACGGCGCTTCGAGCCGATTGCCCCTACGCTATTCGTTGCGAAGGGCGTCGATTGGATTTACGCGCATGGCCCGCCGCGCGGGCATATAGCAGGCGGCCAGTGCGACAAAGGCGAACAGGACGGCCACGCCAGCGAAATCCAGCGGATCGGTAGCGCTTACGCCGTAAAGTAAGGTGCCCAAGAAGCGCGTCAACGCAAAGGCCGCCATGAGTCCGCCTGCGATGCCGACGAGCGTCAGGGATAGTCCTTCGCTCATCACAAGTTTCAGGACATCGCGGCGCTGGGCTCCCAGCGCGATGCGAATGCCGAATTCGCGCGTGCGCTGTCCTACGAAGAACGAAATGACCCCGTAGATGCCCACCACTCCTAGAACTAACGCGAGGGCTGCAAAGGCCGCAAAAAGAGAAGTAACGGATCGCGGCGCCGAAACCGCCCCGGACAGAATGGCTGGCATGGGCTTCACCTCACTGATCGGAGCCTCTGGGTTCAACGAAGATGCGAGCCGGCGAACCGGTTCTTCCAATTGAGATGCCGCCGCGGAGGAGCGGATGACTAAAGTCATCTCTGCAGGCACGCGCCCATTTTCCAGAGTAGCCCCGGGCGCGTAGGGCACGTAGACGATCCCGTCCATCCATTCTGGTACGTTTTGCTTTAGATCGTAGCCGCGTACGTCGGCGGCTACACCCACGATGGTGCACCACTCCTTCTGTCCGATAAGGCGGAGATGTTTTCCCACCGCGTCGTGATCCGGCCAGAACCGCCGCGCCGTTTCCGCACTGATGATGGCGGTGCGATTGCCGGACGTGTCCGCCTCGGTGAATTCTCGGCCGCGCAAAAGGGAAATTCCCATCGTATGGAAATATCCGGGGGACACGGCGTTCAGCCAGAACAGCGGGGCAGGTTTCTCTGAAGTCGGCAAATAGTCTTGCAAATCCGCGGAGCGCTTGTTCACTCGCCCACCGAGTGGAAGGGTGCTGACCAGCGCGGCGCTGCTGACGTCCGGAAGAGATCGCACTTCTCTCAGCAGATCCTGATAGAAGGAGAAACAGCGGCCCGGTTCGCTGCAAAAGGATTCGTTCGGCGTGACACGCGCGGTCAACACACTCTCGGAAACAAAGCCCGGATTGACGTGCGACAACGCCCACAAGCTCCGAATCAGCAAGCCCGCCGCGCTGACCAGCAGCACCGCGAGCGCGAGTTCACCGACGACCAGCGCGCTGCGCACGCGGCGGCCCGCGGAGAGCGTCGTGCCTCGGCCGCCGGCTTTGAGCGATTGGGTGAGCTCGGTGCGCGAAGATTGGAAAGCCGGCGCGACGCCGGAGACAAGACCGGTGAAAATCACCAGCGCTGCGGTGAAGAGTAGAACGCGCCAGTCAACGGCGACTTCGGCGAGGCGCGGCGTGCCGGCGGGAAGCGCCGATCGCAACAGGGACAGTCCGCTGGCGGCAAAAAATAGACCGAGCACTCCGCCAACGGCAGCCATGAGCAGGCTTTCCGTCAGAAGTTGCCGCACGATTCGGTGGCGCGGGGCGCCCAACGAGGTGCGAATGGCGATTTCCTTTTCGCGGATTGCCGCGCGAGATAGCGTCAGGTTCGCGACGTTGGCGCACGCGATCAAGAGCACAAGCGCAACGGCTCCAAGCAAGATCAGCAAACGAGCGCGCACGTCACTGACCAGCCCGGTTTGCAAGGAGACCACCGACACGCCTGCGTTCCAGCTTGCGGGCATGGGCCAGGGGAATAGCCGCGACGCTTGGGATTGGAACACCCGGATTTCCGCGCTCGCCTGCTGCAACGTCGTGCCGGGCCGCAAGCGGCCGATGACCGGCATGAAATCGCCCGCCCAATAGCTCGGGGTGTTGCGCGAATCGATATCGAGCGGAATCCACATCTCTGATTGCGGCGACGGAAAACGAAAATCGGCGGGCATCACGCCCACGATCTGCCGCTGCACTCCTTCGAGGCTGATCCAGTGCCCCACAATGCCCGGATCGGAGGCGAATCGCTGTTGCCATAGAGAGCGGCTGAGAATCACGAAGCTATTCCGGCCAGCTATGTCTTCGCCGGAGCGGAAAGTTCTCCCGATCGCTGCGTCCGCACCGAGAATTGAAAAGAGATCGGCGGAGACAAGCGTGCCAGTCAAACGAACGGGCTCCCCCAGGCCGGTGAGGTTGAACTCGTAGCCTTCGACGTACGCGGCCACGTCCATGGTGCGAATGTGTTCTCGCATCGCGGCGAATCCGCCCTTGGGATAAAAGCCGGTCACGCCAACCAGCTGTTCCGGACGGGAGTAGGGCAGCCGACGCAACAGAATGCCATTCACCAGGCTGAAGATCGCGGTGTTTGCGCCGATGCCAAGCGCGAGGGTGAGAACGGCGATGAGCGTAAAGCCGGGGTTTTTCCGCAGCATCCGTGCGCTGTAACGCAGGTCTTGCAGCAGATCATCGAGCCAGTTCCAGGCCCATTGATCGCGCGTGATGTTTTCGACGAGAGCGACGTTGCCGAATTCACGACGGACTGAGGTTTCGGCTTGCGCAGCGGATTCGCCTCGATCGATGCGGTCCTGCTTTGCCATCTCCAGATGGCTCTGGATTTCTTCTTCGAGCTGTTGTCGCTGCTCTCTTCGGCGCCATGGAAACTTCACGGTTGCTTCTCCTCACTCATAGCGCAAAGCCACGATGGGATCGACGCGCATCGCGCGTCGCGCGGGGATATAGCAGGCGGCGAGCGCCACCAGCGTGAGAACGAGCGCCACACCGATGAACGTGAGCGGGTCCCGCGGGCTCACGCCATACAACATGCTGACCATCACGTGGGTCAGCCCGAGCGAGACGGCGAGACCCAATACCACGCCAACGATGGCCATTTTCATGCCGTGGCTGAGAATTAGGCGCAGCACATCCATCCTGCGCGCGCCGAGAGCCACGCGGATGCCGATCTCGTGCGTGCGCTGGCCGACCAGGTAGGAAATCACTCCGTAGATGCCGACGCTGGAGAGTAGGAGCGCGAGACCCGCGAAAACACCCAGCAGAATCATGGAGAAGCGGCGGGCCGCGAGCGTATTGGCGATGATGTCGTCCATGGTTTGCGGGGAATAGATCACTTGCTCGCTGTTCATCTGTTGGCTTGTGCGACGAAGGGAGTTGAGCAGCGAAGGCACCGTTCCATCGCCACGCACCAGCACAAAGGTGCCGCCACCACCAGGCACGGTGGCGATGTATTTGTCCGGCATCTGCGGGCAGGGCAGGTAAAGCTCAGCCCGGAGGGGTTGCGTGTCGTCCGAATCGAGTCCCCACTGGTTCACGTGGCCGACAACGCCGACGATCTCAAACTTAGTACCAGCGCTAGTTAGGTTGATGCTGTTCAGGTTGATGCGCTTTCCCAAAGGATCCTCGTTGCCGAAATATTTCCGGGCGAAGATGTCGTCAACAACGGCCACCGACGGAGCGTGCTCATCGTCGTGCATGGTGAAGAAGCGGCCCCGCAGGAGCGGGATCCCCATGACCTTCAGGTAGTCGGGCTGGACGATGTAGTCCAGCGTCCACTTCATATCGTTCTCATTCGTTGGTTTGGGCTCGCCATCGATCCAGAAGATTTGGTCATCCTCATTGCCCATTGGCACCGCCCCCCAGGATTGGGAGACCCCTTGAACGCCGGGCGTTGCCGCGAGCTTACTGTCGAGGTCGCGAACGTAGGCGCGAATCGCGTCCGGGGTGGCGGTTATCATGGAGGGCGGAAACGCAAGGCCAAACGTCAGGACATTGTTCGGCCGAAAGCCCGGGTTCACGTTCCAGAGCGCCGCGAGGCTGCGGATCATCAAACCCGCACCGATCAACAAGACCAGTGCCATGGCCATCTCGGACACGACAAGCACGGCCTGCGCGCGATGGCGCGTGCCGCTCGATCCCCGGCCGCCTTCCTTCAGCGTTTCGTGCAAGCGGGGTTGCGAAGTTTTCAGCGCCGGAGCGAGCCCGAAGAAAATTCCCGCCAGCAGCGAAACTCCCATGGTGAAGATCAGGACATGTGCATCCAGCCGGATCTCCGCCGCGCGCGGGAGTTCGGAGGGCAGCACTGCGAGCGCCGCCTGGGTGGCCCATTGCGCGAGAAACAGACCGATTCCACCACCGGCGAGGGCCAAGAGAATGCTCTCGGTAAGCAGTTGCCGGATCAACCGCCCTTGCCCCGCCCCGAGCGCGGCGCGAATCGCAAATTCACGCGCGCGGCCGGTAGAGCGCGCGAGCAAGAGATTGGCGACATTAACGCACGCAATGAGCAGCACAAAACCCACTGCACCGAGCAAGACCAGCAAGATCGGCTGGACGTTGCCCAGCATGTCCTTTCTCAACGGGATGAGACTTGCGCTGATACCGTTGTCAGCGTCGGGATAAGCCGCGGCGAGATTTCTCGAGACGCTGTCCATATCCGCGCGGGCTTGCTCGAAGGTAACGCCAGCTTTGAGGCGGCCGACTCCGTGAATCCCCAGGCCAGCGCCGCGTTGCGGAAGCAGCGGAATACCCCACTGGCCGATCGGTACGTACACCTCCGTTACGCGCGCGCTCCGCAGGAAGAGGTCGAACATGGCAGAGGTGACGCCGACAATCGTGTAGTCCTTGCCGTCCAAGGTAAGAGTTTTTCCCAATACGTCAGACGAGGAGCCGAATTTGCGCTTCCACAGGCCGGCGCTGATTAGCGCGATCGGGGCTCCGCCGATTTCGTCTTCGCCCGGCGCAAAGGTGCGGCCAACTACGGGAGTCACGCCGAGCACGGAGAAAAAGTCAGAGGAAATGTACCTCGCGCGCACCTGCTCGGCTTCCCCTCTTCCAGTCAGAGTGAACGAGGTACCTCGAGCAACGGCCATGGCGGAAAAGGTGTGGTTGTCTTTCTGCCAGTCGCGGAAATTAGGATACGAGATCGAGCCGTTTTCGAAATTCGGCTTGCTTTCATGGAGGGTGACAAGTTGCTCGGGATGCAAATAGGGCAGGGGATTCAGCAGCACACCGTTCACAACCGAAAACAGCGACGTATTTGCGCCGATGCCCAGCGCAAGGGTCAAAACCGCGATCGCGGTGAACCCGGGATTTTTTCGGAGCGTGCGTGCGCCGTATCGCAGGTCCTGCAGCAATTCTTCGAGCCAGACCCAGCCCCACTGCTGGCGGGTGACGTTTTGCACGAGACCAACGTTGCCAAATTCTCGGCGCGTGGAGTGCTGGGCTTGGTCCGCCGATTCGCCGCGATCCATGAGGTCGCGCTTGGCCATCTCCAGATGGCTTGCAATTTCTGCGTTGATATCGTCGCCGCGCCGCCACTTCGGAAGTTTCATGTGTCGTTCTCCTTGCGCGCATGTCCTAGATCGCGCCGGTCACTCGTAGCGCAACGCCACGATCGGATCTACACGCATCGCGCGCCTCGCCGGGATGTAGGACGCTGCGGTCGCAACCAACATCAGCAAGATTCCCACCGCCGCATAGGTCTTCAGGTCGGACGCTCCCACGCCATACAACAGGCTGTCCATCAAACGCGTCAGCAGCAGCGCGCCCGCTAGGCCAATCGCGACTCCAGCGGCCGCCAGTTTCGCGCCCTGTCCCACCACCAGAAAGAGCACTTCCTCGCGGCGCGCTCCGAGCGCCATGCGGATGCCAATTTCCCGGGTACGCTGTGCGACCGAGTAGGAGATCACGCCGTACACGCCGACGGCTCCGAGGACCAGTGCCAGAGCGGCGAAAATCGAGAACAACGACGCCGTCGAGCGCGGCCCCGCGACCGCTTCCGAAATCCAGCCATGGAGCGTCTCGATCTGGGTGACCGGCACGTCTCCGTTTAATTGCGACACCACGCTTTGCAAATCGCCCGCGAATTGGCTTGCCGCCTGCGACGTGCGGATCACCAGCGTCAACTCCGCGGGCGGCCTTTCGGGGCCGCTATCGTTGATGGCGTGCGGGCCGTACGGCGTATAAATCGCGCCGTCGAGCCAATCCGCCAGGTTTCGCGTCATGCTAAACTCGCGCATGTCTCCGACGACGCCGACGACCGTCCACCACTGGCTCATCCAGCGCGGTTTGAAGTGTTCTCCGATCGGATTCTTTCCCGGCCAATAGCGTTCCGCTGTGGACTTGCTGATCAGCGCAACGCGTTGCGCGTTCTCCGCCGTGTCGGCTTCCGTGAAAGAGCGGCCCTGCAAGAGCGGAATTCCCATCACGCGCAGATAGTCCGGCGTGACGACCCGCTCCAGAAGCATGGGCACGTGCGCACCCGCGGGCACGGCATACCCTTCGACGTCGGAGGGAATCGTGGCCCAAATTCCGCTGAGCGGAAGGCCGTTGACCGCGGCCGCGTCCTTGACCTCCGGGAGGGTGCGCACCCGAACGAGTAAATCGTTGTAGAAAGTCTGGCAGCGGCCCGCGGCTTCGCAGAACGATTCGTTCGGAGTGATCCGTGCGGTTACGATGTATTCCGGACGAAAGCCGGGATTGGTGTTCGAGAGATTCCACAGGCTCTTCACCAGCAGCCCTGCGGCGATCACCAGCACCGTGGCAACTGCTACTTCGCAGATCACCAAGGTTCGGCTCAGGCGACTGTTTCCGGACGCGCCGCCGCGGTCGCCGCCTGTTTTGAGAGACTTGGTCAGATCGACTCTAGACGCTCCGGCTGCGGGCACGAGACCAAAGAGGATTCCCGTCAAAATGGAAAGCAGCGCCGTGAACACCAGAACGCGGGTGTCCACCGAAACATTCGCGAGACGCGGCATGTCGGCGGGGAGCGTGGCTTTCAGAATCGAAAGCCCATACCCCGCGGTGCCGAGGCCGAGCGCTCCACCCAGGACGGACAGTAGCACGCTCTCGCTTACGAGCTGGCGAGCGATTCGCCAACGGCCGGCACCCAGCGCGCTACGCAGAGCGATTTCTCTCTGGCGCCCGGCTGCTCGCGCCAGCAGCAGGTTGGCCACATTGGCGCACGCGATCAACAGCAAGAGCCCGACGGCACCGAGCAGAATCAGCAAGCTCGTCCGCACATCGCCCACGATTGCTTCTTGTAGGGAGATGACGCTCGATTTCACCCAAATGTCGTCGGGCATGCGCCACCCAAATGCCGCCAAGACCTTCGGCCGAAGCTGTGTGAGGTCGGCCCGTGCTTGCTCCAGCGTAGTTCCCGGACGCAAACGCGCGCTGACGGGCATGTAACTGCTGCCCCAGTAGTCGCCGGTCTTCCTTGGATCGAGGTCCAACGGAACCCACAGCTCCGTCTTCGGCGACGGAAATCGGAAGTCAGCCGGCATCACGCCGACGACCTGCCGGCTGATGCCTTCCAGAATGACCGAACGCCCGACAATGTTGGGGTCGCTGCTGAACCGCCGTTGCCACAGGGAATGGCTGAGGATGACGAGATCATCTTTCCCCGGTCGATCCTCGGCGTCTCGGAACGTTCGACCCATTGCCGCTTGCGCTCCCAAGACAGCGAACCAGTTCGCGGATACGGAAGTGCCGGTGAGACGCACGGGCAAGTCCGCGCCAGTCAGGTTGAATTCGGTGCTGTCTGTGTTGGCGACGACGTCCATGGTGCGGCTTTGATCGCGCATCACGACGAACGCACCCTTGGGATAGTAGTAGGTCAGGGCGACCAGGCGGTTTGGCTGAGGGAAGGGCAGTGGGCGCAGCAGGACTCCGTCCACAATGCTGAAAATCGCGGTGTTCGCGCCGATGCCCAAGACCAGAGTGAGCACGGCAACGGCGGTGAAGCACGGATTCTTGCGCAGCGTGCGCGCACCGTAGCGGAGGTCCTGCAACAACTCTTCAAGCCAGATCCATCCCCACTGGCGCCGCGTGACGTCCTTCACCAGTGCGACGTTGCCAAACTCCCGCCGCGCTGCGCTTTCGGCTTGTCCGCGAGACTCGCCGCGATCCACACGCTCGCGCGCGGCCATCTCCAAATGGCTTCGGATTTCTTCTTCGAGTTGTTCGTGCCGCTGCTTACGGCGCCAAAATGCGAATCTCATGCCTCGCTCTCCTTCTTCGCGGACTCGAGGACACCGGCGATAGCGTCGGAGAGTTGCGCCCAGCGAGAACGCTCGGATACCAGATGCTTTTTCCCTGCGTTGGTCAGGCGGTAGACCCTCACGCGCTGCTTGTTCTCGGAAACCTTCCAGTCCGCGGCGATCCACTTTTGGCGTTCGAGCCGGTGCAGCGCGGGATAGAGCGAGCCGGTGTCCACCTGCAAAATGTCGCCGGAGTTGGCACGAATGGCCTGGCTGATGCCGTACCCGTGCTGCGCGCCCCACCGGAGCGTCTGCAGGATCAACAGGTCCAGCGTGCCCTGGAGGAGCTCGATGCGGTTCTGATAGCGGTTTGCCATGCCCACGCCCCTGGGGAGTAGAGCCTCTACATCCCTGCATGTAGGACGTCTACACCCCTGGAAAGGTCAGCATGCCGCCCGCCGATTTTTTGGGGAAACACAACCCCCTGGGAAGAAAGCGCTTAGAGCGCGTCCGTTGGCCCATGCTTGCCGCGGAACCGACCGATTTTGGGACGCCGCGATGCGGAAACGGACATCGATCTTAGCTACCGCGAAGGGAAAGAACCCCCGCATAGTACGATGGAGATTGTGCACAAGAGCTTGGGAACCCATACCCGATCCCCGGGGGAAGAGCATGCGATGAAGGAGAGATTCCTAAAGGCGGCGGCCTCTCTCGTACTGATTCTGGTCATTGGATTGGGAGCGCGGCTCGCTTTTGCATGGAACCAGGTACGCAAGATTCCAGAGGCGGCGCTGGCCACCGCTCCCTTCGAACAGGAAACCGGTAGCATCGCGCATTCCCTCGCGACCGGCAAAGGCTTCAGCAACCCGTTTAATAAGGAAACCGGCCCGACCGCCTGGCTGACGCCGGTTTATCCGCTGCTGGTCGCCGGGACCTTCAAACTCTTTGGCATTTACACCGTCCCATCCTTCTTTTTCCTGGTATTCCTGAACTGTTTTTTCTCCACCACTGTTTGCGTTCCGATTTTCTACGTTGGGAAACGCGTCGCGGGCATCGGTGTGGGCAGCGCCGCCGCATGGCTCTGGGCGCTGTTTCCAAACGCGATCATGACTCCGTTTGAGTGGATCTGGGATACCTCGCTCGCCGCACTACTCGCGGCGACGCTCTTGTGGGCCACGCTGGAATTGGCCGAATCCGACCGCCTCCAGGACTGGTGCGGCTACGGCCTGCTCTGGGGCTTCACACTGATGACCAATCCCTCGCTCGGCTTGCTGTTGCCGCCGCTGCTAGTCTGGGCTGCCTATCGCGCGCGGCAGCAGGGCGGCCTTTCCGTGACACTGCCACTGGCCAAGCCGGCGCTGGCGTTCACGCTGGCGCTTGTTTGCTGCGTACCGTGGACCATTCGCAACTACGCTGTCTTCCACCGTTTCGTTCCCCTGCGATCGAATTTCCCGCTCGAGCTGTACATCGGCAACAATGAAAATTACGACGGCGACCGGCCGCGTTGGCCTCCCCCTATCACCAAGGAGCGTGAGACGGTTCGCTATTTCCGCATGGGAGAAACCGCGTTCATGGACGAAGAAATGCGCAAGGCGATGAAATTCATCGTCTCGCATCCGCGCAAGGAAGTGATCCTGTTCGGCGACAGGTTTATCGCTTTTTGGGGAGGCATCCCCAATCCCGTGGACACGTTTCTGAGGGCGGACTCTCTGCTGGTCCGGACCTTGATCCTTTGTGCCGTTCTGTCCGGAGTCGGCGGGTTGTTCGGTATCGCAACGCTCGTACGTCGTGGCAGTCCCTATGCACTTCCGCTCGCTGCGTTCCCCGTAGTTTTCCCTCTTTTGTACTACGTGACCCACACTTCACTTCGCTACCGGCACCCGATTGATCCTGTCGTGCTATTGCTGGCGGCGATCGCGGTAGATGCGCTTGTGCGATTCTTGCGCGGGCTTCGTCGCAGCAAGGACGAGCTGAAGGCCTTGCTTCGCGCCGGCCGGTCGTCTACTTTCCCTGCTTGACCCAAACGATATCGTAGGTGCGATCGAACGTTGCGAACATCAAGCAACCCTCCTTCGATTTGCAGGTAAACCAGTGTGTTTGTTTGCTCGGCATCATCGCAAAACCCCCTGGGCCGAGGACCATTGCCGGCATGCCCTCCATTCCGGTTAAGACGTCGCCGCGTACCACGATCAACTGTTCTTCTGCGGTGTGATAGTGCGGTGCAACCACGCAGTTTGGCGCCGCTTGCAAGAGGAACGTGGAAGCTCCTGAGGCGGGATCGCCGTTTTCCAGCACGCCGAGGAGGCATTTGACGTCGTCATCCTGCGCAAACTTTATGTCCGACAGCGGCCGGACAATGCCTCGCTTGGGAGATTGCGCTGACATCGCAATGACCCCGATGAGCAGGACAGCCGCGAAAGGCATCATCCCCAAGAGTCTGCGAGCGATTGCCTCAGAAATGGCAGAGGTTTCCATAGGTGTAGCTCCTTGAATGATGCCTCTTAAGGATGAACGATGCGCGCTCGGGCCCAAGGCACTCGCGCCGCTCTCTATGATGAGCTGATTCTCCTTTGCGATTTCGAGCCTCGCCATGTTACGCCAGAAACGCCACGCGGCGGGTATAATGCCCATCCATGATCGCATCCGCCGCCTCCGCCAAACGCGCGCTAAGCATGTTCGGCCGGGTCTTTCCGCGTTGCGGCATGATTTCGCAAGCTGTTGCGTTCAATTTGTTTTTTGCGTTTTTCCCCACACTCCTGATCGCAGTGGGCTTCGCGACGAGCCCCATCGGCGGCCGAACCAATCTGTTTGATCTGATCACGGACCTAACCGGTTTCCTCCCGCCTGGAAGCCAGCAACTGGTCTCCGAATTCCTCGTCAAACGCGGCCCGCAAGCCTGGAAGTGGGCGCTCGTCGGATGGACAGGCACTCTGCTGGCCGGTACCCAGGTGATGCGGCTGCTGATGGAGGGCATCCACGTAGTCTACGGTGACCATGACCGCCCCGGATTTCTTCAGCGCCAATGGCGCGGACTCGCCCTCCTCCTGATTACCATCGCTCCTTTGCTTGCGGCCACCATTCTCGGCGTCTTTGGGCGGCCCTTGCGGCACTGGATTGCCCGCGAACTCGGCAAAAGCGCCTCGATTCAGACTCTGTGGGGTTTCGTTTTCCACGGCACCGCGATTCTCCTCGCGATGATCTCGTTGACCGTTATCTACCGCGTGGCCCGCCCGAAGCAAGCCAGCTTGCGTAATGTTCTTCCCGGAGCCATGATCGCTACGCTGCTTTGGTGGGTAGCCGACATCTCCTTCGGCTTTTACGTTCGCAAGGTGCCGTACAGCGTCGTTTACGGTGGTTTGGCCGCCGTAATCGGCTTGCTCATCTGGATGCAGCTATCGGCGGTGATTATCTTCCTCGGCGCGGCATGGAATGCGGAGCTTGCCGACAGCCGCAAAGCGAGTGCCCATGGCTGATCAGCTCCTGCGCGTCGAATGCTACGCCGGTTACAAGGGCGACGAGCGCCCTCTTCGCGTGTTTTTCCGCGGGCACCTCGCCGAAGTCATCGCGATCGAGGACCGCTGGTATTCCCCGGGCTTCACCTACTTCCGCGTCCTGATGAGCACCGGAGAACGCTACGTCCTTCGCCATCAAGAGGCTCAGGATCTGTGGACTCTCGAGGCCTTCCGTGCCGCCGGGAGTTGCGTTGACACAAAAGTTAACGGCGGCGTATAGTCGGACTACCTGCGGGCGTCGAGTGGTCTTAATAGTGTCGGTTGCGCAGCCCCGAAGTGGTCCATGCGAGGGCGGAAGGGAACGCATGCCGCGCTCAGTGCACGTCCGATTCGCTCGCTACGGGCTCACGGTCCTCCTTACCTGTGGACTTTTACTCTCTGCGACACCTCTCCTCGGCCAAGCGCAAGCCGGTGAGAACGCATCCCCGAAAAGCGACACCCCGGCGCCGGCTCGGCAATCGCCCACGCCTTCCGCCTCGAGCTCGAGCAACACCGCCGAAGTTTCCAGCCACGACACGCCGGCCACCTTCAAAGTCCGCGTCAACCTCGTCCTGGTCCGGGTAGTGGTGCGCGATGCCCAGGGAAATGTTGTCCCCAATTTGAAAAAGGAAGATTTTCAGCTTCTCGACAATCGCAAACCTCAAGTGATTTCGTCGTTCAGCGTGGAAACGCCAGAATCGCACGCGGTTGTGCCTGCGACTCAAGTCACGCCGGACGGCGAGGCGGCGCCTAGTGCCGAGCAGCCTCGGGTGCCGCCAACCGCGCTCCCGCAGCGCTTCGTCGCCCTGGTTTTCGACGACACCAACATGTTGATGAGCGACACGGTCTTTGTTCGCAACGCTGCCACGCGCTTGTTCGGTGCCCTCGCCCCTTCCGATCGCGTCGGCATGTACTCCACGTCGGGCCAGCTTACGCAGGAGTTCACTTCGGATCACGAAGTGCTTAAGCGTGCGCTGCTCGGGATCGTTCCGCGACCCGTGGCCGGGACCGGGTTCCACGACTGTCCCGACATCGACTATTACCAGGCCGATCAAATCGTGAACTTTAGAAATACCCAAGCACTCGCGGTCGCCACCGAGGATGCCGTGCAGTGCGCATTCAACGGTGATGAGACCCAGCGAGCAGCAGCACAGGCGCAGGCCCAAGCGGTTGCCGATCACGTCGCATCTCTGGGCGACACTCAGACCGAATACGTCTACCGGCATCTCGAAGATGCCCTCCGGCGTCTCGCCAGCATGCCCGGCCAGCGCGTCATGGTTTTCGTTTCGCCAGGTTTTCTCCTCACCGTGTATACTCGTGAATCGGGTGATCTGATCGATCGCGCCAACCGCTCCGGCATTGTGATCAACACCATTGACGCGCGCGGTTTGTACACACCGGATATATTAGGCGACATCGCCGATCCCCCGGTCGACACCTACCGGACGGCGGGCTACAAAAGCTCGTACCGGGTCGCTGCGCAAATCGCGCAATCCGAAATCCTCGGGCAGTTGGCCGACGGCACCGGCGGAACGTTTTTTCAAAACCGCAACGATGTCGACAAAGGACTCCGCCAGGCAGTCGCCGCGCCCCCTCTTTCCTACCTTCTCGCATTTGCCCCGCAGAACCTGAAAATTGACGGCCGCTATCACACGTTGAAGGTTTCGCTAACCGGCAAGCAAAAGCTTTTCCTGCAAGCCCGGCACGGCTACTATGCCCCGCGCACCATTGTCGACCCCGCTGAAGCCGCCAAGGAAGAGATTCAGGAAGCGCTCTTCTCGCAGGAAGAAATTCACGATCTGCCCGTCGAGCTGCAAACGCAGTTCTTCAAAGCGGATCAAACGCAGGCGCGTCTCGCGGTGCTCACTCACGTCGATCTCAAAGGTCTTCATTTCCGCAAAGCGGAGGGCCGTAGCCGTGACGACATCACTTTTGCCACCGCCATCTTCGACGAAAACGGCAACTACGTGATCGGCGGTGAGAAGATTGTAGAAATGCGTTTGCTTGACCCGACCTTGGATCGCCTTAGCCGCTCAGGTTTCACCGTGAAATCCAGTTTCGACGTCAAGCCCGGCGCTTATTTGGTGCGTTTGGTCGTACGGGATGCCGAAGGAGCGCAGATGGCGGCGCGCAACGGCGCGGTCGTCATTCCATACTAGCTTTTTGGGGGAAGCACATGAGTACACTGCGGAGTCTTACTAGTCGGCTGAGCTTGGTCTTCGCGGCATTCATTTTGTGTTTGGCACCCGCGTGCTTGCGGGCCCAAGCCCCGCCTCCGGAACAACCGCCTGCTGGCGCGCCGGCGGCCGCCCCTGCGGACCAGCAGCAGCTCGTCCCGATTATCAAGAAAGAATCGCGCCTTGTGCTCGTTGATGCCGTGGTGACCGACAAGAAAGGGGCCTACGTCCACGACCTGAGGCAAGCAGACTTCAAGGTCTTCGAGGACAACAAGGAGCAGCAGGTTGCCAGCTTTTCCAGCGGCGCCGACGTCGCCATCCAAGCGGCCAACCCGCAAAAACACTTTTTGATCTTGTTCTTCGATAACTCTTCCATGGCGCCCCCGGATCAGATCCAGGCGCGCGGCGCCGCTACGAAGTTCGTCGAAGCCAACGCCGGACCGGATCGCATGATGGCGGTGGTCGATTTTGGGGGCACGCTGCGCATCGCGCAAAATTTCACCGCAAATGCGGATGTTCTGCGCGCAGCGGTCACCGGCGTGAAGTCTTCTCACATCGATTCCAACGCCCCGGCGGATTCCTCGGCGCCGGTTGCCGTCGCTGCAGCGGGGCTATCCTCGATCAGCAGTGCCGAGGCCGACTTTGGCGCTCGTACTATGCTCCTCGCGGTGCGTAGCTTGGCGAAAAATTTGCGTTCCGTCCCTGGCCGCAAGATGCTGATTCTGTTCTCAGCAGGTTTTGTGCTCACGCCCGAGAATCAATCCGAGCTCACTGCTACGATCGATGCGTGCAACAAGGCCAATGTCGCAATCTATTCGCTGGATGTGCGCGGCCTGGTGTCGACGCTCCCCAGCCCCAGCACCCGAAACGCTGTACCGGATAGAAACCTGCGTACCGCTTCGCAAAGTGCCTCCGAAGCAAGGTTGTCGGCGCATTCTCGCTTCGTCCTGGCCTCGTATTCTGCCAATGCCGCCCCTGATCCCCAGCGTCCCGGCGGTGGCGGTGCACCCGGCGGTGGCGGCCGTCCTGGTGGCGGTACGGGCGGAACGGGGGGAACCGGCGGAACCGGCACTAGCGGCACTGGCAGCGGCGGAAAAGGTGGCACCGGAGGCACGGGCAGTACCGGGGGCACCGGCGCGAAAGGCGGCACGACAGGGACTCCCGGCGGAAACACATCGACGAACACATCGACAAACCCCTTTAATCCGTACAGCAATTCCTCTAACAACCCTTACAACCAGGCCCGCACGATCGTTCCGCAATTCCCGCCCTCGGTGTCAACCAACCAGCAGATTCTCGCCGCTCTTGCCGATGGTACCGGCGGCTTCTCCATCTTCAACACCAACGATCTGCTCGGCGGGCTCGAGCGCATTGGCAAAGAGCAGAACGAGTTTTACATCCTCGGCTACGTTCCCCAGGATTCGCCGGAAGGAAGCTGCCATACGCTGAAGGTAAAGTTGAATCGCGGAGGTCTCAACGTTCGCTCCCGCAGCGGATATTGCAATGCCAGGACGGAGAATCCGCTCGAAGGAAAGCCCGTCGAGAAGCAGCTCGAGCTGCGCGCTGCCGGAGCGCAGGCCGGCTCCATTCATGGCCTGCTCGAGACTCCGTACTTCTACACCGGACCCAACATCGCGCGCGTGAATCTGGCCATGGAAATTCCGTCGGACGCGCTGAAATTCGACAAGGAAAAAGGCAAGTATCACGCCGACGTGAATGTGCTGGGAATCGCCTCGCGTCCCGATGGCACGATCGGCGCGCGTTTCAGCGACACCGTCAAGCTCGACCTCGAAAAGGATGAATGGAAAACATTTACCAAGGCCCCCTATCGGTATCAAAACCAATTCGACGCGGCTGCCGGAACGTACAAACTTACCGTCGTCTTAAGCGCAGGTGGCGACACCTTCGGCAAGTTCGAGTCACCCCTGCAGATTGATCCGTACGATGGAAAGCACTTCAGCCTCGGGGGTGTGGTGCTCACCAACAACGCACAGCGCATCTCGGACATTCCGACAGGCCTGGACTCGATCTTGCTCGAAGACCGCACGCCGCTGGTGGTCAAAGGCCTGGAGGTGGTTCCTTCCCCCACCAACCGCTTCAAGCGCACCGACAACGTCATCATGTACACGGAGATTTACGAGCCGTTGCTGGCGTCCGCCGCACCGCCACGAGTGGGTTTTGCCTATCGCGTGTTCGAACGCGCCACCAACAAGCAAGTATTCTTCTCCGGCCTAGCCCCAGCGGACGAGTACATCCAGAAGGGCAACCCGGTCATTCCGGCGGGGATGGTCGTCGCGGTAAAGGATTTGCCCTCAGGCGCCTATCGCTTGGTGGTGCAAGCGGTGGACAACGCCAACAACCACGCGCCCGATCGCATAGTCGATTTCGACGTAACGGACTAACTTCGAATGCGATGACAGGTTGCTGTCGCACAAAGTAGTTCGCGTCAGCTCCCTGTCGCCCCTCGCCCAGACTCCGCCACCAGACTCCGTAGCACAAACCAACAATTCGCCGGCCGCTCCGACAACCGCCGCATGAAATACGGACACCAATCGGTGCCAAACGGCACGTAAACCTGCAAAATGTTTCCCGCGGCATGCACTTGCTGCTGAAGATCGCGGCGTATTCCGTAAATCATCTGAAATTCGTATTTGTCTTTGGGCAACTTCAATCGGACGGCCTCGGCCTGCGCGTGGGCCACCATCATCGGGTCATGCGAAGCGATCGCCGGAAAAAAACTCCCGCGAACCGCGCCCTCGAGAAGTTGCGTGGTCAGCCGCTTGTAGCTGGCGTCCACAGCGCTCTTCCCTTGATGCGCCAAATTCTTCGGCTCTCGATACGCACCCTTTACCAGCCGGATTTTGGGTTTCAGCGGCGCGAGGCGCTGCAGATCCTTCTCCGTGCGATAAAGATACGCCTGTACGGCAAGGCACGCGTTGCCGGATTCTTGGTGGACGCCCTCGAAGATGTCCAGCGTTCGGTCGGTGTACGAACTTCCTTCCATATCCATTTCGATGGTGCGCCCAAGCTCCGCCGCCCGCCTGGCAATCGAGCCCACGAGCGACGCGCAGAAATCGTTGCCGAGATCGAGCCCGAGCTGCGTCAGCTTGATGGAGATGTTTGCGCTCAGATTCCTCGCGTGCAGCTCTTCGACCATGTGAATGTATCCAGCGCATACTTCCCGCGCGGCCGCTTCGGTGGAAACATTCTCGCCCAAGTGATTCAGACTCACGGTCCGCCCTTGCCGGCAAAGCTCCTCGCTCGCCACCAGCGCCTCGTCCAGCGTTTCGCCCGCCACAAACCGTCGCGCAAAGCCGTACTTCATACCCCGCCGCGCAATTGAGTTCGTCACTCCGCGTTTTGTGGAAAGCCAGAAGATGAAATTGCGAATCAACATGGATAGGCGTTGCGAACGGAACGAAGAGCATAAGGGCAGCGGCAAGCAGGCGTCAATCTGGGCCCAGTTGCTCTAAGTCTTTGCGTACCTGTACCATCGGGCGGGGAGGGTTTTCGACACCCCGGGAGCGGATTTCCGCAACTTCCTGTTCGAGTAAGGGTTATTCTACAAGTGCCCGCTTCTGTTTCTGAAGATGCCGCCCGGCAGGAGAATCGGATGAAGTCGCAACAACGTCTCCCGGCGCCAACCCCACTGATTTTCGCTACCGCGAAGTCCTGTCTATCGATCGTGCTTTCGTTTGCCTGCGTTTTGACGGTGGGCGTTGACCTGCCCCTGACTGCGGCGGCCGCTGCGCCGGCCAAAGACAAGAAACACAAGCAGGACCCGGCGCTCAAGCGCTTGTTGATCACCGAGTTGAGCCCGGATGAGGCCATCCTGCACGCGCTGAATCGCTTAGCGTACGGTCCGCGTCCCGGAGACCTCGAGCGCGTCCGGCAAATGGGCCTGGCGAAATGGATCGACGAACAACTGAATCCCAATTCGATCGATGACAAAGCTGTCGATGCGCGGCTGGAGAACTACCCGACGCTCCACATGGCGTCGGCGAAACTGATTGCGGAGTACCCGCAGCCGAAGCAGGCGGAAAAACAGGAGCAGAAGCAAGCGCAGTCAGGACAGAGCCGGTCCGATGCCGCTGCAGCCACCCTCGCCAGAGACATGCAAGCTTCGCAGGGGCAAGGACAGAATCCCACCGCTCAGGAAGCTGGAAGTTCATCCGCATCGGTGGTCCAGAGAGCGCAAAGCGATCCCAATGCGACATCGCCCATGAAGGAAGCGTCCATGAAGCAGGACGCTTCGCAGGAAGCGAACCCGGCGACTCGGGGGGCTGGCGGCAAGCGCGACTTGCTGGGCGGTGATCCCAACGCAGTGCCTCGCGCCATCGCCGACGACAGCAAGCGGCCGCAGCGCATTGTGGAAGAGCTTGCCATGGCCAAAGTCACGCGCGCCATCTACAGCCAGCGCCAGCTCCAGCAGATCATGGATGATTTCTGGTTTAACCACTTCAACGTTTTCGCGGCCAAGGGCGAGGACCGCTGGTACTTGACCTCCTATGAACGCGACGTCATTCAGCCGCACATGTTCGGCAAGTTCAAGGACTTGCTGACTGCGACGGCAAAAAGCCCCGCGATGTTGTTTTATCTCGACAACTTTTTGAGCGCCGACCCTAGAGCGGCGGAGCGCCAAGCCGCGGAGCGAGCCATGCGCCAGCAGGTGCGCTGGAACCGCTTCGGACAGCCGTTTCCGCCGCGCCCCCCGCAACAGCAACAGGCGCAAAAGAATGTTCGCGGGTTGAACGAGAATTACGGCCGCGAATTGATGGAACTCCACACGCTGGGCGTCGATGGCGGGTACACGCAGAAGGACGTCACTGAAGTCGCGCGCTGCTTTACGGGTTGGACCATCGAGAAGCCCCGCGAATATCCGGAGTTCAAATTTGACGGCCGCTTACACGATCCCGATCCAAAACTCGTGCTGGGCAAGAAAATTCAGGCGGGCGGAATGCGTGACGGCGAAGAGGTGATCGATTTGCTGGTGCATCATCCGAGCACCGCGAAATTCATTTCCACGAAACTTGCGCGCCGCTTCGTCTCCGATAATCCCCCGCCGGCGCTGGTGGCCAGGATGGCGCAGACGTTTCAATCGAGCGACGGCGACATTCGAGCGGTGATGAAGACGATGATATACTCGCCGGAATTTTGGTCGCGCGCTGCTTACCGCGCGAAGATCAAGACGCCGTTCGAGTTGGTGGTTTCAACGGCACGCGCCTTGGGCACGGACGTAGATACCCCGATGCCGCTGGTGCAATGGACCGGACGAATCGGCGAGCCGCTGTACCAATGCCAGCCTCCCACCGGCTACTCGGACAAAGCGGATACCTGGGTCAATACCGGCGCGCTGCTCAACCGGCTGAACTACTCGCTTGCGTTGGCCGGCAACCGGGTTCGCGGCTCGCGCACCGATACGCCCTCCCTGCTGGGCATGGATTCTTCGGCGGACGCCAAGGCCGCGCTGGACCGCGCCGTGCAGCTTTTCCTGGGCGGGCAAACCGCGCCGACGACTGTCGACACACTCGAGAAGCAGCTCGACAATCCGCAAATCGTGCAGGCCAAGCTCGATGACCCAGTGAAGCACGTGGATTTGGGGGTCGTTGCAGGGTTGGTGCTGGGCGCACCGGAATTCCAACGCCGATAATCGTAGGGGCACAACATGTTGTGCCCCATCTCGGCAAGATGTGTAGTGCGTGAGCCATATGGAGTGCGCCGCCGAGCCGCCGCACTCCAAGGAGTCCAACATGAGCGATCGTTGTTGCGAAGGTGTTCGGCCACTGAAGTTTTCGCGGCGGTATTTCTTGAAGCAGGGCGGAATCGCGATGGTTGGACTTAGCGCGATGCCTGCGTTTCTGCAGCGCGCCGTGGCGTCCACGCCGATGCCGAATAAAAAGCAGTTCGTCGTGCTGTTCCAGCGGGGCGCAGCGGACGGGCTGAACATCGTGGTGCCCTTCGCAGAGCCGAACTACTACCGCATGCGCCCGACGATCGCCATTCCGCAGCCGCGCCGTGGCGGCAGCGATGCGGCGATCGACCTCGACGGATTCTTCGGGCTCCATCCGAGCCTTGCGCCGCTGGGGCCGCTGTTCGACCAGAAGCAGCTCACCATCGTGCACGCCGCGGGCTCGCCGGACCCCACGCGGTCGCACTTCGACGCGCAGGACTTCATGGAATCGGGTACGCCTGGCGTGAAGGCGACCGAGGACGGCTGGCTGAACCGCGCCATCGAAACGGTTCCGGAAGAAAATGCTTCGCCGTTCCGCGCCGTCGCGATGGGACCCAATTTGCCGCACATGCTCCACGGAAGCGCGTCGGCGATTGCACTGCCGGACTTGAAACAGTTCAAGGTGATGCCGCAGGCGGGCGGGATGGGCGCCGCGGTCGAAGGCGGCTTCGAGGCCATGTACGCCCAGACCGTCGATCACGCGCTGCACGGCACCGGAACGGAGACGTTTGAAGCGATCGATTTGCTCCGCAAAGTCGATCCGGGCAAGTATGCACCGGAGAACGGAGCGCAGTATCCGACCAGCCGGCTCGGACAGAGCCTGCAGCAGATCGGCCAGCTCTTGAAAGCCAACATCGGCGTGGAGGTTTTGTTCGTCGATTGCGGTGGCTGGGACAATCACGTGAATGAGGGCGGCGTGCAAGGCCAGCTCTCTAACTTGTTGAAAGATCTAGGCTCCGGGCTAGCGGCGTTTCACCAGGACATGGGCGACCGGATGCAGGATATCGTGGTCGTCACGATGAGCGAGTTCGGGCGCACGGCGAAGGAAAACGGCAACCGCGGCACCGACCATGGTCACGCGAATTGCATGTTCGTGATGGGCGGCGACGTGAAAGGCGGCCACGTTTACGGCAAGTGGCCCGGATTGGCCGACCAGCAGCTCAACGAGGGCCGCGATTTGGCGCTGACGACCGACTTCCGGTCGGTGGTCAGTGAAATTCTAGCCAAACATATTGGCGTGACCGATCTGAACACCGTCTTCCCGGGATTTGACACCAACCCGCGGAAGTTCTTGGGATTGATCCAAGGATAGAACGCGTTCTATCCTTAGCCTTTGCAAGCCTTTCGACTGGGGTCTTCTCGGGCCTCAACAGCAGCGCGTGGTGATCGCCAGAACTGATCCCAGCCCCGTTCGCGATCCCCAGTTTATCCTTTACATTAACGTAATCTTATGGTAAGCCTTTTGAGTACAATTTCGCGCTCATCCCCGTAGCTCCCCCACCGCACCCAAGCAAGGAGAATTGAATGACTTACGGACTCCCTGCAAAGCTCCGTTGCACTATCGCGCAGAAGGCAAGTCACGTCGTTTCAGCGATTTACGCACCATTTGCACGAAAACACGGGTGGGGCGGGAAGAAAGGAGTGACACGTCATTCCTTTCTTGGATCAATTCCGGAACACACACTTAGGTGGTGACTGCCTTTGTAGGGGCGGGGCTTGCCCCGCCCGGCCGACGCGTCTTGCCACGGACCCGTCCTGCCCCGACAGCCGCCTGGGGATACGTCAGCTCTTGATGGTGCCGGAGGCGGCGTCCCAGGTTGTCGCGGCCTTGCGGAAGTAGGATTCATTGGCCATGTGGCAGGCCAGCGCGGCGTTGTGGCCGAAGACGGCGTCTTCGGTGACGGACTGGTTTGAGCGCACCCCTTGGAAGAAAGTCCAGAGATGCGGCTTTAGCTCATCCCACGAAATTCCCGCGTAGTTGAAACCTTCCAGAGCGGGTTCCCTGCCCGGAGCGGGGTCGTGTTCTTCGTGCCACTGCTTGAAGTACTGTTCGCGAAGGTCCTTGGGGAAGCTGACGGTGTAGTAGCTTGGGCTGTCGTCTTTTCCGGTTTGCGGCAAATACGCAATGCCGTGTTCGGTGACCTCCAGGATGCCCTTGGAGCCGTAGAAACGATAGATCTCGGGGGATTCGCCGCCCAGATTCAGGCGCAGGTACACGGGCGCGGCGATGGCGCTGTATTCGTATAGCGCGGCCTGCATGTCGGGCATGTTGCGGCCATCTTTCCAACGAAGAATGCCGCCGCTGCATTGAACGCGTTTGGGCGGTTCGTTGAACCCGAGCATGAACATCATGCCGCTGACCAAGTGAACGAGCAGGTCGCCGGCGACGCCCGTGCCGTATTCCTTCCAGCAGCGCCAGCGAGCGAAATACTTGGGAGAAGTGCTGGGATCCCACGGGCGTTTCGGGGCGGTACCCTGCCAGGCGTCCCAGTCGAAATTTTGCAGGGATAGATCGGGAGGCGGCGGGTACTCCCAAGCGCCGGTGGGATCGTTGCGTCCTAATGAGCCTTCGACCAGGGTCAAGTCGCCGATAGTTCCCTTGGCGAGGAGTTCTTTCGCTTTTCCGCAGATGACGGAGCTGACCCGCTGCGAGCCGATTTGCACGATGCGGCCGGTGGCTTTCGCGACTGCAACCATTTCAACGCCATCGGCGGCGGAATGCGACATCGGCTTTTCGCAGTAGATGGGCTTTCCGGCGCGCACGGAGTCGACGACGACTTGCTTGTGCCAGTGATCGGGAACGGCGGCGAGGATGCAGTCGATCTCTTTGTTGTCGAGGAGCTCCTGATAGTGGCGCGTCGCGGGAAGATTCGCTTTGTGGGTGATTTCTCTGGCGAGGGCGTGGCGGCCATCGTAGAGATCGGCGGCGGCGACGCACTCGACGCCGGGCAGCTCGACGGCGTTGGACAGCAGGCCGGAGCCTTCCATGCCGATGCCGATGATGCCGAAGCGGAGGCGGTCGCTCGGCGCGACCGCGGGGTAGGGAGCGGCGTCTAAGCGTTCATCGCGGAGCAGGATCGTGTTGGGTGTAGCTAGAGCGCCCGCGGCGGCTGCGGTGCGGTGAAGAAATTGGCGGCGGGAGAGATCTTTTTTCATTTAGGGCTCCTTGTGTTCGCATCGCTAAGAAAAGGCGGCAAGGCGATTGAAATTTGACTTGGTTGCCAAGCTGGGGCGCAGCAGTGCTGCGCCCCTACAAGAGGTTGCGGTCGTTGTTTTCAGGTTTGCTTGCGGCGGTCATTTTTCGCCTGGGACTAATGCAACGGTTGGACGGCGACTTCTTTGAAAAAGACGATGTCGTTGTCGCTGTGATTTTGCAGGCCCATGTAGCCTTCGTTGGGACGCAGGCCACGCTGCGGCTCGAAATCAAATTTGCGAGGGGGAACCGGCTGGCCCTCGGTGTAGTCGGTGACCTTGACGTTGTTGAGGACGACGATGGTGTGTGGGCCGTCGAGGGTGATGAGCATGACGTTCCATTCGGGACCCGGTTTGCCGGGGCGGGCGAGAGGTTTGGTCAGGGAGTAGAGCGTGCCGGTGACGTGGTATTCGTCTTCGTTGGAATCTTCGGGCTGATTGTCGATCTGAACTTCGTAGCCGTAATGCACGGGCATCCAGGGTTCGCGGGGCTCGAGGGGAATGCGAACGAAGACGCCGGAATTGTCGTTGTGGTCGCGCATTTTGTAGACCACGCGAATGCGGCAGTTACCAAGCTTTCCTTCGGTCCAATAGAGCAGACCCATGCCGCCGTGGGTACGAATCAGGCCGTCTTCGACGGTGTCCTCGCCCGGTCCGACGTGTTTCCAGCCAGTGAGGTCTTTGCCGTTGAAGAGTTGCCGCCAAGAGCCGGATTTGTCGTCCGACCAGCCGCGAGTCGCGAGCGCGAGAAACGCAAGCGTCAGACCCAGCAACGTGATTCTCTTGCCCATGAGCTCCTCCTTGCGCTGCTGAAGTTACCAGATGCAACTCTCAGTGTGAAGTGCTGCGGATGCGCATGCCGTAGAAGGAACGGTAGACGAAGAAGAAGGAGATGGCGAAGAACGCGGCCGCGAGGATGTGGGTTAAGCCGGTGCCGCCTTGGGAGGCGGTGAGTTGGACGGCGAGCTCGACGGCGAGGAGGCCGAAGAGGGTGGTGAACTTGATGACTGGGTTCAAGGCGACGGAGGAAGTGTCCTTGAAGGGATCGCCTACCGTGTCGCCGACCACCGTGGCATCGTGGAGTGGCGTGCCTTTTTGCTTCAGCTCAACTTCGACGATTTTCTTGGCGTTGTCCCACGCGCCGCCGGCGTTGGCCATGAAGATGGCTTGGTACAGGCCAAAGATGGCGATGGAGAACAGGTAGCCAATGAAGAAAAACGGCTCGATGAAAGAGAAGGCGAGCGTGGCGAAGAACACCGCAATGAAGATGTTCAGCATGCCCTTCTGCGCGTATTTCGTGCAGATTTCGACGACTTTCTTACTGTCGGAGACGCTGGCTGCGGCGGCTACGTCGAGCTTGATGTGAGCTTTGATGAATTCAACGGCGCGATAGGCGCCCGTGGTTACGGCCTGCGTGGACGCGCCGGTGAACCAGTAGATCATGGCTCCGCCGGTGATGAGGCCGAGGACGAAGGGTGCGTGGAGGAGCGAAAGCTTGTTGACGTTTTCGGTGAGTCCGTGGGTTAGCGCCATGATGATCGAGAAGATCATAGTGGTGGCACCGACGACGGCGGTGCCAATGAGCACGGGTTTGGCGGTTGCTTTGAACGTGTTGCCGGCGCCGTCATTGGCCTCGAGGAGGGTTTTGGCGCGCTCGAAGTTAACGTCGATGTTGTAGTCCTTTTTGAGTTCGCTCTTGATGTTGGGGACCTGTTCGATCAGTGAAAGCTCGTACACCGACTGCGCGTTGTCGGTGACGGGGCCGTAGGAATCGACCGCGATCGTAACCGGGCCCATGCCGAGGAAGCCGAAAGCTACGAGGCCGAACGCGAAGACCGGGGCGGCGATCATCAGGCCGCCGAGTCCCATGTTGCTGATCAGGTAGCCGACGGACATCAGCAGCACCATCGCGAGGCCGATGTAGTAAGCGGAGAAGTTTCCGGCGACAAAACCGGACAGGATGCCGAGCGATGCGCCGCCTTCTTCGGCGGAGCTTACTACCTCCTTTACGTGGCGCGATTCCATGGAAGTGAAGACCTTCACGAGTTCCGGGATAATAGCGCCGGCGAGGGTGCCGCACGAAATGATGGTGGCGAGTTTCCACCACTGCGACGAATCGCTTCCAAGAGTCGGGATAATCAGCGAGGAAATGAAATAGGTGAATGCGATGGAGACGATCGACGTAATCCAGACGAGCGAGGTGAGCGGCGCCTCGTAGTTCATTTTGTCGGCTTTGCCGTACTTAGCGTTGGCGATGAAGCCGTTGATGAAGTAGGCGGCAGCGCTGGCGACGAGCATGACGATGCGCATGACGAAAATCCAGACCAGCAATTGCACCTGAACGGTAGGGTCTTTCACGCCGAGAAGAATGAAAGTGATTAGCGCGACGCCGGTGACGCCGTAGGTCTCGAAACCGTCGGCGCTGGGGCCCACGGAATCGCCGGCGTTGTCTCCGGTGCAGTCTGCAATTACGCCTGGGTTGCGGGCGTCGTCTTCCTTGATCTTGAAGACGATTTTCATCAGGTCGGAGCCGATGTCGGCGATCTTGGTGAAGATGCCGCCTGCGATGCGGAGCGCGGCTGCACCCAGGGATTCGCCGATGGCGAAGCCGATGAAACACGGGCCTGCATAGTCGCCCGGAATGAAGAGAAGAATCAGGAGCATCATCAGCAGCTCGACGCTAATAAGCATCATGCCGATGCTCATGCCGGCTTGGAGCGGCGCGTGATGAATCGGATAAGGCTTGCCTCGGAGGCTGGCGAAGGCGGTGCGGGAGTTGGCGAAGGTGTTCACGCGAATGCCGAACCAGGCGACGCCGTAGCTGCCCCCGATGCCGATAAGGCTGAAGAGCAGGATGATGGGCAGGGTGACGGCGACGGATTTGCTGGGCACGGGAGCCAACACGCCGAAATACAAGACGATGACTACAGCGATGAATAGCCAGAGAAGAAGGAGGAACTTGCCCTGCGTAAACAGATAGGTCTTGCAGGTTTCGTAGATGAGCTCGGAAATGTCGCGCATGGACCGGTGCACGGGGAGATTCTTGAGGCGGCTGTAGATCACCAGGCCGAAGATGAGGCCAAAGACGCAGAACAGGATGCCGAAGAGCAGCAACTTGTGGCCGTCGATGCCCAGGAACTGAACCTGCGACAAGTCGGGCAACTTCAGGTTGGCCTCGCCGGCGGCATCTTCGCTTGCGTGAGCTCCGGCGGCGGTGAGAAGCGTTGCGGCGGCCGCTGCGCCTAATTTTGTGATTCGACATGCCAAGGACCAGGCACTCGTAAGCCAGGTGCGCATCAACACTCCTCCATTGAAAGACAACGGTTGCGGGCTAAACCTTGTCAGGGCAATCGCGAAGCGACCTCAACCCTGAGCATTGCGTTACCGGCACACTACACCTTCAAAACGGGACATCGGCAAGTGACTACAGGGCGCCGAGCCTACCCACCAGGACAACTTGGCAGGACCCTGGATGCTCGACACAACTGCGCACAAAACGTTGATTTATAACATTTAGAGGGGGGCGGGTCAAACGGGGGCGGGGAGAAGAGCGCGGAAGAAGCGTCTGCGACCGTTCGAGGTTCCCCTCGAAGCTCGGGCAAGCAGGGGAAACGGGCCTCCGACAGGATGAACGGCGTTTGTTGCCGATACGGATTGTGTGATAGTCAAGAGCGCCCGCTTCAGAAAGCGGCCGCTACAGTTGCAAATACGGCGGTTGCGGCGGTACCGATGGCATGGTCGATGGGTTACGGTGTCAAAGGCGGCGGCCAGCCGCCGAACTCCAAGGGGTGGTAACATGTCTAGGTTTTTTTGCAGCGGGACTGGCAGCGTTAACCTAGAATGGACAGACCTTAGGCGACGGGGGACCATGAGCACTCAAGGCACGTCGGCGGCGCGGCCGCAGGAAGCCGCCTCGTTGGAACTGCGACACGATTGGCAGCGCGCGGAGGTGGAGGAGATCTACCGGACGTCGCTGCCGGAGCTCGTCTTTCGCGCGCAGAGTGTGCACCGTCAACTGCATGCGCCGGATCGCGTGCAGACCTGCCAGCTGATTTCGATCAAGACAGGCGGATGCCCGGAAGATTGCGCCTACTGCCCGCAGAGCGCGCACTACGATGCGGACGTGGAGCGGCAAGGGCTGCTGGATGCGCAGCACGTGATTAGCGTGGCGCGAGAAGCCGCGGAGCGCGGGGTGACGCGGTTCTGCATGGGAGCGGCGTGGCGGCAGGCGCCGGAGGGCGCGGAGTTCGAGCGCGTCCTGGAAATGGTACGCGGAGTGTCGGCGTTGGGCATGGAAGTCTGCTGCACGCTGGGAATGTTGAGCGAAGGGCAGGCGGCACGGCTGAAGGAGGCCGGGCTGACGGCGTATAATCATAATTTGGATACTTCGCCTGAATTTTACGGCTCGATAATCACAACGCGGCTATACGATGACAGGCTGCGGACGCTCGCGGCGGTGCGCAAGGCGGGGATTACCGTTTGCTGCGGAGGGATTCTGGGGATGGGTGAATCCGAGATAGACCGCATCGCGCTGCTGCAACAACTGGCGACGCTGGAGCCGCATCCGGAGAGCGTGCCGATCAATATGCTGGTGCGGGTTGAAGGGACGCCGCTGGCCTCGATGCCGCCGCTCGATCCGCTGGAGATGGTGAGGGCGATCGCTACGGCGCGCATCCTGATGCCTGCGTCGCGCGTGCGGCTGGCTGCGGGGCGCAAGCAGTTGTCGCCCGAGGCGGTGACGCTGTGTTTTCTTGCCGGGGCGAATTCGATCTTCGTTGGGGAAAAACTATTGACCACGCCTAACCCGGGACCTGATGAAGATGAGCAGTTACTTCAATCCTTGGGGCTGAAACCACTCGAATCTCATGCCATCTGAACTCAACGGTGCGTTTCGACGCGAACTCGAGGATGGGCTTCGCGGGCTGGAGGCGCGAAGCCAGCGGCGGTTTCTTTCGGAGATTGCCGGCGTGAATCTGTGCTCGAACGACTATTTGGGTTTGGCGGGGGACGCGCGGCTGCGGGCGGCGGTTTTGGATGCGGTGCGTGATACACCGCGGGTTGGAGGCACGGGTTCGCGGCTGCTGTCCGGGCACGTGGCGGTGTGGGATGAGATCGAGCAGGAATTTGCGGAGTTTGCGCGTACCGAGGCGGCACTGTATTTCGGCAGTGGGTATGCGGCGAACGTCGGACTGCTCACGTCACTGGTGAAGAAGAACGATGTGGTTTTTTCGAACGAACTGAATCATGCGAGTTTGATTGATGGGATTCGGCTGTCGGGTGCGCGCAAGGTGATTTATGCGCATCTGGATTTGAACGCGCTGGAACGGGCGTTGCGCGAGCATGCCGGCGCCAGCGGGCGGAAGTTTGTAGTGACGGAAACGGTGTTCAGCATGGATGGCGACGTAGTTCCGCTTCGAGAGATGGTCGCGTTGTGCGAGCGGTTCGGCGCGGCGGTGATCGTGGACGAAGCGCACGCGACGGCAGTGCATGGGCCGTCGGGGCGGGGAGTTGGCGTCGAGGCCGGAGTGGCGAGCGGGCGCGGCGTGATTGCCGCCATACATACGTGCGGGAAGGCGCTGGCGAGTGCGGGGGCATTTGTTTGCGGGAGCGCGGAGCTGCGGGAGCATTTGATCAACCACGCGCGGACGTTCATTTTTAGCACGGCGATGCCGCCGTACATGGCGGGGCAGATCCGAGCGGCGCTGCGGATGGCGCTCGGAATGGATGCGCGGCGAGCGGAGCTGCTTTCCAGTGCGCGGCGGTTGGCAGCGGGGTTGCGGATGCAGGGTTATGACACCGCGGGGAGCAGCACGCAGATCGTGCCGGTGATTGTGGGCGGAAACGATGAGGCGCTGGCAGTGGCGGAGTATTTGCAGGAGCAGGGCTTTGCGGTGCGCGCGATTCGTCCGCCGACGGTGAAGGAAGGGCGGGCGCGGCTGCGATTTTCGACTACTGCGGCGATTGCGCCGCGTGAACTGGAGCGGCTGGAAAATTCTATGGGAGCATGGCGCGCGCAACGGTCTGCGCTGGCTGCGGCGGGGTGCGCGTGAGGAATCACTTTTTCATTACGGGCACGGACACGGGAGTAGGGAAGACGACGCTGGCGGCGCTGCTGTGCGCGGCGCTGGATGCGGTGTACTGGAAGCCGATCCAGACGGGAACGCTGGAGGGATCGGATCGCGTGTCGGTAATGCGACTGGCAGGAATCGGAACAGATCGGACGCTGGATGAGGTGTACAAATTCGTGCCGCCGGTTTCACCGGACCTCGCGGCGCGTTGGGCGGGTACGGAGATCGATCTGGCGCGCATCAATCTGCCCACGAGCCTGCACAATGATTGGCTGGTGGTGGAGGGCGCCGGTGGCGTGCTGGTGCCGATCAATCAAAGGCAGTTTATGCTCGACCTGATGGTGAAATTCATGTTGCCGGTGATTCTGGCGGCGCGTAGCGGAGTGGGGACGATCAATCACACGCTGCTGACGCTGGCGGCGCTTCACGCGGCGGAACTGCCGGTGCACGGCGTGGTGTTGATCGGCGATCAAAACCGCGAAAATCGGGAGACCATCGAGCGGTTCGGGCATGTGCGCGTGATTGGAGAGATTCCGCGTTTGCCGAATTTGCATCGGACCGCGCTGATGCAAGTCTTTATGAACAATTTCGACCGCGCTGCATTTGCGCAGTAGCTTTTCTTCCGTGATTTCTTCGCGATAATCGAAGCTTCCCGCCACGCTCTGGCAATGCGGAAACCAACCCTATACTCTGGACCGATGACTGCGCCTCCGTGGCTCACTCGCGATCACATCTGGCTGCCATATACGCAAATGAAGACGGCGGAGTTGCCGGTTCCTGTGGTGGCAGCGCGCGGCGTCCGGCTGAAATTGGCGGACGGACGGGAATTGGTCGATGGGATTGCGAGTTGGTGGACGGCGTGTCATGGGTACGGCCACCCGCATATCTTGAAGAAAGTTGCAGAGCAGCTGGAGACGATGCCGCACGTCATGTTCGGCGGGCTGGCGCACGAACCTGCGTATCGCTTGGCGTCGCGCCTTGCGGCCCTTTTGCCGGGCGATCTGAATCACGTTTTCTTCACGGAATCGGGCTCGGTTGCGGTGGAAGTGGCGCTGAAGATGGCGGTGCAATTCTGGCTCAATCAGGGAGAGCGGCGCACAAAATTCGTCAGCTTTCGCGGCGGATATCACGGCGATACGTTCGCGACCATGGCGATTTGCGATCCGGAAGAAGGGATGCACAAGCTCTTCCTGGGAGTGTTGCCGACACAATTCGTCGTAAACAGGCCCGACAACGCTGAAAGACGCAGCGATCTGGATCGCCTGCTTGCCGAGAATCGGCGAGACATCGCGGCGGTGATCATCGAGCCGCTGATTCAGGGCGCCGGCGGCATGAAATTCCACGACGCGGGAGTGTTGGCCGATCTGAGGGCCCTGTGCGACCGGTACGATCTGTTGCTGATCTTCGACGAGATTTTCACGGGGTTTGGGCGGACGGGAACGATGTTTGCGTGCGAACAGGCCGGGGTGGCGCCGGACATTGTGTGCCTTTCCAAGGCGTTGACGGGTGGGACGATGCCGCTGGCTGCGGCCGTAGCGACGGAGAGGATCTTCAACGGTTTTCTCTCGGATAATCCGGAGGCGGCTCTGATGCACGGGCCGACGTACATGGCCTATCCGCTGGGTTGCGCGGCGGCAAACGCTTCACTCGATTTGTTCGAGTCCGAGCCACGCCTCCGCCAGGCAGCGGCGATTGAGGTGCAATTGCAAGAGGAACTCGCAGGCTGCCGAAAAGCGCCAGGCGTATTGGACGTCCGGGTAAAGGGAGCCGTCGGCGTGATCCAGATGGATCGCCCGGTAGATGCAGCTGGATTGCGATCGCGGTTTGTGGAAAAGGGATGCTGGATCAAACCTTTTGGGGATGTCGTCTACCTCACGCCGCCTTTGGTTATCGAGGAACGCGATCTATCGGGGTTGACCCGCGCGATCGATGAGGTTTTGAACGGGCGCTGAAGCTTTCCGCGCTGTGCTTCGTGTGTTCCTGTTCATCTGCCACTCTTCATTTCACGATTCATCGCGGCAATGCGCCCTCTGGTAGACTCGGAGGAAGTTTTGAACGGAGGATCGCGGTTTGCCATCGAATTTGAGCGGCTGGAAGCAAAAGATCGTGGCGTTTGCGGGTGGGCTGGGCGCTCCGGGACTTTTTCTTATTTCCTTTCTCGACTCTTCCGTTCTGACATTTCCGGTGATCAACGATTTGCTGCTGATTGAGCTGTCGATCCAACGGCCGGCGCGGATGCCGTTGTATGCGGGCATGGCTGCGCTAGGATCGGTGCTGGGGTGCGTCCTTTTGTATTTCCTGGCGCGAAAGGGCGGGGAAACGCTTTTTCGGCGGAAGGCAGGAGCGCGTGCCGAGATCATTCGTCTTTGGGTCGAGCGAAACGGTTTCGTGGGAATGCTTGTGGCAGCACTGCTCCCGCCGCCGACGCCCTTCAAGGTTTTTGTGCTCGCGGCCGCAGTGTTCCAGGTACCGCTCGCGAGTTTTTCTTCGGCGATTGCGCTGGCGCGGTTGTTTCGTTACTTCGGCATCGGATACCTGGCGGTGCGCTATGGAGCGGAAGCGCTGCCGTATCTTGGGCAGCACAAGGTGCCGGTTGTCGTCGTGGTTGGTGTGCTCGTCGCAATCAGCTACGGACTTTCGCGTTGGCTGCTGCGCGCGGGGCAGCCAGGGGCGGCGGTTCAGAACAAGGATCGGGCTTAGCGGCGGTGCAGATCGCGCGCCCAGACTAAAGCGTCGTATACGACTTTGTTACTGCTATCAAGCTTGATAATCACAGCGATTTCTCGGCGGCTTTCACCTGTAGCGGCGTACCGCAGATCGCGGAGTTGCACCTCAAATCCAGTTGATGTCTTCTCCACCGTTGCCTTCGGGAATCTCGCGACGCCGAGAAATCTCTTTGCTGCATCCGAGTCGCGCGCGCGATCGAGTATCGGCGACGACTCCGGTTTGAAGAGAGTGATGCTGCTTTCCGGGTCGAAGAATGCGCCTGGAGCGGCGTTCACGGTGAGTTCGTGAAGAGCGCTGTCGGTTTCGACGATGCCATGCCACGCGAAGAGAGATGCGGACTCCGGGAAGGCGGCTGCGCGGCGAGGAGATTCGCTTCGATAGGTGCGGGCCTGCATCTCAGCGAGCACGTTCGAATGGAGAGTCGCACGGACGCCGACGTAGAGAATCACCAAGACGAAACCGATGATTGCGCCGAGCCGGCCGCGTGGGCTTTTGTCTTTCGCGCCGATTTCGTCGCTTACCAGGCGCAGCAATTCCGGCAGGAGGATTGCGGCGATCAGCACGGCGATGATCCAGGGATCGACGTTGGCCAGCCAATCTGCTGCGACTCGCCGCTCACGGAAAGGCCAAAACAGCGTCACACCCTCCGATTGACACGCGTCCATCGCCAAATGCAGCCATGCCGCGAGCAGCAACGTTGCAAACAACGCGAGTGGCACAACCCGGCTCTGTGCAGGTCCCCGGCTGAGCAGACGGCAGACAACGCCGAGCAACGCCGCCACAACGAGGGAGGCCGCGAGTGAATGGGCGTACGTGCGATGAAAGGTCAGATAAGCAGACGGCCCGGAAATCGCGCTGAGCCCGTCCAGATCTGCGATTGTGCCGGCAACAATGGTGGCCGCCCAAGCGGTACGCGGCGCGCGAGGCAAGGCGGCTCGTGCCACGGCGAGAGACGCCACGGCGTGGGTGAAGACGTCCATGGGAAAGGTTACGCGCCGACGCGGAGGTTTGGCGCGGCGCCGTTTTGCGGAACGAGCAGCTTCAACGCCCGCGGCACAATCTTGAACTCGACCGGCAAACGCGCGAGCGGCTCGCCGTCGATCTGGGCGTAGACCGGGTTGCCATCCAGTGGCTCGCACACGATGGACTCGGACTTCCAGAAATGCACGCCGTCGGTGCCGCGTAGCTTGTCGAACCACAAGTTCGGCAGATAGCTTAGGTAGCGGAGGCCGCTTTGGGTGGTCAGCGCCATGAGCTCGAACTGGTCTTCGTAGAGATCCGCGCAGGTGGTGATTTTGAAAGGTCCGCCGTAGTGCTTCGTTCTGCCGACGACCACGAGCGAGGCGTCCCGTGTTTCGGCGCCGGCGACAACGCGAAAATGAGGGAACTTGTAGCGGAAAATCTCTCTCGCGCCCTGCCACCAGTAGGCCAAGATGCCGACGCGCGCTTTGAGGTCGAGATCGATCGCATAGACGATCATGCCGTCGGGGCCGGCGCCGGCGACGCTGAGAAAATAGCGCTTTTTCTCAGGCTCTTCGAGTGGGGTCGCGAGACCCAGGGCGATGTCTTTGAGCCTTCCGTGAATGAGCTTCTCGGCGGCGCTGGGGATGTCCCACGGCAGGTTCAATTCCTTGGCGAGCACGTTGGCGGTACCACCGGGAAGCAACGCAAGCGGAACGCGGTGCCCGTTCTGCTCCGCGGCAAGGCCGTTCACCACTTCGTTGAGGGTGCCGTCACCGCCGCAGGCAATGACCAATTTGCGGCCCTCCGCGGTGGCGCGCTGCGCCATCTCGGTGGCGTCGCCGGGGCCCCGCGTTTCCATGAGCTCGGCTTCGATGCCCGCGAACGAGAGAATGCGGCGAGCTTCGTCGAGCATACGCCGCCGCCCAGCGCCGCCGTTGCCGGCGTTAGGGTTGTGGATCAACAGTGCGTTCCGTAAATCGCGCGTCATCGACTGTCCAGTGCGATGGCCTCCGTGTGTTAAGGCCATGCCTGCCTCGAAACCTCCATTCTATATAATATGATGCGCATTGCAGCGAACGTTCTTGCGAGGGTTCCCATGGCCAAGGCTGCCGCCGCCAAACACGAGATCGAGGAGCTGCGCGACAAAATACGCTACCACGACCATCGATACTACGTTCTGGACGATCCGGAGATTTCCGACGCGGCCTACGACCGGCTGATGAACCGTCTGAAGGCGCTGGAAGCCGCCAATCCCTCGTTGATAACGCCCGATTCGCCGACGGCGCGAGTGGGCGGGGTGCCGCGCGAGGGCTTTCAGACGGTGCGGCACGCGCGCGCGATGCTCAGCCTGGACAACGCGTTTTCTTACGATGCGCTGCGCGATTTCGACCGCCGGGTGCGACAGGGCAGCGGGCGGGAAAAAATCGAATACGTCGCCGAGCATAAATTCGACGGCTTGAGCATCTCGCTGCAATATGAGAAGGGAAGCCTGGCACGTGGCGTAACCCGCGGCGACGGCATGACCGGCGAGGACGTGACGCCGAACGTGAAGACCATTCGTTCGATACCGTTGCGGGTCGAAGCTGCCGCTCTGAAAAAGACCAAGCTGCCTGGCGGCTTCGAGGTGCGCGGCGAAGTGTTGATGACGCACAAATCGTTTGAAGCGATGAACCGGCAGCAGGAGCAAAGTGGCGGCAAGATTTTTGTGAACCCACGGAACGCTGCGGCCGGATCGGTGCGAGTTCTCGATCCGTCGATTACGGCGCAACGGCGGCTGGAGTTTTTTGCGTACTATCTGTTCGTCGACGGGGAAGAGCGCTTTCCCAAGCATTCGGACTCCCTGCAGGCTCTTAAGCAATTGCGTTTCCGCGCTTCCGACGATTGGGAGTTGTGCGAGGGAATCGACGAGGTGATTGCGTATTGCGACGCGTGGGAGCCGAAGCGCGCTAATTTGGCGTATGAAGTCGACGGCGTGGTGATCAAGGTGAATTCCACGCCGATTCAGCATGAATTGGGCTATACCGCCAAGGCGCCGCGTTGGGCCATCGCGTACAAATATCCCGCGCGGCAAGAGACCACCGTGGTGAACGACATCCGCGTGCAGGTCGGCCGGACGGGCACATTGACGCCGGTCGCGATGCTCGAGCCAGTGCAAGTGGGTGGCGTCACTGTCAGCCGTTCCACACTCCACAACATGGACGAGATCGAGCGGCTGGGCCTGCAGATCGGCGACACCATTTTGATCGAGCGGGCAGGCGAAGTAATCCCGCACGTTCTGAAAGTTGTGAAGGAAGGCGCGCATCGCAAGCCGTTCCGGGTGCCGAAGAATTGCCCGGAATGTGGCAGCGCGATTCATAAGTCCGAAGATGAAGTGGCGTATCGCTGCGTGAACGCGGCCTGTCCTGCGAAGCGCAAGGAGTCGCTGCTGCACTTTGCCAGCCGGCACGCGATGGATATCGACGGCCTGGGCGACAAGATCGTGGATCAGCTCGTCGACAAGGGAATGGTGAAGGATGTCGCCGATCTGTATTCGTTGAAGCTGGATGATGTCGCGGAACTGGAGCGCATGGCGGAGAAGTCCGCGCAGAACCTGCTCGAGGAGATCGCCGCGAGCAAGAAAAATACCCTGGCGCGTCTCATCTATGCGCTTGGAATTCGCATGGTCGGAGAGCGCACCGGGCAGTTGCTGGCGGCTCATTTTTCGTCGTTGGAGGAATTGGCGAGCGCCAAAGAGGAGCAACTGCTGGAAGTCGGCGAAGTGGGGCCAAAGGTGGCCGCCAGCATCGCTGAATTTTTCTCGGAGCCCGCCAACCGTCAGATCATCAAGAAACTGGAGAAGGCCGGCGTGCGCCCCACCGCCGAAAAGCGCGTGTTGAAGAGTCAGAAGTTTGCCGGCAAGTCTTTCGTCTTCACGGGTGGTCTCTCCAATCGCTCGCGCGAAGAGGCCGGGCAGCTCGTTATGCAGCACGGCGGCAAAGTCTCCGGCTCGGTCAGCAAGAAAACCGACTACGTCGTCGTCGGCGCCGATCCCGGATCGAAGTACGACAAGGCGAAGGAGCTGGGCGTGCCGGTTCTGACGGAATCGGAGTTTGAGAAACTTGTCGACGCCAGATGAGAGAGTGGCGCCGAAGCTTCTGCGGTCGCTTGGGTTTCAGTTCCGGGCTAGCTGTTTTCGCATGAAATCGAGCATGGCCGGGACGACTTGGTCGCTGAGCTTCTTGTGGACTTCGAGGAGATGGTCCGCGCCCTCGATCTCGGTGTAGCTGGCGTGCTCCGGATGAGCGCGATTCACGATGTCGGCAATCGCGCGGCTGTCGGATTGGCTCATGATGGTATCGGCGCTGCCGTGAAGAACCAGCACGGGAGCGTTCACGTCCTCCCATACTCTTCCTAGATTCAAATCTTGCAGTTGCTGGTAGAACGCGGCGGGACGCCCGTATTGACCGTCGGGCGCGTCGTACCAGAGTGCTTTCCACTCCGGGTGCTGTGCGATGACTTCGCTGGGGCTCATGCGATGCATGAGGTAAAGCGAGTAGAAATCGGTGAACGCCTTTACCGCCTCGTTGACGCCGGCCGACGACAATTTTTTGTCCATTGAGAGCCGGATGCGTTCGTTCTCGAGCATATGCTCATACCAGGTGCGGCCCCAGGAAGACGCGGCGACAAACCCCCGCACAGAGTGCTGGCCCGCACTGAGCGGAGAAGTTCCACCGCCGTTGCTGATCCCAACAACAAAGACGGCATTCTGGTCGACGAAAGAATATTTGGAGATGGAATCGAAAGCCACACGGTAGCTATCGAGCTCGGTCTGAAAGTCGGTCGTCGCGCAATCACCTTGGCTCTCACCGACGCCGGGTTTGTCCATGCGGATGGTGGCAAAGCCGGATTGTTCGATGAGGCGCCAGAAAATGGCGCCGAAGCCGTCTGTTTCACCGTCGGCATACTCGACGCTATCGCAGCTCAGCCAGCCCACGAAGAAGATTGCGGGGACTCTGCCGGTGGCGGACTTCGGCCGGGTCACGAAGGTTCGGATTTTCTGGCCGCGCGGATTAGTCACCCAATCGTAGGTGATTTCCGCGTTGCGAAATTGTTCTCTCTTGCGCGGCGAATTTGGCGAAGGCGACTGACACAGTGTGGGGGTGGAATAAGCAAACAGAATGGCGATCAGTATTGCGCCGGAACGAAGCAAGCACATCGGGTTTTCTCCGGACGGCAGGAATGTCTCGTGGTGTGATGGACGGTGTCGCTTGGCAAAGGTTAGCGAAATTCGCTGGCGAATCGAGGCTATAATGGACATAGGCGGGCGGGCCGGGTGATCGCTGGTCTGGCCATCGCAAGATGGCTGGACGGGAGGAAAGTCCGGACACCGTCCTGAGTCACGTCAGGAAACAACCCCTCGGCCGCTAGCGCAGCCTCGGGGTAAAGGGCAACGCGCCTGGTAACGCCAGGGGGGCGATTTGAGTGGTGCGGGCTTCGGCCCGTGCCGGCTGGATCGCTCACGGAAAGTGCCACAGAAAATGTACCGCCGGCGGAGCGTAGCACGGTGGCATCGCGCAGGAAAACCTGCGAGACGCCTTCCAATTGCTGGTTTCGTTAGGCAAGGGTGAAAAGGTGGGGTAAGAGCCCACCGCTCGTGTGGCAACACACGAGGCACGGAAAACCCCGCGTGGTGCAAGGCCAAATAGGAGGGGAGAGCCGGCCCGGCTCGATGAGTCAGCGTTCGCGCAAGACGGTCGCTCTACGGTGGCCGCCGCTGCGAAGAACGCGCTCCCTCTGCGATGGCGCAAGCCATCGCGGAGAGCAACCCTCGGGTAGGCCGCTGGAGTCACGGCGCGAGCCGCGACCTAGAGGAATGATCGCCGCGCCTGCTGTCAGTTTACGGACAGCAGGCGGTACAGAATCCGGCTTACAGGCCCGTCCGCCAATTCTTGCCTTTTTTCAGTAACTTACGAAACCTCATCCCATGACTGTAACGGTCGGCGTGTCGGAACCAACGAGTCGTCGAAAGCGTTTCGTCGCACTGCTGATGTGAATCTTGCCATAGGTTGACTTGGTTGATCCTTGAATTCGGCGTCACGAAATTTGACACTGGGCAGGTCGCGGAACGGTTCATCTCCGGCTTGTGTCGCGCCACGCACAAGATTGTAAGAGATGCGAGCGCTGGGCAGCGGGAACCTATTCAGCGCCTCACTTCCTCGCTGGCTCTGAGCACGCGTCTAGCACACTACGAGGGATCGAGAAGGCCATAGCCTCGGAGGCATCAACGGGAAATCCATGAAAAACAGGCGATATGCCAGACTTCGGAGGGATGACAATGAACGAGGAATTGCAATCGACAGCTAGTGAAAAGACCTTGCAGGTTTCTCTTTCTGGATTCGATTTGATCAATTCTCCGCGTCTCAACAAGGGAACAGTCTTCTCCGATCACGAACGCGACGTATTCGACCTGCACGGTTTGCTTCCACCGCACGTCGGGAGTCTCGATGAACAGGTTGATCGCCGGATGCAGGCGCTGGCGGAGCAGTCTAGTTCCTTCAATAAATATGCCTTTCTTCGTGACCTGCAGGATACAAACGAGACGCTGTTCTATGCGCTATTGGTTCGCAATATTGAACAGATGCTGCCTCTGGTGTACACGCCAACTGTCGGTGAGGGTTGCCAGCGCTTCAGCGAGATATGGAGAAAGCCGCGGGGCTTGTTTCTCAGCTATCCGAATAAAGATCGTATCGCTCAGATCCTGAGTCATCCCCGCTACGACGGTGTGAAATGCATCGTCGTCAGCGATCGTGAACGAATCTTGGGACTCGGCGATCAGGGTGCAGGAGGCATGGGCATCCCTATCGGAAAGATGGCCCTTTACACTGCGCTCGGTGGGATTCATCCAGAGCATTGTCTGCCGATTCTGCTCGACGTCGGAACGGACAATGAGGACAGGTTGAAGAGTCCAATCTACATTGGGTGGAGACACCACCGAGTCCGCGGCGAAGAGTACGACGCTTTCGTAGATGTTTTTGTAAACAACGTGAAGAAGCGCTGGCCGCACGTTCTGTTGCAATGGGAGGACTTTGCTGGCTCGAATGCCAGTCGACTCCTGGCCCACTACAGAGAGCAACTGTGTACCTTCAATGACGATATTCAAGGCACTGCGGCTCTAGCAACCGCAACGTTAATCTCTGCGATCAACGTAACGGGCGTGCCACTCGAGCAGCAGAAGATCGTGGTAGTTGGTTTCGGAAGCGCAGGTCTAGGCATCACCAACCTGTTGGCGCAGTTCATTCAGGACAAAGGCATCTCGGAAGAGGAAGCTCGCAATCGTTTCTACGGTATCGATCGCCACGGCCTTGTCACACAAAATAGTAAGGATGTGCGGCCCGAGCAGCTACCCTATGCGAGCAAGGAACAGGAAGTGCAAGCGTGGAGACAACCAAATGGAGAGATCACACTGCTGGATGTGGTCCGCCATGCGCAACCCTCGGTCCTTATTGGAGTATCTGGCCAAACGGGTGCCTTCACCGAACAAGCAGTACGCGAAATGGCTAGGCATACGACTCGCCCGGTGATCTTTCCGCTTTCGAACCCCACCTCGCGTAGCGAAGCGACGCCTCAGGACCTGATGGACTGGACGGAAGGACGTGCGCTGATCGGCACCGGCAGTCCGTTCGAACCGGTGAATCTTGGTGGGAAGAAGGTTTACATTGCCCAGACCAATAACTCGTACATATTTCCTGGGCTTGCTCTCGGAATCACTGCCTCGAAAGCCAGACGTGTCACCGATACGATGGTCAAGGCTGCAGCTCAGGATTTGGTACGTCACTTACCCACACAGAAGGACAAGAACGCGAGGCTACTTCCGCCACTTTCGGGAGCGCGTCAGCTCGGTCGCTTGATCGGGCAGGCCGTGGGAAGACAGGCAATCCAAGATGGGCAGGCGCAAGTCGCCGACGAAGATGCCCTGAACCGTGAACTCCAAGCGAATATTTGGGAACCAGTGTACGTACCGTACGAGCTTAAACACCAAACCTTTCGGCGAACTATCTAGCGGACGAACTGTTTGTTTCCAAAACCAGGAACCTGCTTCTTCCTTAGTTCTTGTAGCGCGGAATGATGATTTCAAATTTGGCTTTGGCCGCAAATTCCTTCTTGGCTCAAGAATCTAATCCACCCGAGTCATGACGGCGTCGTACGCTCCACCCCCCATGCCTTCAACCGGCCTCCAACCACCAGAGAGGGTTCTGCCATCCTCGCTGAAGGTGCCCGTATACTTATGCGCGTCCGTCCAGTGTGTCACGGTATTGCCCTCAATATTCCATTGGTACGGATGGACGACTCCCGACATATTTGAGTAGACGCTTGAAGGGAAAGTCCGACTCGATGGATCATAACCGATGATTTCCAGGCTCTGGATTTTGGCGCCCCTAAAGTTAATCTCGCCGCTCTGTTTGAGAAAAAATTCACCCGGTAGCCACTCACACGTCATCCGTCCAGTTATGTTGTCCTCCTTGGAGTCGAGAGTGCGGCCTTTTATATCCCACGTACCAACCAACTTTTCTAAGCGCCTGAGCTCAGGGCTCGGCTTAGACGGCTGCTGTGGAGCTTTTGGGTTGTGTTTCGTCATGTGGGTTAATACCTAATCCAGTACTTCCATTTTGCCCTGCTGCGAGCCATTGTAACCCCGGCCGCCTTTTTTCGGGCGGGTCTCTGCATTCCTTCCGCCCCGAGCAGCTCAGGCAGGCCCAACAACACTTGCGTGGTGGCAGTGACAAACCCTTTGCTTTCTGCGCTGCTAGACCCGCAAGAAAGTTGGGAGGGTTGTGCGACTGGAACCCGCGACGCTATGCAGGATTCAGGAGTGCTGTTCGCGGTGGCGCTGGATGAATTCTTTCAGGTACTCGCCCGCTTCCATGATGTGCTTCCACAGCGCGGCGGAAGCGATTTCCGGATTTCTCGTCCTGCACGCATCCAGTAGTTCGCGGTGCGCTTCGCCTGCGCGATGCAAGTCACGTGTGAAAACCAGATGAAGGCGCGTGTACCGGTCGCAGTTGACGTTCAACGTCTTGACATAAGAAAGCATGTACGCGCGGTTGGCCGGCGCATAAAGGGCGGAATGGAAGCTCCAGTTCCATGCGCCCCAAGACTTCACTTCGGAATCTTTCTCAAGTGACTCCTTGAAACGCTCCAGGACGTCCTCAGCCTTCTTAAAATCGTCTTGCGTCATGTTGGGGATCGCACAACGCAGCATGTAGCATTCCAAGGCGGCGCGCGTTTCAAAGATTTGCATGATTTCATCGGGCGAAAGAGCGGAGACGACGGCCCCGCGGTTCGCGACGATCGTAATCAGCCCTTCGGCCGCCAGATGACTCAGAGCTTCGCGCACCGGGATCCGGCTGATCTGAAATTCCTCCGCAATCGCGTCCTGGCGCAGCTGTTCGCCTTCTCGTAATTCGCCGCTGAGGATTTTCTCTCTCAGCCGCTCGAGCACGGCGCCAGCAAGGGACTGCCGGGGGATGGGTGTTGATTTTCGCGGGGCTGCGGTCTTTGGAGTTGCGGTCAAGAGACTTGTCAACCCTCTGCAAGAATGAGCGGATGATTCCGTCCGCAGATCTCACGGAGTCACGGACGAAGCATTCCAGTCAAGCCTATAAAATAAACCTTCGATTTACAACTTCTGGCGGGTCAGCTGCCCGTCCACCATTCTCCAAATCCCGAGAGGGTTCTCGTCTTTCAATTCGTCGGGGAGGGCGGTGCTTGGGAAGTCTTGATAACACACCGGACGCGCAAACCGGTAGATCGCTTGGGTACCGACGGAGGTTGTGTTGCTGTGGGTACTCGCCGGGTAAGGTCCCCCATGAATCATGGCGTGGCACACTTCGACGCCCGTCGGATAGCCGTTGAAAACAATTCGGCCAACTTTGTTTCTCAGAATTTCGACCAGCTCGGCGAAATCGCGAAGGTCTTCCTGGGTCCCGTGAATCGTCGCGGTCAAGTGGCCGCTCAACCCGCGTGCCGCGAGCATAATCTGTTCTTTGTCTGAAAATCGGACCAGCAGCGTGGATGGCCCGAACACTTCTGACCCGAGATCGGAACTGGCCAGCAACGTCGGCACATCTGCTTGAAAAACTGCCGCTCCCGCAACAAACGCTGGATCAGATCCCGGTTGCTCTCCCTCCGCCACCACGGTGACGTCGCCACGGCCTTTGCGGTTTTGAATCTCGCGTCGGTACGACGCTCGGATCCCGGAAGTCAGCAGCGTGAATTTAGACGAGTGCGAGACCTTGTCCTGCAATTCGCCGAGGAAAATTGCGGAACCCTCCGACTCCGGCAGAAAGACCATGCCGGGCTTCGTGCAGAATTGTCCGCCTCCGAGCGTAAATGACGCAAGAAGCTGCGCCGCAATGTCTCGACCTCGCGTAGCCATCGCGCCGGGGAGTATGAATAAGGGATTCGTGCTTCCCATCTCGGCGTAAAACGGGATGGGTTCCGGCCGGCTGACCGCCAAATTCATCAAAGCTCTCCCGGCGGCAATCGACCCAGTGAAGCCCCCCGCTTTGACAAGGGGGTGCTGGACCAGCGCCGTTCCGACTTTGGTTCCGGCGTCAAACAAAAGTGAAAACACTCCTTCCGGCAAGCCCTGCTCACGAATGCTCTCGCGGATCGCCCGCCCGACAAGTTCGCTCGTGCCCGGATGAGCGGGATGCGCCTTGACGATCACCGGGTTCCCGGCCGCGAGCGCGGAGGCCGTGTCTCCTCCCGCGACGGAAAACGCCAAAGGAAAATTGCTGGCGCCGAAGACAACCACAGGGCCGAGCGCGTGCCACGTGGATCGCACATCCGGCTTGGGGATCGGCTTGCGTTGCGCATCGGCCCGATCGATCCGCGCCATCACCCACGAGCCTTCTCTGACCACCGTTGCGAACAGTCGCAGTTGGTTGCAGGTGCGAGCAGTCTCCGATTGCAGACGCGGTTTTGGCAGAGCAGTCTCTAAATGGGCGCGTTCCACGATTTGCTCGGTGATTGCCTCGATGTGCGAAGCCATACTCTCCAACAGTGCAGCCTTCTCCGCGGGCCGCGGCCGGCTATAGACGGGAAAAGCGTCCGCAGCCAGCTGTGCGGCGCGATCTACCTCTTCCTTCGCCGCCGAATGGAACGCTGGTTCAATCGGTTCGCCGGTTGCGGGGTTCCACGCGCAGAAAGAATCGCCGGAATTGATGCCCTCTCGAGCGCCAATCAGTGATTTGCCGAGAATGTTCATAGGGATCCTTGCTTACCGGTTTTTATGCGAGAAATGGAAAATTTCCATTGACGCGCGGACATTATATTCAAGACTATACTCGCCGTGCCCTCTTCATTTTCCGATCCGTCGCCTACGCTCAATGACGAATTTCCTGTCGGCAATACGCTTCGCATCTCGCGTCGTCGTTTTGGCCAGCACGCCGCACTGGCGGCAGCCTTGTCTTTGTCTCCAGCTCAACTGCTGGCGGCCTTGCATCACTTGCATCGGCAGCCGCGCGACGCCGCCGACCTAACGCCGGAACAAACGCAAAATGTCGACGCCAAGCTAGCCAACATCATTCGCAAGTACGGAACCCGTGTGTCGGACGAGCAGCGCCAGCATTTGCGCCGGATCCTCAGCTACAACGAACGAATGCTCGCGTCGGTTCGCGCCTTTTCGCTGCAAAATGGCGATGCGCCCGCCAGCGTCCTGAAAGTCTCCTTCGTGGCGCGGACTCTCCCGCCCGGAACGCCGCATCGCCCTTCGACCAAAGAAGGGAACACCTGAGGTGGTGAACGAAGACATCTTGTTTCTATCGGTTCGGGAACTCGGCGAGCGCATTCGAGCGCGCAAGCTCTCGCCGGTCGAGCTCGCAGAAGGCTATCTCGACCGCGGCGAGAGACTCGGTCCCAAGCTCAACACTTACGCTACACTCACGCGCGAGCTGGCGCTGAAGCAGGCGCAAGCAGCGGAAAAAGAAATCGCCGCCGGCCACTATCGCGGCCCTCTTCACGGTGTCCCGTACGCTGTAAAGGATTTGGTCGCCGTGGAAGGGTATCCGACGACGTGGGGCGCGCGTCCCTTTGCGGCTCATTCACGCGGGTGCCGTTCTCATCGGCAAGGCGGCGATGATCGAGCTTGCCGGAGGCTTGGGATACTCCGCCGGCAACGCGTCCCTCACCGGGCCCGCAAAAAATCCGTGGAACACGAACTATTGGACGTGCGGCTCCTCCAGCGGATCCGGTGCGATTGTTGCCGCCGGGCTTGCTCCGTGGGCGCTTGGTTCAGACACGCGAGGTTCGATTATTTGCCCGTCCGCGTGGTGCGGCGTCTCGGGAATGCGTCCTAGTTTTGGCCGCGTCAGTCGTTTCGGCGCGATGGCGATTGCCTGGAGCATGGACAAGCTCGGCCCCATGGCCCGCACCGCAGACGATTGCGGACTCGTCCTCGCGGGCATCGCGGGCCACGACCCCAAGGATCACGATTCGCTGCCCCCACGCGTCGCCGAATTCTCGTATTCGCTTCAGCAAACGCCGCCCGCCAAGCCTCTCCGCATCGGCCGGCTAACCAACGTCTGGCGGGAGATGAATCCCGGTTTACAGTCCGCTGTCGATGACGCCCTGAAAGTGCTCGAGAAAAACGGCGCAAAGATTTCGGACGTCGAAGTCCCCGACGGACCTTACGAGGAGTGCGCCGAACTCATCATCTTGATCGAGGCTGCTTCGTCATTTCAGGATCTCATCGCCAGTGGCCGTTGCGCGGAGCTTGTCGACCCGGTCGGGCAAATCAACGGCTATGCAAGTTCGGAATTTTCTGCAACCGACTATCTTCAGGTGCAGCGCGTCCGAACCTTCTTGCAAAAGAAAATCGACCGGTTGTTCGATGACTTCGACGTGCTTGCAACCGCCGGCGAATCGTCCGCTGCCTCTCCGCTGAGCGCTCCACCCGAAGAAGATTCGGCAGGGCCGATTGCCGGACGCGAGCCGGACGGCATCTCCAGTCTGTGCGGCCTGCCCGCGCTCAGTGTGCCCTGTGGGTTCAGCAAGGAAAAGCTTCCGTTCGGCGTGCAATTTATCGGCCGGGCTTTGAACGATCACCTCGTGGTCGCCGCTGCGCGTTCATTTCAAAGCCATACGGACTGGCATCGCCAACGCCCGCCGATCAGCTAGATTGTCTGCCGCCAGCGACGCTTCGAATAGCGACTGTGAGCAGCGCTTTCTTCAGAAAGAAATCTCAACCGGCTTGCCATCGAATACACAGGATCGCGTGTCCTGCCCGAGTTTCACGTCGAAGTTCCTGCGCATCGGCGACAGCATGCGCGAACCACTCGCAAGTTGCATAGTCAGCGTGCGCCGAGCGTCGTGCCAATCCATCTGAACGCCCATCCACTCGCCTTTCCGGTAGTTGAACGAGTTGCCGTCATCTTCGTACAGCAAGAACGACGCGTCCTCGCCGGGATAGATCGAAATCGAATACGGTTGATCGACCCTCTCTGCCGTGTGTTGCTTCACCGGACCCAGCGGCAGGATCGATCCTGCGCGAACGTAAAGCGGCAGCGTCTCCAGGTCCACCGCGCGGCGGATCTCGCGGCCTCCGTCGATTCGCTCACCGGTCCAGAAATCGTACCAACCGCCACGCGGGAGATAAACTTGTCGCACTGTCGCACCCTTCTCGACAACTGGCGCGACCATTACCTTTTTCCCCACAAATACTGATCGCCGCACGCAACCGCTTTCGCGTCGTCCGGATAGTGCAGCCACAAAGCACGCATGATCGGCATGCCTGTCGCCGCGCCCTCGCGCGCCGCGCTATACAAATAGGGCAGCATCCGGTAGCGAAGCTCCAAATATTTCCGGCAAATCAGCTCGACCTGTGGATTGTGCAGTTGGCGGGCGTCCGAGAGCGCCGCACCGTTGTAGTTGTTGATTTCAGCCGGACCTGTCTCGCCGGTATTCCATCCCCAAGGCAGCCGCAGCTTCCACGCGCGGCCGTGGCAACGGAAAAGCGGGCAAAACGCACCGAACTGAAACCACCGCACGTAAAGTTCCGCGGTAAATTCCTGCGTGGGCACAAATCCCCCGATGTCTGTGCCCCAATACGGAATACCTGTCAAGCCCGTATTGATGCCAATCGGAACCTGAGCTTGCAATGTCTCCCATGTCGAGTACACGTCTCCTGACCATAAGAATGACGCATACCTCTGCATCCCTGCATAACCGTTGCGATGAAGCGCATAGGGAAGCTCGTTCGGCCGGTCGATCTGCGGGCCTTCCCAATACATTCGGTTTCTCACCAGCCGCGAAGGGATATCGAGCGGGTCGCCTTCATGCGGCCACCAGCCATCCACGCCGATCGCGAAGTCCTTTCGGTGGGCGTCCCAATGACAACTCGCCTGCGCTTCATCGAATCGCGAAAGCTCGCAAGCATCGCGAACCGTTCCTCGCAGTTTGTCCGACAGAATCACTACATGCACTACCGCGCGGAAATTCTCCTTATGCAGCTCATCCAAGACTTTTTTTGGATCGGGAAACACCCGCGAATTCCACACAAAAAAGCCATTCTGCGTGTTCCAGCCGGACGGACAGAAACCCGTTCCTAAATAAATCATCGCGTCGCACGGCAGCCGCTTTTCCCGGAACGTCTTGGCCTCGCCGACGACTTCCTCCTCGCTGGCCAGCGTGCGATGCGATTGCTGAAAGCCGAAGCTCCACAGCGGCGGCATTTCGGCGTGGCCCGTGAGCCGCGTGTATTCGGACATAATCGTCGCCGGGTCGGATGCCGCAACGGAAAAAATATCAAGTGGCAGGGCCGCTTCCGGGCTCGTCGGAAGGAATTTCGCCTCGGGTCCCGTGAAATCAAATGTGCCAAAGGGCTGGTGCACGAACATCGCCCATCCCCCGGTGCTTATCAGCCACGGAATCGGCACACGTCCGCCGTGCGTGTGCAGATGGTAGCCGCCTTGTCCGCTAACCATCGTGTCGATCGAGCCACGACAATCGAATTGCTTCCCGCCCTCTCCGAGTCCCAGCAACGGTGAGTCTCCGGCCGAGAAAGAAACCGCGCCGGTCTTTCGATCCACGGTGAGTTGCTGCACCGTCTCTTTCTCGGCGTTTGCGATAGAAAACGAAAGTGGATCAGGAGAAACATCCACGCTAAGGCTGCCCGCACTTTACCGTTTGCGCGCGCACTTCGCCGCGCAGCCTTGCAATCGCAGGTCCCCAGGAGTTTTGCACCAGCGATCCATTCGCAGGAACTTCGCTCGGCTCGCCTTGCTCGATCGGAAGGATACTCAACCGGAGGGTCCACGCGCTCACCGACGCAATCTGGATCTCGGACTCGCGACCTGCGATCTGCAGAGTCGCCTTCGCGGCTGCTGGCTCGCCTCGCAAAAGCATCGCCGTCGAAGCCGCTGCGAATTGCTTCAGAATCTCCCGGCGCTTCCATCGCTTATCCACGCGGCTTTGCCCGTCTTATTGGTTTTTTTTCAGGCTTATCGATTCCACCCGTCGTCCGTGGGGTCCGAAACGTCCCCTCCCAGTTCCTTCAGTTCCGGAAACGAATAGGGCGCCACTAGAGTTTGCTCCGGCGGCTGTGAACGCTCCCGCGCGGCCTTCACCAGCATTTTCAGCGCAGGCACTGTGTTCGGTGGAACGACAACGGTCGCCGCCAAGATTCCGCTGCGCGTCCACGCTTGCCCTGTTTTTGGAAGTCCGTCAACGCCGGTGAACCGCACCTTCCCAAAACCTAAATCTCCACCGTCCATCAAATTGTCCTTCAGAGCCTTTCGCGCCCCGATGGCGATCAAATCATTTTGTCCCGCCACAAGATCGATTGGTTCGTTGTGCGCAACCGTCACCCGCAACCAGGACGTCACGGCCTGATGACCTCCAGCCTCCGTCCAATTCGGGCACTTCAATACTTTCAGCGCAACGTTGTGCGGCTTCGTCGCCTGCAGTCCCAGCGCGCGCCGCTGCTCCGCCTGGCTCGCCGACGGCCCCTGAAGGTACACAACCAGGCCGCCCTTCGGCAGCAGCGCGCCGAATTGCCTTCCTTGAATTCGTCCGACTTCTTCGTTATCGGAACTCACGGAAAAAACCGGCGCATCCGAGAGTCTTCGAAGTTCGCCGATCCCATCGATCTCCCGGTTCAAGATCACCCATCCGATTCCCGCGCGAATCGCGGCGCGCCCCACCTGCATCATCGAAGTCCCTCCTGCAGGTTCCACGATGATCCCGCTGAATTCGGAAGCGTTGGCAGACTGAATGACCTCCAGAAGCTGTTGGCTCTGGGTAATGGCGTCGCTGTCCGCGTAGGTGATTTGAATGTCCACGTCCAGAGTTCGCGCCACATCTTCAGCCGCCGCACCCTGCTCGCGTTGATAGTCGTTGTCCTTGGTAATCAGAGAAATCAGAAACTTAGGTTTCGCCATGACGCTCCGAACTGCGGGAATTCAGAGCTGGAAGCATTTGAGCAGATACTCGACACTGCCCGAACACTTGCAAGCGCGCTCACCTGGCAGTCGACCAGCGGAGACAGCTCTGCATTGGTTCTCCTATGATTCTGTCAGTGCAAGCCTTTACATCGCACGCAAGTGCTGCCCACTTCGTCAGCCTAAGTATAGAAGAACTCGGGCTCAATGGTTGTCGCGTGCCACGGGAGCTCCGCTGTGACCCACAAGAAAATCCAAATCTGCGCCCTGGTTTGCTTGCAACACGTGCTTGATGTAAAGCCGCAGGTAGCCGCGCTCCGGCAGCGGACTAGGCTTCCACTGCGCCCGGCGCTCCGCGAGCGTATTCTCATCAGCGCACCGTACGCCCGGGCACATCGAGCGTGACCATGTCTCCCGAGCGCGCCAGCGCGATGGGCCCGCCCGCGGCTGCTTCCGGCGAAGCGTGCAGCACCACGGTTCCGTACGCCGTCCCGCTCATCCGCGCGTCCGAAATCCGCACCATATCTTTCACGCCCTTCCGCAAAAGCTTCGGCGGCAGCGGCATGTTGCCCACTTCCGCCATCCCCGGATAGCCCTTGGGTCCGCAATTTTTTAAGATCATTACACAGCTCTCATCGATGTCCAGCGCCTCATCGTCAATGCGCGTGTGGAAGTCTTCAATCGACTCGAAAACCGCGGCGCGCCCCCGATGTCGCAATAATTCAGGATTCGCGGCCGATAGTTTGATGACTGCGCCGTCCGGCGCAAGATTTCCACGCAGTACCGCGATTCCCGCATCTTTTTTGAACGGCTCCGCAAAGCGATGAATCACGTCGCGATTCCAGCACGGCGCCTCGGAAACATTGTTCCAAATTAGCTGCCCGTTGACGGTGAGCGCGTCACGATCGAGCGCCCCGGCTTCGCCCAACTCGCGCAGAACGGCCGGCACGCCGCCCGCATAGAAGAAATCCTCCATCAGGTAGCTGCCCGAGGGCTGGAGATTCACTAGGCATGGCAGCCCGGTCCCCAACCGTTCGAAGTCGTCCAGACAGAGAGGTACACCAATCCGTCCCGCGATCGCAATTAGGTGAATCACCGCATTTGTCGATCCGCCAATGGCGGCATTCGTCCGGATCGCGTTCTCGAACGCCTTGCGCGTCAAGATGCGAGACATCCGAAGGTCTTCGTTAACCATTTCGACGATTCGCCGCCCGGTCAGTTGAGCAAGCGTATGGCGGCGGGCATCGACAGCGGGAATCGCCGCGTTTCCCGGCAAACTCATGCCCAGTGCCTCCACCATGCTTGCCATGGTGGAGGCCGTACCCATCGTCATGCAATGACCCTTCGAACGATGCATGCAGCTTTCGGCTTCGAAGAATTCTTCCATCTTCATCTCGCCAGTGCGCACCTTCTCGGACATCTGCCAGACGCCGGTCCCCGATCCCAGGTCACGCCCGTGGAATTTTCCCGAAAGCATCGGCCCGCCGGACAATCCGATCGTCGGCAGGTCGCAAGAGGCCGCTCCCATCAAGAGAGACGGCGTCGTTTTGTCGCAGCCCATCAGCAGCACAATGCCGTCCAGCGGGTTGCCGCGAATCGACTCCTCGACGTCCATGCTTGCCAGGTTGCGAAACAGCATGGCCGTCGGCCGCAGGAGAACCTCGCCCAGCGACATCACCGGAAATTCCAGCGGAAAGCCTCCAGCCTCCCATACGCCGCGTTTCACCCATTCCGCAATCTCGCGAAAGTGCGCGTTGCATGGCGTCAATTCCGACCACGTGTTGCAAATACCAATCACCGGACGGCCTTGGAACAGATCCGGTGGCCAGCCCTGATTCTTCATCCAGCTGCGGTAGATGAATCCCATGCGCTCGCTTCGCCCGAACCATTCCTGACTCCGGAGCTTCTTCATGAACCTATTCTGACCTCACAGAAGGAATTCCGCGCTGCCGCAATCGGCTTTGCCACCGATGCAGCGCGCCCCGATGGCAACGGAAAACGAATCAGCGTTGCCCTGAAATGACCGTCGGCACAAAAACTACCATACTGACGCAAAAAGGCGAAGTATGGTGGAAACAAGCAAGCGCTTGACGCGGCGACGCAGTGGCCTGATCATCTCCCTCGCGAAAACAAGTCGGCTGCATCCACGGGAGTCTCGAATGATGATTCGCTCGCCATTTTCAATCCCGACGTGGCAATTCATCTCCCGCCGTTTCATCCGCGCAGTGGCATTCGCCGGCTTGTTGGGGCTTTACATGCCGGCGGCCAGCTGGGCTTCGCCCTCGCCCGAAGCGAGAAAGGAACTCCAGGTCTACTTCGTGGACGTGGAGGGCGGCCAAGCAACGCTGTTTGTCACGCCTGCCGGGCAGTCGATGCTGATCGACACGGGCTGGCCCGGCAACAACGGCCGCGATGCCGACCGCATCGTGGCGGCGGCTAAGAAGGCCGGCATAAGCAAGATCAACTACGTCCTGATCACGCATTTTCACGACGATCACGTCGGCGGCTTGCCGCAACTCGTTGCGCGGATTCCGGTCGAGGCCTTGATCGATCACGGCGACAACCGCGAGACCGGAGATGCCGCCACCGCGCGAGGCTGGAACGCTTACCAGGACCTTCTGGCTACAGGCAAGTACAAGCGCATCACTGCAAAGCCGGGAGATGCTCTACCGATCCAAGGAGTTAAGGCCGACGTTGTGAGTTCCGACGGTGCTTTGATCGCCGCTCCCCTGCCGGGAGCGGGACAGCAGAACGCCAGTTGCAAGGAGTCCGAGCAACGCCCCGGCGATCAGACTGAGAATCCTCGCTCTGTTGGGACGCTCCTCACCTTTGGCAAGCTGAAGCTGTTGGATCTGGGCGATCTGACCTGGGACAAGGAAATGCAACTGATGTGCCCGATCAACAAGCTCGGCAAGATCGATGTGTATATCGTGTCTCATCACGGCTGGCTTCAGAGCGGTAGCCCAGCTGGGGTGCACGGAATTGATCCGCGCGTGGCGATCATGGGACAACGGAGCTAAGAAGGGTGGGACGCCATCCGCATGGGACGTCATCGAAAACTCGCCTCACCTCGAGGACCTGTGGCAGTTGCACTATTCCGAAGAGGGTGGCGCCGCTCACAATGTTGCTGCCGAATTCATCGCCAATCCGGACGGACCAGACGCGGGAAACTATCTCGAGTTGACCGCCAAGACCGACGGGAGTTTCGACGTCTTCAACTCGCGTACGCAGCAAGCCAAGCACTCTATGCAGCGCGTTGACGGCACGAGTCTCTTAGGGTGAGTGAAACCATGTCGAAACCTCGAGTGGCAATTCTGGGTCTGGGAATTATGGGTTCGAGGATGGCAGGCCGTCTGCTCTCCGCGGGCTTTCCCGTCACGCTCTACAACCGAAATCGCGAAAAAGCGGCGCGATTCGCCGGCGCTGGAGCCGTCGTCGCCAGTTCGCCACGCGAAGCCGCGTCCAACGCCGACATCATTATAAGTATCGTGGCGGACGACGTGGCTTCGCGAGCCGTTTGGCTCGGCGAGCAAGGCGCGTTGGCGGGCGCTGCCGCGGGTTCGGTGCTGATCGAGTCCAGTACGCTCACCGTCGCGTGGGTGCTGGAACTCGCCAAGGCCGCCGCTCAGAAGGGATGCCCTTTTCTTGACGCTCCCGTTACCGGCACGAAACCTCACGCCGCGTCCGGGCAGTTGCTTTTTCTCGTCGGCGGCCCGGCGGCGGTCCTGGAGACCGCCCGGCCGGTCTTTGCCGTGATTGGCCGCGACGTCGTTCATCTTGGCGCCAATGGAAACGGCGCGCGCTTGAAGCTGATTAATAATTTTCTTTGCGCAGTACAAGCGGCGTCGTACGCTGAAGCGTCGGCGATGATCGATCGCGGCGGCCTCGATCAGGAGAAAGCCCTAGCCGTGCTTACCAATGGCGCGCCGGGGAGCCCGGTCCTCAAAACAATCTCTGCCCGTGCGGTTGCGAACGATCCCGACGTAAATTTCGTCCTGCGCTTGATGGCCAAGGACATCAGCTACGCCATCGAAGACGCGGCGCGCAACAGCCTGACGCTGGAGACCGGCGCTTCCGCGCTCTCGGTCTTCCAGCGCGCCATTGCCAAGGGACACGGCGACGAAGACATGTCCGCAGTAGTCAAATCCATGCGGCAAGATTAGGCTGGGCCGTTCGCGTCTACGCCGTCTTACTCAGCCCGAGGAAGCGCACTGCGTTCTCTTTCAAAATAAGCGGCCGAACCTCGTCGCGAATCGCTATTTTCGCAAAATCGGCGAGCCATCGATCCGGAGTGATAAGCGGAAAGTCGGAGCCGAAAAGCATCTTGTTCTTCAGCAGCGTGTTTGCGTATTGAACGAGCGTCGGCGAAAAATATTTCGGCGACCATCCGGACAGGTCGATATAGACCTGCGGCTTGTGCAAGCAGACGGAAATGGCTTCGTCCTGCCAGGGAAATGACGGATGGGCCATCACGATCGGCATATCCGGAAAATCGACCGCCACATCGTCGATATCCATAGGATTGCCGTATTTCAACCGCACTCCTCCTCCGCCGCGCATGCCCGTGCCGATTCCGCTGTGCCCGGTGTGAAAGATCACCGGCATCTTCGCTTCCGCCAGAACTTCGTAGAACGGATAGGCGATCCGGTCATTGGCGTGAAACTGCTGAACGGGCGGATGCAGCTTGAATCCGCGAACGCCGCCAGATGCGATCAAGCGGCGCGCTTCACTCACCGCTTCCGGGCCACGCGTGGGGTCCACGCTGGCGAAGGCGATCATGATGTCGCTGTTCTCGGCGGCAAAAGCCGCGACCTCGTCGTTAGGGACTTGCTTGCGCCCGGTCAGGCGCTCATCCACGGAGAAAACCACGCACGCAATATTTCGCGAGCGGTAGTATTCGGCGAGGGCTGCACCGCTCGGAGCGGCCCCCGTTGCGCCGAAATACTGCCGTGCCGCCTCGTTCACCGCGTGGCCATCGTCATGCGGCTCGATGTGGACGTGCGTATCGATGGCGACCAGGCGTTCGACGTTGAGGCCTCTTGCAGTGCTCATGCCGCTCCCCGGCCCACAGAGTGGGTGCCTATATTAAGGATAAAACGAAAATGTGAAGTGCGCGGAGAGAGGCGTCAAGCGTTCGTAACCCTGGTGGCTCAATTTCGTAGAGCGCGCTGCGTCACACTCGGATGACCACTTTCCCGACGAAGTCACCCGACGCGAAGCAACGCCAAGCTTCCACCGCCTTCTCGAACGGAAAGACCTTGTCGACAACCGGCTTGATCTGGTTGAATTCGATCGCCTCGTTCATTTCCTCAAACATTCTGCGGCTGCCGACGAAGATACCGTGCAAACTGGCGCGCTTGAACATCAGACCCAGGGGGTTTGCGTCGCCGGTCGGACCTGCGAGCACGCCAATCAGCGCCACTTTGCCACCGTAACCTACCGTTTGGAAAGAGCGCGCCAGTGTGCCCACGCCGCCGACTTCCACCACGTGGTCCACGCCGCGGCCGTTCGTCATTTCCAGGACTTGCTTCTCCCACTCCGGATAGCGCTTGTAGTTGATGCCTTCGGAAGCGCCCAATTCGCGGGCGCGTTTAATCTTGTCGTCGCTGGACGAAGTGATGAACACGCGCGCTCCGGCGGCCTTCGCGAATTGCACAGCGAAGATGGAAACGCCTCCGGTCCCGAGACAAAGGACGGTGTCGCCGGGCTTGACGCTCGCTCCCGAAACCATCAGTGCGTTCCACGCGGTTACGCCGGCGCAAGGCAAAGTCGCCGCCTCTTCGAACGAGAGACTCTTCGATATGGCCACGGCGCCATCCTCATGCAGTACAACATGCTCGGCAAGCATGCCATCTAGAGGAGCACCCAAGCTGGGAAGCAGTCCCGAAGGCAGGCCGTCGATCCACACCTGGAAAAATGTTCCGGCAACGCGGTCACCGGGTTTGAAGCGGCTGACGCCCGGGCCGACGGAAACCACTTCGCCGGCGCCGTCGGACAAGGGGATCACATCCCGATTGACGGGTCCGCCGAAATAGCGGCCGGTGAGGATCATTTGGTCGCGGAAATTCAGCGAAGCGGCCCGCACGCGAACCAGGATTTCGTGGGGCCCGGGTTGCGGATCGGGGCGTTCCGCTCGCTGCAGGCCTTCGAGGCTGGTGCTCCCTTTGCGTATCACGTACGCATTCATCGGCGCGTCTCCTGCACGAATTCCGATCGCGGTCGGGCGGCTCGCGACGCCCACGCAAAGTCGCGACTCGCGATAATCGAACGTGTGTACGAATACTGTTGCGCGCCAGAGTCTATCAGAAGCGCGCGGCTTCCGGGGGTGTTCACTCGTTGCGCTTCCGGGAAATGAAAAAGGGGCGGAGCCCAAAGGCCTCAACCCCTCTTTTCACTGAGCCATCGTTCGCCGCAGCGCTGGAGGCGTGCTACGCCTGCGGACTTTCTGTATTCGCTATAGCGCCGCGCACACCGACTTCACTTCCGTGTAGTGTTCCAGCACCTCGTGACCCATCTCGCGGCCCCACCCAGATTGCTTGTATCCGCCGAAGGGAAGCGCCGGATCGAACACGTTGTAGCAGTTGATCCACACCGTGCCGGCGCGGAGCTTGGAAGCGAGTTTATGCGCCTTCTTGATATCCTGCGTCCAGATCCCCGCGGCCAGACCGTAAACCGTATCGTTTGCTTTCTGCACGATCTCGTTCGGGTCGCTGAAGGGAATCGCCGTCACAACGGGCCCGAAGATTTCCTCCCGCACCACCTTCATAGTTTCCGTGGTGTCCACCAGAACGGTGGGCTTGACGAAATAGCCTTGATCGCCGTACCGCGTGCCGCCAGTCACCGCTTTCGCGCCTTCCTTTTTGCCGGCCTCGAGATAGCCGCACACGCGATTCAATTGTTCCTCGGAAACAAGCGGCCCCATGTCGCACTCGGGGTCGAATCCGGGCCGCACGCGGATTTTCTCCGCGCTCTTCGCCATGCCGTCCACTACCTTGTCGAATATCTTCTTCTCGACGTAAAGCCGCGAACCCGCGCAGCAGCACTGTCCGTGGTTGAAGAAAATGGCGCTGGCCGCACCGGGAATAGCGGAGTCCAGGTCGGCGTCGTCCATGATCACGTTGGGTGACTTGCCGCCGAGCTCCAGCGATACCTTCTTCAGGTTGCCCGCCGCGGCTTGGATGATCAGCTTGCCGACTTCGGTGGAACCCGTGAACGCGACCTTGTCCACATCTGGATGCGAGGCCAGCGCTGCGCCGGCCGCTTCACCAAATCCCGCAACGATATTCACGACGCCATCGGGGAAGCCGGCTTCCTGAATCAGCTCGCCCAAACGCAGCGCCGTCAGCGGTGTTTGCTCGGCGGGTTTCAGAACGCACGTGCATCCCGCCGCCAGCGCAGGCCCGAGCTTCCATGCCGCCATCAACAGCGGAAAATTCCACGGAATAATTTGGCCCACGACTCCGATCGGCTCGCGAACGGTATAGGCCAGGAATTTCGACGGCTCGGCGAGCGTAAGTGGAATGGTGTTGCCTTCGATTTTGGTCGCCCAACCCGCGTAATAGCGCATGTGCTCGATCGTCAGCGGCAGGTCCGCGACGCGCGCGATGCTCAGAGGCTTGCCGTTGTCGAGCGATTCCAGTTGCGCGAATTCTTCAAGATGCTTCTCGATCAGGTCCGCGAGCTTCCAGATCAGCTTTCCGCGCACCGCGGGCGAGGTGCGCGACCACGGCCCGGTTTCAAACGCAGCCCGCGCTGCTTTTACCGCGCGATCGATGTCTTCGCGGTCTCCTTCCGCCACATTCGCCAGCACACTGCCGGTTGCTGGGTTGTAGCTCGCGAAGGTCTTGCCGGAAGCGGCTTCGACCCATTTGCCGTTGATGAGCAGCTTCTGTTTCCGTCCGACGAAGCTCGATACGTTCGAATCTATCGATGGGGCGCTGACTGCCGTTGCCATGTTCGTGCTCCTTTTCTACCGTGCAATTTCAAAATGTGATTTTGGCGGGCGAGGCTTCCTGATCGCTGAACCGCAGTGAGGAACGCCGGCCACGCTTTCCTCAGGATGCTTCGGCCCGCCGCGAATTTCGGCGGCCGAGTGGGCCAAACCGACGCTACTCCAGTGCGCAGGAGAATTCAAGAGGTGCGAATATCGGCGCTGATGCGGACGCGCATCGACTTTTTTGGCAGCTGTCAATGCTATGCTCTCCGCCGTGAAAAAGCCCATCCATGCGTAAAGCGCAAACCTTTTACGGCTGGAAGCTGGTGGCCGCGTTATGGCTGCTGGATTTCCTGAACATGGGATTTCCTCTCTACGGCGGCGCGGTCATCAACACCTACATGTTGAAGCAGATCACGATGGAGCGAAGCACATACGGCTTGGGCTTCACGCTGCTGAATCTATTCGTCGGCTTGCCTTCCACACTCGTCGCTGCCGCTATTCTCAAATGGAGCATTCGCACTACGTTCGTCATCGGCTCGGCCATGATTCTGGTTGGAACGCTGTGGATGTCGTTCTTCGCTTCTCGGCCCTGGCACTATTTGCTTGGCTTCGGCGTCATCATTGCCACCGGCATTAGCTTCGGCACGCTCGTTCCTGTCACTACCGCCGTTACCCGCTGGTTTGATCGCTACCGCGGACGCGCGATGTCCATTCCTCTCGGCGCCTCCGGCTTTGCCGGATTTCTCGGCGCGCCGCTCATCAACAAAATCCTCGCCGTGAATGGCGGGAATTGGCGCCAAGCGTGGCAAGTCGTCGCTGGCATTATGATTGCCTCCGCCATCGTCGCCGTTCTCTTCGTCAAAGAGCGCCCCGAGGACCTGGGACAAACCGTCGACGGGGCGCCGGCAGGCACCCACGCGAATCAAACCCCCGCCACGAACGCCCTGGTCACCAAGTCTCCCTGGACCCCATCGCAGGTTTACAAGACCCCGGCCTTTTGGCTCATCGTCATCGGTGGATTCGCCTGCCAATTTCCATTCTTCTTCTTCATCGCGCATTGGATCCTTCATCTTCGCCAGCACGGCATCAGCGCTGCCGACGCCGCCTGGGCCATGGGGCTTTTCACCATGGGTGGAATCGGCGGGCGGCTGATCGGCGGCTGGCTCATGGACATCATGCGCGCGCGCTTCGCGTTCATGAGCGGTCTGTGCTGCTACTTCCTCGGCTCCTTCCTCGCGATTAGAGTTGATTCCGGCGGTTTCTCCGTTGCCGTCGCCGCCGCCATCCTCTACGGCATCGGATTTGGCTGGACGTTCGTGTGCATGAACACCATGACCGCCCACTACTACGGCCCGACGGCGTTCCCGAAAGTAAACGGGATGGTCCTGCTTCTGACCGGCGTCGTGGGATCGCCCGCCGGCGTCCTTGGCGGAAAACTCTTCGATCGATTCGGAAGTTACGCACCCGCCTTCGAGTTGAACATTCTCGTCAGCGCGATCGGAATCCTCGCACTCGCGTTCGCGCACATGCCCAAACACCAAATCCAGACCGAAGCCGCGTCGGTGGAAGTGCTGTCGCCGGATGCCTCCCCGCCGCGTTGACATCCTCCCGTTTGTCCCGCACTATCTCGCACATCGCATGAAACGTGCATTCCTTCTCTTCGCAATCCTTTGCATTCCCCTCGGCGTTCGGGCCCAGGATTCTCTCGACAAACTGGCCACCGACTTCTGGATCTGGCGCGCACAATGGCAGCCCTTCAATTCCGACGACATTCCGCGCATCGAGCGGCCCGCCGGCCTGAAGCCCTCCTGGTCCCCGGCTTCCATTGCCCGCCAGCGCGCCGATCTGTCCGCGTTCGAAGCCCGCTGGAAAAAACTCGATCCCGCCAAGTGGCAGGTCGCGCAGCAAGTCGACTATCGCCTGATCGGCTCCGCATTATCTCGCGTGCGCTGGGAACTTGATTTCAATCGCCGCTGGCAGCAGGACCCGACGTTCTACGTCGACCAAGCCATGACACCCGTCGTCGAGTCGCTGCTTCCGCCCCCGCCGTTCGACAAGACCCGCAGCAGTGATTTGATCACCCGCGTACAAAACATTCCCGCGCTGGTTGACGAAGCCGAAGCTAACCTGCAACAGCCGTCCGCTCCCTTTGCGAAGCTCGCCATCGATTCTCTGGCGGACATTCGTTCGCAGTTGGGGCTGATCGCTCACGAGGTGAGTCCTCTATTGAACGGAGCGACCCCTCAAGAACTCTCGCCCGCAGTCGAGCGCGCCGCCACCTCACTTGAGGCGTTCCGCGCCTGGTTGCAGCAGCGCCTGCCTTCGATGCCCCCGCACACGCCCGTGGGCCGCGAAGCCTACGTCTTCTTCCTCAAGAACGTGGCGCTCTCTCCGTTTACACCCGAACAGTTACTCGACGTTAGCCGTGTAGAGTGGGCTCGCTCGGTCGCTGCGGAACAAATCGAGCATCAGCGCAATATCGAAGTCCCCGACTTGAAGATATTTTCCTCACTCGACGAACAACTTGAGCGCACCACACAAAATGAGATCGCCGTGCGTCGTTTCTTGGTCCGGCAGGGAATTCTCACCCTGCCCGACAACTTCCCTCATTACACCGCCCAGCCGGTTCCCGCATATCTCGCCGGACTCGGCGATTTCTCCGAACTCGACGATTTCACCGGCCCCTCGCGCCTCAATCAAAACGCCGTCCGATGGACTCCCAAGCCGAGCGCCGACCCCGGATATTTCGAGGCCGCCACCCAGCGGGATCCGCGTCCCCTCATCGTCCATGAAGGCGTGCCCGGCCACTACCTGCAACTCTGGCTCGCCTGGCACAATCCGGATCCCATTCGCCGCCACTACTATGATTCCGGACCCAACGAAGGCCTCGGTTTCTACGCCGAAGAGATGATGCTGCTGGCCGGCCTTTTCGAAGATTCTCCTCACACGCGCGAGATCATCTACAACTTCATGCGTCTCCGCGCGCTTCGCGTCGAAGTCGACGTCAAACTCGCTCTCGGCCAGCTCACCAACGAGGAGGCCGCCGCATACTTGGCAAAGACAGTGCCGATGAATCCGAAGACCGCCCGGTCCGAAGCCGCCGCGTTCGCGACGCAACCCGGCCAGGCCATCTCCTACCAGGCCGGCAAGATTCAAATCACCAAGTTCCTGGCGGACGCCCGGCTGCGGGCCGGCGACCAGTTCGACATCAAAGCCTTCAACGACTTCGTCTGGCGCAACGGCAACGTTCCCATCGAACTCCAGCGCCACGAATGGTTCGGCGAATCCCCGTTAGTCGAACCTTCCCCGCGATCCCCCGCCGCCCAACCCAAACCCAAACCAAAAACCTAGCTTGCTCCCGCGCGCGCCGCGTCTCTTGTAGGGGCGCAGGACTCCTGCGCCCTATTTCAGCAAGGTCCCCGCGTCTTGCCCCCCAAACCCCAGGCCGGCGCTAACCAATCCGCTTCTCTCCCCGCCGTTTAACCTCGCCCCCTCATTTGCTACGCTATCCGCCTGCCGCCAAGGGGACACCATGGCCCTCGACCCAAAACGCACTGTTGCCGAACTGAAAGAACTCCGCGACCTCACCGCCGATTCCAACGGCGCCCAACGCGTCGCCTGGACCGACACCTGGCTGAAAGCCCGCGACTGGTTCGCCGGCAAACTCACCGGCTTGCCCGTCGAACACCACTACGACCCCGCCGGCAACAACTGGGTCACGCTCCCCGGCCAATCCGAAAAAGCGCTCCTCATCGGCGGCCATCTCGATTCGGTCCCCAACGGTGGCTGGCTCGATGGCGCGCTCGGCGTCCTCGCTGGCCTCGCAATCCTCCGCCGCATCGCCGAAGAATTTCACGGACGTCCCCCGGTCACCGTG